>Ga0209123_1000020_pt1 | contig 340956 bp, 311 predicted proteins | sample BarGraIncu00431A_FD_184500 | JGI IMG/M metagenome (GOLD analysis project Ga0209123, IMG submission 184500) | Arctic peat soil microbial communities from Barrow, Alaska, USA - Barrow Graham LP Incubations 004-31A (SPAdes) (version 2) | ecosystem: Environmental > Terrestrial > Soil > Wetlands >...
AGCTCATTACATACTTTTTAGTCTTACGACTAAAATATTACTTTTTTCTAAAGTAATTAACTGGTTAAAATAAAATGTTATTTCATTTCTTTACCTATTTCTCTGTTTAATTTTCAAAGACCAATTTACTCTATATGTTCGTCATCAAGTGACTACTTTTCATATTATATCAGTTAGATTTCTGCTTGTCAACATTTTTATTGGTTTTCGAATATTTGACTATATTTTAGAAACTAAGTCACCCACTTCTACCCTATAAAGATAATATATAATAATTATTATCCTATCCAAAATTATACAATTATGACTCAATTAACATAACTATTGCATAGAAAAAGAAGCTAATACTAGCTTCTTTTTTTAACATTTATATTCTATTACTTTTATATACCTAATATAGCAACTACTTTTTCTTTATCAAAACCAACCATTTCTTCTCCATTTATATCTATTATTGGTACAGATCTATAGCCTTTTTTTATAAGTGCTTTTTTTGCTTCCAAATTCACAGAAATATTATGCTCTTTATATTCAATATTATTTTCTTCAAAAAACTCCTTAGCCATATGACAAAATCCACAACCATTACTTGTGTAAATTTCAACTTTATTCATAACTCATCTCTCCTTTATTTTAAAATCTTTAAATCGACTCTCATACTCTTTAACTTATTTTCATACTATCATTTTTCTTTTCCTTAGTCAATAATAGTGACTTTTAATCTACATTAATAACAATTATATAAATAATATCACTTTAAATTTAATAATAAATTATAATATTTTTTTATTTTTGTTTACATATATTTTTTATAATATTATGATAGTCATAACACTATACGTTAGTGACAAAATAATTTATAATTGTTTTGTGCAATATGTAACCATACTTATAAATACAAGGAGGTGCCAAATAATGATGAAATTAGTAGAAACTATAAATAAGGCAAAAACGACGCATAAGTTAACCAAAGAAGAAATCGTCTCTATTTTAAGTTGCAATTCTGTAGACCAAGAATTATTTAACGCCGCTGATGAGGTTCGAAAAAAATATGTAAGTGATGAAATTCATCTTAGAGGCCTTATTGAATTTACTAATATTTGTAAAAATAATTGTCTTTACTGTGGGCTAAGGCGGGATAATAAAAATTTAGTTAAATATAGATTAACAGAGGAACAAATTTTAGTCTTTGCCACTAAAGCTAAGTCTTTTGGCTATAAAACCATAGTACTTCAAGGTGGTGAAGATGATTATTATACAAAGGATATAATCATCAAAATAATTAAGGGTATAAAAGCTTTAGATTTAGCCCTGACTTTAAGTATAGGAGAAAAAACTTATGATGAATATAAGGCTTTTAGAGATGCTGGTGCTGATAGATATCTTCTAAGAATTGAGACAACAGATAAAAAATTATACGAAGATTTAGATCCAGGCATGAGTCATGAAAACAGACTGAATTGTTTGAAAAATTTGAAAAAATTAGGTTTTGAAGTTGGAACAGGCGTTATGGTTGGTCTTCCAAACCAAACAATAGAATCATATGCTGATGATATATTATTTTTCAAAGAAATAAATGCTGACATGTTAGGCATAGGACCTTTTATCCCAAATGAAGATACCCCACTTGCAAGTGCTAAGGGTAGGGAACTAACTATGGCGCTTAAGGTTATGGCTATAACCCGTTTGCTCCTACCGGACATTAACATACCTGCAACAACGGCTATGGAGTCCTTAAATAAAAACGGAAGACTGATGGCTCTGCAAAGTGGTGCCAATGTAGTTATGCCTAATGTTACAGAAGGCGAATACAGAAAATATTACGCATTATATCCCGGTAAAATATGTACTGGCGATACTCCAATTCATTGTCGTGAATGCATTACAGGTAAAATTAATAGTATTGGAAGAACAGTTTCATCTAATTATGGATTTAGAGGAGATCAACCCATTAAATAATTTTATAATATAAAAAAGAGCCCAGAGGCTCTTTTTTTAGCGAAATGTATATTTTGTTATATCTTTTTATATATGTTAATTACAGACTGACTTTCTTTGAACTCTGCAAATTTGGGAACAATACTAGTGAAATGTTCTGAGGTATTATGAATTTTAATAGCATCGTCATTTTCCCACTCTTCTATAAATGCTAATATATTAGGCTTGTTAGCATCTTGATATAAATTGTATGATATGTTTCCTTTTTCTTTTCTGCTTTCACTAATAAGTCTTTCTGCTAAAATTTTGAATTCCTCTACTTTTTCCTGTTTTATTGAATTTTTTGCTACTATAGTAATCATTTAATATCTCCTTTTTATTCCTTATTATTGTTATTTTCCTATTAAGATTATCTTTATTCATTAAGATTTTACAAAGAAGCTATAACATTATAAACTCCATCTTCATTATTGCTTTCTGTTATAAAATTAGCATGTTTTTTCACATCTTCTGGAGCATTCTTCATTGCATAACTGTAATGTGCTGCTTTAAACATAGTTAAATCATTATAATAATCACCAAAAACCATTGTATTATCTTGAGCTATTTTAAATTTTTCTTGTAGTATTTTTATAGCACTTCCTTTACTTATACCTTTATTCATTATATCAACCCATTTATCTCCAGATACAACAAATTCAAGATTATCATCTAATTTTTCTTTTAAATGATCCAGTATAGATGAATTCACACCAGCAGCCATATAATAACTAATCTTATAAATTGGACTTTTTAATTCACTAAAAGATTTAAGTATTACCACAGGCACATCAACACTTGTAAGTTCATTAAAAATAACTTTTGATGGATTTACTATAAATGCCTCATTTTCTCCAGCTAAAAACATTTCTTCTCCTAATTGTGGGTTTAAATTTAATACGTGTTCTATTTCTTCTTTAGCAATATTATTTGAATATAGCGTTTTTCCTTTGTTATTATACTTAATCAGAGCTCCATTGTGAGCGATGAATATCATATCTGTATTTACTTTTTTGAAATTCACACTCAGTTGCGAATAAAATCTACCACTTGCTGCTGCGAATTTTATGTGCTTATTAGTTAAATCATGTATCAAACCAAATATTTTTTCATTTATATTCCCTTTATCATTTAATAAAGTGCCATCCATATCAGTTGCAATGAGTTTTATGATAAGTATTTCCTCCTTAAAATGTTTAACTAAGTGTTAACAAGTAATTCTTTAATAACAAAAATGAGCTATATCCGAACTACTGTCCATTTATAGCTCATAAATTTTATTGTTAATATATTTTGTTATTTCATCACTTTACATATATTATTTGTAAATTCTACTGGATCATTAATTGGTAATCCTTCAATAAGTAAAGCTTGATTATATAATATATTAGTATATAAATCTAATTTTTCTTTATCTTTTTCAAAAGACTCCTTAAGCACTTTAAACATATCATTATTTATATTTATTTCTAAAACCTTATCTGCTTTTACATTTTCATTGTTAGGCATAGAATTTAATGTTTTTTCCATTTCTATTGTAAGGTCACCGTCATTTGATAAACATACTGGGTAATTTTTAAGTCTTTTCGATGCTCTAACATCCTTAACTTTACCTGCTAAAACAGTTTTCATGTGTTCAAATAATTCTTTATTATCTTTTTCGTCAGTGCTAGAAGGATTTTCTTTTTCATCTACTTCTATTCCTAAGTCACCGCTTGATACAGATTTAAATTCCTTTTCTTTATACTTCATTATCATTCTTATAGCAAATTCGTCTACTTCATCAGTAAAGTATAAAATTTCGAATCCTTTATCTGATACCATCTCAATTTGTGGTAATTTTTCAATTCTTTCATTTGATTCTCCAGAAGCATAATAAATATATTTTTGATCTTCTGGCATTCTAGAAACATATTCATCTAGTGTAACATTTTTTTTCTCCTTTGATGAATAAAACAACAATAAATCTTGCAAAGTATCTTTATTGCTACCAAAATCGCTATAAATACCATACTTTAATTGTCTTCCAAATGACTTGTAGAATTCCTCATACTCTTGTCTTTCATTTTTAAGTAAATTATCTAACTCATTTTTAATTTTGGTTTTAATATTTTTAGCTATAAGTTTAAGTTGTCTATCATGTTGTAATACTTCTCTAGATATATTAAGTGATAAATCTTCTGAATCAACTATTCCTTTTACAAAACTAAAATAGTCAGGTAATAAATCAGCACACTTATTCATAATTAATACACCACTTGAATATAGCTCTAGGCCTTTTTCATATTCCTTAGTGTAGAAATCATATGGTGTTTTTTCAGGTATATACAAAATTGAATTGTAACTTATAGTACCATCAACACTTATATGAATATGCCTCGCTGGTTTGTCAAAACCATAGTGCTTTTCAGCATAGAAATTATTATAATCTTCTACAGTAAGTTCACTTTTGTTTTTTCTCCATATTGGAACCATACTGTTTACAGTCTTTTCAACTATTGTATCCTCGTATTCTGTTTCACTACCTTCTTTAAGTCTTGATTCACTTATATCCATTTTAATTGGATACCTAATAAAATCTGAGTATTTCTTTATAATGGATTGTAATCCGTGTTCATCAAGATATTCATCAAAATTATCATCTTCTGTATTTTCTTTTATTTTAAGTGTTATCTCTGTACCAACAGAATTTTTTACACAAGGTTCAATAGTATATCCTTCTGCTCCTGTAGACTCCCACTTATAAGCTTTATCACTACCAAAAACTTTACTTATAACAGTAATATTATCTGCTACCATAAATGCTGAATAAAATCCTACTCCAAATTGACCAATAATATCATATCCATCTTTTATTTCATTTTCTTTTTTGAAATCCAAAGATCCGCTTTTAGCTATAACTCCTAGGTTATCACTAAGCTCTTTCTCTGTCATTCCAATTCCTGTATCAGAAATTTTTACTGTTCTAGTTTTTTTATCAGTCGCTATTGTAATGAAGTAATTACTTTTCTCAAAATTTAATGAATCATCTGCTAATGTCTTATAATAAATTTTATCAATAGCATCACTTGCATTTGAGATAAGTTCTCTTAAAAAAATATCTCTGTGAGTATATATTGAATTTACCATCATATCTAAAATTCTTTTAGACTCTGTTTTAAACTGCTTTTTTTCCAATTAGAATTTCCCCTTTCGTCCAATTTCTATTTTTTGTTTTGTTAGCACTCTATGTGTTTGAGTGCTAATGGTAACTATAAAATACACCATTTTTCATGATTTGTCAATCCACCTAATATATTTTAAACAAACTTTCTTAATATTTAACTCACCAAATCTAGTATACTGACCAATTGTTCTAATAATGTTTAAACAAAAAAAGAGAGCCATTTATTTTGATTCTCCTTTTGGGTTACCTCAACATTAAAAGAATTTTATTTTGCTGTTATAAGTAGGTCTTTCTTTAATATATGACTTACCAACCACTCATTTAAAAAAGTTAATATTCCCATTATGGCTTCATCTTGGTTTTCATCAATTTTACTTAAATCAACTTCCTCCATTTTTTTAATGAAAAATGCATGGTCTATTTTTTGAGTAAATAATCTTTTATAATTTATACTCACCATATACTCTTCTTCAGCATTAAAATGATATATTGTATAATCTTTTAATTCTTGAATTACTTGTACTATTTTATCATATTTATCTGTATCAAATTTATCTATTAATAATTGATATGCTCTTTCACCTATTTCAAATAGTCTTTCATGTTCTGTATCAATCTTTTGGTTGTATGTTTTGTATTTTTCCTTCATCTCAAACATTAATTAATCTCCTCCCCCACTTGAATTAACTTTAATATATTATATAGTTTATCGTATGCCTTCCCTATTAGCTATTAATACTATATCTTTATCTTACTTTGTTTTAATTTAATTTACAAGAATAATCCCATAATATTCTATACTTCATAACTTATATTCTATTTTTTCTCAATTTCCCCTTTCAAAAAAGCTCTTCTCTTGCGGTATTCAATAATAGGAATATCACCTTGAATAAGATTCTCATTCATCGTAAGTTCAGATTTAATAGGAATTTGAGTCAAAACGATTTTCCTGTCTTGATGAAGTATATATTTATTACTAAAGGTACTCATTCCATTAACTATTTGTTTTAGTATAGGTATTGTCATAAATTTCTGGTAGAATCTAATATAAATTTGAGTGTGGCCATCATCAATAGGCACGAAAACTGCTAAAATCCTTATATCATTGCTAATAATATTTTGCCAAATATTCGGCATTTGAAACTTAAGACTAAATAAGTTTTCATAGTTTTCAATTTCCTTTGGTTTTAATGGTCGTACTTTTCCATCATCCATTACATTATTCACATAAAAAGTCATTAAATTGTCTTCCCATTTAACAACAGGACCATTTACTAAAGTTTTATTTCCCCTACCTATGGATGATGCATGGACAAAAGGTAAATGAACAACATCTAATTGATTTTCAATCGCTCTTGTGTAATGAACTGGCCACATCTCCGAAAATCCTCCATATGAAAAACCCTCACGTAACTCTTTAAAAAAAGGTATTTCTGGTAGCTCATCACTTATTTCTCCATACCATAGCCAGATTAGACTATATTTTTCTTCTACTAGATAAGACTGAACATTATACCGTTGTGGTACAGGATTATTTTTGCCATTAGCTGGTATTAGAGTTACCTTTCCAGAAGAATCATATTGGAATCCATGAAAAGGACAAGTCAATTTATCATGACTTACTTTGCCTGCACTTAAAGATGCACCTCTGTGGCAACACTTATCAAAAATACAATTTATTTTCCCATTTTCACTTCTCCAAAGAACTAGTTTTTCACCCATCCTAGTTACACCGATTGGTTTTTCACCCTTTACCTCTTTAGATTCCAATATACCGTACCATTGATTTTTAATCATATTTAGTCACCCCTTCTTCATTTTATAATACATTATTTATCCAACCTAATATTAGCCTCTAATTTCCCCTTGTTAACATTATTTACTTTTAAACAATAGTTATTATTTAATAATAGCATAGGCGATTAATTAAATAAACATATTTCAATTCATTTTTTTACTTCAGTCTTTTTTACTTAAATATTTTTACTATTATATAAATTAGAAAACAAAACAGAACTACTCTAATTAGATTTTTTTGTTATTTCATATTAATAAAATTTATATTGACAGATATTAATTAACACTGTATAGTGTTAAACAATATCAATGAACAGAAAGAGTAGATAAGAGAATTTAGTTTAAGCGAACCTGGGAAAGTGAAAGCTGGGTACTGTAGCTCTTATTGAATGGGTCTGTGAGATGTGATGCGAACTAGTAGTAGCATTAACCGGAGGGTCTACCGTTACATGGACAGGGCAATCGAGAAATCCGTGCCTGACAAAGAGAGTTATTTAGGTGGTAAAGCGAAATTTTACATTTCGTCCTTTTATAGGATGGAGTGTTTTTATTTTTTTGTATCACAATAACTAATATGGGTGGCACCGCGGTCACTTCGTCCCATTATAGGTCTGAAGTGTTTTTTGTTGTACAAAAAAATAAAGAGGTGGTAATAAAATGGTTAATTTAACTGCAAAAGAATTTGATGAGAAAAAATCTTTGAAAGTAATTTTTCCGATGTTTATTAAAATCAATGGCGATGAACTTACCCCAGTAAATATTTATTATAAATTAAAGGGAAAACATAAGTTTTTACTAGAAAGTGCTTCATCTTCTAAAGAGGAATCAAGGTACTCCTTTATGGGAAGTAATCCTTATATGGTATTAAGCAGCCGAGGTGAAAATATAACTATAACAAAAGAAAATGAAATTATAGAAAAAACCGGAAAAATATTAGACTATGCGGAGGGTCACTTAATTAAAGGATATGATAGATTAGATTTAGAACTACCTTTTATCGGAGGTGCAATTGGTTATATCGGTTACGATGTAATAAGGCAATATGAAAACTTACCAGATAATAATCTGGATGAATTAAACCTTCCAGAGACTTGTTTGCTTTTTTATAAAGAATTTATATGTATTGATCACTTTAAAAACACAATAATGTTAATTCATAATGTATTTCCAGAAGAAGATGAAGATTATGATACTGTGATAAACAAACTAAATAATATGAAATCATTAATTAATGAAGAGCACACTACTCATAAATTTATTGAATCATCGCAAAATGCAAAAGTAGTATCTAATTATACAAAGAATGACTTTTGCAGGATGGTCACAAAGGTAAAGGACTATATAACTTCAGGTGATATTTTTCAAGTTGTCTTATCTCAAAGGCTAAAAATCGAAAATAACAATGATTCTTTTGATGTCTATCGTAGGCTAAGGCGTAACAACCCATCACCTTATATGTTTTATATAGACTTTGAAGGCTTTGAAATTGCTGGGGCATCTCCTGAGAGTTTAGTTAAAGTTAAAGGCAATCAGGTAATGACGAATCCCATTGCGGGCACAAGACCTAGAGGAGGAACCCCAAAGGAGGACCAAAAGTTAAAAGAAGAATTATTAAATGATGAGAAGGAACTTGCAGAACATTTAATGCTTGTAGATTTAGGTAGGAATGACATAGGAAAAATAAGTGAATTTGGGTCCGTAAAGCTAGATAAATTTATGGAAGTAGAATTTTTTTCTCATGTAATGCACATATGTTCAAAAGTTACTGGCACACTTAAGAGTGAATTAAATTGTTTTGATGCACTTAAATCTTGTTTACCTGTCGGAACAGTTTCCGGTGCCCCAAAGGTAAGAGCTATGGAAATCATTGATGAACTAGAAAATGTACGCCGAGGTATATATTCAGGAGCCATTGGAAATTTTTCATATGGTGGAGATATGGATACTTGCATAGCCATAAGAACAATAGTATTCAAAGATAATTTTGCTTATGTTCAAGGTGGTGCTGGAATAGTTTATGACTCAGTACCAGATACAGAATACACAGAAACCTTAAATAAAACTATGGCACTCCGGGAGGTATTATAATGATTTTAATTATTGATAATTATGATTCCTTTACTTATAATTTATATCAATATGTAGGTGAATTATATAAGAACGTTAAAGTTGTTCGAAATGATAAATTCACAATTGAAGAATTAAAAGCTCTGCCATTGAAAGGAATTATTATTTCTCCTGGGCCTGGTAGACCAGAAAATGCTGGTTTAAGTATAAATGTTATAAAAGCCTTCGAAGGTTTGCTTCCAATTATGGGTATATGTCTAGGGCATCAAGCTATAGGTTATGCTTATGGTGGAAAAGTTATAAGTGCACCAGAAATTAAACATGGAAAAACCTCTATTATTAATCATAATGGGAAAGGTTTATTTAGGGGTTTAGAGGATAACTTAAAGGTAATGAGGTATCATTCTTTAATTGTCGAAAAATCTACACTACCAAAAGACTTAGAGATTACAGCTGTTACAAAAGACGGAATAATTATAGCAATTAAACATAAAAAATTTCAGACATATGGACTTCAATTCCATCCTGAATCAATATTTACTGAAACAGGAAAAATGATAATAAAAAACTTTGTGGAGGTGATATGTAATGTTAAAGATGGTGATTAATAAAATTATAGCGAATCAAAATTTAACAGAGGATGAAGCTTATGCTTTTATGAATGGAATAATGAAAGGAGAAGCCACGCAGTCTCAGATAGGAGGTTTCCTTGTCGGTTTAAGAATGAAGGGCGAGACCATTGAAGAAATAACAGGTTGTGCAAAAGCTATGAGAGATAATGCAAAACGTATAAATTTAATTAGTGATTATGCTATTGACACATGTGGAACTGGTGGAGATGGTGGAAAAACTTTTAATATATCTAGTATTTGCGCAATAATAGCAGCATCCGGTGGAGTTAAGGTTGCAAAACATGGTAATCGTGCAGTTTCCAGTCAAAGTGGAAGTGCAGATGTCCTAACTGAGCTTGGAATTAATATAAATGTAGACCCTAAAGATGCAGCGCAATTAATTGAGGAAAAAGGTATGGCTTTCTTATTTGCTCAAAGCTATCACTTGGCTATGAAAAATGTTGCTATGCCAAGACGTGAAATAGGTACTAGAACTATTTTTAATATTTTAGGGCCATTAACAAATCCAGCTTTTGTACATGGTCAGACCCTTGGAATTTTTAGTAAAAAGCTAACTAATCCAATTGCTCAGGTTTTAGGGAGACTTGGTTCAGAGAGGGCTATTGTTGTACACGGCGAAGATGGACTCGATGAAATAACCATTACAGGGCCTACCTTTGTTAGTGAATTAAAAGATGGTATTATCACCGATTATACAATATATCCAGAAGAGTTTGGTATTAAACGAGCAACTGCTAATGACATAGTTGGTGGTAGCGCAAAGGATAATGCAAATATAATAATGGAAATTTTAAAAGGAACAAAAGGGCCAAAAAGAGATATTGTGGTAATAAATACAGCTGCAGCATTATATGTAGGAAAAAAATGCGCAACTATAAAAGCTGGAGTGATTTTAGCTGAGGAATTAATTGATTCTGGAACAGCCCATCGTAAATTACAGGAGTTAAGATTATCATGAATATACTAGACAAAATAGTTGAAAATAAAATCATTCAAATTGAGAAAGAAAAAATTGAAAAACCCTTACAAGGTATGATTAATTTGAAATACAGAATAATAAGAGATTTTGAAGAAGTACTTAGGGGGAATAGCCTATCCATTATAGCTGAAATAAAAAAGGCATCCCCCTCGAGAGGACTTATTGATCCAAATTTTGATCCTATTAAAACTGCTTTAAACTATGAAAACTATGGTGTTGACGCTATTTCGGTTCTAACTGAAAAAAAATATTTCTTAGGTGATGATAAAAATATAAGATTAGTTAAAGAAAAAACATCAAAACCTATTTTAAGAAAAGACTTTATTATAGATAAGTATCAGATATATCAATCCCATTTCCTTGGTTCTGATGCCATCTTGTTAATTGCCTCTGTACTTAAGGATAAACTTAAATCTTATTTCGACCTTGCAACTTCCTTAGGACTTCATTGTTTAATAGAGGTGCATAATAGAGCTGAAATAGAACTTGCCCTGGAATGTGGCTCAAAAATAATTGGCATAAATAACAGAGATTTAAATAATTTCAATGTAGATATTCATACTACTGAGAGCCTAATGAAGTATATACCAAAAGACAAGATTATAGTAGCTGAAAGTGGCGTAAGTTCTATAAGTGATGTTAAGTATTTAAAATCAATAGGAGTCAGTGCAGTGCTAATTGGAGAATCCTTTATGAGAAACCCCCATAGTGTAAAAGCATTTTTGGAAGTATGCCATGACTAAAATTAAAATTTGCGGAATTAGAACACAATTAGATATAGAGTATCTTAATGAGCTACAACCAGAATATGCAGGATTTGTTTTTGCTAAAAGCAAACGTCAAGTAGAAAAGGATTATGCCTACAATCTAATAAATAATTTAAGTTGCGACATAAAAAAAGTTGGAGTTTTTGTTGATGAAAATCCATCAGTTGTATTAGAAATTGCTGAAAAATTAAAACTTCAGGTACTCCAGTTTCATGGCCATGAAAACCAGGAATATATAAATAAATTTAAAGGATATGAGATTTGGAAAGCTCTTAAAATTAATAATCTTCAAAGTATTTCTGAAATAAAAAATTACAAATGCTCAAAATTTCTTTTAGATAACAGCGTTGCAGGCTCGGGAGAAAGCTTTAATTGGAACCTTGCTCAAAAAAAAGTTGATGGCAATATTATTATGCTAGCCGGTGGATTAAACAGTAAAAATGTAAAACAGGCGATTATAAAGTTAAACCCATGCGGAGTTGATGTGTCCAGTGGAGTAGAAATAGATGGATTTAAAGACTATGCATTAATAAAAGAATTTATTAAGAAAGTGAGGGAATTATAATGAAAGGTAGATTCGGAAAATTTGGAGGTCAATATGCACCTGAGACAGTAATGAGTGCAGTTATAGTACTTGAGAGGGAATATGAAAAGGCTAAGTCCGACCCTGAGTTTTTATCTAAATTTAAATATTATCTTAAGGACTATGCAGGCAGGGAAACTCCACTGTATTATGCTGAGCATCTTACAAAAAAATTAGGTGGAGCAAAAATATATTTAAAAAGAGAAGATCTAAACCATACTGGTGCTCATAAGATTAATAATGCATTAGGTCAAATACTTCTTGCAATAAGAATGGGAAAGAAAAGAATAATAGCAGAAACCGGAGCAGGTCAACATGGAGTTGCAACGGCTACCGTAGCTGCAATGTTTGGACTTGAATGTGAAGTATTTATGGGCGAGGAAGATATCCAAAGACAATCTCTAAATGTGTTTAAAATGAAAATGCTAGGGGCTAAGGTTACCTCAGTCACTACTGGCACCGGAACCTTAAAAGATGCCGTTAACGAAGCTATGAAAAATTGGGTCAGTAACGTGGATGATACTTTTTATGTTATAGGATCTACCGTAGGATTACATCCATATCCAACAATGGTCCGTGACTTTCAAAGAATTATTGGAGACGAAGCTAGGAGACAGATATTAGATAAAGAAGATAGATTACCAGATTACATAATAGCATGCGTTGGTGGTGGAAGTAACGCTATGGGGATTTTCTATCCTTTCATCGAAGATAACTCTGTAAAGCTTATTGGAGTTGAAGCAGCAGGTAAAGGGTTAAATTCGAAGCAACATGCAGCAACTATAACTAAGGGGGATATAGGCATAATTCATGGAATGAAGACATACGTGCTTCAAGATGAAGATGGCCAGATAATGCCTGTATATTCTATATCTGCAGGTCTTGATTATCCTGGAATAGGACCTGAGCATGCTTATTTACATGACATTAATAGAGCACAGTATGTCTGCGCTACAGACGACGAGGCAGTGTATGCCTTTATGGAACTCACAAAAGTTGAAGGAATAATCCCCGCTATCGAAAGTGCTCATGCAGTTAGCTATGCTATGAAACTCGCACCAACACTCCCAAAAGATAAAATAATTATTGTTAATCTTTCAGGACGTGGTGACAAGGATATCAATACAATTGCACAAATAATGGGGGTAGAACTATGAATAGAATAGTTGAGAAGTTTAATTATCTTAAATTAAAAAACGAAAAAGCATTTATACCTTTTGTAACAGGTGGAGATCCAGATTTAGATACCACCTTAGAATTAGTTTTAACTCTTGAAAAAGCTGGAGCTGATATAGTAGAAATAGGTATCCCCTATTCTGATCCTATGGCGGATGGTCCTGTAATACAAGCATCCTCTACTAGAGCCTTATATAATGGGATTAAAATAAATTCTATTATGGACAAAGTTTGCAAAATAAGAGAAAAAACACAAATCCCACTAGTATATCTACTTTATTATAATTCAATTTTTAAATATGGTGATGTAAATTTTTTTAAGAAATGCAGTGAAGTTGGCATTGATGGATTGATAATTCCAGATCTTCCCTTGGAAGAAAGAACTGAAGTAATAGCAATCGCAGATAAATATGACATATGCATAATACCAATGGTTGCTCCAACGTCGCACGATAGAATTAAAGCAATTACTAATCTCGGAAAGGGTTTTGTGTATTGTGTTTCAGTAAATGGTGTAACAGGCGCAAGGCAAAATCTTAATACAGACATTAAAGAATATATGGATTTAATCAAAAACTACACTGATATGCCTAGAGGCCTGGGTTTTGGAATTTCTAATGCTAAAATGGCGAAGAAATATGCTCCATATTGCGAAGCTATTATTGTTGGAAGTGCAATAATAAAATTGGTGGCTGAGGGTGGACCTAGAGAAGAAATACTAAAAAGAGTCTATGATTTTGCATTAGAAATAAAGAATGTTATAAATTAAAGTAACCCAGCAATTGAATACTCTGCATTCAATTGCTGGGTTACTTTTGTTATATTATTGATTGTTGCTTAACAAACTATCGAGGTCATGCTTTACCCTTTCAACATCGAACAAAAATCTTATTTATTAGTTTGTGTATGTATTTTTATAATATCCTTCACCACATCATCAATACTACTAATATTCATAACCTCATGGTCACAATATTTTTTGTACAAATCACATCTTTCCTCAAGCAATTTATAAAGCTGAGATGGGTCCTTTGCAAGTAAGGGACGAGCTACAACATCTATGTCTGCCACTATATTTTCAATAGGTCGGTTTATATAAATTACAATGCCAGTTTTCTTTAGGTTTAAGATATTTTCATACCTCTTAATTACTCCACCACCAGTCGCAATGACAGCAGGATTTTTTTTTGACAATTCTATAGCCGCAATAGATTCTATATCTCTAAATCCCTCTTCGCCATCTTCAAATAATTCAGCAATGGTATGATTTGTACTCTCCCTAATATAAACATCTGCGTCTATGAAAGTCATCTTTATTTTTTCTGCTATCATTTCCCCAATTGTACTTTTACCACAACCAGGCATTCCAATTAAAACTATACTTTTCATCATCTAATTTTATACCCCCTTATTTAACTCTTCATAGATTTCATCAATTGTGCTCTTTGGAATCTTAATATCATTCCAAATTTCCTGAGCGGAAGTTGCCTGACCAACTAGCATATAAAGACCATTTATTGCTTTTAACCCAGCTTCCTCTGCATACTTTAATAAAAGAGTTTTTTTAGGATTGTAGATCATATCCACAGCGACACCAAATTTACCAATATTTTTTTTCCCAATTAGTGAGTCATCCAAATTAGGATAAGTCCCAATTGGCGTACAGTTTACCACTATATCTGACTCTTTAATCCCTTGAATTTCATCATAAGAAATCAATTTACAATTATCAAATTTTCTAATCTCTTTAAGCTTTGAAGTATCCCTCGTGGCTACAGTAATTTCAGATATTCCTTCATCCAATAGATACTGAACCATAGTTACTGCTACTCCACCATTTCCTAGTATTACTGCTTTTTTATTTTTAACTTTAATAATATTTTTATCAAAAAGCATACCTATGCCAAAGTAATCTGTATTGTAACCAATAGTTTTACCACTTTCAAACTTTAAGGTATTTACAGATCCTATTTCTTTTGCTCCAAGGCTAAGCTCATCAACAAATTCCATAACCTTAATTTTATAGGGAATGGTTACATTAATGCCTCTTGGTTTTATAACCTTAAAACCTTCCATTACTGACTTAAGATCTTTACTTTTAAATTCAAATAAATGATAGTAACCCTTCATGCTTAATTTGTTAAAGATCATTGAATGTATTTGTGGAGAAACACTATATGATAGTTTTTCTCCGATTAGACCATATAACTCTGACATAAATCTACCTCCCCCTTTGGTAAAACTTATTCAATATCCACAATATCACGTCTATAATTGCCCAGTATCTTAAAATAATGACTATTCTTTTTAATTAACTCAATTGTAGGTATAATCTTATCTTCATTTATATTTCCCTCAAAATCTATATAGAAGAAATATTCCCATGGCTTATCCTTTATTGGTCTAGATTCAATTTTCAAAAGATTTATATTATTATCTGCAAAATGTTTTAAAACATGACATAACGACCCCGCCTTATGGGTAGTAGATAAAACAGTGCTTGTTTTATTGCTACCGGTTGTCGATTCCATCTCCTTGCCAATGATAACAAACCTAGTCATGTTTGTTGTGTTTGAATTTACATCCTTTTGCAGTATTTCAAGGTCATATATTTCTGCAGCCTTAGTGCTACCTATTGCAGCCAGTGTTTTGTCCTGCTTATTTCTAACTAATTCTGCACTTTTCGCAGTACTTTGGTATGGAACTAACTTCCACTGTTTATATCCCTTTAAAAATTCCATACTTTGTTTTAGCCCCTGCGTGTGAGAATAAACCTCTTTAATATCATCTAAAGTTGAACCTCTAACCCCCATTAGGTTTTGACTTATTTTAAGATATTTTTCTCCTGTTATATAAAAATTATATTTATTAAGAAGGTCATAAACCTCAGATATTGCGCCTGTTGAAGAATTTTCTATAGGAATAACACCATAATTTATTTTCCCATAGCTTAGTTCCAAAAATATATCTTCAAACTCACTTATTGCTTTTTTGTTCACCTCGTTACCAAAATATTCATTTAAAGCTTGTTCGCTAAACGAGCCGGTAACACCGTAAAAACCAACTGTTAACTTTTTAGTGTTTGTCAAAACTTGCTTACTATTCAAACTTTTGTTTTGAAAACCTCTACTTATTTCCATAACGGATTTGAAAAATTCTTCTACCTCTAAACACAAGTCTTTATTTTTAACTAACTCTAAGTTCTTCTTTATAACTGCTTCTTCTCGTCCACTATTTAAAATTTCAACATCATTTTTCTTTTTATATTCAGCTACCAATGCAACTATTTCCATACGATTTTCAAATAATGAAACAAGACTAGAGTCAATTTTATCAATTTGATTTCTCAAATCATCTATGTCAAAATTATCTAAATCACTCATCAAATCACATCCTTAAATAAAATCTAAAATACTCATTGCTGCGCAAGCCTCAATTACTGGTAATGCTCTCAATACTATGCAAGGATCATGTCTACCTATAACTGATACTTCTGAATTCTCACCAGTTTTCATGTCAATGGTATTTTGAAGTTTTGCGATGGACGGTGTTGGTTTCATTGCAACTCTAAAAACTATTGGCATTCCATTAGAGATGCCCCCATTAATTCCACCATTATTGTTAGTTTTCGTTAATACTTTTCCGTTATCAATGTAAGGTTCATCATTTGCCTGACTTCCACGAACTTTTGTTATTTCAAAACCCATACCAAATTCTACACCCTTTACCGCCGGAACAGAAAATAGTAATTGAGATAAATTACTCTCTATAGAATCAAAGAATGGTTCTCCTAGTCCATAAGGTATATTTAATATAGCAACTTCAATTATACCTCCAACCGAATCAGTTTCTTCCTTAGCCTTTAGAATAATATTCTTCATTTCTTTGCCTTTTAAATCATCAAGCACAGGGAAATCTTTTCTTAAAACATCTGCGAGCGTCTGCACTTTTAAATTAACACCATCAAAATAACTGTCTGTTATATTCCCAATACTTAAAATATGACTTCCTATTACAATTCCCTTATCAAAAAGTATTTGTTTTGCAACAGCACCCGCAAAAACGAGTGGTGCTGTAATTCTTCCTGAGAAATGGCCTCCACCTCTGTAGTCGTTAAAGCCTTCATATTTAACCTTTCCTGTGAAATCTGCATGCCCTGGCCGAGCTAAATCCTTTAATTTGTCATAATCTTTTGAATTTTGATTTTCGTTGAAAATCACACCACAAAGAGGTGTTCCAGTAGTATACCCATTAAAATACCCACTTAAAATCTCCACCTTGTCTCCCTCGAATCTTTTAGTTGAAAATTCATCCCGTCCAGGGGCGCGTCTTTGCATTTCACCATTAATAAAATCCATATCAAGCTCTATACCTGGAGGCAATCCATCAATGGTTATTCCTATCCCTCTTCCATGTGATTCGCCAAATATAGAATACTTTACTTTTTTACCCCATTGTCCGCTCATTAACTTTCCCTCCTAGACTCTTAAAATCTTCATAAAACTCTGGGTAGGATTTTTTAACTGCCCCGCTATCCTCAATTGTGAGCTCACCTGCACATCTTATTGAAGCAATTGCCATCGCCATCGCTATTCTATGATCATTCCAACTATTCACAATTCCGCCTTTTAGCCACGGTTTACCATGAATTAGCAGTGAATCCTTTCTTTCGATAACCTCTGCCCCAATTTTGTTTAACTCTGTTGCTATAGCTTTTAATCTATCAGATTCCTTTATTCGAACCCTGCCTGCATTAATAATTTCTGTTGTTCCATCACTTAAGGCAGCAAGAACTGCTACTATTGGAACAAGGTCCGGACATTGAGATGCATCGATAATAGTACCTTTTAAATCTGATTTTGAAGCCTTTAGAATACCATCTTTAATAGTGAGTTCTCCACCCATTTTTCTAATTATATCCACTATTACCTTGTCCCCTTGAAGTGATTCCATATTTAAATCATGGCATTCAACCTCTCCCCCTAAAACACCTGCGGCTAGGTAAAATGCAGCTTGAGAAAAGTCCCCTTCAACTCTGTAATCTGTTTTTATATAATGTTGATTACCTTTTATCTTAAATTCTCTATAACTATTATTTTCTATATTCACTCCAAATTTATTAAGTATATCTAAAGTTAAATCTATGTACCCAATAGATTCCATTTCTGTAGTAATTTTAATTATTGAATCCCCATTCAATAAAGGCAGTGCATAAATAAGTCCAGTAATAAATTGAGAACTTACATCTCCTCTAAGCTCAAAAGTTCCAGGTTTAAGACTGCCCTCTATTATTAAGGGAAGACAGCCGTTGCTTGTTGTATAGTTTATATTTTGCCTGTCAAAAATATCATAATATGGCTTAAGTGGTCTTTGTCCTAGTTTACCCTTGCCCTTTAAAATAATTTTACCACCAGTAATCATAGCTATAGGAATTAAAAACCGTAGGGTTGATCCACTTTCATTGCATTGTAGCTCATTGCAACCAATCTCGTTGCGAACACTATAATTGTTATTAATCTCACCGCAGGATAGTTTTAATTTACCTTTCCCACTTACTTTGAGATTTCCGGGAAATTGTTTGATTTCAACTCCTAGTTTCTCCATTATTTCGCAGGTGGCTATTATATCCTCAGACATACTAATATTAGAAATACCGCATTCTCCCTCGCTTAATCCTGCAGCTATAACCGCTCTATGAGATAAAGATTTTGAAGGTGGAATTTTCACTTTCCCACTTAGAGAGGTAGGCTGAATTATAACTGATTTCATCACTTAACACCTCCGTTCAATATAATAATTTATTTAATAATATCTTTAAGATAATCATTTATCTTTGTTACATCAATCTTTTCGATAAAACTATTTCCAATAGCTTCTAATAATATGAAATTCATAGAACTACCAATATTTTTTTTATCATGATTTATTGCTTCTATTATATCTTGACTTTTTACTTCAGGCAAGGTCCAAGGTAAATCATACTTAATTAAAATATCTTTTATAGAAGTAGCTGTTCCAATTTTAGTTTTTCCTAGTTCCTCTCCTAATTTTGCTATAGAATACATTCCCATAGACACTGCTTCTCCATGAGAGAACTTCTCATAATTAAAGAATTGCTCAATTGCATGACCAATGGTATGACCATAGTTTAACAACATTCTATCTCCTGTATCCTTCTCATCAACTTCAACAATTTCAGCCTTAATACTACAACATGTATAAACAATTTTATCTATCTCTGTCATAAGAGCTTCCTTATTTTCATAACTCATTAATTTATAAAATAGTTCACTATCTTTAATAGCTCCATATTTTATAACCTCACCCATTCCATCATTTAAAAACTTGTCATTAAGTGTTTCTAGGAGCAATGGATCAATAAAAACTGCTTTTGGCATATAAAAACTTCCAACAAGATTTTTCCCACGTGGAAGATCTACTGCAACCTTGCCACCCACACTACTATCCACCTGTGCAAGTAGTGATGTTGGAATTTGTATAAGAGAAATCCCCCTTAAGAAAGTTGAGGCTGCAAACCCAGCCAAATCGCCTACAACTCCCCCACCTAATGCAATTATAATATCCCCTCTGTTTATCTTAAAATCTAAAAGTTTGTCATATACCTCTAAAAGAGTTTCAAAAGACTTGCTTTCCTCTCCGGCTTTTACAACAATATTAAAAGTATCAAAACCCTCCTTTTCTAAAGATGTAATAAGACTTTGCCCATAAAGTTCATTAACATTCGAATCTGTTACTATAGCAATTTTCCTTCCTTTATGTATCTTCTTAACTTCTACTCCAATTTCCCCTAGCAAACCATTCTTAATGTAAATTGGATAACTTCCGCTAGAAGCCTTAACTTCAATACATTGCATCTTAATCTAGCTCCTTTCTCTTTAGCGTTGCATTCTCAAACCTTATCTTTAAAAAATCTTCATCATGATTTATTATTGCATCTTTTATTTCTTTTATATTGTTTTCAAAGTCTTCTATTTTACTAATTATATTTTCTTTGTTATACAAAAGTAATTCAGGCCACAATTCACAATTTATGGTAGCAACCCTAGTGGTGTCCTTAAAACTTCCTCCAATAAACTGCGATATTCCCATTATTGAACTATTACAATCTATTAGGGAAGCAGCTATAATATGTGGCAACTGACTTGTATAAGCAATTATATCATCATGCTCTTTAGGTGTAAGGTGAACCACTCTCTTGCAGCCCATGCCTCTAGCTATTTCAGTTATCAAATTTATATTTTTATCTTTATTCCCACTAATTGGGGTTAAAATGTAATTAGCATTTTTAAACATCTCTTTGGTTGCAGCCATAAGCCCTGATTCTTCTTTTCCAGCCATAGGATGACCCCCTATAAAGTCTAAATCCTTTCTAAGTATAGGCATTATTTCTTTTATTAAATTGCTCTTAATTCCAGCTGTATCTGTGATAACTGCACCACTTTTGAATAAATTCATATTGATTTTTACAAAATCTATAGTCTTTAAAGGATAAAGTGCGAGTATCACAATATCAGAATTACTTAGTGGTGTCTCTGGACTTGTATATCCAATATCTATAATATTCATTTTTTCTGCTGCTTCTAAAGTAGCTTTATCAATATCAATAGCCCAAAGATTTTTAGGTTTTAATTCTTTTAGTGCCATAGCAAATGACCCGCCTATAAGTCCTAAGCCTACAATTGTAATATTAAAGTCGCTACAATCCAAATTTACCACCCCTTAAACTATTCTATTTTGTGTTTTAGCAATTTCTCTTAAATCTTTTATAAGAGCCTCAAATTTCTTAGGTTTTAAGGATTGTTGTCCATCACACAATGCATTTGTAGGATCATTATGAACCTCTATCTCAAGACCATCTGCTCCAACTGCTATAGCGGCCTTTGCAAGTGGCTCTACTAACCACCATTTACCTGCAGCATGACTTGGGTCTACTATAACTGGCAAATGAGTAAGTTTTTTAAGCACAGGAATTGCACTTAAATCTAAAGTGTTTCTTGTGAAAGTTTCAAATGTTCTAATTCCTCGCTCACATAGAACTACGTTTTCATTACCTTCAGACATTATATATTCCGCAGACATAAGAAGTTCTTCAATGGTTGCACTCATACCTCTTTTTAAAAGTATTGTCTTATTACATCTTCCTACTTCCTTTAAAAGGTCAAAGTTTTGCATGTTTCTAGCACCAATTTGCAGTACATCCGCATAACCAGATATTTTTTCAACTAGCTCAACACTCATAACTTCAGTTACTATTGGAAGTCCTGTTATTCTTTTTGCCTCTAATAATAATTTTAATCCTTCTTCCTCCATTCCTTGAAATGCATATGGAGAAGTTCTTGGTTTGTAAGCCCCTCCTCTTAGAAAATTAGCTCCTGCTAGCTTTACATCTTTTGCAATAGTTATCAGTTGATCTTCACTTTCTACCGCGCAAGGACCTGCGATTATTGCTAGTTTTCTTCCACCTATTGTTTGATCATCCACCTTTATTATTGAATCATCAGGATGAAAAAGTCTATTAGCTCTTTTGTAAGGAGCTTGAACTCTCATAACCATATCAACACATTCCTCTGCTTCAATTTGACCTTCGTTAATTCTGCTTGTGTCTCCGACAATCCCTAAAACACAATGATTTTCTCCTTTTGAAACATGAACAACGCAACCCAATTCCTCAAGTTTTTTCTTAATAGCGCTAATTTGGTCTCCATTTGCATCTGATTTCATTACGATTATCATTTAAAATTCCCCCTAAATATTATTTGAACCTTAGTTTCAAAAAAATGTTCACTTACTATTTTCTATAAATGATTATAAAAAAAGGAAGACCCCTTATAATGGGTCTTCCTTTTTAAAAAAGTAGAACCCTTATAATGAGTCCTCCTTGCGTACAGACTTAGTTTACTTTCTATAAATCAGCATATGCCGGTATCATAGTTTTATTACTAAACTCATTATTTAAAGAAACCATATATATTTTTTTGCACATAAAATAACCAACGCTAAAATAACGATAGCCCCAGCTAAAATAAAAATATACTTTTTTAGTGATTTCCTTCATAATAATGTTTTTCATAATAATACCTCACAAAAGTTTAAATTAGTATCTGAATTTTTTTAATATTAAAATATTATAACATGCTGGTTCTATTTGTCAAGAGGTAGCTTTTCAAAAAACAACATACTTTAAATTTCAGACACAAAAATGCCCTATAGGCTAGACTTTTCTATGTCTAAGCTATAGGGAACATTTTATTGTTGATTTCTATTATATTTTTTTAAATATTATTATGAAGTAACTCTATAGTTTTACGTAATTCTACTACAGAAATTTGACCTGGGGCTGAAACCTTTTTTGCTGCGCCAAATGTTAATGCAGAACCAAATAATTCACCTGACAGTCTGCTAATAATACCTTTTCCTGCCATGGACATTGTAATAATAGGAACATTGGCATATTCCTCATTCATAATACGGGTTGCATCGAGAAGTGTTATTACATCTTTAGCACAAGTAGGCATTACCGCAATTTTAGGAAGATCTCCCCCTAATTCTTGAGCCTTTCTAAGCCTTGATATTATTTCCTCTTTTTCTGGTGTTTTGTGGAAATCATGATTAGATATAATAACCGCTACATCATTTTCATGTGCCACTTTAACTAATTCCTTCACATCTTTTTCATCGTTAAATAATTCAACATCTATTACTTCAACAAGTTTTGACTCTGAAATTGATTTATTTAGTTCAACATAAAATGCTGTACTAACTTGTTTTTGTCCACCCTCTTTAGCGCTGCGGAATGTAAAAATAATAGGTTTATTAGTTAGTACTTGCTTAATTGCTTTTAATGCTTCCTTAACTTTATCAATATTTGTAACATCTTTAAAAAAGTCTACACGCCATTCTACAACATCAAAGTCGAGTCCTTTTAAAAATTCAGCTTCCTCTACAAGCTGTGGAATAGTTTCTCCCACCATTGGCACACAAATTTTAGGTAACCCTTCACCAATAATAACATCTTTAATTTTAACTACTTTCTTCATTATTATCCATCCCTTCGAAATATATTAAGCACTTATTTGAATAATAATTCTCTAATATAGTCTACTGGCATTTCTACCCCTGTCCATAGCTTGGATGCAGCTGCACCTTGCCATAACATCATCCCTATACCATTTACAGTTTTACAACCCTGTTCTCTAGCTAATTTAAGTAATTCTGTTTCGAGCGGTGCGTAGACAGTATCTGCAACTATTAAATCTGAGCGTAACATTGTAGTATCTGTAATTAAACTTTTACCTTGTAATGGTTTCATCCCTACCCCTGTTGCATTAGTGAAAATAGCACTCTCTAAAATTTCACGACGCAAGCTTTCTTTGTCATCTATATCATATAAAGTCGCTTTACAATCTGTTTTTTCATTTATAATATCCACTGTTCGCTGTGCATTTTTATAGAAATCATCTTTACGATTAAAAATAGATAATTCACTTACACCATCAAGTGCAGCCTGAATACAAACAGCTGTTGCAGCACCACCTGCACCACAGAGGGTCATTTTCTTTCCGATAATGTTAACATCTGCTTGCTTTAGTCCAAGCATAAAACCAGTTCCATCAGTGATATGACCAGTTAGAATACCGTTATCATTGACAATAGTATTTACGGCTCCCACCATTTCAGCCGCCGGTGACAATTTATCTAAGTACTTAATTACGGTTTGCTTGTTTGGCATAGAGATATTGGATCCACGCATTCCCAGTGCTCGAATTGCTTTAATTGCATCTTCCAATTGTCCATCTCCTACTTCAAAAGCAAGATAAGCATATTCTAGTCCAAGTTTAGCGAAAGTCTCATTGTGCATTATTGGTGATAAGCTGTGCCTAATAGGTGTTGCCATTAATCCGATAAGTTCTGTATGTCCTGTAATTCTTTCTGCCATTTTAATTACTTCCCTTCGATTAATTATTTTAGTAATACTAAAAATTCTTTTATATAATCCTTTGATAAAAAATGCCCATTTTTATAAAGATATTAACGTACTATTTACATAGCTCCTATTTTTTCTAATATAAGAGTTAGTTCACTGCCTTCACGGACACCATCCATTATTTTTCTTGCTCTAGCGCTATCCCCAATATTAATTATTTCAACATTCTTTTCCGAGAAATATTCTTGTAATTCATTTAACCCTTCATTTGCCGGTTTCATACCAAGGCATACAAATCCATAATCGAAATCTATATTTACTTCTTTTTCACCTTTTTTAACCTTGAAGTGGTCTGAAGCTACTTCTACAAGTGCTGTGCTCGTGTTAACATCTACATTATATTCTTTTATTATAGACATCATAGAAACTTTAGTAATCACGTCCAAATCACGTCCAAGCATTGGCATCATTTCAATTATGGATACTTTTGCTTTTCTCTCTGCAAAGAATTCTACAACATCAAGACCTACAGCTCCACCACCGATAACTGCAACCTTTTTACCTACAAGATCAAGCTTTTTAAATTCTTCTATTTTATCAAGCAATCCAAATATAGAATATAAGGTTTCACCTTCTTTATCAATACATTCTAGAAGTCCTTTGATTGGTGGAAGTAATGGAATAGATCCAGTAGCATTTACTATAATATCTGGTTTTAAATTTTCTATCATTTTAACATCTGGTTTTACATTTGTAAACGCTGTAAAGTTACTAAACTTTTTAATTTTGTTTAGCAAATAATCTGGGAAATAAGAAATTCTATGTTTATCTGGTAATTTTGAAATTTCTCTTGCAAGTCCGCCTAAATATGGTTTTTGTTCAAACAAAAACGTTGTACATCCAAGTTCTGACGCTGTTCCTGCTGCCTCAAGTCCAGCAGTTCCACCACCGATAACTACTACATTTGTCTGTTTTTTCACCGTTTTGTTTTTATAAGAATCTTCATTTATAATGTCTGGATTAACTGTGCATCTGATTGGTCGATTTAAACCTATTCTATAACCTGCACACCCTATATTACATGAAATACATTTTCTAATAACATCTTCATCACCATTTTTAACCTTTTCTACCCAATTAGGATCAGCTATAAGACCACGTCCTATACCAATTAAGTCAGCATCTCCATCAGATAAAATTTTCTCAGCTATTTCTGGATTTCTGATATTCCCAGTTGTTATTGTAGGCTTATTAAATTTGTCTCTTACGGCTTTTGACATATATGAACGCCAACCATCCTTAAGACTCATGTTATCTATTTGGTATTGCAAAGAATCATTTAAACCTGCGGATACGTCAAAAATATCAACTTCATCGTCTAAATATTCTAATAGTTCTAAAGTATCTTCTAATGTATTACCACCTTCTAAAAGTTCATCTGCACTTATTCTTAATAAAATAGGAAATTGTGGTCCAACTTCAGCTCGTACACTATCAATTATCATTCTTGCAAATTTTGTTCTATTTTTAATACAGCCACCAAATTCATCCTCCCTTTTATTATAAATAGGTGATAAAAATTGACTAATTAGATATGAATGACCTGCGTGTATTTCAACTGCATCAAAGCCTGCTATTTGCACTCTTCTTGCTGCCTTACCGTATTTTTCAACTATATCTAGTATTTCACTCTTTTCTAAAGGCCTAGGTACTGATCCCCCAGTTTTGGACGGAATATTTGAAGATGAAACTGGCTGGCAACCTATTCTTTCTGGAACTGCTGATGCTCCTGAATGATTAATTTGTATTGCCACGCACGCACCATACTTGTGTAGTCTTTCAGTAAGTTCATATAAAGATGGCATAAAACTATCAATATCTATTCTTAGTTGAGTTGTTCCATTAGATCCTAAAGGGAATTGAACGCTTACATTTTCAACAATTATAAGTCCTGTTCCACCTTTAGCTCTTTGTTCGTAATATTTGATATGTTCTTCATTAATTTCCCCGTTCTGCCCTGCAAAGTTTGTCCCCATTGGTGGCATAATAATTCTGTTTTTTATTGTCATGTTTTTCACTTTAAGTGGTCTAAAAATATTTTTATATTTTATCATTATTGACCTCCTACATTTATTTATTATATAAAAAAATCACTTGAGTATTTTAAAGAGAATTCAGTGTTCGAGATTACCTAATATGTATCCATTAGTATGTTATACTTTTAACATAATACCGATTACAAGTTCATTATACTCTTACTGTATGTATTAAACTAATTGATATTTAACGCTTAATCTATAGAATTTATCTATATGTTTTGGTATACTATATAGTATGAATTATCAACAAATCATAATCAATGATATGAAAGGATTGAAATTTAATGAATTTAAAACATCTTGAATATTTTCGTGTACTTGCAAGCTTAGAACACTACACACGGGCTGCTAATCAGTTGTATATAACACAACCAAGTTTAACTAATGCCATATCTGTGCTGGAAAAAGAATTAGAAACGCAGTTATTTGAAAAGAAAGGTAGAAATACTCATTTAACGAAATATGGACGTTTTTTTCTAACATATGTGAATACAGCATTAGACACATTGGAAAAAGGTGAAAAAGAACTACGACAATTAACTAGTCCCTCACTTGGAACTATTGATTTTGCATTTATTTACACTTTAGGTCCTCGTTTCGTACCAACAATTATTCAAGCCTTTTCAAGTGAAACAGGAAATGAAAATATTTCGTTCTCCTTTAATCAAGGAAACACAAAAGACATTATAAAGGGACTTAAAGATGGAAAATTCGATTTAGCTTTCTGTTCTTTTTTAGATAATGAACCAGACATTGATTTCATTCCTCTAGTACAAGAGGAGCTCGTCATTATCGTTCCACCCAATCACCCACTTGCAAATTTTGAATCCATTGATTTAAAAGACACCGCAAGCTACCCATTTGTATTTTTTAATAAACAGAGCGGTGTCCGTCCAGTTATCGACAATTTATTTAAAAAGGTTGGTGTCACTCCAAGTATAGTGTGTGAAGTGGAAGAAGATAATGCTATGGCGGGTTTAGTTTCAATAAACTATGGTATTGCCATTATCCCACGCATATGGTCATTAAATCAGTTTGATGTTAAAATTTTACCAATACACTCTCCTTCTCATGAACGCTTTATATATATTGCCTCAATGAAAAATAAATATTTGAGTCCACCAATTCATCTATTTCGTGATTTTGCTATTAAATATAGCAAAATTCATTCTTTAACTAAAGGTAATCATGTGTAAAAAGCAACAACTAGAATTGTATTATTTCTTTTTAGCTTGTTCAACACTTTCAAGAAGACTATCGGGCAATTCTTTTCCTATTTTAGAACGTATCATATTATATATACTTTGTGATCTTTGCGTCATTTCCGACTGTAATTTTGGAGTTAAATCAATGATCTCTACACCCTTTTCTTTCATTATTTTAACCTTATCTGCAACCCTTAAATCCGCTTGCTGGCGTGCCCATACTTTAGCTTCTGTTGCAGCTGCATCAATTATTTTTTGATCTTTTGGAGCTACTTCACTGTATTTTGATGGATTGGCAATAAGTGTAATAATATGAAGAAGATGATTTGTATTTATTACATATTTTTGTTGTTCATAAAGTTTAGCTGACACAATAACCTCATAAGGATTTTCCTGAGCATCTATAGTTCCTTGTTGTAAACCAATATAGACTTCACTAAAGGCCATTGGAGTAGGATTAGCCCCTAGAGCCTTCCAGTATGCTATATGATATGGGTTTTCCATGGTTCTTATCTTTTGTCCTTTAAAGTCCGCTATAGTTTCAATTTTTTTATTTGTACTCATTGTTCTAAACCCTTGATCCGTAAATGCCAATACTTTAAACCCAGCTTTTTCATACACAGCATTCACTTTATCAAAGAAAGGACCATCTAGTGTTTTTCTTGCTATTTCAACATCTGGGAATATACCTGGCATATCGAATACAGCAAGTTGAGGAATAAAATTCACCTGTGGTGCTGTATTTTGAACACCAAAATCAATATCCCCAGCTTGAACACTTTCTATAATTTCAACGTCTCCTCCCATTTGTCCATTGGAGAAAACCTGTACTTTCATTCTACCACCCGATTTCTTTTGGAGTAATTGTTTGAATTTATCAGCGAAAAGGTATGTTACAGTATCCTCAGGGCTATCAAGTGCTATAGTGAAATTATACTTTGTCTTGCCATCTTGCGTTTTGTTCACTACATTGCTACTTCCACTACATGCTACCATAAGAAACATCATTAATACTGCCATACACATACCAACTGTCCTTTTAAATTTTTTCACATCTTCTCACCCTTTCATATCATATATATCATAAATATACTTCTTAATCTATCCCAGAAGAATTAAACTGATTTGTGGAATATAAGTTATCAACATTAAAGCTATCAGGAAAGCTACAATAAATGGTGCTGCTTTCTTTGCAATTTTCATTACATCAATACCAGTAAGCGAACTTGCAACAAATAAGTTAATTCCAATAGGTGGTGTCACAAACCCTATTGCCAAGTTTACAACCATAATAACACCGAAATGTATAGGATTAACTCCTACAGCTATAACAATTGGTAATAAAATTGGTGTTAAAATTAATATTGCTGGAGTGGTATCCATAATCATGCCCACAAAGAGCAAGAATATATTTATCACAATCAAAACTGCAATCTTTCCATGTACTACTGATGTAATTGAGGCTGCCACAAGTTGAGGCACCTGCATAAGCGTCAGAACCCTTGCAAACCCTATTGCTGCAGATATAATAAAAAGAATTGGTGCATAAGTTCTTACACTCTCTTTAAAAATCTTGTGGATATCCTTATATGTTAATGTTTTATAAACAAAAATGCAGATAACCAAGGCATAAAACACTGAAATAGTAGCAGCTTCTGTTGGTGATGCAATCCCACTGTAAATACTTCCCAGAATAATCACAGGGGTTAACAATGCCCAAAAACTTTCTTTTAATAGCTTGAAAATGCCTTTACTTCTGATTTCTTTCCAATGCTTAAGTAATTTTTCCTTGTCTTCTCCTCTAGTTCTACAATAGTAATAAGAATAGATCATTAAACATCCTGCAATAAGAAGCCCAGGAACTATCCCCGCAGTAAATAGGTCACCAACTGATGTTCCAGAGGACATTCCATAAAATATAAAAGGAATACTAGGTGGAATTATTACTCCGAGTCCACCAGATACTGCAACTAATGCTGTGACAAATACCTTATCATAACCAAGTTCTACGAGTAAAGGTATTGTCATGGCACCAACAGCTGCTACTGTAGCGGGCCCTGAACCAGAAATAGCTCCATAAAACAAACAGGTGGTAATAACGGCAATAGGTAGTCCTGCAGTCTTATTTCCTACAAAATAAGAAAATACATTGAAAAGTTTTTTTGATATACCGCCATGAGCCATTATTATTCCCGATAAAATAAACATTGGCACTGCAAGTATAGGAAAACTATCCACCCCGCTAATCATACTACGTATAATAAGCTGGGGAGACGCTGCAAAAGATGGATCTACTAGATTAGGTAAAATGGCTACAATTCCGAGCATCATTGCTACGGGAACAGTAGCTGCTAATCCAACAATGAAAATTAAAAATACGATTCCAGCTGACAAAAGAACTCCCCCTTTTATTTATTTAACCATATTAGATGGTTTTAATATTTGGAATAAATTCTGAACAATTCTTATAATGCACAAGAAAAAACCAACAACCGTAGACATGCGAACTAAATAAATTGGGAGTCCCATAGCTGGGCTTGTTTGGTTATTTAAGTACGTTGATATAACTACTTGAACAGAAAACTTAAAAATATAAATAAAAAATAAAAGTAAAATTATATTTTCAAAAATTTTGATAATCTTTTTTCCTGATTTTGGTACTACATCATAAAGTTGCTCAATTTTAATAGATATTCCGTTTTTAATGCAATAACTTATACTTAAAAAAGATGACCAAATGAATAAATAACGAGTAAGTTCTTCCGACCATACAAGAGAGTTGTTAAAAATATATCTCATACCAATTTGAATCCCCATGGTACAAGTCATAAGTACAAGAAAAACCACCAGCAAAAATTCCTCGATATTTTTATCTAACCATTTCATTACGCCCATATGTCTTACCTCCATTTTATATGTAAATCCTATTTCACTCTAAATTATATCAGCTTTTGTTTATAGGATGTTTTTTTCTATTTAAGAATTGCATATTTATATTTAGTGAAGGTCTAGGTAAGGTTTTGAATTTATCTCCACCTTTTCCCTAACCCACTTTTAAATTAGTTCTGATGTTATCTAAGCTATTACATTTTTTGCATACTGTTTATTTACAAACAATGCGAGTAAAATACCTATAACTGTAATTGCTACGTTAAATAAAAGTATATATTTAGGTCCTTGTACACCACCAGCTTTTGTAATAACACTAGCAATATTTAAAATTATATAGTTTGCAAAACTTGAAGAAATCATAACTATAGATGTAATCTTCCCCTTGTTTTCTGGGAACATTCCGTTTGCTGTTGATACCGCTAACTGAAGCACACCACCTGCCGCTGCGTATCCAATTACAAATCCACCGAATAATAGAATCGTTGGTGATTGTACGAAATATAGGATTAACAACATAACTGTAGAAATTACGGGGTATATAACAAGGATTCTAACTGGTTTAAGTCCTTTCTTTATGAAAGCTGCCGTTACTAATATAGCCACCATTGACCCCAATGCATAAAATGATTGAATACTTTTTGGATTAGCCATGCCATACAACTTACCTAATTCCTGATTGCAGTTTAACCATAACTGGAATGTAGATGTAGCTGTAAAAGCAATACAAATGATTGCTATACTAGTTGGAGTAAATTTCATTTTTTCTTTTTTAGTTTTAGCTCCACTTTTTTCACTTTTGACAGTTACATTCCTTGGTGGGAATGGCATGAATGCGATTAAAATACCATCAATAACAAGGAATACAGCTACTACGTAGAAAATAGTTTTATATGACATTTGATTTGTTGCTATGAAACCAATCATAAATGGAAGCAAAAATTGTCCTATAGATATTGAAAATTTTGTAAACATATTGGCAACATCACCTGAATTCACAAAAATTTCTAGGCAAGACGGAGTTACGCATGTATCTAAGAAAGAATTAGCTACACCTCCAAGCAATGCAAATGCATAAGCAACATACATGTTTGGTGCTAGTGCTATACCAATGAAATAAGCAACGTAACAAGCTACACCTATTAATCCAGAAACCCTTCTACCAAATTTATCTGAAATAGGTCCAGCAAAAGGAAGTGTAATTAAACGCCCCAACCCTAATGCAGCAATAACCGTGAGGACTATACTTACATCAAAACTACCATCAACTAATTTTCCTGCACCCCAGGCACCTGCGAAGTTGCTTTTATATTGTCCTAAAACTGAAACTCCGATACCATGTATAAAATATGTGAAATATAATGCCAGTGCAGTTGGAATGTATTTTTTATTATTAATTTCTTTTTCCATTTTCTTTTCTCCTCTCATTGTCCCCCTAAGGGTAACCTACTTGTATTTAATCTCTAGAGCTTTTTTATCTGTTCAATAATAGTAAATTTCTTATTGATAATTTTGCGACATTCTTGTTAAATACTTAACTATATATTGCTGAATTTTAGGGTTAAATGTAAAATTCAACCCCTAACATACCTCGGATCTATTACTTAAAATATAATTCTCTTATATTTTCATTGCTACTTCCATTGCTTCAGCTGTTGCATCAAGTGCTTTACGGGCTCTTGTTGCATCACCGATAACATAAGTTTCTTTTACTACCTTCTTAACTTCTTCGCTTAATGGATCGTAATTACGTGATCCCATGGAAAGAACTACCGAATCAAAACCATCAAGAAGATGTTCCTTTCCATCACACTCTGTATAAGCAACACCGCCTTCAAAGAACTTAGCAACTTTCGCACCTGTAACAGTTTTGATGTTGTACTCTTTGAAATCCTTCATTAAGAATATTCTATGCTCAGACATTACATCTGCAGCCACCGCATCACGAAGTTCGATTACTGTAACATCATGTCCCTGCTCCCCTAAGAAATCAGCAGTCTCAGCTCCTACCATTCCGCCTCCTACAACAAGAACCTTTTTACCGCAAGAGTCTTTTCCATCAAGAAGATCAACTGCATGTATTAATCCTGAATCATGGATTCCTGGGATATTAAGCACTAATGGTATAGAACCTGTACAAATAATTACTGCTTCCGGTTCTTCATTTGATACCATTTCAGGTGTCACTGCTGTATTTAATTTAATTTTAACGCCATACATTTCACATTTTTTAACATAGCTTCTTACCATATTTGTAAGATCGCCTTTTCCTGGAGGAAATGCTGCAAGACGCATTTGTCCACCAAGTGTATTTGATGATTCATATAAGGTTACATCGTGTCCTCTCTTAGCTGCCAATGCTGCTGCATATAACCCAGCTACTCCTCCGCCTACAACCATTACCTTCTTTTCTTTATCCGCAGGCTTTATTTCGCCTTCATGTCCAACTATTGGGTTTACAAGACATGTAATTGGTTTTCCCTGATACATATTTGGAACGCATCCCTGAAGACATCCGATACATGGATTCAATTCGTCAAGCTTTCCAGTTGCAGCTTTATTGGGTGTATGTGGGTCAGCAAGACTCTGACGCCCAAATGCAACTAGGTCAGCTCTTCCTTCACGAACCATAATTTCTGCAAAATATGGCTCTGTGTAACGTCCAACTGTGATTACTGGAATGCTTACAGCACGTTTTATTTCTGAAACCTGCTCAGCATTGAATCCACCGTGAAGAACTGTAGGTGCCCACATGTACTGATCTTTGATATGTACAGCACGTGAAACGTTAAGTCCATCAACTCCGCAGTCTTCTAGGTAAGCCGCAATTACAGCACTGTCATGAATGTCTAATCCACCGTCTACTTCGTCGCAGCTATTTATACGACAAATGATCGCTATAGAGTATCCAACTTTTTTACGTATGTTTTCAATAATCAATTTAGCAATTCTCATTCTGTTTTCAAAGCATCCACCAAATTCATCTACACGCTTATTTGTCCTAGGTGATAGGAAGCTGCTAACTAGATATCCGTGTGCACAGTGAACTTCCACTGCATCAGTTCCCGCTTTTTTAGCACGAAGTGCCGCATCTCCGAAGAATTCAACAATTTCATATATTTCTTCTGTTGTCATTGATTCAGGTGTATCTTTTCCATAAACTGAAGGAATTGCAGAAGCAGCTTTTATCGGATATCCTGCAGCTGCTGCGTTTCCGTCAGGGCCTGCATGTTGAAGCTGTATGGATATTTTAGAGCCTTCTGCATGACAAGCATCGATTACTTTTTTGAAGCTTTCGATAGTGCTATCATCAAATAAGCATGGTTTGAGAACTCCACCTTTAGCTTTAGGAGATACAACAGTGGCCTCGAAAGTTATTAATCCAAATCCACCTATTGCACGTTCACGGTAATAAGCAAGTGACCTGTCGCTCATTGTTCCGTCTTTATTTGCATAATTGTTTCCCATAGGTGATACTACAAAACGATTTGGAACCATCATCGAACCTATTTTTATTTGTGTAAACATAGATTTAAATTTCATAAAAAAGATCATCCTTTCCTAATTATATTAGTTTATAACACATTATCTTTTGTTATTTTTACTTTGGAGATACTTCTGGCCAAGCTTTGTCCAGTACTTTTTTAGTATTGTCATATGTGAATTTAGCTGCTTTTGCAACACCTTTTGCTAAAATAGAATCGCTTATTACTTCAACACCGATACATACAGGTTTGATACCTTTTTCTTTGATCATACGAATAAATCCTTCTGTTATATTAATTCCAGTACCTGGTGCAAGTCTGTCATGCATTGATTCTTCTCTTAAGATAGATTCTGCATAAGGTCTTTCATAAACATCGTTAATCTGGATAGATACAATCTTATCCGCCGGAATACCTTCTAATAATTTAACATCATTTTCCTGATTTGCTCTTACCCAATGCCATGAATCCAATATAAGTTTAGCGTTATCACAATCGGAGCCTTTAACTACTGCCCACCCCTTTTTAACATCTGGAATACCGCTGTATGGCATAGGTTCTACACCGATTATGTATCTACCTGCTCTTTGACATAATTCTTTTAACTTCTGTGCAGTATGTTCTACACTGTAATTTTCCATTAAACCAATATTGATATGTTGAACACCGAATAATCCACACATATGGAAGCATAATTGCTCTTTGTATTTTTGTTCATAAGAACGGTTATCTTCAGCCCACATTGTTATGTATTCAACTTCTGTAACCTTCATATCATATTTTTTAAGAATATCAAGAATATCAGAATCGAACAAACCTTCATTTAATGCATCTACATATGTTTCAGCACGAAGACCTATTGCTTCATAGCCTGCCCCTTTTGCTGCTTTAACTCTTTCCTCAAATTTACACTGATCTCCTAATGTCCATGAACTAACTGTAATTGGAGGACATTGATTTTTCATAGCTTCTTTATTCATAATATGTAATCCCCTTCCTATTTTTAATTTAATTAAGAATTGCTTATCCAAAGATTTCATTGTTGTTCATTTCCTACTTATTCTTAACATTTGAACTAACCCTTACTGATTGTTAGCATATAAACTAACGGTTTTACGGGTAAATTTGTTCGATCAAATATTCTTTATCATATCTTGTAATCGATTTTACATAGTTTCTATAGGTTTATTATATTACATGAATTTTACAAATACCAATTGATAATATTCTAACAATCAATAGATTTTGTTTATACATATGATATAATTACAAACAAAAACATAGATGTATTATGAAAGTAGGTTATTAAATTGAATTTATATCATTTACGTTATTTTGTAACTCTAGCACATTTAGAACATTATACAAAAGCTGCTGAAGAATTAATGATTACACAACCCAGTTTGAGTCATGCTATCTCACTGCTAGAAAAAGAACTAGGAGTTTTACTGTTTGAAAAGGAAGGTAGAAACATAGCCCTAACAAAGTATGGACGAATTTTTTTAGCTGATGTAACAAACTCTCTGGAAATACTTGATTCTGGTGTAAAAACATTTAAAATGATTAGTACTGGAGAAGGTAGAATCGACTTCGCATTTCTTCGTACATTAGGAACAGATTTTGTACCAGATATATCACGAGGATTTTTACAGGAGCATCCCGAAAAATCAATCGAATTTCACTTTAGCACAGGGGTAACTGTAGATATTATTCAGGGTCTTAAAGACCGAAAATATGATCTTGCTTTTTGTTCTAAAATGGAACATGAACAAAGTATTGAGTTTACGCCAATTTCAAGTGAAGAACTAGTAGTAATTGTTCCTACTGACCATCCCCTAGCAAATAAAAATAAAATAGATTTAATTGAGACTATTCCATATTCTCAAATCTTTTTTACACAAAAGAGTGGACTTAGACCTATAATTGATGATTTGTTTAGACAAATCGGTCAGCAACCAAAAATCGCATATGAAGTTGAAGAAGATCAGGTAATTGCAGGATTCGTTGCTAAAAATTTTGGTATCGCAGTTATTCCTAATATGACTATTTTAAGTTCTATGAACCTTAAAGTTCTTAAGATTACAAACCCCAATATTGAAAGATTTTTTTATTTAGCAGTAATGAAAGACAGGTATTTGGCTCCTGTGGTTCAAAAATTTAAAAACTATATTATTGAACATTCACATTTATAATTATATATTTTAATATATCAAACAAATATGTGGAAGAGTTCTACCTCGCATAGAGTTAATTTACATTTTATATTTCTTTAAATACTAGTACTCACCTGGAATTTTTCGATTGATACAAATAAAAAAAAGGCAAATAAATTTGCCTTTCCTTGTTTATCAAAACATAAAACAATTGTATAATAAGAATCTATCTACTCCTCCGACAAAATCCATAATTCTTGTTTTGATGTTGAAATAGCCATTGCTCCCGCACCAATTGATTCCATTATATCTTTTTTGGTTTGAATTAAACCTCCTGCTATAATTGGTACTCGCACTGCATCACCCATATTTTTAATAATTTTACTTGCAACTCCTGGCATAACCTCTACCGCATCAGGAAGTACAGATTGTATATTTTTTATTCCTGATTGTAATGACAGAGAATCTACTGCAAATATCCTCTGTATAACACAAAATCCTAATTTTTTTCCGTTTTTTACATTAGTTGCCCTTGTGGTTATAATTCCATCAGGATCGACGCTTTGCTTTATAAAAAGTAGTCCTGTATAATCTCCCTTTAATCCTTCTATTAAATCCACATGAACAAATATTATTTTGCCCACCGCTTTAAGTCTCTCGCATGTTTTCTTTAAATTTATTATGCTTCCATATAATACAAACACAATAAGAACATTACTAGAAATTACTTTTTCTAAATCTTGATCATTTCTTATAGCTGCTATAACTGGATTTTCTATTAATAATTTTTCTAAGTTTTGCAATTATGTTTCCTCCAAAAATTTATTTAGCCTATTTATTTCAATGGCTCTTATGTTTATCACCTATTTAGACTTATATTAATTGTACCCATTTTATCATAGTCTTATTTTTCATTCAATGAAATTTACATTGTAATATAATCTTTCCTATAAAAATCAAATAAGATATTGGTATTACTAATCAAAGAGAAATTACTGTGGTTTGGAATAAAAATACTGGAGTTCCTGTATATAATGCAATTGCTATTTGTCCATTACTGCTCTTGCGATAAAATCCACAACTCCTGATTTGATGTTGAAATAGCCATAGCTCCCGCACTAATTGCCTCCATTATATCCTTCTTATTTTGAATTAGCCCCCCTGCTATTATTGGTATTCGCACTGCATTCCCAATACTTGTAATAATTTTGCTTGCGACTCCTGGCAAAACTTCTACAGCATGTGGGGTTATTGAGTGTATATTTCTTATTCCTGTTTCAAGCGACAAAGAATCTAATGCAAATATTCTCTGTATAACGCAAAAATCTAATTTTTTCCCATTTTTTATGTTAGTAGCCCTCGTAGTTATAATTCCATATGGGTCGACGCTTTGCTTTATAAAAAGTAATCCTGTGTAATCTCCCTTTAATCCTTCTATTAAGTCCACATGAATAAATACTACTTTGCCCGCATTTTTAAGACTCTCGCATATTTTCTTTAAATTTATTATGCTTCCATATAATACAAATACTATAAGAGCATTACTTTGAATTACTCTTTCTAAATCTAAATCATTTCTTATGGCTGCTATAACTGGATTTTCAATTAGTAATTTCTCTAATTTTCCTGATTTCTCCAATGATATACCCCCAAAAAATTTATTTACTCCCTACGATTGATTTCAATTTATTCTATCACAGTCTTATTTCTCATTCAATCAAATTCACATTATGATGTTGTTAACTTATATTTATAATAATTAAATTAGCACTTGTACTTACTTAATTATTATGTTATTATGAAGTTAATGAATAAAGGCGGAGAAAAGAGAGCCTTGATTTGTGAGTATTTTATGCTCATTAGTCAAGACTCTCTTTTTGTTTGCATTTATTGTTGATAACTTTAAAATATAATAATAAACAAAAATAATTTAATATTTATAATTTAATTATTTATTTAATGTAAATGCTCGTATCACAGTTTGAAAACGCATACAGGAATGCAGTAAAGACTAGACTTGCACTATTAAGTTAAAATAAGTATAAATCATGAAAAATTATAATTTTTAACAAGGAGGCAAAAATATGTTTGACGTAACAATAATTGGTGCTGGTGTTATTGGCTGTTCAATATCAAGAGAGCTATCTAAATATAATCTAAAAACATGTGTACTTGAAAGATCTAGTGATGTTGCTTCTGGTACAACAAAGGCAAATAGCGCGATTGTACATGGAGGGTTTGATGCTAAGCCTGATACTCTTAAAGGTAAATTAAATGTAAAAGGCAATGCAATGTTTACTGACCTTGCAAAGGAATTAGATTTCCCATTTAAGAGGAATGGTTCATTGGTTCTTTGTTTCGACAAGAAGAATATAGTAGATCTTACCCATTTACTTGAGCAAGGTAAAATAAATGGAGTACCTGATTTAGTTATTCTTGATGGAGATCAAGTTAGAAAAATGGAACCTAATGTAACTGATAAATGCGTTGGCGCACTATATTCCCCAACTGGTGGAATTGTTTGTCCATACGAAATGACTATTGCTATGGCTGAAAATTCATATATTAATGGTGTGGAATTTAAGTTTAATACCGAAGTTAAAAATATAGAAAAAAGCTCAAATGGTTATATTATAAAAACTAATAAGGGTGATATCGAAACAAAAATGATAATAAACGCAGCAGGTTTATATTCAGGTGAAATGAATAATATGGTTAGCAACAACAAAATCAACATAGTTCCAAGACGAGGGGAATACGTTTTATTTGACAGAGTCGCAGGAGCTTTAGTAACAAAAACTATTTTTCAGCTTCCAACTAAACTTGGAAAAGGAGTTTTAGTTACCCCCACTGTAGATGGTAATCTTTTGATTGGACCAAATGCAGTTGATTTAGAAGATAAAACTAATCTTGATACAACTCGTGAAGGTATTGATGGTATTATTTCGAAGGCTCAATTAAGCATTCAAATTCCATTTCCTATGAATATGGTTATAACTTCTTTTTCAGGGAATAGAGCCCATAGTGAGTCAGACGATTTTATAATTGAAGAAGCTGCCGATGCTAAAAACTTCATTAATGTTGCCGCAATTGCTTCACCAGGCTTAAGCAGTGCACCAAGTATTGCTGTAATGGTAGCTGATATGGTAACTTCAAGATTAGTTCCCGAAAAAAATATGAAGTTTAACCCTACACGCAAAGGTATAAGAAAGTTTAGGGAAATGTCCAATGAAGAGCGAAAAAACATAATTAAGGAAATACCTGAATATGGAACAGTTATTTGCAGATGTGAAACTGTAACCGAAGGTGAAATCTTAGACGCTATAAGAAGGCCTCTTGGAGCAAAAACACTCGATGGTGTTAAACTTAGGACAAGAGCGGGAATGGGTAGATGCCAATCAGGTTTCTGTTCAACAAAAGTTGTAGACATTCTAGCCAAAGAACTTAATATACCTCGCTCGGAAGTTACAAAATCTGGTGGGAATTCTATCTTATTAACAGGCAAAAATAAACAATCTTTATAATTATAAAATTTAAAGCAGGAGAGGAAGGATTATATATGCAAGAATATGATTTAATCATAATTGGTGGCGGGCCTGCTGGGCTTGCAGCTGCAGTTTCTGCAAAGGAAAAAGGAATAAACAGTATTTTAATTTTAGAAAGAGATAATCAATTAGGTGGAATTCTAAACCAATGTATTCATAATGGTTTCGGTCTACATACCTTTAAAGAAGAACTTACTGGTCCTGAATATTCACAACGGTTTATAGACAAAGTTAGTGATCATAAAATTGAGTATAAATTAAATACCATGGTTTTAGATGTAAATGCGAATAAACAAGTTACTGCTGTAAATACAGCAGACGGCATTTTAGAACTTCAGGCAAAGGCAATTATACTTGCAATGGGTTGTCGTGAAAGACCAAGAGGAGCCCTTAATATACCTGGTTCAAGGTGTGCAGGTATTTACACTGCTGGAACAGCTCAAAAATATGTTAATGTTGAAGGTTTAATGCCAGGAACAGAAGTAGTCATCCTTGGTTCTGGAGATATCGGCCTTATAATGGCAAGAAGAATGACCCTTGAGGGTGCAAAAGTTAAGGCTTGTGTAGAGTTAATGCCTCATTCAAGCGGACTTAAGAGAAATATCGTGCAGTGCTTGGATGATTTTAATATTCCACTAAAATTAAGCACAACAATAATAAATATACACGGACATGATAGACTTGAGGGCGTTACAATTGCAAAAGTTGATGAACACAGAAAACCAATTAAGGGAACGCAGGAATATATTGCTTGTGATACTCTACTCTTGTCAGTTGGACTTTTACCTGAAAATGAGCTTTCTAGAAAAGCAAATGTTAAACTTTCGAAAGTAACTGGAGGCCCTGAGGTAGACGAGAGTATGCAAACAAGTATTCCTGGGATATTTACATGTGGTAATGTACTTCATGTTCACGATTTAGTAGATAATGTAACTACTGAAAGTTACACTGCTGGTAGAAATGCTGCTGATTATATAAATGGTGTTAAACGAGTAGGAAAAACTGTTGAAGTTTTTGCAACTGGTGGTGTTAGGTACACAGTACCTACTACTATCAATCCTGAGAATATAGGTGATGGAATAGATGTTAGATTTAGAGTAGGAGATGTCCATAAAGCTGCTTATATATCTGTTTATTTTGATGATGTTCGTGAAATGCATTTAAAGAAGAAAATTCTTACTCCAGGTGAAATGGAAAGTATCAAATTAACTAAAGCAATCTTTGACAAATATAATACCTGCACTAAAATCACCATAAAAGTAGAAAAGGAGTAATAAATTATGAGTACAAGGGAACTTACGTGCATAGGATGTCCAATAGGTTGTGCTCTTGTTGTAGAACTTAAGGGCAAAGAAGTTATAAGTGTATCAGGAAATACTTGTAAGATTGGTGAAAATTATGGCAAGAAGGAATGCACTAATCCAACAAGGGTTGTTACCTCCTCAGTTTTAGTAACTGACGGAGATATTTCAGTACTTCCTGTGAAAACTGAGAAAGATATACCAAAAAAATTGATTTATGATTGTGTAAGAGCATTGAAAAATGTTGTGGTAAAGGCTCCCATAAGTATTGGGGATGTGGTCCTAGCAAATGTACTTAACACCGGTGTAAATATTATTGCAACTAAAAATGTTAAATTAATATAGTATTGTTAACCTATCAGTGTGTTAGTATTAACTTATAACAACTAATAAAGAAGAATTCACGATATTATAATATTAATATCGTGTTTCTATAGAATTCCGGGTAAACGTTATCATAATAAAATGAAAAAGGAGTGTACAAATTATGGCAAAGTATGTAATGGCACTAGACCAAGGAACAACAAGTTCAAGATGTATTTTATTTAACAAAGAAGGACTTATTGCAAGTGTTGCTCAAAAGGAATTCACACAAATATTCCCTAAACCAGGTTGGGTTGAGCATGATCCTATGGAAATCTGGGCTACACAATTAGGTGTAGCTCAAGAAGCTATGGCGAAAATTGGTGTAACAGCACAAGATATTTCTGCAATTGGTATCACTAATCAAAGAGAAACTACAGTTGTTTGGAATAAAAACACTGGTGTTCCTGTATACAATGCAATTGTTTGGCAGTGCAGGAGAACAGCTGGTGTATGTGATGAATTAAAGGCTACAGGTTTTGATACCGTAGTAAGAGATAAAACTGGCCTAATACTTGATGCTTATTTTTCTGGTACAAAAGTAAAATGGATACTTGATAATGTTGATGGTGCTCGCATTGATGCTGAAAAAGGTAATTTAATATTTGGTACTGTTGATACATGGCTAATTTGGAAACTAACAAATGGAGCCGTTCATGTAACAGATTATACAAATGCTTCTAGAACAATGTTATACAACATACATGAATTGAAATGGGACGATGAATTACTTAGCACTTTAGGTGTACCTAAATCAATGCTTGCAGAGGTTAAACCTTCAAGCTGTGTTTATGGTCATACTGATAAATCTATATTTGGTTATCCTATAGCAATAGCAGGTGCAGCAGGTGATCAGCAAGCTGCATTATTTGGACAAACATGTTATCAAGCAGGAACAGCTAAAAACACTTATGGTACTGGTTGTTTCTTGTTAATGAACACTGGTGAAAAAGCAGTAGATTCAAATAATGGCTTGCTTACAACTATAGCCTATGGTATCAATGGAAAAGTTAACTATGCTTTAGAGGGAAGTGTATTTGTTGCAGGCGCAGCTATTCAGTGGTTAAGAGATGAACTTCGAATGATTAAAAATTCACCTGAATCAGAAGAATATGCTACTGCTGTTGAAGATACAGATGGTGTATATATGGTACCAGCATTCGTTGGACTTGGCGCACCATATTGGGATCCGTATGCAAGAGGAACAATTGTTGGTTTAACTCGCGGAACTAAGAAAGAACACTTTATAAGAGCAGCACTTGAATCCTTAGCTTACCAAACAAATGATGTATTAAAAGCTATGCAAGAAGATTCTGGTATCACACTTAAAGCTTTGAAGGTTGATGGAGGAGCATGTGCCAATAACTTTTTAATGCAATTTCAGTCTGATATATTGGATGTTCAAGTTGATAGACCAGAAGTTATTGAGACAACAGCCCTGGGCGCTGCATATTTAGCCGGACTTGCAGTTGGATATTGGAAAGATCAAGAAGAAATCGCAAAAAATTGGGCACTCTCAAGATCATTTGAACCAAAGATGGAAGAAGAAAAGAGAGTTGAACTTTTAAAAGGCTGGCATAAAGCTGTAGGAAGATCAAGGGACTGGGAAACCAAATAAAGCGTAATTCACAAAAATAAAATGTATTTAGCAGAAGTAGAATGCATAAAGCATTTTACTTCTGAATTAAATAAATAAATTATATAGGGGGAAAATATTATGTTACCATATTATGCTGAATTTTTCGGAACAGCACTGCTAATTCTTCTTGGTGATGGTGTAGTTGCAAATGTAGTTTTAGCAAAGACAAAAGGACATGATTCTGGATGGATAGTTATAGCTTTTGGTTGGGCATTTGCAGTTGGTATTCCAGCTTACATCTTCGGAACAGCTAGTGGAGCTTCATTTAATCCTGCACTTACCATAGCTCTAGCTTCGATTGGTAAATTATCATGGACACTCGTACCTGGATATTGCGTAGCTGAGATACTCGGTGGGATATTTGGTGGAGTTCTAGTATGGCTCATGTACTTTCCACATTGGGCAGTTACAGATGACAAAGCAGGAAAACTTGCTGTATTCTGTACTGCACCTGCAATTAAACATACTCCATCAAACTTTTTATCAGAATTTATAGGAACATTTGTTTTAGTATTTGCGTTACTTGGAGTTGCTCAAACAAAATCAGCTCCTGGATTTGGTCCTCTTATTGCCGCATTTATAATTTTAGTAATCGGTTTAAGTTTAGGTGGTCCAACTGGATATGCTATTAACCCAGCAAGGGATTTAGGACCAAGAATAGCTCATGCAATATTACCGATAGCTGGTAAAGGCGATTCTGATTGGGGATACGCATGGATACCAGTAATAGCTCCAATTTGTGGTGGTATTGCTGGAGCACTCGCAGTAGTTGCTATGTTTGGTTAAATGTAATTTCCAATAGTACTCATCTTTAATAAAATAAAAACATCCAATTATGTAAATATTGGATGTTTTTTTATTTAAATCGTTTCACTTTGTAACATTTCTATAAATTGGACGTTTTAAATCTCTTCTCTCTTTTGTTTTTTATTGTTTATCTTTTCTCGTCTTGTTTCAAGTTCTGCCACAACATCCTCTACTTTTATTCCCTTTGCCACCATAAGTACTAAGGTATGATAAAATAGATCTGATATTTCACCAACAGTTTCCTTCTGGTCACTGTTTTTACTACTGATTATTACTTCTGCACTTTCTTCTCCTACTTTTTTTAGGATTTTATCAAGTCCTTGTTCAAACAGATAACTAGTGTATGACCCATCTGTAGGGTTTTTTTTTCTTTCTTCAATTACTTTATAAAGTTGCTCTACTATATTATTTTCGCTCATTTTAAAATTCCCCTTTTCTATTTATTTATAATGAATGTTTCATTTAATAACTTATTTTTTTTCACCTTTACTATTCTCACTTAAAATATCCCTGTAAAAGCAACTTTTATTACCAGTATGACAAGCTGCTCCAACTTGCTCTACCTGAATAAGAATTGTATCTCCATCACAATCAAAACTTATTTTTTTAACATATTGAAAATGCCCTGATGTTTCCCCCTTGTTCCATAATCTTTTTCTAGATCTACTATAGAACCAAGTTGTTTTAGTCTCCATAGTTTTTTTAAAGGATTCTTCATTCATGTATGCAAGCATCAAAACCTCTCCACTACGCTCCTCCTGCACTATTGCAGGTATTAATCCATTATTAAACTGAATCTCATTTATTTCATCCACAATAATCACCACATTTCTTTATTTTTATTTTTATTTAAATCCTAATTTCCACACCTTCACTTTTTAGGTATTCTTTTACTTGTTTGATTGATAGCTCCTTATAGTGAAACAACGAAGCTGCAAGGGCTGCATCCGCACCACTTCTTTCAAAGACTTCATAAAAATCTTCTATTTTCCCACAACCACCTGATGCAATTACAGGTATATTTACAATATCTGTGATTGCATTTATGAACTCTATATCATACCCTTTTTTTGTTCCATCTGCATCCATACTGGTTAAGAGTATTTCACCTGCACCTAGCTCTTCTACCTGTTTCGCCCACTTCACTGCATCTAGACCTGTATTTATTCGTCCACCATTTATAACAACATGCCACCCGATATTGTCATCATTTCTTTTCCCATCTATTGCAACAACTACGCATTGACTTCCATATTTCGTTGCTGCCTCAGTTATTAGCTCAGGCCTTCTAATTGCAGCAGAGTTTACAGATATTTTATCTGCTCCAGCTCTAAGAATTTCTTTGAAATCATCTATAGTTTTTATTCCTCCACCTACAGTCAGAGGAATAAACACCTTTTCAGCTGTCCTTTTTATTACATCTATCATTGTTTTTCTTCCCTCATGAGTCGCCGTTATATCAAGAAATACAATTTCATCTGCACCCTCTTTATTATAAAACTCTGCAATTTCCACGGGATCTCCCACATCTGTTAAATTTATAAAATTTATTCCTTTCATTACACGTCCCATAGTTACATCTAAACAGGGAATGATTCTTTTAGTAAGCATTCTGCTGACCCCTCCCCTCTAATATAGCCTCTTCAAGGGATATGTTTCCACTGTAAAGTGCTTTCCCTATAATTGCTCCATACATATTCATTTTCTTAAGTTTTTTTATATCTTCAATGCATTTCATGCCACCAGACGCAATAATATCACAAGTAACCTCATCATTCATTTTCCCAGTTGCCTCAAAATTGGGTCCGGTCAAAGTTCCATCGCGACTTATATCTGTAAAAATTATAGTTTTTATACCTATATTCTCCATTTGTTTTGCAAAATCAATATATTCTACTTTACTACTTTTTTGCCAACCTTCTACTGCTACAAATCCATCTCTTGCATCTATTCCAATGGCAATTTTATCTCCAAATTTTTTCACTGCTTCTTTTACAAGTGACGGATTGTTTAAAGCTGCAGTACCAAGTATTACTCTGCTTAACCCCTTATTAATTAACATATCTATAGTTTCTATACTTCTAATTCCGCCACCAAGTTGTATAGGAATTTTCAAATTTTTTATAATTTTGTTTATACTATTCGAATTTTCAATAGATCCTTTTAATGCTCCATCTAAATCTACCATATGTAAATATTCTGCACCCTTGTCCATAAAGTTTAGAGCAGTTTGTAGCGGATCTTCCCCTACTACTTTTGCTGACATAAATTCACCCTGAAAAAGTCTAACACATTTTCCACCCTTTAAATCTATTGCTGGAAATATTTTCATTATACTACCTCCACAAAGTTCTTAAGTAATTTTTGTCCAAATTCGCCACTTTTCTCTGGATGAAACTGCATACCAAATATATTACCCTTGCTTACAATTGCAGGTATCTTTTTTTCATACGTACTATATGCATTTACAATACCCTCTTCACAATTTACTGCATAATAAGAATGAACAAAATATACGTACTCATTTTCTTCTATACCTTTTAAGAGTGGTGATGGAGTTTCAAAAGATAAACTATTCCATCCCATATGTGGGATTTTTATAGCACCTTCTAATTTTATTATATTTCCTTTTAATAATCCTAACCCAGAGCATTTTTCAACCTCGTCACTTTCCTCAAATAAAAGCTGCATACCAAGGCATATGCCAAGTATTGGTTTTCCTTCCTTAGCTGCTGCTTTAATAACTATATCTAGCCCTGAATCCTTCATATTCTTCATGGCATCCGCAAAGGCACCTACACCTGGAACAATAATACTTCTACACTTCAATATTTCCTCACTGGACGACGATATTACGGACTTAATATTCATAGAATTAAGCGCATTTTGAACACTATTTAAATTCCCAACACCATAATCAACTATAGCTATCATAGCTTTCCTCCTTATAAAGTTCCTTTTGTAGATAATACCCCTTTTATCCTTTTATCGTAAGTCAAAGCTTCACTTAATGCTTTTCCTAAAGCTTTGAATAAAGCCTCCACCATATGATGGTTGTTTTTTCCGTAAATTACTCTTGCATGGAGTGTTATTCCACCATTTGTTGCAATAGCCCTAAAAAATTCCTCCACCATCTCTGTATCGAAACTTCCAATTTTATCTACAGTAAAATCTGCATCAAATACAAGATAAGATCTACCGCTTAAATCTAGGGAAACTGTAGCCAATGTTTCATCCATAGGTACAAAACTAGTACCGTACCGCTTTATTCCCTCTTTCCCCTTTAGTGCCTCTTTAATTGCCAATCCGATTACTATTCCAACATCTTCGATTGTATGATGAGAATCCACAAATAAATCACCTATAGCCTTAACTTTTAAATCTAAAAGTCCATGTTTAGCAAAGAGGTTTAGCATATGATCAAAGAAACCTATACCTGTATCACCTTCATAATTTCCAGACCCATCCAAGTTTATGCTCACCTCAATATTTGTTTCATTACTTTCTCTTGAAATTTTAGCTTTCCTCTCTATCATATATCTCTCTCCTTTTGTTTTGGACTTAAGACATTTTTAAATTATATTTTTTAATAAACAGTCATTTTCCTCTCTACTTCCAATAGTTATTCTCAAACAATTTTTTAATGGACCAGATGTAAAACTTCGTACATTTATGCTTCCATCTAAAAGTCTTTTTTTGACCTCAGGTGCATTTGCGACCTCAATCAATATAAAATTTGCTTGCGCTCTATAAAGCTTTAACCCATCTATATTATTGAGTTTTTCCCACAAATACTTTCGCTCTTGAAGTATATTTTTCACATTATTATATATTATTTCTGGATTCTTTAAAATAACAGACGTAATACTTTGCGTGATTGCATTCACATTATAAGGCGGTTTTACTTTTCTTAGTTCTAACATTAAAACACTGTTAGTAATCATAAATCCAATTCTAATAGCTGCAAGCCCTATTTTCGAACAGGTTCTAAGTACAATCAGATTATCGTATGTTTCTATTTTATCTAAGACGCTCTCACCATAAAATTCAAAGTATGCTTCGTCAATAACTACAACACATTTGCATCCTTCTATAATACTTATAATATCCTCTCTTTTAATAGTATTACCTGTAGGATTATTCGGATTAGATAAAAATACAATTTTAACCTTTTCACTATTAGCCATTGAAATAAAACCTTTTACATCTAACTCTAATTCTTTACTTAGTGGGAATTCAATTGGAATTCCTCCTGCTACTTTAGTATATAAACCATACATTGAAAAATCTGGACTTTGCATAGCAACCTTATCACCAGTATTTAAAAATGTATGTGCAATTATTTGTATGCACTCATCTGAACCATTTCCAGCCATTACATGCATACTTTTCACATTTGCATACTTTGCATAAAGATCACATACCTCTAAGGCATCTGCATCAGGATATCTATTATAAATAGAAGTTTCTATTACCTTAGCTATTTCACGTCGAACCGCCTCTCCTAGGTTATCAAAACTTTCATTGGCATTTAACCTAACTTTATAATCAGTTTTACCTGCGTTATATGATTCAAAATTACTTAAGTCTTTTCTAAAAAAATCTTGTATCATTATTTAAACCTCACTTTAATCGAATTTCCGTGTGCAGAAAGTCCTTCAACTTCTGTTAGCTTAACTATCTCTTTTTTAACCTCGTGTAGAGCATCTTTTGTATAGTATATATAACTTGATTTTTTAATAAAATCATCTACTGATAATGGTGAAAAGAATTTTGCTGTTCCACTAGTTGGAAGTACATGATTTGGGCCTGCCACATAATCTCCTAGTGGTTCTGGCGCATACTCACCTAAAAATATTGAACCTGCATTTTTTATATCTCCTAAGTAATTAAATGGGTCACGCAACATAACTTCAAGATGTTCTGGCGCAATTTTATTCGCAAGATCTATAGACTCTTTTAAATTTTGGGTTATTAAGATAACTCCATATTTTTCTAACGATTCCTTAATAATCTCACATCTACTCATATCTTCTACCTGAGCTTCTAGCTCGCACACTACCTTCTGCGCAAGTTCCTTTGAAGTTGTAATAAGCATAGCTGACGCAAGTACATCATGTTCTGCTTGTGACATTAAATCTGCAGCAATAAATTTTTCGTTTGCAAACTCATCAGCAATAATTAGAATTTCACTGGGCCCTGCAATCATGTCTATGGCAACAAATCCAAATACACTTTTTTTTGCCATAGCTACGTAAATATTTCCTGGCCCTACTATTTTATCAACTTTAGAAATTTTTTCTGTTCCAAAAGCAAGTCCTGCAATTGCCTGCGCACCACCAACTTTATAAATTTTATCAACGCCAGCTATATCCGCTGCAACAAGAATATGTGGATTAATACTTCCGTCCTTTAGAGGTGGAGTTACCATTACTAGATTCTCAACTCCTGCCACCTTTGCTGGAATTGCATTCATAATAACTGAAGATGGATAAGACGCTGTACCACCAGGTACGTATATCCCAACGCTTTCAAGTCCCCTTACTGTTTGGCCTAAAATAACGCCCTTTTCTTTTGTCATCATCCAAGCATTTCTCTTTTGTTTTTCATGGAATTCTAAAACATTTTTTTTCGCCAGTTTAATTGCATCCAAAAAATCCTGTTCTACCATTTTATATGCATTTTGAATTTCAACATCTGTTACCATAATATTTTCCACCGTAACAAATTTACTATCAAATCTTTGAGTGTACTCTATTATAGCATCATCGCCTCTAGCTTTTACATCTTCTAGAATTTTGTCAACTATTATACTTACATCCTTTTGTACATCTTCTGATCTTTTTTTTAGAAATTCTAAATATTCTTTTCCCACATTGCTATTTGCATCTGTAATTTTTATCACAGCGATGTCACCTCATTCTCATCAACGTATTTTTGTACCTTTTGTATTAATATACTTATATTTTCTTTTTTCATCTTCATACTGGCTCTATTTACAATCATTCTTGCACTTATATCGCATATTTTTTCTATAATAATCAATCCATTTTCCTTCAAAGTATCTCCTGTTTCTACCAAATCTACAATTGCATCAGATAAGCCTAATATTGGAGCAAGCTCTACTGATCCATCAAGTTTAATAATTTCAACGTCCTCATTATTTTTTTTGAAATATTCTTTTGCAACTGCTGGGTATTTAGTGGCTATCTTTTTACGATTATATCCATCATAACTTTTAAAACTTGGTAATGCTGCCACAGCAAACATACACTTTCCGACCTTTAAATCCACTACTTCATAAAATTCTTTATTTTGTTCCATTAAAGTATCTTTACCAACAATTCCAATATCTGCTGCTCCATGTTCCACATAAGTCAAAACATCCGTAGATTTAACAAGTACAAATTCTATATTATTTTTCTCATCTTTAAGAATTAATTTTCTCCCTTTGTTTTTAAGCTCCGTACAATCTATGCCAATCCCCTCAAACATTGAAATAGCATACTTTTCTAGTCTTCCTTTTGTTAATGCTATTCTTATTGCTTTCATTATAATTCCCCCAAACTTCTAATAAATTCCTCTGTGCTTGTCTTAAAGCTATTTTTATTTTTTATATCTATTATTTCAATTTTTTCATCTTCAAGAATACAAATCATTTTATTTATCTTCTTTTGCTCTGCATAAATTAAAGCCTTTTCCTTTTCTTCAAATAAGCTTAACTCGCAAGTAATGCCTTTTGCTCTAATTGACGTTGCAAATTGATATACACTTCCTACTAATGAATCTTCATAATGTATGATGACTTTTTCATTTTCCTTCTCATTGCTATTTCCTTGTTTTTCAAGGACAGATAGTATATTGTCCACATCAATTGCGAATCCAACTGCCGGCATAGATGCTCCAAATTTTGAAATCAGATTATCATATCTGCCCCCACTAATAATTGTAGTTCCAACTTCACTACTATACCCTCTAAAGGTGATACCTGTATAATAGTCAATATGCTGTACCATACCTAAATCAATAGAAATATATTCACCAAGGCCTACACTTTCTATTCTCTGATAAATCTTTTCTATAGTATTTATTGCGCTAAGTGCTCTTTCATTTTGAGTTAACATTCTTGCTTTTGCAAGTATTTCAATGCCCCCAAATAGCTCTGGTAATTTTTTTAGTGCCTCGACATTCTTTATTCCAAGCCGTTCTTCCTTTTCCTGTATAAACTCTCGAAGTGTTCCAAAATTCTTGCTTTCTACAAGTCCTCTTAATTTTTCCATTTCAACTTCTGTAAGCTCTATGTCCTCAATTAGACCTTTAAAGAACTCAGCTTGACCAATTTCAAGTTCAAATTTTTGTACCCCTATAGCAATAAGGGCCTGAATTGCAGTTATAATTACTTCTGCATCTGCCTTTGGACTTTCACTTCCTATTATCTCAATTCCAGATTGAGTCATTTCACTGACCTTTCCATTCCAATTTTCATTTATTCTAAATATATTTCCGCTATAACAAATTCTAAGGGGAAACGTGGAATCTCTAAGCTTTGTTGCAGTAATTCTTGCTATAGGCATTGTCATATCTGGCCTTAACACTAATATTCTACCCGCATTATCAAAAAGCTTATACATTTTCTCTTGTTCTATAGAAACATCATCTCCCTGAAATACATCATAAAATTCCAGGGTTGGAGATAGCACTTCTAAATATCCGGCATCTATATTTAATTTCCTAAGTAAATCTATAATCTTAATTTTATTATTACAATCCTCAAAAAGTATATCTCTTGAACCTTCTGGTATATGTCTTTTCCAATTATTCAAAATTTCACCCCTCCAATTTAACTTTATCGATTTATCACTTTATCACTGTGTCTCGCTACTTTAATAAAATATTACCATTTTTTTTACAAAAAGTCAACAGTTTATCTTCCTTTTAATCATTTAATTATATCACTCAATCATGTCCACCTTCCACTTTTAAAAAAATCTGGAGAATATATACTAAGAATATTGATGTTTATAAATTATTGTGATATTATTTTTTAGTTATAATTTTTTTAAATAACTTTTAATTATGAGTTTTAACAATTCTAATATGGATTGTATACTATAAATATATAATAAAAAAGGAGCTGTTACGGTGTGACAAAAAATGTTTTTGTTCAATTGTTAAATGTTTGTAAAAGTTTTGATCAAGATGAGGCTATCATTAAAAACTTAGACCTTGATATTAGGAAAGGGGAGTTTTTAACCTTACTTGGACCAAGTGGTTGTGGAAAAACTACTACATTAAGAATGATCGCAGGTTTTGAATTACCTACAAGTGGCGAGATTGTAATCGATGGAGAAAATATTACTCAAAAGCCACCATACCTTCGGTGTGTTAACACTGTATTTCAAAACTATGCCTTATTTCCTCATATGAATATCTATGATAATATAGCTTTCGGCCTTAAAATGAAAAAAATGCCAAAGAATGAAATCAAAGATAAAGTAAATGAGATGTTAAAAACGGTTCAACTTGAAGGTTATGAGAATAGAATGCCTTCTCAGTTAAGTGGTGGCCAAATGCAACGTGTTGCTATAGCAAGAGCCGTAGTAAACAGCCCAAAGGTTCTTCTTTTAGATGAACCACTAGGTGCACTCGATTTAAAACTACGCAAACAAATGCAATTAGAACTTAAACATCTTCAAAAAATCCTTGGTATAACCTTTGTATTTGTAACCCATGATCAAGAAGAAGCATTAACCATGTCTGACCGGATTGTTGTTATGAACAAAGGTGTTATTGAGCAAACTGGAACACCAGAGGAACTTTATGAACATCCTAAAACTAAATTTGTAGCTGATTTTTTAGGAGAAACAAACATCTTAGAGGGAGTAGCTTTCAAGTTGAAGGAAGATGAAGTTTTACTTAATCTTTATGAAGAAGAAGACATAATTAGAATACCTAACCTAAATTATAAGATAGGAGATAAATTTATAGTCTCTGTTAGACCTGAAAGGATTAGAATAAAAGAAGATCCGAAGGAAGGAGATGTTTGGCTAGAGTGTAAATTCAAAGAAAGAATTTATGTAGGTTCAAATATTAAAGTTGTTATGATTCTTAAAAATGGCAAAGAAATTACAGTTAATGAACCCATAGGACAAAATTTTATATTTTCAGATGAAATTAAAAATTATTTCGTAACCTGGAACCCAAATCATACTATAGTTATTAAATCATAAAGGTGGCGGAATAAATGAAAACTAAAAAATCAAGAAATCCCATTACGAAATACTTAACATCTGCTTTAAAATATTTAACAACAATTATGCCTGCTCTGCTATGGATGGTTATATTTTTTGTTATCCCACTTATATTTATTGTTGTAGTTAGTTTTTCTACTAGAGGAGACGTTGGAAATATAGTGTATAAATTCACTTTTTCAAACTATATAAAACTTTTAAATCCTCTGTACATTAATATTTTTATTAAATCTATTTTAATTGCTATATATACCACAATACTTTGTTTAATAATAGGATATCCATTTGCATTTATAATAGCCACATCACCTAAAAAATATAAGCCAATATTTCTTTTGCTTATAATACTTCCATTTTGGACAAACTCTTTAGTTAGAACCTATTCAATGATTGTATTACTTAGAACAGAGGGAATAATTAATACGTTACTATTACACTTGCATATAATAAATGCACCCCTTAATTTAATGTATAACAATACTGCTGTTATGATTGGTATGTTATATATGATGTTTCCATTTATGGTACTTCCTCTTTATACATCTTTAGAAAAATTAGATAAGAGAATACTAGATGCCGCTTCAGATTTAGGAGCAGGTCCAGTTAATAAATTTTTGAAAATTACCCTTCCACTTACAAAGGGTGGAATTATATCAGGTTGCATTCTAGTATTTATTCCTACATTAGGCCTTTTCTTTGTAACTGACCTAATGGGGGGAAGTAAAGTTATTCTTATGAGTAATCTCATTAAAAACCAATTCTTAACTGCAAGAGATTGGCCCTTTGGTTCGGCTATTTCAGTTGTTTTAATAATTATAATGCTTTCAGTTATTACCTTTAACTCAAAGGCATCTGGAACTAAGGGGATGTTATAACTATGAAAAAGAAAAGAAATAATTTGATGAAATTTCTATATTTACTTTTAATATTCATGTTTTTATATATACCTATTATGGTACTAATCGCCTTTTCCTTTAACCAGTCAAAATTAAATGTAGTTTGGACAGGTTTCACCTTTAAATGGTATGGAAGCCTTCTCCAAAATGCTGGAATTTTAGATGCCGTTAAAAATTCCTTTATTATCGCTACAATAAGCACAATTATTTCGGTAATTATAGGAACTTTAGCCGCTATTGGAATGTATAGATATAAATTTAAAGGAAAAAGAATAGTTGACACAATTTTATATGTGCCATTAGTTATACCTGAAATAGTTATGGGTATATCTCTACTTGCCTTTTTTTCAATTGTAAAGATTCCTTTAGGAAAGGTCTCTTTAATTATTGCCCACGTTACTTTCAGCATAGCGTACGTTGTTGCGGTTGTTAAAACTAGACTTGATGGCTTTGATAAATCAATTGAAGAGGTAGCAATGGATCTCGGAGCAACACCTTTAAAAACCTTTTTTTATGTAACACTTCCAATTATTATGCCAGGCGTTATAGCAGGTGCACTTCTAGCCTTTACATTATCCCTTGATGATGTAATAATAAGTTTTTTTGTAGCAGGACCCGGAAGCGTAACTTTGCCTCTTAAAGTTTTTTCCATGGTAAAATTTGGTGTAACACCAGAAATTAACGCTCTTTCTACCTTAATAATACTTTTAACTGTTGTCGTATTGTGTTTTGCACTTATAATTCGAAATGTGAATATAAATATGAAGAAAATTGTAATTATAATGACATCAATTTTCCTTGTGATTGGAAGTATTGGTGGTGGTATATTTACTTATACTAAAAACAATGCAGCACCTAAAGAAGTTTTAAATGTTTTTAATTGGTCTGAATATCTACCACAATCTGTTATAGATAAATTTGAACAAACCTATAATATTAAAGTAAACTATAGTACTTTTTCATCTAACGAGGAAATGCTTGCAAAACTTATGGCAGGTGGTGGCAATTATGATCTTACCGTTGCTAGTGATTTTATGGTTGAGGTATTAAGTAAACAAGGACTCATTCAGCAAATAAATAAAGATAGTCTACCAAATCTTAGTAATATTGGACCGCAGTTTTTAAACCTCCCATTTGACAGAGGCAATAAGTACAGTACCCCCTATATGTGGCTTGCAGGTATAATATCTTATGATAGTTCAAAAATTCCCGAAGGCACAATAAAGAGTTATAAAGACCTTTGGAAACCAGAACTTAAAAACTCTCTAACAGTCCTTGATGATGAAAGAGTTATAATTGGTATGACCCTTAAGATGCTTGGCTATTCTCTAAATGAAACTAGTCCAGAAGCTCTTCAAAAGGCAAAAGAAGCCTTAAAAAAGCTTCAGCCTAACATTAAATCTTATGATAGTGATAGTCCTAAAACCAGTCTTATAAATGGAGAGGCAAAAGCAATATTTGCCTGGGGAGCAGAGGGAAGTCTTGCTAGTCGCGAAAATCCAAATATAAAATATGTAATACCTAGTGAGGGTCTATTCCTTCAGCAAGATAACTTTGTAATTCCGAAAGCCGCAAAAAACATTAAAGCAGCAGAACTTTTTATGAATTTTATAATGGATCCAGAGATAAGTGCTGAAATTTCTCAAAGTTTCCCTTATGGAAATCCCAATACCTCTGCTTACAAATATATAGATAAAAAAATATTAAATGATAAAGCAGTTTACCCACCAGAAGAAGCCGTAAAAAAAGGTGAGTACTTAAGGGATATAGGAAACTCAGTAACAGATCTAGATAAGATATGGACTCAAGTTAAATAAGATATGAAAACAAATAAAGTGTCTAAGATTTTATAAAATCTTAGACACTTTATTTGTTATTGTGAATTTCCTATAAAATAATTTTAAAGTTACTATTTGTTATTCATTAATTGTGCAAACCTTTTAATATTCTCTTCGTTTATATTTAAAATATCTTTACTAAAATCCACTTTAGACCCTTTATTTTGTTTTTTAGATACCATCTTAATTATGGATCTTTCAAAAAAATTCATTTTACTAAAAATGAAACCCCCTCCAAAATGTTCTTTAACTGTAGCCATAGATATTAATTCATTTGGGAAGCAACTATTTAACTGTTCTATTGCCTTTTCTCCCTGATTCATACAACATACAAAAATACCTATTTTTTTGTTTTTCAACATATCAGCATTTTTCAAACAAAATTCTGTTATATTCTTTTGAATTCTTCCTGCATATATTGACCCACCAATAACAATATTATCGTATGAATTCATATCCGGTATTATATCCTTTTTTATATTTACAACTGCAGCTTCCCCATTAAGCTTACCTTTTAAAACGTTACTACATTTTTCTGTACAACCATATTTAGAACCATAAACTATAAGTGTTTTCATAAATTTTCTACTCCTTTTGTAAATCAATACCATTATATCAATAAAGAGTTCATTAATCAAAAAAATCAATTATATTATAATTCAATTGCAGAAAAAAATTAAACATAATTATAATAATTCTATATCTTCATTTACGGAAAATTCATCCAAAATATCTTCGACTAAGACATGTTTTACATTTCTAAAATTCCTTGCTTTGCAAATAAACCTTAAGTTTAAACATACTCTTCCTGGCTCCATAGATGTATATATTGTATGTGAGAGATTTTCATAGTAAATTGGAAGAGTTTTTGAAGCTATTTTCAGTGCATCCTTTGCCTCTCCTTCCATATCTCCTATCTTATCATCAGCGATAGATATTAATATATCTTTGGCCTTTTTCCAATTGCTTTTAAGTGTAAGATTTATTTCAATTTCATTCCAAGTAAAGGGAAAAGAGTTAGTTTCATTTATGAGTTCTTCTGTGAGCACCTTTATATTTGGTATATGAGTAATTCTCCCAGTACTTTGGCCGTGAGTTCTGTTGTCATTTTCCATAACCTCAATTATAGTAGTGTAAAACCAGTCCATGGCTATTACATCACCAAGGCTTTTTCCAAGCTTTATTCTATCTCCAATTTGAAATGGCTTTAGGGTGTTGATTATTAACCATCCCAAAAAATTGGCTACAACATCACGAAAGGCAAATGCCAATCCAGCTGATAAAATTCCTAAAAATGTGAGTATTCCCTTAGATTCATTCATCCATATTGGTATAATTGCTAAAACAAATAAAATATTTATAGATTGTGATGATGTTTTTTTATACTTTATTATATTATTGGAATCGCAATCGGATTTATTAACAAATGAACAAATACTTTTTTTTACTAAATGAAATAGAATAATTAAAACTAAAGTTATAATTATTCTGATCAAAACACTAACTGTATCAAACTTTAAACTTAAGTCTAATAAAAATTTTGTCAATCTCTTTCTTCTCCTATATATTACTGCATCTAAGATGATGATTTAACTATATATATATGTATTATAGTATCTAAAATAGACTATTATCCACTCACTAATAAGCGATTTTTTAAATAAAACATTGACTTTTATTTAAATTGTGTATAATATTTAGAGTGGAATATAAAAACTTCTAGCCACTTTTCAAAATTGGTTAGGGGTTTTTTTTGAAGTATAACAATACAATAACGGCAAATAAATTTTGTCATGGAGGTAAAAATGGCTAAGAATAGAAGTGTTAAAGGTAATTTTGTTTATAATAATATAGAGAAAACAGGTAAAAATTTCATGTATAAAAATCTTGAGAGAAGCAATTGCTATAATAGTGATTTTTCTGATTCAAATTTTAATTATGTTAATTTTAGAGGGGCTCATTTTAAATCATGTGTTTTTCTTGATTGCACTTTTAAATGGGCAGAATTTATTGGAACAAATTTGAAAGACAGTGATTTTGAAAATGCCATATTTGAAAATGCTATATTTGATTCTGTGAATTTAGATGGTGCAAATTTCAAAGATGTTGAATTTAAAAACACTATATTTTTATCAACTGATGTTACAAAAGCTAATAATTTTAACATCAAAAGTTCCGGTATAAAAATTTTCGATGAAATGCCTTTATTTGAAATTAGTGAAGAGCTTAAAATAGCAGTTCTCAATGTAATGAAAAACAAATATGTAAAAGCAGCAAGAGTCCTTGATACAAAAGATGGTGGCATTAACCTAATAAATTTAATGATATTACTAGAAAATTTTGATGAAGAAATCTTAATTAGAGGATTTGATATCATCAAAGATGAATTGAATTGTGATTTTCACACATTAAGTTATATAGTAAAATATCTTAAAAATAATATGTAATTAGTTTGGTTTAATTATTTAAGATGACATTAGATGAAAGTAAGGAGAACATAAGATGAATGGGCAATCACATCAAAAAATAGCAATGTTATCATATGCTATTGTAGCAACGATACCTACGATTAATTCTATGACTATATTTAACAATAAATACATACATGTTCCAATGGGAATAAGCCTAGTAGGCCTTGGAGTTGCATCTTTATCAGGATTGGTAGTTGATGCGGATAGTAAAAACAGTAAGATAACCCACATGAACCCACTTACAAATACAAGTAACAAAGTAATAAATGACATAGAGAAATTTTTAAAATTGTTACTGAGAATATTGTTAGGTGTTGGAACCTGTGCGCTAATTTTATTGTATTCAAAAACTATTATAGCTCAGTTAACAAATGTAAAATATATAGGTAAATATGCAGAGATATGCACCTATTTTATTGCGTTCATTTTTATAGTTTTGTCAATAACTAATGAACGTTATTATAAAAATTTTCCACTCATTGGTTTAATTTACAAGAAATTATCTTTTACCATAAATAAGAGTTCAAATAATTTCAAGGGAATATCAATGTTTTTTACTTATACTATTTGTAGCGTAATTTTAGCAATTTATAATTTTAATAATGTAAATGATATCTTCATTTACATTATTTGTATTCTATTGATTTGTATAGCATCATTCCCCCATAGAACATTTCTTCACTCAATAGAAGGAGTTACAATTTCCACAATCTCAGCTTCATACGTATTTAACAATTTAGGCTATGGTTATTTAACAGGGTGTTTTTTTGTTGGATATATAAGTCATATTTATTGGGCTGATATATTTACAAAAGAGGGAGTTCCTATACTTTCAATGCCAAAGTTTATTGCTAAATTACTAAAGAAGTTATGTATTCATAATAAATTTGTTAATGTATTAGAAAAAATAGGTATGTTTAAACTTAAATTCCCACCTTTTATTACCACAGGCTCTGATATGGGCAATTTATTTGAAGTAATATATATTATAGTATTATTTATAGTCGCTGTAATAGGTTTCAATGTTTATGGTGGACAATTCAGATTAATATAAATAAAAAAGAATAGCATTTTAAGCATAAACATCGATTTTGGTATACAATTAAGGATGTACAAATGTAATAGTAAAAGGAGTGATTTTATGAAATTTGTTGCTGATTTACATACTCACACTATAATTAGTAGTCATGCATATAGTACTTTAATGGAAAATGCAAAGTATGCTAGTGAGATAGGCCTTAATATATTGGGGGTTACCGATCATGGTCCTAAAATGCCAGGGGCTCCTGATCTTTGGCATTTTGGAAATTTCAAAGTGCTTCCAAGAGAATTGTTCGGTGTTAAAATGCTTTACGGATGTGAAGCTAATATAATTGATTACGAGGGTAATCTTGATATTCCAGTAGAGATTCAAAAGAGTCTTGATATTATGATTGTAAGCATGCATGAGCCTATAATGCAAGGCGCAAGTAGTGCCGACTTAAATACCGCAACTATTTTAAAAGCTATGGATAATCCTTACGTAAATATTTTGGGGCATATAGGAAATCCTAGATTTCCTATACTTGAAGAAGAAATAGTAAAAAAAGCAAAAGAAAAAAATATCTTAATAGAAATAAATAATAGCTCTCTAGTTAGTTCAAGAAAAGGAAGTGACAAAAATTGCACTAAAATAGCACTACTTTGTAAAGAACTTGGAGCACAAATCATTGTAAACAGTGATTCTCATTTCTGCTATTCTATAGGCAATTTTAGTGTTGTAGAAAAAATGCTTAAAGAGATAGAAATGCCTAAAGAGCTTATTATTAATTTAAATAAAGAAAGATTATTGACATTTCTTAGAGAAAAAAATAAAAATATATAATAAAATAACTGAAAACCTTAATCATATATATAATTAAGGTTAGATTTTTAGCATTCAAAGGGCTTGACAGTTTTTCAGTCAAGCTCTATTTCTTTTGATCTCCTAATTAACTTTCAACTACATTTCTTATTATAAATGCTTAAATTAAATATCAGTTTATAGCCATATTCTCATCTTCCAAATCCTCAATTGCCTTTTCCATTGCCTCACCAACATCACCTACAGATTTGTCAGGTGCAGCATCCAATGTTTGTTTAATTTCCTCCCTTTTTATATTTATCTCATCATTATCATCAATATTATCATTAGCATCACTATCTTTAGCATTGCTAACAATAATCTCTTTTATTTCGTCACAATACTTTCTTGCAAATAAACCTGCTATAGCTCCCCCAATAGAAAGACCTAATACTGTGAGAACTACAAAACTCTTATTTGTATCAATCTTTTTTTTTGTTTGGTTAAACTTAATTTTTTTACCTATTTTGTTTAAATAATTCATAATAACCCTCCTAAATATAATTAATATGGTTGTAATATTAATTATATTGTTTCCCATTATTATAAAAAAATTCTATCATCGTTCTTAATAAAATTACGATTAGTAAGAATAAATATGAAAACATATACACAGACTAAACACAAATGAGGTGTTATAATGAAAAAAAAACTAAGCCTTATAATGTTTAGTGGAGAATATGACAAAGCTTTAGCTGGATTAATCCTTGCAAATTCAGCTAAGGAATTAGGAATGGAAGTATCTATGTTTTTTGCATTTTGGGGTTTACTTCTACTTAGAGATCCCAATACAAATACAAACGAGGGTAAGTCCTCACTAGAGAAACTTATGGGTAGTATGACTCCGAAAGGGCCAGATGAATTGCCCCTTTCAAACATGAATTTTAGTGGGTTAGGAAAAAAAATGCTCCAAGCTATGATGAAGGAGGATGGAAAACCAACTCTTTCACAATTTCTTGAAGGTGCTGTAAAAAAAGGTGTTAAGTTCTACGGATGTAAGCTTTCAATGGAAGTTATGGGCTTTAAAAAAGAAGAACTCATTCCAGCACTTGAGGTAATTGAAGCCAAAGATTATCTAAAAGATGCACTTGAATCTGATATTCAATTGTTTATATAAGGGCAAGTGCAGAATTTCTGCACTTTTTTAATTTTACTATTAAATTATTTTTATTATCTCTTTTATTACCTTTTTAATCATTATCTTTTCTATTAATATTTGTTATTATAATAGACTTGTAGTTATAACTCGATTTCGGTTATAATACATTGTAGATATAATTTGTATAATTGTGTCTGTAATTATCGTTTTAGAACGGAAAGAAGGTCAATAGATGCAATTTACCTCATTAAATTTCTTAATGTTTTTTTTAATTGTTTGTACTTTATATTTTATAATTTCTTTTAAATTTCAGTGGGTTTGGCTTTTAATATGCAGTTATTTCTTTTATATGATTGTGAACCCTAAATATGCAATACTTATAGCAACATCTACTCTAATTACATATTTAAGTGGATTGTTAATTGAAAACGCAAATAAACTAAGTAATGAAAAAAAATCTACTAGATTAAAGAAATTATGGGTACTTGCTAGTTTTTCTAGTAATTTAGGTATCTTATTTTTATTTAAATATTATAATTTTTTCAATGATAGTTTATCAAGAATACTAAATTTATTTAGCATTTCAATTCATATGCCAGCTTTTGAATATTTATTACCCTTAGGTATATCTTTTTATACCCTTCAAGCCCTAAGCTATACTATAGATGTTTATAGAAAAGATGTTGTGGCCGAGAAAAATTTAGGGAAATACGCCCTGTTTGTATCATTCTTTCCTGTAGTTGTTGCTGGTCCCATTGAAAAATCCAAGAATATGTTACATCAGTTTAATGAAAAGCATGTTTTTAATTATGATAGGGTTAAAAACGGTCTATTATTAATGTTATGGGGTGTAATGGTTAAAATAGTAATAGCAGATAGATTAGCCATCCTAGTTAATACTGTCTACAAAACCCCTACCAATTATAAAGGTTTTGCAACAATAATAGCTACGTTATTTTTTACTTTTCAAATATACTGTGATTTCATGTCTTATTCAAATATAGCAAGGGGTGTCGCTGAGGTCTTAGGTTTTAAAGTAACTAATAATTTTCATCAACCCTACTTATCAAGATCAATAAAAGAATTTTGGAGCCGCTGGCATATTTCACTTACTAGCTGGTTTAAGGATTATGTATACTTCCCTTTAGGTGGGAATAGACGTGGTAAATTAATAACTTATTGTAATATCATGATTATTTTCTTAGTAAGTGGTTTATGGCATGGTGCTACATCTAATTTTATTATATGGGGCGGACTTCATGGACTTTATCAAATTTCAGCATACCTTCTTAAACCTTTCAAATTAAAGATTATAAAAACTTTTAAAATTAAAACAGAAATATTCAGCTTTAGGTTGCTACAAGTATTAATAACTTTTCTACTTGTTAATTTTGCGTGGATATTCTTTAGGGCTACTTCATTTCTAGGTGCTATAACAATAATTAAAAATACTTTTTATTTTAATCCTTGGGTACTACTCGATGGTTCTCTCTTTAAACTAGGATTAGATTCATTAGATTTTTCAGTTGCAATTATTGGTGTAGTTTTAGTATTAACAATAGATATAATGAGTAGAACCAGAAATTTACGAGTTCAACTATCTAAACAAAATATAATGTTTAGATGGGGTTCATATATAAGTGCAGTTGTAGTTATTCTGATCCTCGGAATGTATGGACCAGGATATAGTATGCAACAATTTATCTATGCACAATTTTAGGAGGACACCACATGGTTAAAAAGGCATTTGTAAAAGGGTCTATTTTTATTATTATACTATTTCTTATAACTGTAACACTTAACTCTCTTTTTGTTATAAAAACAAATCATCGTGCTAAACTAACAGAAGGATTATATACTAATACTGGAGACGCGTTCGATGTTGTATTATTAGGGTCAAGCCATATGGATGCACTAATAAATCCTAATACACTTTGGAAACAATATGGAATAACAAGCTTTGACTTTGCCACTGGAGGTCAACCCATAGATGTGACCTATTATTTATTGAAAGAGGTTTTAAAAAATCACAAAAATCCAATTGTGGTAGTTGATTTATATTATCTAGGTTCGACTGATAAATTCGGTAATGAGGGTTATGTAAGAACTGCTTTGGATAATATAAAACTTTCCTTAAATAAAGTAGATGCTATTATTAATTGCACTCCTCGAAAACAATGGCTCAACTATCTTTTCCCTATTTTTAAATACCATGATCGCTGGAAAGAGTTAACACAGAGAGATTATAATTTTGATACCTCAGAGATTTACTATAAAAAAGGATTCGGTGCTAGTCATGATTTATACGGAAAAGAAAACACTTCAAATTCTTCAACAACAGAAATGGCAAACCTTCCCCCTAAGACAGAAGAATATTTGAATAAAATTATTGATTTATCTAAAAAGGAAGGCTTCAAATTAATTTTCACCAATGCCCCACATGATTATAATCAAACATCTGGGTCAAAAGTTTGGACGAATCAACCTGCAAAGATGTTTAACAAGGTTGCAGAAATTTCAAAAAACAATAACATACCTTTCATCAATTATAATAAAATGATAGATGAACTAGACTTTAATTTCAAAACAGATATGGTCAATATAGGACACTTGAATATTAATGGTTCTAATAAAGTTACATTAAATTTCGGAAAATATCTAATAGAAAATTATGGATTGGTGGATCATCGCAATGATGAAAAGTATAAAAATTGGAACTCTGATTATATTCTTAATTCTCACGCTGAAGCAGCTATTGACATTACTAATGAAACAGATTTTAAAAAATATATTGCGTTAATAAAAAATAAAGATTACCTTATAGTTGCTAGTTCTAATGATGAGGCTATTTCAGAAAATATAAATTTAATAGAGACATTATCTCAATTTGGTTTAAAATTTGAGTCTAAGTATTATATCAAGTCTAATTACCTTGCAATTATCAATGATAATAAAGTACAAACAGAAATGCTTAGCAGTTCTAAATTATCTAAGACTCTTGTATTAGATAAAGACATTAATTTGAAGGTCTCAACTAGCAGTGATGATAAAAATATGCCAAGTACAATTTTAAATGGAGTTGAATTATTAAATAAACAAAATGGAACAAACATTATAGTTTATGATAAATTATTAAAAAAAGTTATAGATAATATTTATCTAGATTCCACTAATACAATTAAAAGATAATAATTTTCGTATTATATTGTAACTTAAGTAAAAAGGAAAGTCTAGTTTTTTAGGCTTTCCCTTTTATTAAAACTGAAATATTTATCTATTCACAATTTCAGGAGGATGCCCCATGGTTAAAAAGGCGTTTTTAAAAGGATCTATTTTTGTTGTTATATTATTTCTGATAATTTTAACACTTAACTCTCTTTTTATCATAAAAACAAATAATGGTGCAAAACTAACACAAGGATTATATACATACACAGGAGATGCGTTCGATGTTGTATTATTAGGTTCAAGCCATATGGAGGCACTAATAAATCCTAATATACTATGGAACCAATATGGCATAACAAGCTTTGACTATGCCACTGGAGGCCAACCAATAGATGTGACCTATTATTTACTAAAAGAAATTTTAAAAAAGCATAATAATCCAATTGTAGTAGTTGATTTATATTACTTAGGTTCAACCTACAAATTTGCTGATGAGGGCTATACTATAACTGCTTTGGATAACTTAAAATTGTCCATAAATAAGGTACAAGCTATTATTAACTGTTCACCTCAAAAAGAATGGTTGAACTATATTTTTCCTATTTTTAAATATCATGATCGCTGGAAAGTGTTAACAGAAAAAGATTTTAATCTTGATACTTCAGAAACTTATTATAAAAAAGGATTTGTTGCTAGTCATTATTTGTATGGAAGAGAAAATACTTCAAATTCTTCAACAACAGAAATGGCAAACCTTCCACCGAGAACTGAAGAATATCTAAATAAAATTATTGATTTATCTAAAAAGGAAGGTTTCAAATTAATTTTCACCAATGCGCCACACGATTATAATCAAACAACTGGATCAAAGAAGTGGGTAACCCAGCCTGCAAAAATGTTTAATAAGGTAGCAGAAATTACAAAGAATAATAACATTCCCTTTATCAATTATAATAAAATGTTAAATGAAATAGGCTTTAATTTCAAAACAGATATGGTTAATATTGGTCACTTAAATATTTATGGTTCTACAAAAGTTACGTTAAATTTAGGAGAATATCTAAAAAACAATTATCAATTAACAGATCATCGTAATGATCCAAAAGATAAAAATTGGAACTCTGATTATATTCTTAATTCTCACACTGAGGCAGCTGTTGATATTACTAATGAATTTGATATTAAAAAATACACTTCATTGATTAAAAATAAAGATTATGTTATAGTTGCTTGTTCTAATGTTGATAACATTTCGGAGAATCTAGGTTTAAAAGAGGCATTATCTCAATTTGGATTAAAGCTTGAGTCTAAAAATAATATCGAGTCTAATTTCTTAGAAGTTATCAATGATAATAAAGTACAATCAGAAATGCTTAGCAGTTCTAAATTATCAAAGACATTTAAATTTGATAAAGACATTAATTTGAAAGTGTCAACAAGAAGTGGAAATGATAATATGCCGAGTATAATATTAAATGGAGTTGAATGTCTAAATAAAGAAAATAAGACAAATGTTATAGTTTATGATAAATTATCAAAAAAAGTTATAGATAATATTTATCTAGATTCTAATAATAAAATTAAAAGGGAATAACTTTTTTATAATAAATTAAATTTAAATTTTTAATACTATTGTTTGGGGATAGGTGAAAAATATGAAATCAAAATCATTTAGATTTAAAGTGATAATCTTTAGTATTCTTACAGCTATAGCCGTATGTATATTAGTTAATGCTTCTATAAAAAATAAGAATACAGTTAAAATGAACAATCAAGCTGAAATAATTATTAACAAAGAAAAAGAACTAAAAAAACAGCAAGAAAAAGAAAAAGAAATTAAAAAGCAGCAACAAACAAAGCTGCAGAAGGAAAGATTGGAAAAGACATGGAAATTAGGATATGATCAATTTTTCGAAAAAAAATATATTCAGGCAATTGAAACAGAAAGACAAGTCATAAAAGAAGATTCAACTTTTTATAAAGCATATGCCGTAGAAGGAATTGCTCTAGCTTACAGCGGCAATTTTAAAGAAGGTATGGCGCAAATAGATAAATCCTTAAAACTGAACCCTAATTATGGTTATGCAAGATTTAATAAAGCGTTAGCTAATGAATTATATGAATATTATGATGAAGCTATCATATGGTATAAAAAAGATTTAGAGATAGAAAAGTTCGAATGGAGTTATTACGGCATCGCTAGTATCTATGGAAGAAAAGGTGATATTAAAAACACTATATACTATTTAAAGCTAGCTATCGCTATTAACCCCACTATTAAAGCTGTTGCAAAAGATGAAGAGGATTTTAATAATGTACGCAAATACAAGGATTTTAAGGAATTAATTGATAATACAGAAAATCAATAAAACAAACACATCCAATTTTCGTTTGAATTTTGGATGTGTTTATTTATTCTATATATTTGTTCTCAGCACCTATTTTATGAATTTATTTAGAGATTTTATTTCGACTTTAGCTCTCAACAAACCTTCCTTTATAAGTCTTACAAACTCAATCGCCTCTGGATTATCTCCATGAACACATATAGAATCCACAGTTATGTCCATATCTTCTCCGTTTATAGCAATGACCTTTCCCTCAGTTACCATTCTTATTACCCTTGAAACCGCTATACTTTTATCGCAAATCATGGAGCCTGGAAGGTTTCTTGAAACAAGGGTTCCATCAGGGTTGTACTCCCTGTCAGCAAAAACTTCATTTGCATATTTTAATCCTTTTTCTTTTGCAGCACTAATAAGTTCACTTCCTGATAGACCTAAGACTATTAAATTTCTGTCCACTTCATATATACCCTCTACTATTGCCCTTGCTAATTTGCCGTCTTTCGCTGCCATATTATACATTGCTCCATGAGGCTTTACATGTTGCATTATTGCACCTGTTGCTTTTACAAAACCGTATAAAGCCCCAAGCTGATATATTGTGTACTGTTTTGCCTCATTAGGAGAAACTGTCATATTTCTTCTTCCAAAACCCATAATGTCAAAAAAACCAGGATGTGCACCAATGCCTACCCTATTGTTATGAGCTGCCTCTACAGTTTTTCGCATAACTATAGGATCCCCTCCATGCCATCCACATGCAATATTTGCTGATGATACATGTTTTAGTACCTCTTTATCAAGTCCGATTTTGTAAACTCCAAAACTTTCTCCTAAATCACTGTTTAAATCAACAAATTTTTTCATACTATTTTTTCTCCCTTATTTTATTAATTAGTGGTGGACAATATCTTAAATCGCCATAACTTACTTCTATTTCTTATGTAAAAGCATATTTTGCTTTCATGTGGATACTAAATATAGCATTAAGAAAAACAATTTCCTACAATATTATCATTATAATTGGTATTACTAGTAAAGTGCCAATAGTGGAAATTGCTATCATTAATGAAGCAAAATCATAATCTGAGTTATAAGCTTTTGCAATTATTGCGGAATTAGCCATGACCGGCATAGCCGCTTGTATAACAAAAACAGAACGCATAAGATTCGGTATAGGAAACATAGGCACGATTAGTAGCACAAGTGCTGGTGATATTATAAATCTGCCTATTAATACCCAAACTATATCTAATGTAAACTTAAGTGACTTAAAATCCACTGAATAAATAGATGCACCAATAAAAAACATGGATAATGGAGTTGTAAGATTGCCCAAGCTTTTGCTAGTATCCATAAGAAATAATGGCAATTTAATATTTAATAACACTAGAACCATTCCCACAATAAACCCCATCAGAGGTGGGGAAAATATTTTTTTTATAAAATCAATTGAAAAAAAACTCAAAGTTTTTTTATTTCCATCTTTAGTAATCTCATATACACCTAATGTCCAGAAAAAAGCAGAATTAGCGATGTAATAAAGCAGCACATAGGGCACACTTTTTTCTCCAAATAATGCCATGTTAATTGGAATTCCCATAAATATGGTGTTTGAATTGAAAAACATTGAAACAAACAGTCCACGCCTATTACTCTTAACTTTTGCAATCTTAACAAATATTTTAGCAATAATAAAGCAACTACCTATTGTTAAAAAAGGAACTACTAATCCACTTGAATCAGCTAAAAACTTCTCTTTTGTAAAATTACTAAGAATTGTGTTAATCATCATCATCGGAAGTGAAATATTGATAACTATAATTGTTATTAAATTAATTGCTTTTTCATCAATTAATTTTTTATAAGTTAAAAAATACCCTATCATAATCATTATCATTATACTTAATACACTTTGATTTGCTGCAAAAAACATATAGATTCCTGCCCCCCCAGTTGAATATTCATTCTATTCTTACTTAATTTTGGATACAATTATATTTTTATTATATATATGTTAGATAAAATTTTCAATGTAATTTCCAATTAAAAACTTATGAAATGTAATGTAAATGACTTCATTATAAGCATGAGGTTAAGCTACCTCATACATTGACATTTTTTAAGATATCATGTTTAATGTATAGAAAGAGAAATTATGGGAGGATATAATCATGAAAAAATTCGAATTAAAATATGGAAGAGGTACTGCAAATTTTTCTATTAGTAAAAAAAATATTATTGGCATAATTGATAATATTCCTTCAACAAGTTCTAAAAATGAGAAGGATATAATAAAAGAAGCCTTACAAAATCCTATATCAAGCCCAAAACTAGAAGAAATAGTACATGCAGGAGAAAAAATTTGTATAGTTATACCTGATATTACTAGGTTATGGCAAAAATCAGCTGTTTATCTTCCATTCATCGTGGATGAACTTCTTCAATCAGGAATAGAAGCCAAAGATATATTGTTTATTAGTGCTACTGGCTCCCATAGAAATCAAACTGAGGATGAATATAGGCAATTACTAGGGGATAACCTTTACGGTAAATTCAATATAATTGATCATGATTGCAATGATAAAGACAATCTAGTTTATTTAGGTAAAACTAGCTCCGGTACGCCAGTAAGTATAAATAAAAAAGCCATGGAATGTGACCATATAATAATTGCTGGAGGTATAGTCTATCATTTCCTAGTTGGCTTTTCAGGCGGCAAAAAGTCAATTGTACCAGGCATTGCTTCTTATGAAACGATAATGGCAAACCACGGCCTCGCACTTAACGAAAATTTGGGAGAAGGAACTCGCGCTGAAATTAAATGTGGAAACATAATCAATAATATTGTACATATAGATATGGAAGAAGCCGCTGGCCTTGTAAACCCAAGTTTTATGTTCAATGTAATTATGGACAGTAATGGTAATATATCTGCAGCATTTGCAGGAAATTACATTAAAGCACATGAGCAAGGAAGAGAATATGTTGATAATTCTGACAGTGTGAATATAAAAGAGAAAGCTGATTTGATAATAGCCACAGCAGGTGGTTATCCTAAGGATATTAATTTATATCAATCCTCAAAACTTTTTTTCAACTCAAGAGAAGCCGTAAAAAAGGGAGGTACTATAATTGCACTAGCAGAATGTAGTGAAGGGCTTGGAGGTAGCGATGATTTTCGTTCTATATTTGTTGACTATGATACCTTGGTTGAGAGAGAAACATCCCTAAGAAAGTGTTATAGCATATCAAAACATATAAGTTGTCTCTGCTGTGAAACTGCACAAAATTTTAATGTTATTCTGGTTTCAAATTTGGATCCTAAATCTGTTGAAAATGCTAGGATTAAGGTAGTTCGAACAATAGATGAAGCACTAAATTTAGTCTACTCTCAAAAGGGTGAAAATTTGAAGACTTATATAATGCCCCACGGATCTAATAATTTGCCAAAACTTCCGCATAGCATTTAAAAATTTAATTTAGCTTTTAAAAAATTATTAAATAAAAAAACTCTTGATTTTAATCAAGAGTTTTTACTGAGTTCTTTTCTTCTTCACTAAGAACTTCATTCATACTTCCTGTTCTATATCCTAACAAATCAAGGGTTACATATTTAAACCCGATACTCTTTAATTCATTACCGACCTTATCCATAACATTAATATCAAAAAATTTGTTTCTTTCTTCGGCATTAACTTCCACTCTTGCTATATCTCCATGGTGTCTTACCCTTATCTGTCTAAACCCTAGATCCAGTAAAAACTGTTCTGCTCTTTCAACCATACTTAACTTTTCTACCGTTATCTCATTTCCATATGGAAATCTTGAGGATAAACACGCAAATGCCGGTTTGTTCCAAGTAGGGACTCCCAATCTCTTTGATAATACTCTAATATCATCTTTTGTAAGACCAGCGTCCTTTAATGGACTAATAACTTTTAATTCCTTAGCAGCCTGCATTCCTGGTCTATAATCGGAAACATCATCAGCATTAGAACCATCCAAAACTGCGTTAATATTATTATCATCAGCAACTTTTCTAACTTTTGAGAAAAGTTCTTTTTTACAAAAATAACATCTATTTATAGGATTTTTAGCAAATCCTTCAATTTCTAATTCTTCTGAAATTATGACTATGTGTTTTGCTCCAATGTCCTCAATATATTTAACTGCTTCTCTAAATTCTCTTTCCGGATATGTTGACGACTTCGCAGTAATTCCAATTACTTTACTACCCATAACATCAGCTGCGACTTTTAAAAGAAATGTGCTATCAACACCCCCTGAATATGCTATTGCTACACTTTCTAAATCTTTAAGTCTATCCTTCAAATTTTGAAATTTTAAATTTAATTCCATATTTCATCCTCCTCGTCTTAAAACAATTATTATGTAAAATAAAATTTTCCCAACATATTTAATGTAACATAGTATTTAACTTTTGGATATAATAAAATGTTTTAATTTTAAAAATATTGACACTACTTCTTTATAGACTTATACTCTTATTAATCAAAAATATTATTCATACTGGTTAAGGAGGAATTGTAATGTCTAATAAACTATATTCAAACTTTATAACAAATTGTGTTCATGCTGGAAATGATATTGACAAGGAAACTGGGGCTATAAGAAGACCATTAACTATGGCAAATAGCTATAGGCTTCCTGATGATGCATCTAATCTTAATTGGAGTGGTACGGATGAACTTATTTATACTAGAACAACCTCCGCAAATCAGATGTATCTGCAGGAGAAACTCGCAACTCTAGAAGGAGGCGAAGATTGTGTGGTATTAGCAACCGGAGTAGCTGCATTATCAGGGGTATTCTTTACTTTTCTAACATCAGATTCACATATAATTTGTACAAATGTTTCTTATGTTGCTGTTTACAGACTATTAAATGAATATTTCCCTGATAAATATGGAATAGAAGTAACTCTCGTAGATACTTCAAATCTACAGGAAATTAAAGAAGCTATAAGACCTAATACAAAACTTATACATATAGAAACACCCGGGAATCCTACTACCAGAATAAGTGATATAGAAGAAATAGCAAAAATTGCTAAAGAATCCAGAATACTTTTAAGCGTTGATAGCACTTTCGCAACACCTTATCTACAACGTCCACTATCCCTTGGAGCGGACCTAGTTATTCATAGCCTCACAAAATACATTAATGGCCATGGGGATGCTATGGGTGGAGCAGTAATAGGTAGCAAAGTATTAATTGACAAAATAAAACGTCAGGCAATGGTAAACTTGGGTGGTGCTATAAGTCCCTTCAATGCTTGGCTTATAATGAGAGGTGCTGTAACCCTATCTCTAAGGATGGAGCAGCACAGTAAAAGTGCCTTAAGAATAGCTGAATTTCTAGAAAAGCACCCCTCAGTAAGTTTTGTTGCTTATCCAGGTCTAAAAAGTCATCCACAACATGAAATAGCAAAAAAACAGATGAGTGCATTCTCTGGGGTAATTTCCTTTGGTCTTATCGCGGACGTTAAAACACATAACAAATTTGTAAATTCTCTAGAATTAATAATTTCAGCTGTTTCTATAGGTCACGATGAGAGTCTTATAGTTTATACCGGCCCAACTGATGAGAGAAATCATTTCTATCCAAAGGAATTTCAAAATGGACATCTAAGATTTAGTGTTGGCCTTGAAGACCCTGATGATATAATAACTGATTTAGAACAAGCTCTTAAAAAATGCAAATTATAGTATATTCATTCTTTTATTAATGTTTTGTTACAATTTACATAAACTAAAAATAGTAGCAATCCTCTAATAAGAAGATTGCTACTATTTTTAGTTACCATTAAAGCTACTTAACTTGCCTCTTTAGGTAATAATCCATTACTCCTTTTACCATAGGTGTCACAAAGTGACTTCCACGTTTATTTTTTACGTCTTCAATTAACATCGACACTACTATTTTAGAATTTGCTGTATCCATACATACAAACCATCCATTCTCTTTAGCTGTAGTATCATTATCATCTTTTTTAAGCTCCGCAGTTCCAGTTTTCCCTGCAAGAGCCAATCCATCAATTTTCACATCATGTGCCGTACCATTTGTGTCTTCTATAACTGCAGTAAGATCATCTCTTATAATTTTTATATTATCCTTTGATATTACACTTGCTTTCCATACCTTAGACAGTACCGTTTCATTAAAAGCCTCTAAGGTTGGCGACATAATGTTTCCATCGTTAACAACTGCGCTATAAGATAGTGCAAGTTGGAGTGGACTCATTAGGACTTCTCCTTGACCATAACCAGTATCAGCAAGCGCCGCATCATTTGTAATTTTGTTACCATTTGCTACTTGTGAATTTGCAATAGGATATCCTATTGGAAGTTTCTCCCCTATTCCAAATTTATTGCTACCATTTATAAATTCTTTTTCACCAATATTAATTGCTGCCTTTGCAAAATATATGTTATCAGAATATACAAATGCATTTTTCAAATTTACTAAGCTTACCGTATCACTAACCCTTTTAACCATATGTGGTCCCCAAGATTTATTCAGTTGCCACTCTTTTCCCTTTATATCTATAAGTGCATCAGGTTTTATCTTCCCATTATCTAATCCAACCGCAGCTGTTATTAATTTAAATGTAGACCCGGGAGAATATGTGGCGCTAAATCTATTTATAAATGGTTTCTTAGCACTCTCTTTTTCCCATGCTAAAAGTTGTGTTTTAGATTTATATGTGGTATAAGCATTTGAATCAAATGACGGTGAGCTTACTAAAGCCAACACTTCTCCAGTCTTTGGATTTATTGCTGAGGAGGCCCCTGGCTCTTTATTCATTCCTTCATATATTTTCTTCTGAAGCTCAATATCTACTGATAATTTTATATTTTCACCAGCTTTAGCTTCCTTTTTAAGAATAACAACCTTACTATCATCCTTTACTTTTGATACATATATTGTTGCTCCATTTACTCCCTTTAGCCTTTCTTCATAAACTTGCTCTAGACCTTTTGCACCTATCATGCTCACATAGCTATAACCCTTGTTAGCGTTCTTTGCTAGTTCCTCAGCAGTTATGGGTCTAATGTACCCTATAAGCGCCCCAAATGCTTCTCCCCCCGGATATACTCTTCCCGTGGTATTTCCAACAATTACACCTACAAGCTTATCAACTTTATCTTTTTTTAATGTATCACTACTTAACATTTTAATAATTGGTACAAGTTGCTCAGGATCTGTATTAACTTTTAATTTATCCTCTATAAAAGAAACATCAATATCCAATATTTTAGCCATTTCAGATATATTAGTGTCCTTATTTTTATCAAATTTACTGGGATGTATTCCAACGGTTAGAATTGTATCATTTATTGCAAGTCCTTTTCCGTCCCTATCATAAATTTCTCCACGTTTAGCTAGGTCTGATATTATCCTAACAGTATCTCCTGCGTCCATACTAGGGAATATCATTTTTTCATTCCAAACTATTGTCCACTGATTTTTATTATCAACTTTTTCCTTTACCATATTTGCCTGATATCCAGGCATTGATAATTTCCCTGCAGTAGTATCCATAACTATAGAAAAAGGAATGCTAATATCTTTTTTGTTTCCTTCCTTAATTTGCTCCTCATTTTCAACTTTAATTGATATGTTTTTTGCCTCTATCCCATTATAAATAGCAGTGTATTTATCCACAAATTGTTTTTGCGATACTGTTTGTTTAGTTTTCGCTGAAAGCATGTTATACATACTTTTATAGTCCTGCCTTACCCAATTATTTTTATATGTATTAAAGGTTTTAGTTGCGCTATCACCTTTTGTAAAAATTGTAAACATAAATGCTATTCCTAATATTGCTATAATTCCTATGGTTGCATATAAAATTATTTTCCGATTTGTTTTCGACATTTTTTATCACCCCTTACTTATTATAACACTTAGAACCTTTACTTAAATCGGAAAATTAGCTTTTATATTTATATTGTCAATCTTCTTAGCATAAAAAAAGAACATTGATCTATTAGATCAACATCCTATAATTTTTATTAAACTTAAAAATAAGTATATATTATTCTGCCATTCTTCTTTGTTCTTCTTTTTCTTCTTGTTTTTTTAGTTTATATTCATAACAAAGATAAAGCTCTTCTATTTTAGTATTAAAAAACTTAGTAGATATCTTAACCTGTGTTATATTACCAAGTTTATTTAGATCCTCAAAAAACTTTTTAATTATATTCTCTATTACTTCTACATTACTATATTTCACCTTATCAATTATAGCATCACATTCATCATTGAAAATTCTAAGTACTAATTTAACCATATCCGCTGTCTTATCATCAAATATTTGATTACCTTGTTTTATACTTCCATTAATAATCCATTGTTTAAATTCTATAGCTTCTTTAGATTTAATCATCTCCATTTGCTTTTCTCTTATTTGTTCAAGCATTTTCGATGATTTTTCTGAATCCATTAAATCATATTTAGGTTTAGAAATTCCAAAACTTTGCATTAAAACTTCAGTATCTAAGTTTATTATTTGAGATTTTAAACCATCTACTCTTGTTGTTACATTGTTATATTCTAAATTAAGTTCCTCAACAGATTTTGTTTTAGCCTCAATTAAAATTTCAAATTCACCTGATTTGCTTTTAAGTTCGTCAGCTTTTAATCCAATTAGTTCCTCATATTCTTTACTTTTCTTTTCAATGAATTCATCATATTCTGTTGATTTATCTTCAAGTTCTTTACTCTTTTGTATGATTAAATTATCGTATTCATTTAATTTCTGTTCAAATTCTTTTGATTGATACACAGCTTGGTTATTATATTCCATTTTAAGTTCTTCTATGTCTTTTGTTTTTGTTTCAATCAATTTATTGTATCCTTCAAGCTCCTCCTCAAGCTCTTTAGTTCTAGATAAAATTTGGCTCATTCCCATTTGAGTTGGAGTTAGTTTTATGTATTTCAAGTTTTTATTTTCCTCGATTAATTTTTCAATCTCAGCTTTATATTGCTGCGCGTTTAATGCATCCTTTATTGACGTAAGTATTGCCATTCATAACCCTCCTTATTTCTTTAACAATCTACATTATACCACAAAAAATTCACTCATAAATATAGTAAAAAATTCCAAAATAGCTTAATAATTATGTTACTAATTATTAAGCTATTTAAATTAATACAATATATAGGATTATTTTAATTTTATTATGTAAGTTTAAATGTCAAGTATTGTGCTTTAACAGTAAATGTTCATATCTAATTTTAAAAACATTGGATTAATTTAATTGATATTTTTGCGAGATGTGTATTCCCTTTTGTTGGAAATACAATTGATTTGAATATACTATTAATTTTGAAATTTGCAAAGCCCCAGATAAGGCATATTTTATATCTCTCGTTAAACTCTCTGACTCTGAATTGTATTTTTCTTGTAGCTTAAGTGTTATAACTTCTACACTATCTTGAAATATTTCATGATCATTAAGCTTTATCTTTCCTGTTAATAAAAGTGTTATTAATTTTCCATGAAGCATCTCTTCATAAATCAAATGCTCAATTAAACCTTTTTTTTCATTACCATCCCTGTGATATAGACAAAAATAATCGCAAGCAAAATGACAAATTACCCCTAAAGACCTTGAAAATTCCTTGATAGAAATGTTTTTATTCATCAATTCTTCTGAATATTTATTAACACTATATAAGCTTTCATCTAATGTGTGTGAATGATTAATATCCCTGTTAATTAAATCTGGTTTTATATTGCCATATGCAAAGGCTAACCGGTCTAGTTTAAAATTCATCTGATTTGAAATGTACTTATATAATATTTGTGATAATAGTAAGTGAGTATCAACTATCATAGTATTACGCCTCCCTATACTTATATACTATTCCAAAATGATGTAATTATAATTTAGATTGGGTTAAGATTCAGTTATCTTATGGTTAAACATAGGATATAAATAAAGCAGGAGTTAATCTAGAGGTATAGAAAACTCAAAGTCCAAATTAAAGACACTGTGACAAAAATATTTATATACTTTTGTCACAGTGTCAAATTCAATAATATATATTATTAGTTGTTGTTTGGTCTTTTATTAGCATTTGTCCATCTTATTCTTTCATTTATCAAAAGTACCATAAGTGAATTCATTGTATTAAGCGATTTAGCTGTAAATGCATCAAAATATTGAAGGAAAGTTAACGTTCCAAAAAATAAATTATAAGCTTGTGATATTGTTATACTATGATTTATTTTTTCTAAAGACTTATTGGATATTACAATCAAATCTACAAGCTTTTCCATATCATCTTCAAAAATTATACAATCTGATTGTAATTTAAGTTTATCACAAGCACTATTTGAAAAACTTACACTTACATCTGCTGCCCCCATTGCCCTTTCATCATTTATTCCATCTCCGACCATTAGAATTTTGCCTTTATTCCTAAGACTTTTAACAAACTGCTCTTTTTGATCACTATTATAACTACTAAATATTTTATTTTCATCAATAGATAATCTTTTGGCTACATCTAATGTTACATCAAAATTATCACCAGTAAGCAAGTAAATCTCCTTTAAACCTATTAATTTTAACTTTTTTATAAGTTCTATGGAACTTGGCCTTATAATATCTTGCATTGCAAATAAACCAGCAAGATTACCATTCACACTCACCAAAATAGGCTTACAATGTATTTTCTTATATTCTTCTAATTTATAAAATGCCTCCGACGTGTTTATACCATTTTCGTTTAAAAAATCTAAACTTCCTATCAATACCTTTTGATTATTGTAAAAAGCTTCTATTCCCTTTGATGGAATTTTTATAACATTTTCAATTTTGTTTATTTTACTAATATTTATACCATTTGTGGCTTCTTTAAATGAAAGAGCAACAGCATGATAACTATCTGCTTCACATTCTGAGCAAAGGGTTAAAAGATCATCTCTACTGTAATTGTCATTAAAAGAATCCACTCGTATTATATTCATATTCCCTTGTGTTAGTGTTCCTGTTTTATCAAATACAACCTGCGTGGTATTACTAATACTCTCAATACATTCTGGGTTCCTTAAATATATGTTTTGTTTACTAAGCGCTGTTGCATAGTTTCTAATACCCGAGTTAAGAGCCGTTCTACTAGCCGAAGGTGTAAACACAAGTAATATTCCAAACGCATTTAATATGTTACCCGTAAAAAGAAAATTTAATGTAGCTAATCCTATAGAAAATGGTGTAATAATCTTTTCATATACATTAAGCTTTGAAGTGACATTAAGGTCCTTTAAAGAAAGATCAGCTTTATTATATTCTTCTGTCACTTTAATTACCTTTATTTTTAGTTCTCCTTCAATAAGTATAATTCCTTCATGTACCTTATTACCAACATTGACTTCATTAACAATAGGTTGCCCTGTAAAATATAAACTATTTACAGAGGCTCTTCCTTCAATTATTTCACCATCGATAGGTATTAATTCTCCCTTGTGTATAGCTATTATATCTCCAATCTTTAAATTCTTAACATTTTGTAGTATTTCCTGTTGATTATCCCTAATGAGCCATGCCATACCCGAGGTACGAGACATATTGCAATCTAGCGTTCTCATACATGATGCATCTGAAGCAAGCTTTATATAATTGTTCATATGCTTAAGAACTAGTACTAGAACCCCCTTGCTACTTTCTCTTGAAATAGTAAAAGAAATCGCAACCATATTCAAAATTATTTCACTGTCTAATGATATACTACGAGTTGTTTGCTTAAAAATTTTTTTAAGTAAAGGGTACCCCCCTATAATAGTAACTAAAGATGCTAGTTCAAATACAAGCACATTTCTACTAAGAGAAAATTTTCCAAACGAGATCTGTTTTGTTTTAAAGAAGATATATATTAAACTAAAGGCCAAAAATTTATTTCTTGAGATGTTTTTCTTTTCTATAGTTTTATAGTATAAGTTATAGTGGTTTAATTCTTCTACCTTATTCTTTGTAATTGAATTAATTACTGAATGTAAATTAACTTTAATTGTATTAAAATCAATTTTTTTAGAATCGTATTTAATAAGAATAGTACCGGTATATATATTTACATTACAATTTAATACGCCAAAAAGTCCATCAGTATATGTATTAATATATTTTGCCAAAGGCTTGTTGTTATATATTGAATTGCTTTTAAAGCGTATACGACCTGGTAAAATACTTATGGCTTCCACTCTTTATTGATCCCACCTTTCAAAATAATCTAAAAAACTAAACTATAGTATTGAAAGCTGTTGTTGTATTTCTGTTAGCTTCTTTTTTAAATTATCTATATTTTCAGTTATATTAACCTCATTTTCTTTAATACTATCTTGATTAATTTTCCTATAATTCTCCTTATTAAGAGATTGTGCTGTTTCTATTGCTTCCTTAAAAAAAAATTTTGTGTCTTCTCCTATTGCTATTGCATTTTCTACGACTTTTATTACTCCTGGTTTAAGTACATTCTTAAAGGAATCATAAAACTTGCATCCAATTATACCTATACCTAAACCAATTAACAAATTGCTTTTTCTCATAACAACTTACCTCCATTAACCAACTTTATGTACTAAATTATTCCCTTTATCTTAGTTTCTAAACATAAACAAGATATAAAAAAAATACTTGATAATGGATTTTAGAACTTATTTTTACTGAAAATCATCTTTTTTATCAATTTTTTATAAACGTCTTTATTTCCAGTTCGCTCACATTCTAAAAATAGGAAGTCCCCTATATGGGATATATGTTTTGTCCATAAAGATATTATTTCTTTTTCATTTAATGGATTAGCTTTAATTTCATTCAAAGAACAAGTGAGTATCTTTGAAACCTCTTCTTCAAAACTATTTAGAGAGTTTCTAATTGAGTTTATATCTAATGAATTCATTTTGCTCTCCTTTTATAAGTTACTTTAAAGATTCAAAAATCATTGAATCACTTTTATTTAAGTCTTTATTTAATAGACACGTTGAAAAAATAAGGTTGAAAAAATATACAACTAAAGAGCCTCTTACAAAAATCAACTTGCTCATAACAAATAATATTCCAATCATATTTATTGATAAAGAAATACTTTCAATAGTTTTTATTTTATTTTCCATATGCTTACTTAACAAAATTGAGTATGGTAATATTAATATATCTCTTTTGCGTAATATACATAAAAGTTCATCTTTATATTTCACTTCATCAATTTCTGTACATACATAAATTACTGAGGACTGGCTGATTTCATTTTTATTGTTACTTCTACCTACTACAAAAATTAAAGGTTCTTCTGAAAAATCATTAATACATTTAGTCGTACAACCATCTTCTATTATTAATGAATTGATACCTAATGTAGTCTTCGCATAATCAATAAATTTACTTTTTTCTTTCGATACTATATATATTTTATTGATACCTATATTTCGAAGATTATTTACCAATATTTTAGAATTGAAAAATATTGGTTCTTTTAAATCCCCATATATAACATGTTTTTGAACAGATAAACAATCTTTTTCTAACAAGTTGGTGTAGTGTTTAACAACATTTTTATTTATAATTAAATTATCCTTTATAAAAACCTCATCAACTTCACTTAAAATTTTTATAATAGAATTATTTTGCAAATTAACTTGTCTTTCTAATAGCAAATGGGAAGTTAACTTATACCCCATATTTCTTATATGAAATAAGATAAATGGAGAAACTAAAATCATTATTGAAATTATAGTAGCAACATTAAAATTCCCTATACTTGCCATTCCAATTAAAATGGTTGAAATTAAAGTTATTCGCTTTGATATAGCTTTTTCACTTTCATAAATAGACGTAATTATACTATTATTTTCATTGTTTTGTATAGGTCTAAATTCAGTAAAATAAGTTTCTATATAAGCCTTTAACTCTTTTTCAGATAATTTTTCATGGTTATATATTATAAGCAAATTAGAATTATTAGCATTAAAGTCAACAGAAGTAATATTAGATATACTTTTTATTGATTGTGAAAGCTTTTGAGCAAGAAATTTATTTTTATATAACAAAGCAATCTTTAGTCTTATTCTTCCAGGTATTGAGAATTTAACTTTAATGTCACTACTACTATAGTTGTTCACTTTATATATTGTCTGCGGAGTCTATATGTTTCTTTTTATTTTGATATTGAGCTTCAGCCACTATATCTTCAAAACCTTCTTTTGCATTTGACATTCCTTCCATTGTTTTATCCATCATTAGAAAAGCAGATTGCATAGTTCCTACAGCAATTTTCCTTAAGGGATTAATAAACATTTTTTTCATTGAAAAATTCATCTTTTCTTCATTCTTCATATTATTTGTTCCGGTATTTTCATACTCTTTCTTTAAATTATTTAATTCATCCATAACATTTTCTACATTTTTGCTAACATTCTGCACGACCTCATATGAGTTTTCAACTATATCTTTAATATTATTTTTGCTCTCCTCAAGACATTTTACATCTTTAAGAAGTGTTTCGTATTTTTGTCTTAACTCATTAATTTCCTGTTGAAGTTTATCCTTATCATTATTCATAGTTGCTTCCATCGTAATCTCTCCTTCTTATTTATATTCAAGTCATATTGTTTACCATTTATGATAAATTTATTCTAAGCAAAAAAATAAAAGCAATATAATATTGCTCTTTTGTTTATGCAGTTATCTTAAATTTTTCTTCACTCTTTAACTCATCCATTTTTAATGTTCTTATTATATAATTTATAAGTTGATTTTTAATACTACATTTAGTGTTTAATAAAATACCTTCAATCTGATTATAAATTTCTTTTCTATATTCAAATTGTGTATTTGCATAATTGTTATTGCCTAATATGAATGCCCCTATATTTTTGCCTTTTATAATATATGACATAAGTCTATTCGAAGACCCTAAATTTATTGCTTTTGATATTGTTTTATTAATAACATTTTCACAACGATCAATGATTTTTAAAGAACGACTATATTCATTTATTGAAGCAATCAAGACAGGATTCAATTCTATATTATTAATTATATTACTATTTAAATTTGATAATTTAAAATCTAGATTGAAATTATTATTTATTTCAAAAAATATATTTCGGATCAAATTTTCAACTTCTACAGAGGATAAAACCATTATTTCAAAACTACCTTTGGTATAATACCTAGCATTCTCTGACAACATTAACGAATAAGCAAAAGATTTTTTGATACATAAATCAAAAAAAACATTTAATTTATCCTCAATTGTTTCTATAAACTCTGACTCAATATTATTTAAGAAATTTTCTTGTCTATTCGATATTTTAAGCATAAAATTCCCTCCGCTCAAATAAATTTCTTTTTACTATTATCTTTATTATATATTACTAAAGTAAACTTTTGATAAAAACTATGTTAAGCTTGTGTAAAAAAAATGTAATAATTCCCTTGATTTTTGGAATACTATTCATAATAAGCCTTTAATTAAACTTAAAAAGGGGATTTAAAATGCAACGAGTTTTATTAAATAAAAAAGAAGTAACTAATGCTTCAAAAGAAGTACTCTATATAAGAGTTCGAATTCCTGTAAAATTAATTTATAGAAATGAGGATGAAACAAAGAAATTGGTCGATTATATGCAAAAAATTAAAGGCATAGCCGAAATAAAAGGAAATCCTCTTACTGGGAAAGTTCTTATACTTTATGATGAGACAATTATTTGCCAGAGGGAAATAGAAAAAAAATTAAAGTTTTATTTAGTAAGTAAAAACAAAAGAATTAATAATGACATAATTGATATTAGTAATAGAAATTTCAATGAAGAATTTGGTGAAGAATTATCTCAATCTCTAACTTTAGATTACCATGACTCTATTGATGTAAATGAAAATATTGACTGTTGGCATACCATGGAGCAATCTGAAATAATTAAAACCTTATTAAGTAATAGTAATAAAGGACTTTCTAACATATTAGTAAAACAGAGAATAACAGAATTTGGACTCAATGTATTATCTGAAAAAAAGAGAAAATCTATTGTTGCAAAATTTATTGAAAATATTGATAATTTTTCTTCAAAATTACTTCTTGGTGTTAGTTTATTTTCCTTTGCCATAGGTCAAGTAGTTGATGGGATTGTGGTATTAGCAATAGTTTTTATGGAAACATATTTAAGTACTAAACATCAACATAAAGCTGAAAAATCTCTTTATTCTTTAAAAAGTATGCTTATTAATAAAGCCAAAATTAAAAGAGATGGAGTACAAAGAGAAATAGAATCAAAATATTTGGTTCCTGGGGATATTATTTATCTTGAGGCCGGAGATAAAGTTCCTGCGGATTCAAGAATATTAAAATGTTATGATTTGAAAACCAATGAAACATCTCTAACAGGCGAATCTTTACCAATTTTCAAAACTACTGAAATTTGTGATAACACAACTGAACTTGCAGATAGATTTAACATGGTCTATATGGGTACCAGTGTACTTTCCGGAAGAGCAAAAGCGATCGTTGTAGCTACAGGAATGAACTCTAGAATTGGTAAGATTGCATTAATGTTACAAGATATTAAAATTGAATCAACTCCCCTACAAATTAAAATGGATAAATTTACAAATAAAATTACAAAAATATCTTTTTTAACTTTTTTAGTTGTAGGAACATTTGCTATACTTATGGGAAGTGGCATAGCTGAAGTAGTAACAATAGGCATCGGTTTTTCTCTTTCGGCTATTCCAGAAAGTCTTCCTGCAATAGTTGCTGTTGCTATGTCTTTAAGCGTTCAAAAAATGTCAGAAAAAAATGCAATAGTTAGAAAGTTACCCGCAGTTGAAGCTTTAGGGTCTGCAAATGTAATCTGCTGCGATAAAACAGGAACCTTAACCATGAATGAAATGACAGTAAAAAAAATTTTTACCGATAATGCTACTTTTTCAGTGAGTGGTGATGGGTATAACCCTGTAGGTTCAATAAAATTAATAGAAGGTTCACCTATAGCGCATAATGCTTTAAATAAGCTACTCATTGCTTCAGTGTTATGTAATAATTCGAACCTTAATGGATGTGACTCAAAATGGACCGTTAATGGAGACCCTACAGAGGGTGCATTACTTTGCGTTGCAAGAAAGTATAATATTGATGAAGAAAGCATAAAAAGAGACTTTCCTCGAATAAAAGAAATCCCTTTTGACAGTTCAAAGAGATATATGACTGTAGTAGTTAATACTGCTGAAGGGAAGGTTGCCTACTGTAAAGGATCATTAACAATAATTCTAGAAAAGTGCAAAACAATTATTATTAATGGTGAAGAAAGACTTCTTACCTCTGAAGACAGAAAGAAGGTCAGAAAAATAAGTGAAGAAATGGGGGATGAAGCGTTAAGAGTAATAGCTTTTGGATATAAAAATCTAACTACTAATAATGGAGAAAAAAGTATTAGTAGTCACTTTGTTTTCATGGGTTTAATCGGTATGGAGGATCCACCAAGAGAAGGCACTAAAGAATCCATAAAAAAATGTCATCGTGCTGGTATTAAAGTTGTAATGATAACCGGTGATAATAAAAATACTGCCGCCGCTATTGGACGCGAACTTGGTTTACTAAAAGATGGGCTCGTAATTTCAGGCTTGGAACTTGACCAAATGTCAGAGGAAGAACTTGATAGTAAAATTGATAAAATTCAAGTTTTTGCTAGGACATCACCAGAACAAAAATATAGAATAGTAAAAGCATTTAAAAGATTAGGATATGTGGTTGCAATGACGGGTGATGGTGTTAATGATGCACCCGCTATAAAGGAGGCAAATATAGGAATTGCAATGGGTCGTAGTGGTAGTGATGTAGCAAAAGATGTTGCAGATATAACTTTAGTAGATGATAATTTTTCAACTATAGTTGCTGCAATAGAGGAAGGTCGTAATGTTTCACTCAAAATTAGAAATGCTACTAAATATTTAATTACAGGAAGCATAGGCGAAATATTAGCCTTATTAATAACCTCAGCAACTACAGGTATACTTCCACTAATCTCTATACAAATCCTATTTATGAATGTTATTTGTGAAACCATCTTAGGCGCACCATTAATTGTTGAAAATTCTACTGAAGATGTTATGTGCCGCGATCCAATAAAAGCAGATTCACCACTCATTGATAAAAAATTAGGTGTAAGTATTGCAAAAAGAAGTTTTGGCATAGGACTTACAACCTTTGTTGCTTTTGAAGGTGCGATGCTTTTAGGTTTAGGTATAAATAAAGCAAGAACTTTAGCTTTTACAAATCTTATTGTTACGCATATTATTAATGTTTATGATTGCAAAACTGGCGATAAACTATCTAATAAATATATGAATATGGCTGCACTTTCTTCTGTAGCTATGCTGGCAGGTACAATTTACTTGCCATTTGTAAGTTCCTATTTCAATATGGTACCTCTAAAGTTTACAGATTTCGCCGCAATAGGCATGTTATCAAGCTTAAGTAGAATATAATACATTGAAAAATTAAAGAAAAATAAATAGTAGAAAAGATGTATTAATTATTTTAATTAAAACATCTTTTCTACTATTATTCTTTATCAGATATCCTTGGTATAAACCCATTTTCTGCCCATTCTTCCTTCATATGATGGATTTTAGCTTTTATCTTAGCATCATTTTCAACTACAATATTATAAAAAACTTTTTGACTATTAATGTGTTCTTTCCCTCTCCTATCAACCCTTGTGTAAATTCCATCTTTATTCAAAATTCTAGCCTTTTGTGTATCTAACAATGAGATATCTAAAATCTCTTTTATCCTGTTTCTTGCTTTTTTATCCTCTACTGGAAATAAAAGTTCTACTCTTCTATCTAAATTTCTAGTCATCCAGTCTGCACTTGATAAATAAATATCTTCCTGTCCATCATTATAAAAATAGAAAATGCGACTATGTTCTAGATATCTTCCTACAATACTCCTTACAGAAATATTTTCGCTTACACCCCGAATACCTGGTTTAAGGCAACAAATGCCCCGTACTATTAAATCAATTTTAACTCCTGCTGTTGATGCTTTAAATAATGCTTCAATAATTTCCATATCAACTAATGAGTTTACTTTTACAATAATTCTAGCCATTTTACCCTTCTTAGCATTCTCAGCTTCCTCATGTATCATATTTAAAAATCTATCTCTTAACTGTAATGGAGCGAGACTAAATTTATATAATGATGTTGGCTTAGAATTCCCGGATAACATATTAAATAGTGCAGATGCATCTGCTCCAAAATAAGGATTCGCCGTAAATAATCCAATGTCCGTATAAAGCTTAGCCGTTGTGTCATTGTAGTTTCCTGTTCCCACATGAACATAACGCTTAATTCCATCTTCTTCACGCCTAACCACAAGTAATATTTTGCAATGAGTTTTGAGTCCAACAAGGCCATAAATTACATGACACCCTGATTCTTCTAACTGTTTTGCCCAAACTATGTTATTACTTTCATCAAATCTTGCCTTAAGCTCTACCAATACTGTAACTTGTTTCCCCATCTCTGAAGCCTTTACTAAAGCTCCTATAATAGGGGAATTCCCACTTACACGGTACAAGGTATGTTTTATAGCAAGAACATCAGGATCAACTGCCGCTTGCTTAACTAACTCAACAATTGGGTCAAAGGATTCATATGGGTGATGTAATAAAATATCATTCTCTGCAATTGCTTCAAATATATTGTTATATTTCAAAAATTGTTTTGGATACTGTGGTTTTATAGGTTCATATTCTAATTTTTCATAACCCTTAATTCTTCCCATCTTCATTAAAAAAGTTAAATCTATTTGACCATTTATAATATACTCTTGCTCTTTTGATATTTCAAGCTCCCTTTCAAGGGTCTCAAGCAACTTAGTATTCATACCCTTTTCTATTTCAAGGCGTACAGCAGTTCCCCATTTACGTTGCTTTATAGATTCCTCAATTGCTTCAAGTAAGTCTTCTGCACCTTCTTCATCTAAGTCCATATCTGCATTCCTGGTAATACGATAACAACTTGCATCTATAATTTTATGTCCGCTAAAAAGAGAATTTAAATTTAACTTAATAATATCTTCTAAAAACATAAAGGATATTCCCTCTTCATCAGGAATTTTTACAAGTCTATCAAAAACAGTAGGAACCTTTATTGTTGCAAATATATTTTCATTCTTGTTATCTCTTAGGAGAACAGCAATATTCAAGCTTTTATTGGCTATTAGTGGAAATGGACTACTTTGGTTAACTACCATAGGTGTTAGTACTGGAAAAATTTTTTTAGAATAATAATTTTCGACATAATTAATTTGTTCTTCGCTTAAGTCACTGAATTTTAAAAATTTAATTTTTTCTTTTTTAAGACCTTTTTTTAATGAACGATTATAACAATTAAATTGATCATTAACAAGTCTATGTACTAATATTCCTATTTGCTTCATTTGCTGCGTTGGTGTGAGTCCTGATGGATCTTTTTTTTCAAATTTAGCTATAATTTGATCTAACATCGAGCCAACTCTTACCATAAAAAACTCATCTAAATTTGAGCTTACAATGGCTGCAAATTTTAACCTTTCAAACAATGGATTTGTTGTATCCTGTGCTTCTTCAAGTACACGTTCATTAAACTGAATCCAGCTTAATTCACGACTTATAAAATATTCAGGCAATGAATAAATAGTCATTTTTCGCTCTCCCCCTTCTATATTATTGGTTTTACCCCAATTACTTCTTCAAAAAAATCTACATGTTTTGAAAAATTCCATTCTTCTAAAATAATATCACCTTCAGATTTTATATTGAAAAACATACTATCCCTTGTTCCTAGCAATTTGATTTCTTTTATCTTTTGCATATGTGTTATATCTAAAGCTTCTGAAAGTTTTAATATTGCAGCTAATGTAGATACAACCATTTTATCTTTATCACTTAAATATCTATAATTTTTATGTTGCTCTATCGGAATGTCCTCTGAGTGATATCTTGCTGCACTTGCAATAAGCTCAATTTCTATATCTGAAAAACCAATAATACTCTGAGCTCTTATTATATTATAAGAATGAAAATTATGTTCATTAGCACTTATAAAACCACCAACATCATGGAGTATGGCTGCAACCTGCAAATAAAGCCGTTCTCTATCTCCTAGCTTATGTAATCTCTTAGTGTGATCAAATATTTCAATTGAAAACTTTTCAACAAAAATTGCATGTTCTTTATCAATTTGATATTTTTTGCCTAAATACCAAACGGAGCTAATTATATCATTTATTAATTCTTTTCTTCCTGAAATATTTAGTATGCCATCAGATAAATCATATAAAATCCCTTCCCTTAATGATAACTTAGGAATTTGAATTCCCTCTGCCTTAGTCATTTTAAGAAAGCAATAAAAAATAAGTATTGAAGGTAGTAAAAGTTCTGCTTTTTTATTAGTAAGTCCAAAAGTATTTTTAATTTGGAAATTATCCATACTGCTTATTTCCTTTGTAAGTGCTAGCAGTGCTTCCTTTTTAATATAATAATCTTTTTCATTAACCCCCTTCTTTTTTCTTATAATTCCACAAATTGTATTTAGCTCTCCACCTAACCCTAAAAAATGATGAATTTCAAATTTTTCAATTCTAGGTTTTAGTGCATATATTTTACTTTCTATGTACTGCTCCATAGTCTCTGAAAACTCAATCGTCTTTGTTTCTAACTCCGATAAAGCCTCTTTTATTTTTAAAGATCCTACCTTAACGTGTTCAGTGAATTTTAATTTACCATCTTCATAAATTGATGTTTCAACTGCACCAGAAGTAATATTAACAATTAAAGATTGTTCTGCTTTTTTAATATCTATTGAATCTAAATGGTTTCTAACTGCCTTTAACATAAAAAATTGTTCTTCTGCTATATTTATTACTTCTATTTGTAGCCCTGTTCTAAGTCTTATTTGTTCAAGAACATACTGCTTGTTCGCGGCTTCTCTAATTCCACTTGTTGCTACTGCTCTGTAATCCTTTATTCTATAATCCATCATAAGCCTCACAAAGCCTTTTAAATTATCACAGGTTTCATGTATTGTCTGTACAGAAATTCTAGCTTTAGAAAATGTATCTTTACCTATCTTTGTAGGTTTCACTACATCTTCTAAAATTCTAACTTCCCCTTTTGTATTTATCTCTCCAATTGTCATCTTCAAATAATTAGCTCCTACGTCTATAGCTGCAATTATTTTCCATGCCTTTAAGGTACCCATAAAAATTCTCCTTTGTGTAGTAATATTAATATATATACATATATTAATATTACTATAATGACTATTTTTATACAATAAACTATATTTTATTTAACCATATTTTAACCTAACTATAACAATAAAGAAATGTTCATGTCATAAATTCATGTTCATTAAACTTGCAAATACCATAATTATTAACTATTATAGTTATGAGTTCTATTAAAAATCGCTTTTTAAAGGAGAATAATAATGAAGAAAATAGGCATTATTGATATAGGGTCAAATTCCATACGTTTAATTATCGTTCAAATAAACAAAGATAATTCCTTTAGTATAATAGATGAAATAAAAGAAAGTGTTCGCTTAGGGAAAGATATGACCACTAAAGGTGAATTAAACCCTTCTAGAATTGATAGCGCCATTTATACACTGTCTTTTTTTAAACGATTATGTATCATTCAAAATACAACTGAAATACTAGCTGTTGCTACAGAAGCTATTCGCAAAGCTTCGAATCAAAAGGAATTTCTAGACCTCGTTAAATCTGAACTATCTATGGAAATTCGTGTTTTGACCGGAACTGAAGAAGCTTATTATGATTATTTTGGAGCTATTAATAGCATGGATTTTTCTGATGCACTCATAATGGATATTGGTGGAAGCAGTTCAGAACTAATCTATGTTAAAAACAGAAAATTAATATCCTCTATAAGTTTGCCTTTTGGAGCGATAAACCTTACAGAAAAATTTTCACTCCAAAAACCTATGAATGATAAAACCGAAATTAATATTAAAGAGTTTCTAATTTCACTTTATAAAAATATTCCTTGGTTAAAGGAAATTAAAAATGTACCTATAATTGGAATTGGTGGTACCATAAGAAATGTTGGTAAACTCCATCAGAAAAAAACTAATTATCCTATAGCTAATCTCCATAATTATATAATTCCTACAAATGAGGTAATCGCTATCTATAATCAGGTAAAGGTAAAAAATTCTTCTCAAAGAAAAAAACTTAAGGGACTTTCAAAAGAAAGAGCTGATATTTTTGTTGGTGCTACCACAGCTTTAGTTGCCTTAATTGAATTCCTTGATTTGAAAGAACTTCATGTTAGTGGAAGTGGACTTCGCGATGGTTTCTTGTATGAATATATTTTTAAGAATAAGATACCTTTAACTGATGTTCTTGATTTTTCTTTAAAAAATAATCTACTTAACTATGGAATAGAACTTAAGCATCCAAGCCATGTATGGGCACTAACTGAAACCTTATACAATGAACTTAGCCCAATTATTAACATACAAACGAATCCTTATAAAATATTAAAAACGGCAGCAATGCTTCATGATATAGGAATCCTTATCAGCTACTTTGACCATCATAAGCATTCTTCTTATATGATTGCAAACTCTAAAATTAATGGACTTACTCACAAAGAACAACTAATGGCAGCATACATAGCTGCACTTCATAGAAAAAATGAATTTAAATTAGACTTAAAATTATACCAAGATTTAATAACTAAACAAGATTTGGAAATTATAGATAATCTAAGTGTCTTACTCCGCATTAGTGAAAGTTTAGATAGATGCTTAAATGGCAATATAAAAATGGTTAACTGTAACATCAATTTAGATACTGTAACCATAACCGTTGATGCAAAAGCTGACCCTCTACTAGAAATAATTGGAGCACTTGAGTGCTCTTCCTCTTTCGAGAAAATATTCAATAAAAAGTTGATTATTCAATAATTAATAATATATAAGCATGTTATTTAATCTTTTTACATATACTTAATACAGTTTATGGTGTCAAATCCAAGATACCTAAGATTGAAAGGATAATAACATGCTTAATATTGTAAACTATTTAAATGAAAACGAACTCCTTAAAGTAGTAGAAAAGTATAATGTATTTGACATAGCAACTCATGAAAAAAAAGTGTCAAGTTGTGCCCTTCGTTTATTTGATTCACTAAATCCCTTTTGTGATTTTAAATCTGAAGAAAGAAATCTGCTTCAATACAGCGCAATTCTCCATGACATAGGCTATTTTATTAATAAAGAAAACCATCATCAACATACAAAATACATTATTTTAAGGGAACCACTTTTATGCAATATTCCAACTAATCTTAGAGACAATTTAGCATTCATAGCCAGTGGCCATGGAAAATTTATTGACACTTTTTTAGATTTTTGCCCAGCTAAGGAAAGATTAACTCTATTAAAATTAACATCTATTCTTAGAATTGCTGATGCCCTTGATCATAAACACAATCTTCATGTTTCACTAGAAAAGGTTGAAATGAAAAACGGTATTTTAAACATTCGAATTAAGGGAGAGTCCTCTAACATAATACTAAAAAAGTGCAAAAATAAGTGCTCTTTGTTTTCAAAAATATATAATATACCAATATATATGGAATGCTCATAAAAGGCATCCACTTTAAAAGTAGATGCCTTTTCGTATTAATAATGATATTTTTATATCTAACATTATAGTAGTTGTTCTATATGACAGTTATGGACTTGATTTAATAAATTATTATTATCAAAACTATTCTTTTTATCTTCTTTAATAAAAATACGGTATAAAACACTATCATTAATCAAAGTTTGTACACAAACCCCATCAGTGCACACCGTATAATGCTTACCCTGAAAATCAAATTCATCTTCTTTAACTTTAATAGTATCAATCATAAGTTTATTAAAAGTGTTGATTTTTTCAGTCGAATAGTTTTTTTCAGAATTAATAATCATAATATCGCCCCTTATAACAATGTTGATTTTAATTTTGATTTTATCATATTATATCATAATTGTTAATAAAATGATATAATATTAACAATTAATTAACAAAAACATTTTATTAAACAAGCTCAATTGTAGCAACTCTTTTTTGAAATCAACAAAATAAATATATACCACTTTTATGATTATTAACATATTCATATTATCTTCATATAATTATGTTAAACTAAGTATATACAAAGTAAATATTTCAACTAAGTTTAATTGAAATAAATGGAGGTTAATAAATGAATATGATAAAAAAATGGTACAATAATTTTATAAAAAGTATGGAAAAAGCCAACAAAGAAAGTTTCGGTGATAAGAAATTAGATTGCTGTGGATTAAACTCTAGTAAAACAAAAAAAAACAATAATAAAAACCCTAAAGTTTAAATCTTTAGGGTTTTTATTATTATTACTACTTTAAGTTTATTAATAGTTCACCAGCTTTTACCTGTTGACCCTCTTTAACATTAATTGACTCAACCACACCTGCTTGTGATGCAATAACCCTAGTCTCCATCTTCATAGCTTCCACTGTCATTAATGGTTGATTCTCAGTTACTGTATCACCTTCTGCTACTAGAACGGCTAAAACTGTTCCAGGTATTGGTGACCCAATCTCTGCTGGATTTGATGGGTCCGCCATTTCTGACGCCGCAAAATCGCGAACAACTTTGTTATTTCTATCTTTTATTTTTATTTCTCGTCTATTGCCATCAACCTCGAAAACTAGAACTTTATTTCCCTCTAGATTCAATCTACTAATGTGAAGCAACTTTATCATATAAGTTTTTCCATCAGCAACTTCGGCTTCACAGGTTTCACCCTCATTAAGCCCGTGGAAATAAACATCACTCCCTATTCTACTTAAATCTCCAAACTCCTTAGTATATTTTATATAAGCATCAAATACCTCAGGGTATAATGAATAGCTTAGTATATCTTTTTTATCTGGAGTAATATTAAATTTCTCTATTAAGTGGTTTTCAATCTTATCAAAATCTTCATCAGGAAGTAATTCACCCGGTCTACAAGTAATTGGATTTTCACCCTTTAAAACTAATTTCTGAAGTTTTTCTGGGAATCCTCCCATCGGTTGACCCATCATTCCTTTAAAATATGATACAACAGAATCTGGGAAAGACATCTTAATTGCTTTTTCATATATATTTTCAGCTGTAAGGTCATTTTGAACCATAAATATTGCAAAATCTCCAACCATCTTAGATGATGGTGTTACCTTTACAATATCCCCTACCATGTCGTTTACCTCTTTATACATTTCTTTAATTTCATTAAATTTATGTCCAAGACCAAAACTTTCTACTTGAGGTTTAAGGTTAGAGTATTGACCTCCTGGAATTTCATATCTATAAATTTCAGCAGATCCAGATTTCAAATCTGATTTAAATTCATCATAAACTGGTCTTACAGCATCCCAATAATCTGAAATACCCTGTATCCCTTTTAAATCTATGCCAGTATCTCTGTCAGTGTTTTTAAGTGCTGCAACGACTGAGTTTAAAGCTGGTTGACTTGTAAGTCCTGACATACTATTAAATGCTGTATCAACAATGTCTACACCTGCTTGCGCCGCCATCAAAACTGTTGCAACCCCATTACCTGTAGTATCATGAGTATGAAGATGAATAGGCATTCCTACTTCCTGCTTTAAAGCATTAATTAACTTAAATGCAGCATGAGGTTTAAGTAAAGCAGACATATCTTTTATCCCCAAAATATGAGCTCCTGTTTTTTCTATTTCCTTCGCAAGTTTAATGTAATAATCTAAATTATATTTATCTTTTTTATCATTTAAGATATCACCTGTGTAACAAATGCAGGCCTCTGCTACCTTGCCACTTTTGATAACTTCTTCTATTGAAATTTCCATTCCTTTTAGCCAGTTAAGAGAATCAAAAATTCTAAAGACATCAATTCCTGTAGCAGCTGATTCTTTAATAAATTCACGAATTATATTATCTGGATAATTTTTATATCCTACTGCATTTGCCCCACGTATAAGCATTTGAAAAAGAACATTTGGAACTTTCTTTCTAAGTTCTGTTAATCTTTCCCATGGAGATTCATTCAAATAGCGATATGCTACATCAAAAGTTGCTCCTCCCCACATCTCAAGAGAAAACAAATCTGCTCCATAGACAGAGGTAGCACTTGCTATCTTTAGCATATCCTTAGTTCTCATCCTAGTTGCCATTAAAGATTGATGAGCATCTCTCATTGTAGTATCTGTAAGCAGTAATTTATTTTGACTATTAATCCATTTTAAAAGACCTTCTGTCCCATGATTATCTAAAATCTGTTTTGTCCCACTTAATTTTTCTGGCATTATAATTTTAGGAACTACTGGCACATCATAAAGCCTTTTAATGCCGCTTACTTCATTTACCATTTTTTCGCCAATAAATCTAAGCACTCTATCTTCTTCGTCTGCATGAGGTGCAATTGATATTAATTCAGGATTTTCTTCAATAAAATCTGTATTACATTCACCCTTCAAAAAAGTAGGATGATTTAATACATTAATTAGAAAACCTATATTAGTTTTTACTCCTGTTATTCTAGTCTCTTCTATAGCTCTTATTGACTTCTTGATAGCATCTTGGAAGGTTCTAGACCATGATATATTTTTTACGAGCAAACTATCGTAGTAAGGGCTAATTACTGCTCCTGCAAATCCATTGCCTCCATCAAGCCTTATTCCAAAACCGGAACCTGTTCTATATTCTTCTATTTTCCCAGTATCTGGCGCAAAATTATTAGAAGGGTCTTCTGTTGTTATTCTACACTGAATAGAATAACCATTAACCTTAACATCTTCTTGTGAGTTAATTCCTATTTGAGGGGAATTCAGGGCATAATCTTCTGCTATAAGTATTTGACTTTGAACTATGTCTATACCCGTTACCATTTCAGTTACAGTATGTTCAACTTGAATTCTAGGGTTCATTTCTATAAAATAATGATTTCCATTAGTATCTACTAAGAATTCCAAAGTTCCAGCGCTTCTATAATTTACTGATTTAGCTATTTTTAAAGCGTCATTACAGATTGCATTTCTTTTTTCTTCTGATATTGAAAAAGCAGGAGTGTATTCTACAACCTTTTGATGTCTCCTTTGAATTGAGCAATCTCTCTCATGCAAATGAACAACATTACCAAACTTATCCCCAAGAACCTGCACCTCTATGTGTTTAGATTTTTCAAGATATTTTTCTACATAAAGATGATCAATACCAAAAGCTTTTTTCGCTTCGCTTTTAGCGCTTTTATAAGATGAGGCTAACTCGTCTTCGCTTCGTACTATTCTCATCCCACGTCCACCACCACCAGCAACTGCCTTTATCATAACCGGATATCCACATTTTTCTGCTAGTTCCTTTGCCTCGTCTATTGTTTCAACTACTTTTTTATCTCCAGGTATAGTTGGAACACCTACTGCATTTGCAACAATTTTAGACTTTATTTTGTCACCAAGACTATCCATCATTTCCGCTGTTGGTCCAATAAATTCAATTCCTGCATCAGTGCATTTTTTCGCAAATTCAGGATTTTCTGATAAAAATCCGTACCCAGGATGAATTGCATCTACTCCCTTTTTAATTGCAAGACTTATTATTTCTTCAATGTTTAAATATGCATCAACAGGACCCCTGTTTTTACCAATCATATAGGCTTCATCTGCCTTAGTTTTAAACAGTGAGTATTTATCCTCATTCGAATAAATCGCTACTGTACGAATCCCAAGTTCATTGCAAGCTCTAAAAACCCTGATTGCAATTTCACCTCTGTTGGCTACTAATACTCTTTTAAATTTCCTCACTTTTGTTACCCCCTCTATAATCTATATCTATTGTATTATTCATTATTTATTAATCATTATTCATTAGAATACAGGATTTAACGCAAAAATGCAATGAAATAAAGATTGCATTGCATAATATATTACGATTGTTATAAATCACAAGACATAATATCACTATAATACATCTTTCTAAGTAACCTAAATCTATATAACTATTTGTTCATGCTGTGGTAAGTGTAAAATGATAACAAAAGATAAGTTAACTCGGCAAAACTATTCTCTGCCAAGATAAATAAATGGAATAACATAAAGTGTTTATTTAATGTAAATCTAATTTCAGAAAGAAGGGAAAGATGAAGAAATTAAATCCCCACAGAAGTGCAAACGTGGCATTGAGCCTAAATTTCTCCATCCACTAGTTGTTTGAAATTTATACTTTCTAATTCTGCATTTAAATTCTTTTGTACCTTTGTCATAGCTCTATGCACAATGCATATACCACTTCTTTTCATATTACAAAATTTTGGTTCAATTACACATCTATTAACACATATCGGACCATCTATTGCTTCTATAACATCTTTTAAGTTTATTTGTTCTGGCAATTTATTTATAGCATATCCACCTTTGACGCCCCTGTAAGATCTTAAAATATCAACTTTTATAAGCTTTCTTAAAAGTTTTAAAAGAAATCTTAGCGGTATCCCCTCTTCTTGTGAAATTACTTTTGATTCTACCTTTTCGCCATAACCTAATTTACATAAGTAAACTACTACTCTAATACCATAATCTGCTTCTTGTGTTATTTTCATATTATATTTCTCCCTAAGCTATACTCATTTTGTATACTTTTAGTTTAATGTTTTTTACCTATTTTGTCAATATTTTATTTTATTTTTTGATTATATTAAAAAATAACAAAATGGGCCTGCTCATGAATTTTATCCATGAGCAGGTCCCAGATTTATGTTTTTCTAAAATTACTTCATTGATCCTATAATGCTATCAACAATTGCATCCATTGAATCTACATCATCTTCCTTCAAAGCTGAGTTCACTGAGATCTCACTGTCTAAAATAGTCATATCTTTCATATCTTCCACAAGTTCACGCATAAGTCTGCCTGATTGAGGAGCCCATGAACCATTTTCTATAATAGCGAAAGTTCGTTTTTGAAGATTTAATGCCTTCATATCCATTATATAATTAAGCATTGGTGGATAAATTTTCAAATTATAGGTTACAGAGGCAAGAACCACATGACTATATTTAAATGTCTCAGAAATCAAATATGAGACATGAGTTTTTGCAACGTCATACATAACAACGTTCGTAATTCCCTTTTCCACAAGTCTTGTTGCCAAGTCGTTTGCAGCGGCCTCCGTATTTCCGTACATTGTTCCATAAACGATCATTACTCCACTTTCCTCAGGTGTGTAGCTACTCCACTTGTCGTACTTATCTAAAAAGTACCCCAAATCATTACGCCATACTGGTCCATGTAGTGGGCAGATCATCTTGATGTCAATAGTTCCGGCTTTCCTTAAAAGATCCTGAACATGAGGACCATACTTGCCTACAATATTTGTATAATAACGCCTTGCATCGTCAATCCAATCGCGGTCAAAATTCATCTCATCATTAAACAGCTTGCCATCCAATGAGCCGAAAGAACCAAAGGCATCCGCTGCAAATAATACACCATTTGTAGTATCAAAAGTCACCATAGCTTCTGGCCAATGTACCATTGGAGCAGCCACAAATGCAACGAGATGTTTTCCAAATGACATAGTATCGCCCTCTTTGACTTCTATTAAATTGCTATCGATATGGAAACCGAACTGGTGCATTAACATGGAAGCTTTATTTGTGCATACAATCTTTACATCCGGATAACGAAGAATAATCTCTTCAATGCAAGCTGCGTGATCTGGTTCCATATGATTAATTACCATATAATCTAAAGATCTGCCACCTAAAACATGCTCAATATTCTCAAGGAACTGTCTGCAAATTGACCAGTCCACTGTATCAAAAAGTGCTGTCTGCTCGTCCATTAATAGGTATGAGTTGTAAGATACACCTCTTGGAATAGGATGAATGTTTTCAAAAAGGGCAAGGCGACGATCGTTGCCACCAATCCAATAAAGATCCTCAGTTACTTCTCTAACACAATACATATATATAATCCTCCTTTACACTAAAAACATATTAGTATGTTTAATTGTTACTGTTACATGGATCAAACTTCTATGAACATATCTTTTTCTTCACCACATGAAGGGCAAGTCCACTCTTCAGGTATTTTTTCAAATAGAGTTCCCTCAGCTACTTCACCTTCATCATCACCAATGCCAGGATCGTATTCATAACCGCATCCATTACATACATAATGTTTCCAAGTTGGAACAAATTTCTTTGGAGCAGCTGACTTCATTTTCACCATTGGTGGAGCATCAGTCTTTGCTTCTCCGTTATCTAAAGCAGCAGTGAGTAGTGGTAATATTTCCATTAAATCACCCACGATGCCATAGTCTGAGTTTTTAAAGATTTTCGCATTAGCATTAATATTTATAGCAACAATTGTAGAAGCATCCTTTATACCTTTTAAATGCTGACCTGCACCTGAAATACCACAAGCAATATAAAGATTTCCTTTGAATTTTTGACCAGACATACCAACATAACGATTCAGTGGTAAATATTTAAGTGTTTCAGCTACTGGACGCGAAGACCCTATAGCGCCGCCGACTTGAACTGCCAAGTCTTCTATAAGTTTCATATTTTTCTTTTCGCCTATTCCTAGTCCTACGCTGACAACTCTTTCAGCCTTAGTTATAGGAGTGTCTATTGGAATTCCAACTGTAAAATCATATTTATCTGCCTTAAGAGCTTCCACAAGTGCATTCACTTTTTCACTCGCAGTTCCTTCCTTGAAAATCACTTTCTTACGATAACCTGTTGCAGGTCCACGTTTAGTAGCTTTACCTGTGTTCTCGTTTTTCGGCATCTTACCTATGATGTGAGCGGCGATAACAACGCGATGAATCTCATTAGTTCCTTCATAAATTGTACAAATTTTCGCATCTCTGTAAGCTCTTTCAACTTCCATACCTTTCATATATCCGTTTCCACCAAATATTTGAAGGGCGTCGTTTACGATCTCAAGACAAACATCTGAAGCATATTGTTTTGCCATAGCGGCTTCCATGCTGTAATTCTCATGGTTTTCTTTAAGTTCTGCTGCACTGTAAATAAGTAATCTAGCTGCTCTAAGTTTTGTCGCCATATCTGCCAACTTAAAAGAGATAATCTGTTGCTGACATATAGGTTTACCAAATTGAACTCTTTCTTTTGAGTACTCTAAAGCATTTTCATAAGCTCCTTGAGCTATTCCTAGAGCCTGAGAAGCGATACCAATACGGCCGCCATCCAAAGTTGACATAGCAATCTTGAAACCATCACCCAGCTTTCCTAATAAATTTTCTTTAGGAATTTTCACGTCATTGAATATTAACTCTGCAGTAGCTGACGAACGAATACCCATCTTGTCATAATGTTGACCAATGCTAAAGCCTTCAAACCCTTCTTCCACAATAAATGCACTTATACCACGAATGCCTATATCCGGCGTAGTAACTGCAAAAATAACGTAAATTTCAGCTTGGCCAGCATTTGTGATGAAGATTTTTTCACCATTTAAAATGTAATTATCACCATCGAGTACAGCAGTGGTTTCTGTACCACCAGCATCACTACCAGCATTTTCCTCTGTAAGACCGAATGCGCCAAGTTTCTCTCCCTTAGCTAGTGGAACCAAGTATTTTTGTTTCTGCTCCTCTGTTCCATATGAATAAATTGGATATGCACCCAAAGATGTATGAGCAGAAAGAATTACGCCTGTACCACCATCTACTCTTGATAATTCCTCAACAGCAATTGCATAACTTATTACGTCCAGACCTGCTCCGCCATACTCTTTTGGAAATGGAATCCCCATCATCCCTATATCAGCTAGTTTTTTAATTGCTTCTGTTGGAAATTTGTTTTCCTGATCCAACATAAATGCAATAGGTTTAACTTCCTCCTCTGCAAATTCTCTGATTTTTGTTCTCAAATTTTCATGCTGTTCTAAAGTCTTAAAAAACATAAATACACCTCCTTATAATAATACGGTTTCTTGAATGTCGCTTTATAAAATCTGTATTACTCAACATTTAACTACCGCAAGCAAAACTATCAATATGTTTTACTGCTTCAACTATTCTTGTTAACAACCTCTTAAATGTATATCTAAACCGTATACATGTATCATATACCTTTTTGGTATACATTGCAAGTTAATCTTGAACTTTTTTTAACAAATATAGAAATCATTATCTGAAACACTCGACTCCCTATTGAATCATATGTGATAAGTCCTATGGATATGAACTTAAGTTTTCTGATTACTTATATATGAACACATTTACCCTTCATATCGGATTATAAATAATAAAACATACCACAAATAAAAGGTGACTTATTAAAGTCACCTTTCTTAAAGACATACCAATATATTTTTTAAAGACTACCTAACTACAGTTCTTTATATACTTAATATCTACACTTCTATTTTAACAGGCTTAAATTATCTATAAATGACCTAACAGCCTCTTCCTTTGTAGCCCATGATGTTACAAGGCGAATAGCCGAGTTATTATTATCGACCTTTTGCCATATAAAAAATGAATACTTTTCTTCTAGTTCCTTTATTATTTTATTAGGTAATATTGGAAATATTTGATTTGTTGGAGAATCTATTAAAAACTTATATCCGCAATTACTAATTCCTATTTTTAATATCTCTGCCATACCGTTCGCATGTTTTGCAAGTTCAAAATAGATATCATCTTTAAATAACTCTAAAAACTGTAAACCAATTAACCTTCCCTTTGCAAGTAGTCCTCCCTTTTGTTTAATGTGATATCTAAAATCTTCCTTAAGTGAATCATTGCAAATAACAAGAGCTTCTCCCATTAATGCACCATTCTTGGTTCCACCTATGTAAAAAGCATCAGTAAGATTAGGCAAATCTGAAATTTTTATATCATTCTCTTTTGAGCATAAAGCAGATCCGAGTCTTGCCCCATCCATATATAAAATTATATTATTCTTCTTACAGAAATCACTTAAATCTTTTAATTCTTGTTTCTTATATATAGTCCCAATTTCTGTTGGATTTGATATATAAACCATCTTAGGTTTTACCATATGTTCATCTGTATGCATATCTATTGCCACTTTTACATGACTTGGATTAAGTTTTCCATCTTCCACTTCAACTGAAATGATTTTATGTCCAGTTGCCTCTATTGCTCCAGTTTCATGAACTAATACATGCCCAGTATTTGCTGAAATGACAGCTTCATGAGATCTTAAAAACGCAGAAATAACAGTTAGATTTGTTTGAGTTCCACCACAAAGCATATGAATGTCAACATCATTCGATTTTAGTTTCTCCTTTAATAATTTAATAGCCCCAAGTGAATACTTATCTTCTCCGTACCCATCTGTTTGTTCCATATTTGATTCCATTAAAGCTTTTAATATGCTTAAGTGGGCTCCTTCACTATAATCATTTTTAAAACTATACATTATTTTGCCTCGCCTTCTGTTATAATTTTTAATCTTTTATAATTTTAAATTTCTATATCTATTGTATGATGCCATTATTTCTTGTTTTCTCGGCATTGCTAAACTTCCATTTCCACCTTTCACTTTTTCTATTGATATTAACCCATTTTTCTCTATAAGGCAAATTATATTATCCACCATATTAGCAAACGTTAAGCCTTTATTCATAGTATTTACCTCAGCCCACTTCATAATAAATCCGATAGCATTTATTTGTTCGTTATCAACTATCTGCTCCACTCCCCTTAAATCTATCTCCTCTCTGTTTATACATAATGTGCTTAACCCAATTGCTTTGATTTTAAGACCTTTTTCTCCTTGAATTATAGTTTTCTCTTTTATTTCCCGATTAAAATCAATATCTATTTTTAAGTCTCTATCATTTATTCTTTGCAATATATTACCGTGGCTTAGCTTTTTGGCATCTTTTGTTACATCCATGGCATCATAATTATCCAATAACACTACACAATCCGCTACATCAAAAAAATCCCCAGAGCTTCCTACAACCATTATTGTTGAAATACATTTTTGTATATATAAAGGCCTCACTATTTCAATAAAAGGTGTGATTGGTTCCTTTTCTGTGTTAACTAATTTTTGCATTAAGTCATCTCTCATCATAAAATTAGTAGCTGAAGTATCCTCATCAATTAACAATACCTTAGCTCCACTTTCTATTCCTTCAATTATACTCGCCGCTTGTGATGTACTTCCACTTGCATTCTCCGTACAGAATTCTTTTGTGTCTTTCCCATTAGGTAAATTATTTATAAATAGTGATATATCAGTTTTAGTTATAAATCTACTATCTTCCGCCCGTACTTTGAGAGTCGATCCATCTGTTATTACAAACTCTCTTCCATCACCCTCAATATGATTGTAAACTCCAAGCTCTAATGCTTTTAATAATGTAGATTTACCATGATATCCTCCACCTACTATAAGGGTTATGCCTGCCTTAATACCCATACCGCAAATTAAACCTTTACTTTTTGTATTAAACTGTACTTCTAATCCCTTTGGGGATACAAATACTTTTCCGCCTCTTAATGCTTTTGTAGAGACACCACTCTCTCTAGGCAGCATTGATCCATTAGCTACAAATGCAATTAGTCCTCTACTTGATAACCCATTTCTTATAAATTCTTGATCTTCAACCAGTGTTACTCTATTTATTAATTCTTCACTATTAATATTTTTATAGATTAAAGTTTTCTCAATAATACTAGGTATAACATTATATAAAATTTTCTCAAGTTCTTTTGATAAAACGCTTCTTCCTCTTGCTGGAAATCCAACATAAAATCTAGCTTCTATTTTATCCTCATCTATAATTATTGAGGTTCTGCTAAGTATCTCCTGAGGACATTTGCTTATAGCTACTAATCCACTTTTTCCAGATTCAAAAACCCTTTGAGAGCATTTATTTATATTAGAATAAAAATTTCTTGTTAAATAATCCGCTACAGCTATTTTTTTATTTTTATTATTAAAAATTTCACTTGGAAATTTAGCAATTTGTTGATCTACTATTACTCTAATTCTTGAAGGAGATGCAAATGGATCACCTTGAACATGATCTATACTAAGGACAAAACTTTCAAAATCATATTCTCCCTCTAAATCTTTATATAGTCTATAACTTTTCCCATCAATTCTATCTAATTCTTTTTTTAATACTTCCAAACTTTTCATATAACTCTCCTTTTATTCCTTATAAAAAATTCCACTTTTTATAATAAAAAAAGCTACTAAACTATGAATGTTTTGTTTAGTAACTTTCTATGTTATCACACATATGGCTTGTTATTTTAATTAATCTAATATTAATTATACACGTATTTAATTGCTGTATCAATAAGCAAAAAAAGGGGGCATTACCCCCCCCCTAAAATTTAAATCTCAAATTTACTTAAATTGAATATTCTTGATTTTCTTCTACACTATCACTAAATCTTATAGTTCTATATTTAGTAAATTCTAACCATTTATTTGCAAACTTCTCATTCATAACTTTTTTATATTCATTCTTATATGCTACTAAATCCTTTTGTGATGTTAATTTAACACCAAACCCTTTTTCATTTATAATAACTATTGACTCATATGCGTAATTTTCTACTGCTATAACATCTATTAACTTACCATTTCTTATTTTAGCAACAAGACTAGCATTTAATGCTAGTACATCAAAATCTTTTGTATATTCATAACTTGCTCCAAGGAAAGGCACATTATCTCCAATTTTATATTGAGTAGCTTTTATTAATTCCTTTTTAACAACAAGAGCCTTAATATCAAAATAATATTCATCAAAACAATTAATAGTAAGTTTAAGTTTATCTTTACTAAAGGTAGTTTCTATTACTCCTATGGACTCTGCCACCCCTGAAATAATTCCACCACCACTTACATCATATCCATCTACTATTACAAATCTACCAGTGTTTTGGTTGTCTGCAAATTTATCAAAACATATTTTTTCCTTTGTTCTTATTGTAACTTCAGCTACATCATTAGTTTTTGCCTCAGTTGCATCAACGTATGTTCCTATAGTACTTGCATCTATAACTTTATTAAAAGCTACAATTTCACATTCTACTTCTTGAGTTACAAGTTTTATCTTATATTTCTTACCCTTTACTAAACTATTTTTCCCCATCCAAAATATATTAGTTGTAAAGACATCAGCAACAAGAGGAGCATCATCAATGCGCGAAATTATTTCTCCTCTTTTATTGAAAAACTCATCTTCAAATGTAATTCCCACAGACATTCCTGCACTTACCGTATCTGCCCTATCTTTTTCTACAAATGCTTCTATACTTTTCACTTTTGTAGTTCTGTTTGATGGAGAAATTAGAATTTCATCACCAACCTTAAGTGTACCTGCTTCTATTCTTCCTGCAATTATACGTCTATTATCAAACTTATATACATCTTGAATTGGGAATCTTAATGGCTTTGCTTCTAGTCCTTCTTCCTGAGTAAATAAATCTAATGATTCAAGCACTGTTTCTCCTTTGTACCAAGATAATTTATCTGATTTGGAAGTTAAATTTTCACCGTAAAATGCTGAAATAGGAATGTAACTCATTGGATGTACATTTAATTTTTTTAAGAAAACATTCATTTCATTTTTTATAACATTAAATTTTTCCTGGCTGTAATCTATAAGATCCATTTTGTTAACTACAACACACACCTGCTTTATACCAAGTAGTGATAGTATATAGCCATGTCTTTTAGATTGTTCTTGTATTCCCTCTTTAGCGTCTATTATAAGTAACGCAGCTTCAGCACTAGCTGCACCTGTTATCATATTTTTAAGAAATTCTATATGTCCTGGTGCATCTATAATTACATAGTCCCTTTTGTCTGTATGAAATTGAAGTGACGTTGTATCTATTGTAATCCCTTGTTTTTGTTCTTCTTCAAAAGCATCTAATAGATACGCATATTCAAAAGGTTTACCTGTTTCTTTAGCAATTCTTTTAACTTTTTCAATTGCACCTTCTGGTAATGATTTTGTATCATATAATAATCTTCCAATTACTGTAGACTTACCGTGATCTACGTGTCCTACTGCAACTATTCTTAATTGTTCTCTTGTATTTTCCATTAGTATGATCCTCCCTTACATGTATCCATCTTTACGAAGTTTTTGCATAGCATATGAATCCTCTTGATCTTGAGCTCTACCAGCTCTCTCACCTGTTGTAGTGTGCTTTAATTCTTCAATTATTTGATCAATTGTTGTGGCATTTGACTTTATCTTACCAGTACACTCAGCGCAGCCAAGACTTCTGTATCTTTCACCATCTTTTGCAAAATATAAATCTATAAGTGGAATATTTTCTCTCTGTATATAAGTCCATATATCTATTTCGTTCCAATGAAGTATTGGATGAACTCTTATATGATTTCCTTTTGGGAAATCAGTTTTAAATTGATCCCAAAGTTCTGGTGCTTGATTAGTATAATCCCATTCGGAATCCTTATTTCTTTCACTAAATACTCTTTCCTTTGACCGTGAACCTTCCTCATCACTTCTAATTCCAAGAATCAATCCATCAAATTCATATTTAGTAACCACTTGTTGAAGACCATCTGTTTTTAGTGCCTTGCAGCAAACGAGTCTTCCTTTATCTGGTCCCATACCTGCATCAATTGCTTCCTGATTTGTATGCACTATAAGGTCAATATTAAACTCTTTAGCAATTTTATCTCTGTATTCAATCATCGCAGGAATTTTATGTTTTGTGTCTACATGAATAAACGGGAACGGAGAATGTCCGAAAAAAGCCTTTTTTGATAACCATAATAATACTGTTGAATCCTTACCAATTGACCATAACATTCCAAGTTTACCGAGTTTTTTATAAGATTCTCTTAATATGAAAATACTTTCTGCTTCTAATTCATCTAAATGATCCATAATTTAACCTCCTAATATTTGTTAGCCTCTGTTTCATTTGTTGTAATAATTATCTCTTCCCTACTTGGCTTAAAGATGTGCCAATGAAGAAGGTTTTTCTCTTTTTTTGTATTTAAGTAAGTTCCTTTACCTCCGATATCAACTCCAAGATAATAATTTATAGCGGCCACAGGGCATTCCTTAACACATGCACAACATCCCCAACATTCATCTGGGTATTTTATATATGCTTTTGATTTTTCATTTTTGAATATAAGATTTCCCGGACAGGTCTCAAGGCATTTTCCACATCCCACACATTTTTGTGCATCTATTTTAATGCTCATAAATCTCATCTCGCTTTATTAAATTTCTTAAAACAACTTTAACCTTGCCATCTTTATATATTGTATTGACATATTTAAGCATGTTCTCATCTTTTTCTGGGTAATCTGCATTTTCGCCATAACACTTCCACCGGGTTTCTTTTCGCTCTAGAAGATGAACTATAAGAACTTTACAAACATACAATCTATCAATAACTTCAAATATTTTCAAAAGTTCCCTCATACCCGTTGCTCCAAGATTACTTGAAAGAACTATAAGTTCCTCAATTTTTTCACTGGCTATATGCAATCTCGTAGAATTAAACATATAGTTTTTAGATATACCGCCAGCATATTCGTCCATTACCTTTTGCATTGACTCTTCAATTTCATTTATAGAAAATGCACTTTTACAATTTCCAAGAAAAGTTTCTAAAAATATTTTTTTAGAGTTAATTTCTCCTTGTCCTAGCACCTTATTGTTCTTGTTTTTTATAAAATTCATTGCAGCTTCAGCTGCAATCTCGCCTTCTACAAAACAACCAGTTACATATTTTTTAGGGCTTCCACCTGCTACATCACCCGCTGCATATAGTCCTGAAATAGTAGTAGCTCGGTTAGTATCCACCCAATAGCCACTGGCCCCGTGTCCACCAACTATATAAGGCTCGGTACCTTCTATCTCTAAATTTTTCAAGCTAGGTCCCTTCCCATCCTCAATCCATTTTAAAGTTTGAGCTGGTGCCATATTAAGATATGCCTTATAAAGTTCTTCTTCTTCAACTTTTGAAATTCCCTTAGTTTTTAAGTAACATGGGCCTAGGCCCTTTCTATTTTCCTCTACAGTCGCAAATAACCTTGTAATGGTTAAAGGCTTTCCATATTTTTTTACATATTCATTTCCATAAGCATTAACTTGCTTTGCGCCAATTCCTTGAGCTACCGTACCTGTCGGTGCTATAGTATCCTTACACCTGAGTGCAATGAATCTCATTTCAAAAGAAGTCATCTCAGCTCCCGCTCTTATTCCCATAGCATAACCTGCTCCCGTATTAAAGGGTGAATACCACATTTTATGTTTAGAAAAACCAGGATTATTAGGTTTATAAAGGCCTGAAGCTCCACCAGTGGTGCAAATAACAGCCTTAGAATAAATTACATAAAAAGTATTTTCCTCTATATGAAACCCATAAGCACCAATTAACACATTATCTTTAATAATATAATCTATTATATTTACCTTGTTTATTACCTTTATATTTTTCTTTGAGTTAACCTCATTTGCAAGAAGAGGTTTTATATTTTCCCCATTGATTTTAATACTTCTTTTGCCCCGAGTAACATACTTTCCATCTAGATCCTTTAAAATTGTAAGCCCTAGACTCTCCATGTTTTTTGTAACCTTATTTAAATTTTGTGCAATTGAATATACAAGGTCTTCTCTAATTATTCCCTCAGCTTCTTTTTTAACATAATCTACGAAGTCTTCTGGGGTATATCCTTTATTAATGTAAGCATTGATTGCATTAACTCCTGCAGCTAAACATCCGCTTCTTTTTATATTAGCTTTATCTACTACTATAATGTTCATCTCTTCATGCTTACTTAATGTTAATGCAGCATAACATCCAGCGGTGCCTCCACCAATAACTAATACATCCGTTTCCAAAGTTTTCGTTTCAAGCTTCATCATAACCTCCTAAACTATAGCTTTAAATAATCTAATATTTTATCTACACATTGATCTATATTTTGATCCTTTGTATTTACCACAATTTCAGGATTTTCTGGTTCTTCATAAGGTGAAGTTATGCCAGTAAATTCTTTAATTACGCCTTGTCTTGCCTTTTTATATAAATTTTTAGGATCTCTTTTCTCACATTCACTTATTGGACAGTCTACAAATATTTCAACAAAATCCTCACCTAGGGTTTTTCGTACCTTTTCGCGATCCACTTTTAATGGAGAAATAAAACAAGCTATAGTAATGATTCCTGCATCTACAAATAATTTCCCAATCTCACCAATTCTTCTTATATTTTCACTTCTATCTTCCATAGAAAATCCAAGATCTGAATTTATTCCAAGACGGACATTATCACCATCCAATAGATAAGTTGTAAGTCCCTTTTCATTTAACCTACTATCTAACCTGTTTGCAACTGTAGACTTACCAGAACCTGATAATCCTGTAAACCATAATAACTTTGATTTTTGTGAGAGCATTTTTTCTCTATGCTGCCTAGTTACAACTGCCTCATGCCATGTAAGATTCTCAGTACTCATTTATTTAGCCTCCATCATTTTTTAAAAACTATATCCTATCAAGACCCCATTTATGTCGCATATTTTTTTCTAATCTAGAAAAAACAAGTTTATCAACTAATAACCCAAGAATTATTATTACTATCATTACTGCTACAACTTGACTAATATCAGCTAAATCTCTTCCTACCATAAGTACTTGACCTAGTCCCTTTGTAGATGAAAGCATTTCCCCAGCCATTAACGCCCTCCATGCAAAGGACCAACCCTGCTTGAGTCCACTAACTATATCTGGCAAAGCTGCCGGCAAAATTACTTGAGTATAAACTTTACTACCCTTTGCCCCCATAGTTTTAGCTGCTCTTATATATAGAGGATTTACATTTTTTATTGCATATTTAACTGACATAGCCACCGCAAATGTTGAACCAATTGCAATTACAAAGATAATTGAATTCTCACTAAGTCCATACCATAAAATCGCAAACGGTAACCAACAAATACTAGGTAACGTCTGAAGACCTAAAATTAATGGTCCTAAATTTTCTTCTAAATATTTAAATTTAGCAATTGTTAGTCCGAGCGTCACTCCTATTATTACAGAAATAAAATATCCAACTACAATTCTTTTAAGACTTGCAAGAATTGCTATTCCTATTGTGTTATCTTTTATTAGAACAAACAAAGTCCCAAAAACATCTATTGGTGATGGGAATGTGTACGGTCTCCAAATTCTTAGAATATCAACACCTACTTTATAAGTCGCCTCCCATATCAGTATCAGAAGAATATAGAACAGAATTCTCTTCAATATTCCAATCGCCATCGTATTCTGCTTTTGCAACCTTCTCCACCTCCTCTTTTAATGCTTTCATTATTTTAGCAGTGTAATAAGATATGTCTGAACTCTCCATCTGCCTTGGCCTTGCAAGTTCTATAATAAATTCTTGCTTTATTCTACCTGGATTTGCTGCCATGACTACAACTCTATTTGCTAAATAAACTGCTTCTTCTGCATTATGTGTAATGAAAACGATTGTTTTTTTTGTATTTACCCATATACGTTGAAGTTCCTGTTGTAACATCATTTTAGTCTGACTGTCTAGTGCAGCAAAGGGTTCATCCATTAGCAATATTTCAGAATCAAGAGATAGTGCTCTTGCGAGTGCTACTCTCTGTTTCATTCCCCCTGATAACTCATAAACATATGAATTTTGAAACTTTGATAGATGTACCATTTTCAAATAATGTAGCGCCTTCTCGTATCTAACTTCCTTGGACATTCCTGCCATTTTCATACCAAACTCTACATTATCTATTACCTTAAGCCATGGAAATAATGCGGCTTCTTGAAACATCACTGTTCTATCTGGCCCCGGCCCGGTTATCTCCTTACCATTAAGTATAACAACACCCTTAGTGGCCTTTTCAAGTCCTGCTAAAATATTTAGCAAAGTGGATTTCCCACAACCCGAAGGTCCTAGAATACATACGAAATCACCCTTTTTTATTTCTAAATTGAAATTTTCGAGTGTGCTTGTTCTTTTATATTTTGAAACAAACTCCTTACTTACGTCCTTAACTATAAGACTCACATTCTTCACCTCTTTTATTTGATTTGCTTTTATTTGATTTGTTCTTCTCCTTTTTCTGTTAAAACTTTATTCAAAATAGTAAGATTAAACAAATCTTTTGTATCTGGTTCTAATTTTAAGAAACCTTCTTTTACAGAAGCCTTTACAAAATCAAGTACTGAGTCTTTTTCAGGATTATTTGTAACTGTTAATCTTTTAAAAGCAGCATCTAGAACATCTTTTGATATTCCTTTCTTAGTTAATTCGGTAATTTGTTTATTGACAATTAACTTAGCCTTATCTGGGTTTTTATTAATATAGTTTGTTACTTCTACATGATTTTTTATAAATTTTTCAACAATTTCTGGATGATCCTTTAAAAATTCAGTTCTAACAACCACTACAGCAGTAGTATATTTCCCATTTCTAAATACATCTTTATAATCCAAAACAATATTAGCTCCTGCCTCTTTTATAAGCCTAGAACCCCAAGGTTCTGGTACTAAGGCTGCATCTATCTCTCCTTTTTGTAACAATGTTAAAATATCTGCATTTGCAGCTTGCCTTACTTCAACAGTTCCACCTTTTGTTGTATCTTTAAGTCCATTCTGAGACATTATATTTCTAAGTGATAAATCTTGAGTGTTTCCGAACTGTGGAACTGCAATTTTCTTTCCACTTAAATCCTTTAAATTCTTAATGACTAATCCTTTTTTAGATACAAATATTGCTCCTGCGTCAGTTGCACCTGCAATAATCTGAATATCCCCTTTAGATTTTGCATATCCATTAATAGCCGGCCCAGGTCCTATATATGCAATATCAATAGCTTTAGCAAAAAGCGCTTCCACTTCTGCTGGCCCTGCATTAAATAATTTCCAATCTATTTTGTTTTTTTCTCCTATAGCCTTTTGAAAACTACCTTGATCTCGTCCAACAAGAGCTTGTGAATGGGTTATGTTTGGAAAATATCCAACCCTAACATTAACATTAACATTCGCATTTTCTACTTTTTTAGATGAGCAACCTACTAATCCTCCAAGTAATGAAATGCCTACCAATACTACAATTGAAAATTTAAAGCCATTTGAATTCTTCATTTTACAACCCCTATTTTAAATTAATGTTATTTTAATATTCAATATACGTCTTAATGTTGTTAATTTATTATTTGTTAATGTGAAAATATTAAATTTCTTCCTCAAAACTATTCCTTTCTACATAATCATAATATTTTTATGTTTTGACGTTTTTGTCAAAAGTATATAATGAGATTTAGTATTTAAAATATCACTAGCTTTTAACATACCTTTCCTATAGGTTAAGTGTATATTATCATTAGTTTAATAGATTGTCAATAGGATTACTATGTATTTACATAAACAAATCCTTAAGTATCAATTTGGGTTTGCGAAATAATATACATACTTTTACTTATGTATACACAAGCTATGATAAATACATATTACATAGATTTTATGTGGATATTATGAAGAATAAATATATAGTGAATATAATTTCATGATAGTATAATGTAAGAAAAAATATTTATACAATACATAGTTTTCATAACTATGTATTGTATTGTTCGTAATTATGTGATATATTTTTAATATACATTAAATTAACTAACATTATCAATTTATGTATTTATAATTTAATTTTACGGAGGTATATTATGGAAATAAAAGATAGTTACGTTATTGTAGCCTATGGCGATTCTATTACAAAAGGAATTATATACGATGATAAAAGATCTAAATACGCAACTTTAAAAGAAAACTTTACGAGCATCGTTGAAAATAAATTAAAAGGACCTGTATACAATGCAGGTAAATTCGGTAATACCATTATGAGGGGCGCACGTAAAATGTATAATGATGTCATTAAGAAATCACCTGATATGGTTTTAGTTGAATTTGGTGGTAATGATTGTGACTATAATTGGGATGATATTGCTAAAAATCCTGACTTAGAATACAAACCAAATACTGATATTTTTACTTTTCGTGAAACACTGCTTACAATGATAGATACATTGAAAATTAATCACATACTTCCTGTTCTTATGACGCTACCACCACTTGACCCTCTAAAATATTTTAATTGGATTTCAAAAGAAGATTCTTTTGCTGAAAAAAACATTTTACGTTGGTTAGGTACAAAAGATAAACTTTTTACATGGCATAATTCATATAGCAAAATGATAGCAGATGTAGCTAAAGAAACTGGCACTGTACTTATAGATGTACGTTCAGAGTTTTTAAAACACAGTAATTACAGTCAGTTTTTATGTAAAGATGGAATACATCCAAATACTGAAGGGCAATCATTAATAGCAACTGTCATATTGAAATTTTTAGAAGAAAATTATAAATTTTTATTACAAAACTAAAAAAATATAGTGGTTCTACTTAGAACCACTATATTTTTTTTATCTCACTTGGAAAATCCTTTAATTAAAGTCTGTATATTGATAAATTTGAATTCAATATAAATGAAACTTGCATAATTACAAAATCGTGGTACAATTTATATAATTCGTTTATATAATTCGTTTATATAATTAAAAGGGGGTAATATTGTGAAGAATAGCATTGGTTATCCTGAAAAGCAAGGATTGTATGATCCTGCCTTTGAAAAAGATAATTGTGGTGTTGGATTTGTAGCAAATATCAGAGGTGAAAAAACCAACGGAATTATAAAAAAAGGACTAAAGGTTCTTGTGAATTTAACACATAGAGGTGCAGTTGGAGCAGATCCTAAAACTGGAGATGGTGCAGGTATACTTGTACAAATTCCTGATGAATTTTTTAGAATAAGCTGTGATAATTTAGGACTTGAATTACCTAGAGTAGGAAAATATGCCGTAGGAATGATTTTTTTACCAAAAGAACCTGCATTAAGATTTCAATGCGAAGGAATATTTGAAAGAATTGCAGAAGAAGAAGGACAAAAAATATTAGGTTGGAGATCTGTTCCTATAGACAATAGAAATATTGGTGAGACGGCAAAAGGAACTGAACCAATTATAAGACAGATTTTTCTAGGGTCAAATTTTGAAGATTCGGAGCTAACTGAAGATGAACTTCAAGAGGAATTTGAAAGAAGACTTTATATTATAAGAAAAAGAGCTGAAAAAGAAGTAATCAAATTGGTTAATAGAAACACAGAATATTTCTATATTTGTAGTCTTTCTAGCAGAACAATTGTTTACAAGGGTCTTTTACTTGCTGACCAAATAAAAGGTTTTTATATTGATTTACAAGACATAAATTTTAAGAGTGCACTTTGCCTGGTTCATCAAAGATATAGCACAAATACCTTCCCAACTTGGGATTTAGCACAACCTTTTAGGTATTTGGCTCATAATGGTGAGATAAACACAATTAGAGGAAACAGAAATTGGATGAATGCTCGTGAAGGTATAATAAAATCTAATGTATACGGAGAAAATCTAAAAAAATTATTTCCAATTATTAGTCCTAATGGTAGCGACTCGGCTTCCTTAGATAATATGTTAGAACTTTTAAAAATGGATGGAAGGTCTCTGCCTCATAGTCTAATGATGTTAATTCCTGAAGTTTGGACGACAAATGATGATATGCCAGATTATAAAAAATCATTTTATGAATATCATGGATCGCTTATTGAACCATGGGACGGTCCTGCTGTTGTCGCATTTACAGACGGCATCAGAATAGGTGCAACATTAGATAGAAATGGACTTAGACCTGCTAGATATGTAATAACAAAAGATGGCTTTGCTGTTCTCGCGTCTGAAGCTGGAGTACTTAAATTTAAACCAGAGGATATTAAGAAAAAAGGCAAACTTCAACCAGGAAAGATGTTTTTAATTGATACAAATGAAGGAAGAATAATTACGGACGAAGAAGTTAAGAAAACAGTTTGTACAAACAAACCTTATGGAGAAATGATATTAAAAAATAAACTTTACCTTGAAGATTTTGATGCTATAATTGATGAAGTTATAATAGATAAAGATATGTTAAAGGAAAAGCAGCAAGCCTTTGGATATTCACTAGAGGATTTAAAAATCATTTTAGCTCCTATGGCAACAAGTGGAAAAGAACCTATCGGTTCTATGGGAAATGACACCCCGCTTGCTGTTTTATCTAATAAACCACAGCTTTTATTTGCTTACTTTAAACAACTTTTTGCTCAAGTTACCAACCCTCCAATAGATTCAATTAGAGAAAAAATGGTAATGTCCTTAATGAACTATGTGGGTTCTCAATATAATGTTTTAAATCAAGACGATAATGATAATCCATTTATAGAAATAAGTAGACCCCTTTTATCGAATCTAGAAATGGCTAAAATTAAAAATTTAAAAGATAATGCTTTTAAAACTACAACAATTCCTATAACTTTTAAAGCAGATACAGGAATTGAAGGTTTTAAATTGGCACTTGATAAAATTTGCGAACGAGCATCTGCAAGAATTAAAGAAGGATATAATATTATCGTTCTTAGTGATAGATTAGTAGATTCTTATGAAGCTGCAATACCGAGCTTACTTGCGTTATCTGCTGTTCAGCAGCACTTAACAAAGGAAAAAACCAGAACTTTTGTATCTATTATAGTTGAAACAGGCGAAGCAAGGGAAACCATGCATTTTGCTTTATTAATTGGTTATGGTGCTACAGGTGTTAACCCTTACTTAGCATTTAAGTCTATTGATAATATAATTGATGAGGGTGATATAGAAAATATTTCAATAGAAAAAGCTCATGAAAACTATATACATGCTATATCACAAGGACTTTTAAAAATATTATCCAAAATGGGAATTTCGACTATACAAAGTTATCATGGAGCACAAATTTTTGATGCTGTTGGCCTTAGTTCTGATTTTTTAGAAAAATATTTTGGAGGAACTCCTTCAAGAATTGGTGGAATTGGTATTGAAACCGTAGCAAAGGAAGTATTAATTAGACATAAAAATGCCTTCAACAAGTTAAGAAAACCTATAGCTGAACTCGACGTTGGAGGATTATATTCTTGGAGAAAAGAAGGAGAATACCACTTATTTAACCCTGATACAATATTTAAACTTCAAGTGGCTGCAAGGACAAATGATTATAATTTATATAAAGAATATTCAAAAATTATAAATGAACAAGATAAACATTTATGTACAATTAGAGGATTATTCGAACTTAATTATGGGAGCGGTATTCCAATAGAGAGTGTAGAACCAGTTAGCGAAATAGTTAAGAGATTCTGCTCAGGAGCTATGTCCTTTGGGTCAATTAGTAAAGAAGCACATGAGACCATGGCTATAGCTATGAATAGACTTGGTGGAAAAAGCAACACTGGTGAAGGTGGAGAAGATCCTGACAGATTCAAAGTTGATGAGAATGGAGATTTAAGGCGAAGTGCAATAAAACAAATAGCTTCTGCTCGATTTGGTGTTACTACAGAATATCTTGTTAATGCAGATGAATTACAAATAAAAATAGCCCAAGGAGCAAAACCTGGAGAAGGTGGCCAACTACCAGGCAAAAAAGTTGATATTAATATAGCTAGGCTAAGGCATTCAACCCCTGGAATTGATTTAATATCACCACCACCTCATCATGATATATACTCTATTGAAGATTTAGCTCAGCTTATATATGATTTAAAGAGTGTAAATCCTAGAGCACGAATAAGCACAAAATTAGTTTCAGAATTAGGCGTTGGGACCATTGCGGCTGGAGTTGTTAAGGCACATTCTGATGGTATAGTAATAAGTGGCCATGATGGTGGAACAGGAGCTTCCCCACTTTCCTCAATAAAACATGCAGGACTTCCTTGGGAGCTTGGACTTGCTGAAACCCAGCAGGTATTGCTTTTAAATAACTTAAGAAGTAGAGTAACAGTTCAAACTGATGGTCAGCTTAAAACAGGCCGTGATGTTGTTATAGCAGCACTTCTTGGTGCAGAAGAATTCGGATTCGCAACTACTGGTCTTGTAGTACTCGGGTGTACAATGCTAAGAAATTGTCATTTAAACACTTGCGATATGGGGATAGCTACGCAAGATCCAGAACTTCGTAAAAACTTCAAAGGAAAACCTGAATATGTTGTAAACTTCCTTACATTTATTGCTATGGAGATAAGAGAGTATATGGCTAAACTTGGTTTTAGGACTATGAATGAAATGGTAGGAAGAGTAGATAAAATCAGCCAGAAGAAAGCTATAGCTCATTGGAAAGCAAAAGATTTAGATTTATCAAAAATTCTTTATAAACCTGATATGCCAAAAAGAATTAAACGTTACTGTGTCCAATCACAAAATCATGGCTTAGATAATTCTTTAGATTTTAAGCTTATTGAAATGGCGAAAACTTCTTTAGAAGATGGACAAAAGAGTACCGCTAATTTAGAAATAGAAAATGTTAATCGATCAGTTGGAGCAATGCTTAGTGGAAGAATTGCTATGAAATATGGCGCTATTGGGTTGCCTGACGATACAATAACATTAAATTTTGTTGGAGCAGCAGGTCAAAGTTTTGGAGCATTTGGTGCTAATGGATTAACACTAAAATTAGTAGGAGATGCAAATGACTATGTCGGCAAAGGATTATCCGGTGCAAAAATCGTTGTAAAGACACCAGAAAATTGTAGCTTTACTCAAGATGAAAACTTCATTGCAGGAAATACGATTCTTTATGGAGCAACCTCTGGTAAGTTGTTTATAAATGGATTAGTCGGCGAACGTTTCGCTGTAAGAAATTCAGGAGCACAGGCTGTAGTTGAAGGAATTGGAGACCACGGTTGTGAATACATGACTGGAGGAATTGTAGTTGTTATCGGAAGAACCGGTAGGAACTTTGCAGCAGGAATGAGCGGTGGCATAGCATATGTTATAGATGAAGATGGAACCTTCCAATCAAAATGTAATATGGAAATGATTGATCTTGATTTAATAACTTCCAAAGCAGATTTCAATCAACTAAATTCAATAATAAAAGAGCATTTTGAAGCTACAAATAGTCATAAAGCAAAAAAAATTCTAGATAACTGGAATGAATATAAGTTAAAGTTTAGAAAAGTAATACCAACCGCTTATAAAGCTATATTAGAAGGTAAATAGAAGATTGGAGGTGTTAAATTTGGGAAAATTGCAAGGTTTCAGAGAATTCAAAAGAGAAACTGCAAAAAAACGCCCTGTAAAGGATAGAATCAATGATTCTAAAGAATTATTTATAAAATTTCCTGCAGAAAAATTAAATCAGCAAGGCGCAAGGTGTATGGAATGTGGTGTACCTTTCTGTAACTGGGGATGCCCAATCGGAAACCTAATTCCTGATTGGAATGACATGGTATATAAAAATAAATGGGAAAAAGCATATAACAGGTTAGCCCTTACAAATAACTTTCCAGAGTTTACTGGCAGAATTTGCCCCGCTCCTTGTGAAGGTTCATGTACATTAGGTGTTAATAGAGATCCTATTGCAATAAAGGAAATAGAACTAAATATTATAGAAAAAGCATTTTCAGAAGGATGGACAAAACCACTTGAGCCTAGAGTACGGACTGGCAAAAAGGTTGCTGTTGTTGGCTCAGGTCCATCGGGCCTCGCAGCTGCTGCTCAGCTTAATTCTGTAGGACATGATGTAACTGTGTTTGAGAGGGCCGACGAGATCGGTGGACTTCTGCGTTATGGAATACCTGATTTCAAATTAGATAAAAGCATAGTTGAGCGAAGAGTATCTTTTATGAAAGAAGAGGGAGTTAACTTTAAGACTAATGTAAATGTTGGAGTTGATTATCCCACAGAATATCTTTTATCTGAATTTGATGCAGTAGCTTTAACTGGTGGAAGTACAATTCCTAGAGATTTAAAAGTTGAAGGAAGAGAACTTCAAGGTGTACACTATGCTATGGATTATCTAAGGCAACAAAACAGAAGAGTTTCAGGCAAAGACATAGAAACTACCGAGATAAATGCTAAAGACAAAGTAGTATTAGTTCTCGGAGGTGGAGATACTGGTTCAGATTGTATCGGAACTGCAATAAGGCAAGGCGCTAAGAGTGTATATCAGTTTGAAATTATGCCTAAACCTCCTGTTGATAGGGATGCTACAATGCCATGGCCGTCATATCCGAGAACCCTAAAAACTACTACTTCTCATGAAGAGGGATGTAATCGTGATTGGAATGTTACAACAAGAAAATTCACTGGTGAAGATGGGAAGGTTAATACACTTCATGCATCTAGAGTTGAATGGACACCTAATGGAAAAGGTGGGCAACAAATGAGTGAAATACCGGGATCAGAATTCGAACTCAAAGTTGACCTAGTTATTTTAGCTATGGGTTTTCTGCATCCTCAACATGAAGGGATGCTTACGGACTTAGGTTTAGACTTTGATGGTCGTGGAAATGTTATTGTAGATGAGAATTCTATGACTAAAATAAAAGGCGTTTTTGCTGCTGGAGATATGAAAAGAGGTCAATCATTGGTTGTTTGGGCAATATATGAAGGTCGTTTGGTTACTGAAAATATTGATAAATATTTAATGGGGGAAACTTCATTAAGTTAATAATACAATGACAAAATTTTGGGACGATGCTCTAAAATATTCTTGCAAAAGCAAGAGTATTTTAGAGCATCGTCCCCTTTTATTATAAATCTCTAATTTTTATTTATAATTATCATTCTCTTTAAAACTATCACTGTTCTGGTAGGGGTGTTTATTATAATTCCAGTTTTATTGTCCTTATGTTGTAATTTATTTGCTTTATAAATATAATCTGTTGAAATTCTGTGAAAACCACCAAACATCTCTTCGTCACTATTAAATATAACCTTATATTTACACATTTCATCAGTGGGTGAATCATACTGGTCTCCAGTGGGAAGTTCATACTCTGGAAAAGAAACAGAAGGATTAAAATTAAATAAAAATACCAATCCACCTTTTCTAAAAGCAATTATCTTATTTTCCTCATCGTTCCAAAGATTTTGTAAATCATTTGCACCCAAAACATTATAGGTTCTCAATAAATCCAGCATTTCTCTATCAAAATTTGCTAAATATTCATATTTAAGATCTTTGTTTTCCATAAGACTCCATTGTCTTCTTGCATAATGATAACTCCAATTGTTTCCTGCTCTCGGGAAGTCAATCCATTCTGGGTGACCAAATTCATTCCCCATGAAATTTAAATAACCCTCACCACCTAAAGTTATGGTAATAAATTTAATAAGTTTATCAAGTTCTAATGCCCTACTTATTATTAAATTGTTATCATTTTTAAGCATATGAGAATAAATTTCCTTGCCACCTAATCTAAACATTAGGGTCTTATCACCAACGAGTGCCTGATCATGTGATTCAGAATAACCTATATTCTTTTCACGTGGCCTACGACTAGTTAGTTCAAACCACAACTTACTCATGCTCCATTTCTCATCAGGTAGCTCTTTTAGTATTTTCACCCAAAGATCTGGTACCCCCATAGACAAACGATAGTCAAATCCAATACCACCAAATTTAACTGGTAGGCACATTCCAGGCATTCCGCTCATATCCTCTGCAATAGTTATCGCATTAGGTTTCACTTCTCTTATTAAATCATTGGCAAACTGAAGATATGTAATTGCTTCTATATTTGTATCCATACTAAAATATTTACTGTAATCGGTAAATGCTACACCAATTCCATGGTGATGATATAACATGGATGATACACCATCAAATCGATATCCATCGAAATGATATTCTTCCAACCAAAACTTAATATTTGACAAAAGAAAATGAAGAACCTCTGGTTTTCCATAATTAAAAAGTTTTGTATCCCATTCTGGATGATATCCTTTAGTTCCTGTATTGAAAAACTGAAAATCAGTTCCATCAAACTCATTAATTCCCTCTGCTATGTTCTTAATTGAATGAGAATGTACTAAATCTAGTAATACTGCAATTCCCATAAGATGGGCAGCATTAATTAATGCTTTGAGCTCATCAGGTGTTCCAAACCATGAGGAAACGGCGAAAAAATTAGATACTTGATAACCGAAAGATGCATAATACGGGTGTTGCATTACCGCCATAAGCTGAATTGTATTATAACCAGCAGCTTTTACCTTTGGAAGAATAATTTCCGTAAATTCATTAAAAGTACCAATAGCTTCTTTTTCCTGTGCCATACCTACATGAGCCTCATATATAAACAAGGGATTCTTGTTATCAATATGAAATTCACTGTCCTGCCACTTAAATTCAAAATCCGGATGCCATATTTGTCCTACAAAATCGTGAGTATTAGGATCTTGAATAGCCCTTTTAATATAAAGAGGCATTCTATCTCTTGATACTCCTTTAGCTACCACTCTTACCTTAACGTGTGACATATGTTTTAGTGCTTGCAGACCTGGCAAAAAAATCTCCCAGTTCCCATTTTCTTTCTTTTGTAATGAATGTGAGTTTGGATCCCAATAATTAAAATCACCTATTAAATAAAGAGCATCTGCACCAGGAGCCCATTCTCTATAAATCCAACCATTCTCCATTAAATGAAAACCATAATATAAGTCTCCATTTGAAAAAGAATTGAAACTTTGATGATTTCCTAATAATTTCTTTTTACCAGTTGTATAAGCGTCTACTCTAAGCTTAATATCGCTTTCAAATGGTTTGAGATATGGATCAATATCCATTATTTTAATGTGTTTATTTTTATTATCCATCATGAAAAAATTCCTTTCATATTTGTATTATTAAAAATTAAAATATATATTACTATTATGTTTAATTCGACTAGATCTTATAAATTCCTTTGTCTTTTAACAAATAAATAAAAAGACAAGTTCAAGTGATTTAACTTAAACTTGCCAATAATTACCTTTAAACAAATGATGCTAAGGCATTCTCTATATCCTGCAGTATATCTTCAATATCTTCAATCCCAACAGACAACCTTAATAGATCATCGAAAACTCCCATTTGTTCTTTTTCCTCTTCAGTATTACTCGCACATATTGTTGAAGCTGGATGAATAATTAAAGTTTTAGTGTCACCAATATTGGTAATATTTAATATCATTTTTAAATTATTAATAAAATTAAAAGCATTTTCTTTGCTCCCAAGCCTGAAAGTCAAAACTCCACTTGCTCCATTTTTATAGTATTTTCGTGTTATGTCATAATATTTAGAACTTGGCAAACTTGGATAATTTACAGATGTTACCTTGTTATGTTCACTTAAAAATTCAGCTACTGCCAAAGTGTTTTTGTTATGTTCTCTCATTCTAAGAGATAATGTTTCTACTCCCGTCAGATTTAAAAAAGCATTAAAAGGTGCCAGCGCTGATCCAATATCCTTGCCTACAGTATTTCTAAGCTTCGCAGTATATGCCATTTTCCCAAACTTTTTACTATATTCACTAAAGTTTTTATACTTAATATCTTTGTATTTATTACTACCTCCATCTACTATAATTCCCCCAATAGAATTTGAGGTTCCATTTATATATTTAGATGTTGAATGTATAACAATATCTGCGCCATACTCAAACGGCTTTATAAGATATGGAGTTGTTATAGTCGAATCTACAATAAAAATTACCTTATAATCAGTGCAAACCTTAGATACAACCTCTATATCTAATACATCAAGCTTTGGATTACCTAAAGTTTCTGCAAAAACAATTTTAGTATTGTCATTTATAGCATTTGTTAAACTATCTTTATCTAGATTGTCTAGAAATTTAACATTTATTCCATAACTCTTTAGATTTTTCAAAAGTGTATAGGTTCCCCCGAAGAGGCCACTAGATGCTATTATTTCGTCTCCACTTTCAACAACATTCATTATTGCTAGATATATAGCACTCATACCAGAAGCAGCTGCAGTAGCCGCTATGCCACCTTCGATACTCGCAATTCTTCTCTCGAAAGAAGTAACAGTAGGGTTAGAAATCCTAGTATAAGCATATCCCATACTTGTACCTTTCATTATACCTTCAAGTTCCTCTGCTGCTGTATGAGCAAACGCATTGGATAAATGAAGTGGCGTATTTGTAGCTCCCGTTTCATCTTTTCTTAAATTTCCGTGAATTAACTTAGTGTTAAATTTCATATTTACACCTCTAAGGTTTATTTTTTCTCTAGTACAAGCAAATTGTAACCATCATAATTATTGTCAATAGATATTATCTTATTACCTTCTTTCTCAGCACTTAACGGAACATTTTTTATTGGGTCACCATCATCTAAATAAAAACCTCTTTTTTCACCAGACCTTATTTTTGATAATTGAATCTTAACTTTCACAAAGTTTATAGGGCACTTAACTCCTCTAAAATCAATAATTTCAAATTCTTTAATATTTGGAACATCTTTAGAGATTTCAAGCTCAGTTTCCTTCGGAAGTGTTATTTCAAGTTTTCCGTTTAGTGAATCATACATTGCTTTCACTTTATTATAAAGATATTCAACCTCTAAGTCACTACTTGTTATATCAAGTACATCGCCAAGTTTATAATCAATTAGTATGTCGAAAAGATTAAGTATCTCTTTTTTAACATATCCTGTCTCAATAAAACTTAGATTGAATTGTTTAAAAACTTCTCTATCCTTTGCTGTATCTATTCCATTTAATATTAAAAGGGTTCGAGCTGCTGAGACTGCTGCTTCGTAAAGATTCTTTGATTCTTTGCCCTCTTTAAATTTTAAGAGATCACTTTCTGCATTAGATAAATCAAGTTTCATAACATCAAATACTCCAGTACTACACTCTCCAGGTCCTCTTCCCTCTATAGAGAATTTTTCACTTGCTCCCAAATCATAATAAAGATCATCATTTTCTTTAAGTGTTTCCACTGTGCCATACTTATTAGTTAAAGCTCTTATATCATTTTCGCTATTTATTAAGAATTCTTCAAAACACTCATAACCGGAAGTATTTTTAAGTGCCGCTAATTCTACAAGATACTTTGGAAGCTTCTTTGCAGGAATATCACCAAATACCTCTCCAATTTTAGCCACGCCATGTCCAACACTTCCACCAAATGAAACAGAATAAGCTGGCATTAACCCATCATCTGTTCTTTTTGCACGTCCACTTAATCCTATCTTACCCATTTGATGTCTTCCACATGAATTAGGACATCCTGATATAAAAATTCTAGGAAGTGATGTTTTAATTTCTGTGCAACATTTTTCAAATTCTTCCACTATAGCTTTTAAAAGATTTTGAGATAAACAAAGTCCTAATTGACAAGTTGATGCACCAGCACATGTTACCGAATTATATACGTCAAACTTGGATGAAAATACTCCTGTTATTTCAAGTAACTTCTTTGCATCCTCTTCTTTTAAATCTCTTACAAAAAAACCCTGAGTATTTGTAAGCCTTATAGATATTTTATAATCCAATTTGTTAACAAATTCTAAAATATTTTGTAAATTTTCAGCCTGTAAGGTCCCTCCTTGAGGGTGTACATACACGGAGTTATATCCTGCTTGTTTTTGATTAAATAGAACACTCTCATAATTTTTGATTATCTTAGTAAAATCAGTATTTTTAGTAATCTCTTCAACTAGTTTATTATCTATTATTAAATCAAGGTCTTTACCCTCTTTTATTCTTTTTAGTTCTTCATTAAACAACTGGATGAATTTCTCTTCACCTAATCTTTCAACAATATACCTTATTCTTGCTTTATGTTTATTACTTCTATCTCCCTCTTTTTCAAAGAGTTCCTTCATAGCCTGTACATAATACAAAACATCTTTAGTTTCTATAAAGTCATTTAGTTTTATTGATACTTTTGGATTTCCTCCAAAGCCACCACCACCATAAACCTCAAAACCTTTTGTGCCATCAACTATCTTTGTTATAAAACCCAAATCAGATATTGTAGAATTTGCTGTGTCTTCCGGACTGTTTGAAAAACCTATCTTATATTTTCTTGGTAGGTTCATTGTACTAGGATCTTTAAGTAAATAATTAGTAACTTCGCGAACAAATGGCGTTACATCAAATATATCATCAAAAGAAACCCCAGAAAGAGGAGAACATTCAACATTTCTCACCGTGTTTCCGCCAGTTCCTTTAGTAATTATACCTACTTCTACAAGTTCCTTCATAATTTTATAAACATCTGGAAGTTGTATATTTTGAAACTGAACATCTTGCCTTGAAGTAAATCGTATCTTACCTGCTGCATATTTTTTTGAAATATCATTTATACATTGAAATTGCTTTAAAGTAATTACTCCACCAGGTATTCTAGTCCTTACCATATAAGTTTCTGAAGTTCTTTGTTCGTAAACACCCATAGAAACTCTAAATGCTTTAAATCTAATAGGGTCAAGTTCGCCACTTAAATACTTGTCAGCTTTTTCTTTAAAATCTTCTACAACTTTGTAACTATCTTCATTAATATTAATCATCTCTAATCACGCCCCTTTATACTATTTAAAATTTGTTTTCTAAATAACTTGGTATTCGAGTTTAATTACCCCACTTTTGTTTATCTTAAATAAATTAAATACTGGTTCTGCTTTTTCAAGTGACAGAATTCCATAAATTATATTTGGATCATAGGCAAGTCTTATGTCTTCCTCTGAAGGTCTTGAGGGAGTATACGGGTGAGAATGATAATTGCCAATAAAAATCATATTCTCTCCTCTAATAACTTTTATTGTATCAAATTGTTCTTTAGGATCCATTGAAAAGTGCTCACTGCTTTTATCTAAATTGGTAAGTGGATATATTTTTTCTATATTAATAACGTCCCCACTTTTAGTTCCTGATAAAAACCCACAACACTCGCTTGGAAATTCCAATTTTGCCTGCTTTACAATTTTTTTCAGCTCTAAGTTATTTATAATAATCATCCGTTTAATTTCCCTGTTTTTAAATCACAAGATGGATTCGCGTAATCTATTAGCGCTGTTATAGTAGGTGAATCTCCACAAACTCCGCATCTTTTATTATGATTAATCTTTATCTTTTTGAACTCCATCTTAAGTCCATCATAAGTCAGCAAATATCCTGCTAATGTTTGTCCAAGTCCCAGTATGTATTTAATAGCTTCAGTTGCTTGAAGAGTTCCAACTACCCCTCCCATTACTCCGAGTACTCCCGCTTCTCTGCAAGTTGGCACCATGCCTTCTGGTGGTGGTGTTTGGAAAATGCATCTGTAACAAGGTGTATTGTTTCCCGGAATATAAGTTGTAAGTTGCCCCTGAAACCTTATTATTCCAGCATGAGAAAATGGTTTTTTAGCTAGTACACATGCATCATTTATTAAAAATTTTGCAGCGAAATTATCTGTTCCATCTATTATAAAATCATAATCCTGATCTTTTATTATGTTTAAAATATTTTCAGCTGTTGCAAATTCATTATAAGTAATTACATTTACATCGGGATTAAGTTCATTTATTGTATCTTTTCCAGATTCAACTTTAAGTTTACCTACGTCCTTAGTTTGGTGTATAATTTGTCTTTGCAGATTGGAAAGATCCACAACGTCCCCATCTACTAGTCCGATTGTACCAACTCCTGCAGCTGCCAAATACATAGCAGCAGGTGCTCCAAGGCCACCTGTTCCAATAATTAAAACCTTTGACTCAAGTAATTTTTCTTGTCCTTCAACTCCAACTTCTGACAATAATATATGTCTTGAATACCTTTCAATTTGCTCATCATTAAAGTCCAAAACTTCCGCCTCCCATAAAATATAAAACTTCTATTTCGTCATTTTCCTTTAATACAGTTTCTTGAAATTCATCTCTTTCTACAAATTCTCCATTTAATTGAACTGAAACCATATCTGGCATTTCAACATTTTCAATTTTTAACATTTCAGTGACACTGACACCATCTTTGATTTCTTTTACTTCGCCATTAACTTTAATATTCATATTTATTCCTCCTAAACTTTTAATAATTCACTTTTGCCTTTTAAAATAATTAAAGTGTATTCTCAATTATTTTCTTGTAACTTAACAAACTTGCGCTTATTTTATAATCTCAAGTTAAAATTCCACCAATTTGAAGCTTTCGTTTTCCCTTCCCTATAAAACCAGTATGTTTTATTTATTATACCATAGATAGTATTACATTAGTAAAACATGTAAATATTTTTTTATTACATTTTCTATGAAAAATTATGTTAGATGCAAGAAAAAATTAATACAATTATATTAAAAATTGTATTTACAATTAATTTATTAAGTGATAATATACATTTAACATATAGGTTAAGTATACTTTATTTTTAGTGATTTTGTTTCATTAAATATACTTAATGCAAAAGTATATTTATAATGAAAATTTCCTTAATTACTTCTAACAAAATAGTGAAAACTTAAGAATAAAATTTAAAAACATCAAGATTAAGTAGGTGAGGCACAACTGTGAAAGATAACCTTAATATACTAAAAAATTTAAATAAGGAAGAAAAAAAGATATTCTATTCTATTCAAAAACACGGACCTATTTCTAAAAGTGAAATATCGATTTTAACAAATATTAAATTAACTACATTAAATTATACAATTGAGCCATTAGTCAAAGATGGAATTATAGTTCAAAAATGCATAGGTCAATCTACAGGTGGGCGAAAACCAATTTTATATGACATAAATTTACGAGAATTTTATATTATAGGTATAGATTTATCTAGAGTTTATACGCAGGTAATTATTACTAATTTAAAAATGGAAATTCTATATAAAAAAATGTTTATCATGGATGTCTTTTGCTCTCCAGATGAAACTGTGAGAAGAATAGATGATATTGTTAATAAGGCATACGTAAATCTTAGTTTAAGTTATACCAAATTAGTAGGCGTAGGACTAGGAACTGTTGGGCCCTTAGATATAGAAAATGGAATAATGATAAGTCCTATTAATTTTAGTGCACCTGGATGGTCTAATGTCCCTATAAAAACAATGCTGGAATCAAAATTAAAGTGTCCTATTGTAGTTGAAAACGGAGTAAATGCTGCTGTTACAGGAGAATATTTTTATGGTGTTGGAAAAGGGATTGAAAATATTGCTTATTTAAATCTTGGTATTGGAATAAGAACAGGAACTGTTTTATCAGGCAAACTTATAAAAACAATAAATGATGAGGAAGATGCTTTAGGCCACATGATCGTTGATATTAATGGAGAAGAGTGCAAATGTGGAAACTTAGGATGCGTAGAAAGTTATTCATCTATTAATGCAATAATAAAGAAGTTTTCATCAGAAGTTAAAAAAGGCAGATTTACTATCATTAATACGGCCATAGAATCTATAGGTTATAAAGATATTTGTCTTGCAGCAGAGAAAAATGATACTTTAGCTAAAGAGATAATTACGAATGCTGCATTAATTTTAGGCACTGGATTAGTGAATTATATAAATCTTCTAAATCCGGGATTAGTAATATTAAGTGGACCTTTAATAATTAACTCAAAGCTATTTTATGATGAATGTATAAACATTGTATTTAAAAAATTACATCCTGATAGAAGAAAAAAAATTATTTTCAATAGAGGGGGATTTTTTAAAGAAAATGCAATTTCAATTGGAGCCGTAGCTCTAGTAATCGAAGATATTTAGAACAAGCATTAGTTTAAGTATATAAACGTTTTTATTAACAAGAGTAATAAAACTAATTTCAAATAGGAAGATATAAGATGAAAATTTCAAAGGGTTTTAAATTATCAATTGTACTATTATTAGGTCTTTCATTACTTGGAGGATTAACTGGATGCTCCTCAAAAAAAACAGAAAGTAAAGCAGTTAATGTAAGGGTTGGATATTTTCCAAACATAACTCAATCACAAGCTCTTGTAGGTCGCGAACAGGGAACTTTTCAGAAGGCTGTAGGCGCAGCAAATGCAGATATTTTAACCTTACTACAAAAGGGAGCTATAGATGGTGAACTTGTGCCAGAACCTTGGGGATCTAGACTTATTAAAGTTACAAATAATCCAGAAAAGGACTCAGTACTTGACTTTGTTAAATCTTCAGTTAAAGAAGGATTCTTAAAGACAGAGCCAGATACAAAGGATTTATTTAACCTTACTATATTAAATAAAGTACTAAAAGATAAGGGCATAGCTCAAATACAATAATGTCAAAATACAAACGTCTGTATTTTATTAACGGGTTCCATTTTGAAGTGCTTTTACTGAAATATCATTTATATTAGCATATTAAATTACGCTAATATACTAAGTTATTAATCTACTATTTAAGCAAGAAAACACAGGCTAGAAACCTGTGTTTTCTTTGAGTTTAATTTAATATCAACTGATATTAGATGTAAGTAATTGTATTCCAAATGAATATAATAGATTATGCTATAATTCCTAAAATTTAAAATTTATGTTTAATTGGACTTTTCCCTCTTTAATTTTCGCATATATCAAGCCATTCACCGCCAGTAATATCTAGCATTTCTCCAGGTGTAACCTTAACAATGAAATTTTTCATGCCGGCACAAACGGATATATAATCATTCCGCTTTAATGAAATATCAATATAGACTTTCAAATGGTTTTTTAATCCAAATGGACTTAAGCATCCTGCTGGATGTCCTGTAATTTCTGCAATCTCGTTTCTACTCAACTTACTTGAACTTGCTTTAAAATAGTGCAAAAATTTCCCGACACTTATTTCTTTCCCTTTATCAGTTACAATCAGTATAATCTTTTCTTTTATTTTAAATGCTAATGTTTGTGAACCACATGTTTTTCTATCAAATGAACAGTTCACAATTGAGCATTCCAATCCTTTATTTAAAAAATCCTGTACCACATTGCTTATACTCATTTTATTTCCTTTCATTAAGTTATAGTTTCTGGACTAATAAAACATTTTTGTGCTATGTTTTAAAACACTTAAAATCCCCTATAATGTTTTCATTTACTATTTTTGAATAGGTATTCCCTTAAACTTGATGCATGATCTGAATTATAAAAAACATAAGATAATGTTTGATGGACCGGAGCTGCAGTTATCCCTAGAGTAGTGCCAACAATATTCTCTTCATATAAATGTAATGTTTCAAAATTTAATTTTTCTTCTGACATAATATTACCTCCTAATTATTCTTTTATAAGCCATAGCTTTCATACACTCTTTTAACTTCTCCTAATTAGAAGATATAGATCCATTTTTTAAGGTAAAAAAGCCACCTTCCAATAAGGAAAGTAGCTTTTTAGTCTTATTATACAATAGAATTATATAATAAGATTTGCTAACATCCTTATCTTTCAGATTTCTTAATCTGATGGAATTGACACCAATGCATTTTTAAAAAATACTGGTTGTCGGGCATCATCGGGCCAGTCCCTCTGCCTCTCTGGATAAGTTATATTTAGTTGTGAAATAATATTTTTTTATTATATTGTTTTTTCAAGTGCTTGTTTTAAATCGTATATAATATCATCAATACCTTCTACTCCAATTGACAGTCTTATCAAGTCTGGAGTAACTCCAGCAGCCTTTTGCTCCTCTTCATTAAGCTCTGCATGTGTTGTGCTGGATGGGTGAATTACTAGAGACTTTGCATCAGCAACATTTGCAAGAAGCGAGAATAGCTCTACGCTATTAATGAATTTCTTTCCAGCTTCAAGTCCACCTTTTATTCCAAAAGTGAATATTGATCCTGCTCCCTTTGGTAAGTATTTTTTAGATAATTCTTTATATTTACTTCCCTCAATTTCAGGATAATTTATCCATGATACTTTTGGATGTTTACTCAAAAATTCAACTACTTTTCTAGCATTTGAAACATGTCTCTCAACTCTTAATGACAATGATTCTAGTCCCTGAAGAAATAAAAATGCACTCTGAGGACTAAGTGTTGCACCTGTGTTACGTAATAATTGAACCCTAGCCTTTAGAGCAAATGCCGGAGCACCTAAATCAGCGTATACGAGTCCATTATAACTTTTGTCTGGTGTTGTAAAATCAGGAAATTTACCACTTGCTGCCCAATCAAATTTTCCTCCATCAACTATTATCCCACCAATTGTAGTTCCATGTCCTCCAATGAACTTTGTTGCTGAATGAATAACTACATCAGCACCATACTCAATTGGACGTGAGAGGAACGGAGTTGCAAATGTATTATCAATAATAAGTGGTATTTTATTTTCATGAGCAATCTTTGCTACTGCTTCGATATCTAATACATTTATTTTCGGATTCCCTATTGTTTCACCATAAAGTGCTTTTGTTTTATCTGTGATCGCTTTTCTAAAGTTCTCAGGATCATCAGGATCAACAAATATTACGTTAATTCCAAGTTTTCTAAGTGTTACATTAAATAATTCATGAGTACCACCGTATAGAGTACTTGCAGATACTATTTCATCACCGCTGCTTGCTACATTAAGTATTGAATATAATATTGCGGACATTCCTGAAGCTGTAGCGAGTCCTGCCACTCCACCTTCAAGCTCTGCTACTCTCTTTTCAAATACATCTGTAGTTGGATTCATTATCCTTGCATATACATTTCCAGGTTCTTTTAATTGAAATAAATTTGCTGCATGATCTGCATTTTTAAATACAAAAGATGATGTTTGATAAATTGGAACCGCCCTTGCTCCTGTAGTAGGGTCTGGAACCTGCCCTGCATGTACCTGTAACGTTTCAAAACTTAATTTTCTCTCACTCATAATAATTCCCCCCTTTTATTAGTTATAAATTCACCCTATATGTTGCTATAGAAGTATTTCCCTTTACAGTTATCTGTAAATATAAAGTATTTTAAATTATTATTAAAAATTTTATTTGCCCAATACCTAGTAATCATATATGTTTGTTTAGATGTTGTTATTATGATAATGCTATTCAAGAATAATGTCAAGTATTTTTTTGTTTTTAGTTTTTTATATATTTACTAAATATTTATATTACACTAAAATTTCAGAGCAATAGAAAAATCATTTATAAGATCTTCTGTACTTTCTAGTCCCACTGAAACACGAATTAGATTATCAGTTATACCTAATTTTTCCCTTTCTTCTTTTGGAATAGATGAATGTGACATTTTTACAGGATATGATACTATCGTTTCTACCCCTCCAAGGCTTACTGCAACAGCTGCTAAGGTTACTTTTTTCATAAAATGTTTTGCAATAGCTACTGATGTTGCTTTAAATGAAAGGACTGCCCCTGCTCCATCAGCTTGCGAGAAGTGTATGTCCCTTCCTGGGTGATCAACAAGTCCAGGATAATATACACAATCCACTTCTGCTTGCTCAGAGAGCCACTCCGCAACTTTCTGAGCACTCTTTTGCTGATGGTCAAGTCTCACTTTCAAAGTTTTTAGTCCTCTGAGTAAAAGCCATGAATCTTGGGGTCCAAGTATTGCTCCAAACGTATTTTGCACAAATTGAATTCTACATGCCAAGTCCTCATCTTTAACAGCTACAAGGCCTCCTATAACATCACTATGGCCTCCAATAAATTTGCTTGCACTGTGAACTACAATATCTACTCCCAAAGTTAATGGTTTTTGAAGATACGGAGACATGAATGTGTTATCTACTATTGTTATTATATTGTTTTCTTTAGCTAATTTAATACAGGAAGTTAAATCTGTAATCGAAAGAAAAGGATTTGAAGGAGTTTCAAGAAATAGTGCTTTTGTATTTTCTTGTATACTGTTTTTTATATTTTCAATATTGGTAGCGTCAATAAATGTTGATGTAATATTAAATTTACTAAAAAATTTCGTTACACTTCTATAAGTACCACCATATACATCCTTGCATACCAATATGTGGTCACCTGCATTGAAAAGAGACAATACTGATGATATTGCAGCCATCCCTGATGAAAATGCAAAACCTCTAAAGCCACCCTCGAGCTTTGCAATAGTATTCTCTAGAGCTTCCCTCGTTGGGTTTCCAGATCTTGAATACTCATATTTACCAAGGTTATCTACATCTTCATGATTAAATGTAGATGCTTGGTATATAGGTACACTTAGCGCTCCTGTATTCTTATCAATTTCATTTCCGTTATGTATAAGTTCTGTTCCAAAGTTCATAAAATTCACTCCCTATTTTATTTAATAAATATTACTGTATTTTTCTTTAGGTGTAGTATTCAAACATCAAACCAGATACAATATTTTTATAATTATAAATTATCATATAAATCCTCTATAAGAGTAAGACTCCCCTTGTATCCGGCATATGTTCTGTTAAATATAAGACGATCAGTAATTGGGTATGAAATAATGCTACATTGAATGTCGTTTTCCAATGCAAATTCCTTCTCCTTAGTACTACCTATTAGCAAAGTTATCTCATCATGTGCTTCTAATTCTTTTTTAATTTTCCATTGATCACTCTCGAAAACTACCTTTGGTGGCCTTGCATATTCAAGCTGTGTAAGCTGATCCTTTATAACTTCAAAATCCTCAAGGCGAAATATAGGATCTGTAATTATAGCAACAATTGGTGTGAAGCTATAGTCATTTGCAAGGTACCTCGTAACTCCCACAACAGTATTTGCATCGCCAACCACAGCAAATTGTTTCCAACTCATAACACCAATGGCTGTTTCAAGATAACTGTAGACATAATCCTCCTCTTTTGCTATAACCTCCTGAGCGAGATTTTCAAGCCCTAATTCTTTAGCAACAGCTCTAATAAAAGCTGAAGTATCACTAGCGCCAATAGGTAATCCTGGCCATCTTAGAAAAGGTACCCCAAATCGCTCCTGATATTCTTTTGCAGCACTTTTTAATAGCCAAGGTGAAATAATAATATTAAGCGCTGCTGCTGGTGAATTTCTAATGTCCTCAATACCCTGATGGTGAGTAAAGAATGTGTTTACTTTTAGTCCCAGCATTTCAAGTATCCTAGTCAGTTCTTCAAAATTACCCTCCCAAAATGGATCATGATATGGCATAATTCCAAATAGATTAACAAGGTTATCTATACGCTCCGCTGGTTTTACAATATGCTCTAAAAGTGAACTAAAAGCAATTTCATAACCTCTGTAACTATCTCCAAGGAACCCAGGAGTATCAATAGGATATACCGGTATGCCTTTTTTCCTAAACTCCTCAGTAACACTTTTTATATCGTCCCCTATGATGCCTGCTGTACAACCAGATAATACAAAAAACGCATCTGCTTCTAATATTTCAATTGCACCCTCTATTGTTTCTCTTAAATGATCTTCACCTCCAAAAACTACATCTTTTTCCAGCATATTTGTACATGGAGTTGATACACCCGAAACATAAAATGGTGAACGACCACCAGCTTGCCCCGCTTCACCTGCTGTCGTTTGCATACAACACCCTGGACCAGCATGATAAATTGGTATAACACGGTTTATTGCAGATAGAACCGCATTAACACCACCTAAAGCACAATTCCCACGAGGACTTTCAGTAATTAATGACATAAAAAACCTCCTTATTATTTTATTCTACTGTATTTATTTTACTCAATTTGTTTAATAAATTTGAAAGCATCTTCATCATACCATGATTTTTTGTAGGGTAATCGTGCATGTTTAGCAAGTTTTTTATTAAATCCTGGATTCTCTATCTGATCTGCAATTTTATTTCCAAGATATAATATCCCATCATATCCCATTGTCGGCCGTTTCATATCGAGAACATGTGTAGTAGGTATCCCAAGTCTGGCGGACCAAGAAGGCACACCAATAAATACATCCGGCTTTAATTTTTTAACGAGATTTATTTGCTCAAAAGGCTGCATATTAGCAATATCTATAACATAATCACCATGAATAGCATTTAAATATTCTATGTCAATTTGAGCATCCTCATCATAAGTCGGAGTTTCAAGTCCAACCAACTTCATTCCAAAATCATCAATGAGAGCTGCCGCTGCAAAAGACCGTCCACTTCCACCACAAATGAAAACTCTTTTTCCAGAAAGGCGATGACGAATACTTTCAATTAGTGGTAGTATACGCTTATGTTCCTCCTCAATATGTTGCTCTGCCTGCGCCTCTTTCCCTACAAGTGCTGCAACTCCTCTAAACCATATATCTGTATTTCGAACCCCTATAGGCATTACAGTATGAGAAAATGGAATATCATAATCCTCTTCTAACGTTTTCATAAATTCATCCGCAAATACCTTACATATAGCTGTTGATCCTTGCGCTGCTGGTATTTTTTTTATTTTTTCCAGTGAACTATAAAATGGAATGTAATTAGCATGAAGTTCCAATATAGAAAGCATGCGTTCAATTTCTAATTGATCCTTATAACTTACTGTTGTTGGTGCAAATAAATTTATTAATCCCTTCTCCTTTGGAACTTTTTTACCATGAAATATATATTTTGCTATAGATATAAATGCAGTATCAAATCCAGAAGCACAAACCTTAGTTTTAAAGCCTTCACAATGAATTGGAACTAGTATTGTATTTAATTCCTTTTGTAGTTCAGAAGAAACACCATCTATATCATCACCAATAATTCCAGATGCACAAGATGCAAATATAAATATAAGTTTGGGGCTATAACGCTCGTATGCCAAAAGTATGGCATCCCTAAGCTTTTTTTCTCCACCATGAACAATATCTACCTCATCTAAATTTGTAACTATGATCTTAACATTTTTTATTAATTTTACACCTCTATGAGCCTGCCCTACCTGATATAGATCGTTTGCCATTGACGCACAACCAACACAACCTTGAGGAGAATGCACTATAAATACCGAATCCTCCATAGACATTAGTGCAGACATACTATTAATCTGCTGACATTGCAATCCTTGACTAAAGGTTCTATCAGCCATCTTAAAGCACTTCTTGTCAAATTTCTCCGCTAGCTCAGAACTGTTTCCACCACAATCATTGTATGTGAATGGTCTGCTTTCTCTTATTCCTGAATACTCATTACTCATACAAATTCTACCTCTCTTATCAATTATTCATTCTCACTTTATTAACCAAACAAAAAAGGTCATGATTCGAACAAATCGAATCATGACCTCCAGTTTACTGGTCAATCATTTAAATTAAAGTATCCCTAATTCATTTTAATTGAATTGTCATTATTTTTTCCAGGCCGGAAAACTTAATGTAATCAGCAACTTCATCTTAATCTTAATTTTTCATTTCGCTCCATCTGTATAGCTACACCATCCTGTACCACTAATGTTACAGATCCATACTGAGTTGTTTTAAGTAACTCTAAAAGCTTTTTTAGGTTTTCAGCTGATATACTCCGATTATCAAGCAATAAATCTTTTTCCCACATAACTACCCCCCTCAATTCTATTGCTATTAATTTCCCATCTTCAATATTTATACCTACTAAATTAACACCTACTAATTATTCTTAAATCATTTTATAATAAGTTTTTTCAAATTTCATACTATTCCTATATGTTTGTTTTCTATTGTTATTATATTAATACTATTTCAAATTAATGTCAAGCATATTTTATCTATATTTTACTCTCTGCTTATCTAAATGCTTGCTCCAAATCTTCTATCAAATCCTTAGCATCTTCTATACCCACAGACAATCTCAGTAGCTTTTTATTTACTCCTAATTTTTCTCGCATTTTTTCTGGAATTGCACCATGTGTCTGCATACAAGGATATGTTAATAGACTTTCAACCCCACCTAAACTCTCTGCAAATAATATTAACTTTAAATTATTTAGAATTTTTGGTATTTCCTCAGCGTCTATTACACTAAATGATATCATCCCGCCAAATCCTGTGGTTTGTTTCTTAGATATCTCAAAGCTATCATGCTTTTCATCACCCACATAATATACTTTTTCTATCTTTTTATGATTTTTTAAAAAATTTAAAATTTTAAAAGCATTTGATTGTTGTTTTTCCATTCTGATTCCTAGCGTTTTAATGCTTCTTAGTGTAAGCCAGCTATCAAAAGGTGACAGCATACCTCCTTCTGACATTGCATACAAAAAAATAGGTTCAATTAAACTTTCATCTGCGACAATTATAAACCCAGACATTATATCATTGTGACCTCCAATATATTTTGTTCCACTATGAATTACAATATCCGCTCCAAAATTAATTGGTTTTTGAAAATATGGAGATAAGAATGTATTATCTACAATTAATAATCCTTTATTTCCTTTTATTATATTAGAAATTGCACGTAAATCTGTAACTTTCATCGTTGGATTTGATGGTGTTTCAACGAAAATATATCTTGTATTTGGTTTAATTGCCTTTTTTACCTCTTCTAAATTACTTGTATCGACATATTCAAATTCAATGCCATATACACCATAAATATCAGTAAACAAACGATAGGTTCCTCCGTATAAATCATCAGAGACTAATATATGATCACCAGGTTTAAACAATTTTGCAACTGTAGAAATTGCTGCCATTCCACTAGAAAATGCCCATGCCTTTTTACCATTCTCTAGCATTGCAATTGTATTTTCAAGTTCTAACCGTGTAGGATTACCATATCTGCTATACCCAAATCCTGTAGTTTGATCATATCCAGGATGAACAAATAAAGCACTTTGATAAATAGGAGTATTTACGGCTCCTGTTTCCTTATCTATACCTGAATATCCTCTTACTATTTTTGTATTTTCCCTAAACCTAAAGTTCTTACTTTCTTTATCAATTCCCATGTAGCCCTTTGCCATTTTCGTCATTTTTTCCTTGTTACTCTCTTCCATAAATCTCACCTCTCCGACAATTTAATATAATAAGATTAAGATTCGCATATGTAGTAATATAACAATTCATTTTTATCCTCTCTCTGATAAAAAAACAGAAACTAAGTGCTTGTTATACTAAACGCCTAGTCTCTAATATTCGCTCTAAATTGCATACTCCAAAACTACTGAGTATATATCCTCCAATAACCTTAACCCACCCTGATAACCTACATAAGAACGATCTAATACCAATCTTTCTGTTACAGGCATTGATATCCCTACATAGTGACCATTTAATTCTTTAGCAATTGTCTTATCCCAATTACTTCCTAAAACTATTGGTCTTCCTGGGAAACGGGTATTTCTTAGTTCTTCATGAATTTTACCACCATCAATTGTAAATTCGACCTCTGCACTAATTCCATGTTTATAATCTTTGAATAATTCCCTAACTGCATCCTGATATTCTTCTGGAGTATCCTCAACAATATATTGCTTTGATGGAAATAGTCCCATATCATTAACAAGAAATCTTGAAGCTGCTAATGCATAATTACTGTCCGCTATTATTACAAATCTTCTTCCAACTTCACGTGTCTCAAGTAATATATCTGCAATACGTTCAATAAAATAATAAAATTCATCTTCATGTTTTTTAATAACTGATTCAATCAAATCAACATTAACCCCAGCAAATTGTCCGACAGTTCTTAAAAATTTACCAGTTTCATATGGACCAATTGGAAGCACTGGATAATGTAAATAAGGTGTTCCAAATTTCTCTGCTAATGACTTAATATTTTTAAGTCCGACCCAAGGGGATACAAGTAAATTAAAAGAAGCACTTGGAATTTTGTCTAAAGCTTTCACACCATTTCCTGGGCCAAAAATTACATTTGGTACTAGTCCTAATTCTGACAATAAAATTCCTAATTGCTTCAAATTGCCATACCAGAATGGATCATAAACTGGAACTGTTGCCCATATATTAACTAATTTCTCTACAATAGGCGCTGGTTTTAGGTATTGGTCGATAATTGCTTGAACTACAAGCTCATGTCCCAATATATTATTTCCTTTAAAACCTGCCGTTTCAGCATATATTACAGGTTTTTCACTTCCTTTAAATCCTCTCACTACTTCACGTACATCATCACCTACAATTTCTGTAACACAACCACTTAAAACAACAAAAAAATCTGCATCTAATACTTTAAGTGAATTTTCTATAGTTTCTTTTAGTTTACCTTCCCCTCCAAATATAACCTCTTTTTCACTTATATTAGTAGATGGATATATTTGAGGAGATATATATCCTGAAGACTGTCCTCCATTTGAAGTGGCAAGAGCTGCGGCGAGCTTTGTACCACAACCTGGTCCTGCATGAAGAATTGGTACTGCACGTTCTATAACTTGCACTGTTTGAGCCGCACCTAAAGCACACACATATCTTGGTTGATCTAAAATATCAGGCATTTACTTTTTCCTCCCCAGTTTTAAGAAATATTGAATGATCCTGTTTTAACCACCAATCCGTGTATGGTAATTTAGCATGATCTCTTAAACTATTTGCAAGACTTCTATTTGTAACTGTATCTAAAATTTGATATGCGAAATTTATTAGCCCATCATAACCAAACGCTGTATACTCATCTCCTACAAATATCGAAGCTGTCCCCTGCTTCATTGCCCAAACAGTAGTTCCAGGGTGACGAGATAAATATATATCTGGTTTTAAAGTTTGAAGAATATTCATTACCTCATAATTTTGTTGGTCACTAACACTAAATGGTACATCGCAAGGTAAATTTTCAGTTAAATACTCATATTCAGCTGCTTCACTGCCATGATCATATTTAGGATCTAAATGCCAAGCGGATGCCCATAATACTTTAATACCTAGCTCATCAAGCACTCGAATATAGTTTAATGTGAATCCTGGTCCCATACCAATAACAGCTTTGAGACCTTTTAACTTTTTCTTTACTTCTTCAAGCTCAGGAGCAATTCTTAAACGCTCTTTTGCTATGTATTCCTCTACTTCCTTCTCTTTTCCTATGGCTTTGCCAAGCCCTCTTATCCAATCTTCATATCCTGCTATTCCATGTGGATGAAGTGTTCGAACGTAAGGAACCCCATATTGTTCTTCAAGTCCATTTCCAAGATAAGTTCCAAGGGTACCACAAATAGAAACCGTAGCTATTGATTCTGATATTTTTGAAAGCCTTTCTACCGTTACTCCACGTGGAATAAACAATGGCTCTACACCGAAATTAGCAAATATCTCTGTTATTTTTTTTCTTTCACTCCCAAAGAAATTTATAAAATTAACCACATTAGTTTTCTTTTCAGGTGGTTTAACAATTCCTGTAAGTATTGCATGAAATGCTGCATCAAATCCAGAAGCCCATATTTTAGTTTTGAACCCTTCACAAAATACCGGAATTACAGGAATAGGTAATTCCTCCATAAGCTCATCAACTGCACTAGTAATATCCTCACCTATAACCCCTGATACACAGGATGTTGAAACAAATATAGCTTTTGGTTTATATCTTTCATATGTTTTAATTACAGTATCCTTAAGTTTTTGAGTTGCTCCAAATATAGTATCCTGCTCATTCATATTAGTGCTTACAAAAACTATATTACGTTCATCTATCCCTTGTTCTCTAATCATTGCTTTATACACACTATTACTACCTATTGCTCCTGCTGTGCAACCAATAGGTGCATGATTTACTTGAACAGCATCTATAATTCCAGATACTGTTCCTTGAGCGCACCCTGCATTACAAAGTGTACCTTGATTAAAACATCTTTCTCCATTACATAAATTCCCACACCCAAGTTTCTTACTTACATCCTTTATGCTCCCACAATAGCCCGTTATTGAACCTAATCGATTTTCACGTGTTTGTGCTTCCGCGACATCAAGATTTATTGCCATATTCATTCCTCCATACACTATTAGTTTTATATGTCCTTAACACTACTAATTAAATTGTATAATTCCAATCAGGAACTATCCTCTTTAGAAATTGCTTTGTACGTTCTTCCTTAGGATTTTGAAATATCTCCTTAGGAGTCCCTTCTTCTACTACTACACCACCCTCCATAAATATCACTCTGCTTGCAATATCATAAGCAAAGGACATTTCATGGGTAACTACAACCATTGTAATTCCCTCTTTTGCCACTTTTTTCATTACCGATAGGACTTCCCCTACCAGTTCAGGATCCAATGCTGATGTAGGTTCGTCAAAAAGAATTACTTCTGGATTTAGTGCAAGTGCACGAGCTATACCAACACGTTGCTGCTGACCTCCTGAAATTTGCGATGGATATGCATCATATTTATCTGTAAGCCCTACCTTATCAAGCATTTTTCTGCTTATTAACTCTGCTTCTTTTTTAGGAACTTTTCGAGCAGTTATTAACCCTTCCTTTACATTTTCAAGAACTGTTTTATTGTTAAAAAGGTTATATGTCTGAAATACCATAGCAGTCTTTCTACGTATGCACAATATATCCTTCTTTGTTGCATGCTTAAATTTTACTTTGATTTCACCTATTGTTATTTCACCCTCATCCGCTTTTTCCAAGAAATTAATGCATCTTAAAAGTGTAGTTTTTCCTGAGCCACTAGGACCTAATATTACTACAACCTCACCTTTTTTAACTTGTATATCAACACCTTTTAAAACTTCATTTTTCCCAAAAGCCTTGTGTATTCCTTTTACTTTTATCAAAGTACTACCCCCTTTCCATATTGCTTCAAATGCTTTTCAAGCATATATGAAACTCTCTCAAATACAATACAAATTACCCAATAAACTATTGCAGCTGCAATGTAAGCCTCTAGAAACAAATAGTTACCATTTGCAGATATTAAGGCACCATTCATCACATCTGTTACTGATATTAAAAATGCTACCGATGAGCCCTTAAAAAGTCCTATAAGGCTACTACATAACATAGGAACCACTACAGGAAATATCTGTGGAAGTACAATTCTCCTTAAGGTCTGAGTTTTTGTCATCCCCACTGAATAAGAAGCTTCATACTGCCCAATATCCACCGACATAAGTCCTCCACGTATTATCTCAGAAATGGTTGCGATAGCATATATTGAAAGTCCTATAATTGCAACATAGATAAGATCTATATCTTTAGAACGTATTGTCCAATGAAAAAACACTGCAATTCCATCAAAACCTTGAATTAATCCAAAATACATAATTAAAAGTATTAACGATACTGGTATTCCTTTGATAATTACAACGTATATTTGAGATAATTTCCACAAAACTTTAACTTTGTACACTCTTGTTATTGCAACTAAAGTTCCTAAAATGATTCCTATTACAAGTGGTACAAAAGCAAGAACCAATGAAACTGGTATAAATTTAATTGCAGCCTTTAAAGCTACAACCATAAAGTTGAAATCAAATTCCATAATAACACCTACCATCACTTATAATTTTAATACAACTTTTTTATATTCAACCTTTTTTTCAATAATAGTAAATCCCTTTTCAAGTAAGGTTCCTAATACTAGAAAAATAATTGCAGCAGCTATATATGCTTCTATGGAATGATATGTTGTAGCACCAATTGCTTTTGCTTTTCCCATCACATCAATTATTCCAATTGTAAAAGCGAGCGATGTATCTTGCAAAAGTCCTAAAAAGCTGGTTCCAAGATTTGGTAGAGCAATTAGAATTGATTGCGGTGCTACTATACGATAAAAAGTTTGTAACCTTGTCATTCCTACTGAATACGCAGCCTCAGTTTGCCCAATATCTACACTTGTAATAGACGCTCTAATAATTTCGCTCATAAAAGCTGCTGCGTTTAATCCATAGGTTATTATTACAAAATATAATTTATCCCATCTATTAATATCAATACCTATGCTTAACAAAACATTTGGCAAACCAAAGTAAACTATAAATAGTTGTACAATTATTGGGGTGCCTCTATTAAAAGATATATATATTGTTGCTAATTGACTAAGGATAGGTATTTTATAAAGCCTAAATAAAGCTAATACTATACCTAGAATGAGTCCTATTACAGTTGCAAATATTACAATCAGTAAGGTAATGTAAAGGCAAGATAATAATAGGGGTAAATCCTTAAAAATTAAACTAAAGTCAAACATTTTTCCCATCTATATTCACAACCTTTATCATTAATTATTAAATCAACAAACATAATTTAAAATCAAATGCACCGAAGGTGCATTTGAAGAAATTACTCGTTAGTAGTATAATCTCCACCTAATATATCTATGGAAATCTTAGATAATTTTCCATTTGCTTTCAAAATCTTTAACGCTCCATCTACATCTTCTTTTAGCTTAGTGTCTTCTTTACGGTAAACATAATAAGTATTTGAAGATGCTATAGGCTCACCTACAGTTTGAATTACATTGCCATAAGTTTTATTTAATGCTTCTACTATTCTTTTTATTGAAATAAATGCATCTATTCTCCCATCTTGAACAGACTTAACTGTAGTAGCTTGATCTGCACTTGAGTAAACAAGTTTTATTGCATTATTATTTTTCTTATTATATGTTTCTAAAGTATAGGCATCGTTGCTACCTGGGGATACTTGCACAGTTTTACCTTTTAAATCGTCGATTCCTTTAATAGCTGTATTTCCCTTCTTAGTAACTATTCTTAAAATAAATGTAGTGTAACTTTCCCCACCAAAAAGGTATTTATCTTCTCTTTCAGGATTTTTCTCAAATTGATGAGCTCCTATATCAACTTTCTTTGCTCCTAAACTAACTAAAATTGTTTTAAATTCTGCTGGTTGATATTCAAATTTGTATTGTGGAAGAAGTTTATTTACTTCCTGCAAAACTTCATATTCATAACCAGCAATTTTTCCACTATCATCTAAATAACAATATGGTTTAAATGCATTTCCTATTCCTATAACAATTGTTTTTTGTGTTGCCGATTTATTAGCATTTACCGCGGTGTCACTTGTTTTAGAAGAACATCCAAAAAGTGTTAATGAAAGTAAAATTAGTCCAGTAATTAATTTTGCTTGTTTAATCTTTTTCATTAAAAATCCCCCCTGTTTATGTGCTAAACCATATAGATATAAAAAATAAAGACTTTAGGCAAAGTATTTGTTATTGTAAAAAACAAATACTATTACTTAAAGTCTCTGGTTTTCCAGTAAACTTAGAACATAGTGAAAATTAGACTCACATCCATATTTTATATATTTACTGCTTCAGCCTTTTTACTCTTTTCACGATCCAAAAATTTAACTTCCTTTGCATTAACCTTGTAAATAACTGTTCCCGAAGTTTGTAGTTCATTATCATCCGCGATTTTCTTTAAATTAGGATATCGAATACTTATAGCATCAATTGCTTTGTTAAGCTCTTCTTTTTCCTCAATTACTTTCGCAATGCCCGTTATAGTGAAATTTGTAAATGAACCAAAATCCTGGCCTTCATTTTGGAAAAATAATGTGACATTAGAATTTTCATTTATATTTTTAACCTTCTCTGTATCTTTATTTGTGGCAAAATAAAGATTAACACCGTCATTAGCAAAACCTCTTATTACTCTTATCTTAGGAACATTATCCTTGCCCGTAGTTGCTAATATTGCTAATTGTGAACTTTCGATGTACCATATAGCATCATTAATAACATTACTCATTTTACTCTCTCCTTTATATATCTAGTGCATTTAATTATTCTTCATCTTTAAAAAGTGCAGTCGATAAATATCTTTCTCCTGTATCTGGTAATAAAACTACAATTATTTTATCCTTATTTTCACTTCTTTTTGCAATTTGCACCGCGGCAAAAGTTGCCGCTCCAGAAGATATACCAACTAATAATCCTTCACTTCTAGCTAAATCCCTAGTTGTTTGAAACGCTTCTTCGTTCTTAACCTTATAAATCTCATCAATTATTTCTTTATTAAAGACTTTTGGCACAAATCCAGCACCAATACCTTGAATTTTATGTGGTCCTGAAGCTCCTCCAGACAATACTGGTGAATCAAAAGGCTCAACTGCTATGATTTTGATATTAGGATTTTTTTTCTTTAAAGCTTCTCCAACTCCTGTAATTGTACCTCCTGTGCCGACCCCAGCTACAAATATATCTACTTTTCCATCTGTATCATTCCATATTTCCTGCGCTGTTGTCTTCCTATGAATCTCTGGATTTGATTCATTTTCAAACTGTTGAGGTATAAAAGAGTTTTTTGTTTGGGCTGAAAGTTCTTCTGCTTTTTTAATAGCTCCCTTCATGCCATCTTTACCAGGAGTCAATACTAATTCTGCGCCAAGAGCTTTAAGAACACTTCTTCTTTCAATGCTCATTGTATCAGGCATAGTAAGTATTAATTTATATTTTTTTGAAGCCGCTACAAATGCTAAAGCAATCCCTGTGTTACCACTAGTGGGTTCTATAATTACTGTATCCTTATTAATTAATCCTTTTTCCTCTGCATCTACAATCATTGAATAGCCTATCCTATCTTTTACACTTCCACCTGGATTAAAGTACTCTAATTTTGCAACTACTTTCCCCTTAGCCTCTTTTTCCAAATTATAATCTGTAAGCTCTAATAGTGGTGTATTTCCTATTAAATCGGTTAACTTTTTAGCGATTTTTGCCATTGTAATTCCTCCCCTTACTAATTTTTTAAGATTATATTTAACAAATATAGTAGCATTATAAAATGCTACCCATAGTTATTAATCAATGCTATAAATCACATATTAACTACTTTATTTTTATCATTTCAACAATTATAAATTCCCAGCAGCTCCAGTTCCTATTACTCCACTTTCAAGCTCTAGTAATTTATCTGCCCATTTAGCTGCCCAATCTCTTAGTTCCTGCACTCCAAGTGGAGATGGAGTTTTTGATTCTACATGTTCATTAATTTTAGTTGCTAGCCTATTATAAATTTTAGCTTGTTCTGAATTTGGCGCATTCTCAATTGTAGTTTTGCCATGAAGCTCACTTTGAGTTACTGTAATTGATCTAGGAACATATTCCATTATTTTTGTATTCGTTACCCTTGCAAAATCATCAACTATATCCTTTGCATAAGGAGAATTAATCGAATTTGCTATAATACCTCCAAGCAATGCTCCACCAGACTTAGAATATTTTTGAATTCCTTTAAATAGATTATTTGATGCATACACTGACATGAAATCTGAAGATGAAACTGTAAATACATGTTCTGCTATTCCCTCTCTTATTGGAACTGCAAACCCTCCGCAAACAACATCTCCTAAAACATCATATATAACATAGTCTAGATCAAGTTCTTCGAATACTCTTTGCTGCTTAAATAATTGAACAGCTGTTATAATTCCTCTTCCTGCACAACCGACCCCTGGAGCTGGTCCACCTGCTTCAACGCAATAGATTCCATTAAACCCTCTAAATAATACATCATGTGCCTTTACTGAATTTTTTTCTCTTAATGTATCTAATACTGTAGGAATATAATCTCCACCTCTTAATGTATTTGTGGAATCACTTTTAGGATCACAACCAAATTGCAGAACCTTATAACCTTGTTTTGATAATGCTGCACTAATATTGGATGTTGTAGTTGACTTACCAATACCACCCTTACCATAAATCGCTATTTGCTTTATTTTCTTTGCCATTTTTATCACTCCTATTTTGTATTATTTCATTTTGTCTTTTAATTGTTACTTTTATCAATATTTGAATAATATTTAATTAATTTATTTAAAGCATCCTCAATGAAATTACGGACATCAAACGAATCTATTCCATTTCTTCGGAGAGCCTCAGCAGCACCCTTCCCTATTTGACTTACTAAAACTGCTCTTGAGCCTTTAAGTGCTTCCACTGCTGATAAAAGCTTATTTTCATCATGTTCTCCATGATTACAAAAGGCACCAGCTTCTAATAATTCTAGAAATTTGAAATTTTCTCCATCCACTTCAAAAATCAAAAACTGAGTTGCTCTTCCAAAATGTTGATTTACAACTTTACCATCACTACTTGCAACAGCTATTTTATATGACATAAAATCACCTCTTATTTATAAGAATATTTTTTAACCATGTGAAAATGTCTCAAGATGTTTATGTGTTCCATAAAGTTTACTTGAAAGATCTTCTTTGCCTGGTATGCCACACGCATCTGCACGGCAGTGTTTGCAATGCCTAAATACTTCAAGATGTTTTTCAGCCTGAGTCCTTGCTTTATCTAATTGTTCACATGTTGGAGCTGGAACATAACTAAGATCATGTTGAGGTATAAGGGGGATTATATTATATAAAGTTGCACCAGCCGCTTTAACGGTTTTTGCTATTTCTTCAATATGTTCATCATTTATACCCGGTATTAACACAGAGTTTATCTTTACTATCACTCCAAGTTTACTTACAGCTTCTATACCTTTTAGTTGATTAGTAATTAATATCTTAGCTGCCTCCTCACCATAATATTTTTTACCTTCATATACTATATAAGAGATGATCTTACTCTGAATTATTGGATCTACAGCATTCACAGTAACAGTTAGTGTTCTTACTCCTACATCATAAAGATCCTGTGCATATTTATATAGTAATAATCCATTAGTACTAAGGCATTTTATTAATTCAGGATATGCAGCATCAACATATTTAAATGTTTCAATTGCCTGATTTGTTGCCAATGTATCACCAGGACCTGCTATTCCTACTACAGTAATTTGCGGGCATAATCTAAGTGCTTTTTTAATTGTTTCAACCGCATCCCTTGGAGCTAAAATTCCATTTGCAACACCAGGTCTATCTTCATTACTATTACAATCTCGTTTGCAAAATTTACACTGTATATTACAAGCTGGACTAACCGGAAGATGAACCCTTCCAAAATTTGCATGAGCTTCTCCTCCGAGGCATGGATGCAATTTCGCTAAATGAGAAAAATCGGTATTCTTTCTTTCAATACTATTTGTGTTTTCCATTGGTTTATCCCCCTTATTTATTTAGATTTCATTAACACAGCTGAATATACCCAAAAGTTTATTTTCTACACCATTAAAAAAAGGCTTTAGGACAGATTTAATCTGTATCCTAAAACCTCTAGTTATCTAGTCAGTTTCATTCAATGTTTAGTTTATACTATTCATATATGTTTAATATGTTATTCTTCATATTATAAACTTGCTTATATTCTTTGTCAACATCTTCTATAGAATAAATGAAAATTAAATATATACTTTATTTTAATTGTTCTCCTAAAAACTTTAGTGTATACTCAATCACTTGCTCTTCCCATTCCTTTTTATCAAAGGTATGATTCGCCCCACTAATTACCTGTAACTTCGAAGACTCTCCAAAAGAATAAATATACTTTTGGGATGCACTTAATAAAACTACATCATCTTTTTCTCCATGAATTATAAGAGACTGTTTATCATATGCAGATGCTTTTTCATATATTTTTAGCTCTTTTACATTATCCACAAATCCCGTTCCAAGAAGTAATCCTTCAACATCAAAATAACCTTGCCTTCTAAATTTCTCATAGTTACCCGCAATATAGTGCTTATCTAAAATTATCTCATCTATATTTCCTGCAGGTGCCCATAAGCACATTGTTTTTATATCACTTTTTCTGTTGCCTGATAACATGCTAGCAACTGCTCCTCCCATGCTCAATCCTACAATTCCTACATTATCATTATCTACAAAATCTAATGTCCTTACATAGTTCAAAATATTATTTGCATCTTTAAGTTCACTACTCACAGTCATATCTATAAAATTTCCATCACTTTCGCCGCTACCAGCAAAATCAAATCTTATACTTGCTATTCCTACTTTTTCTAGTAGTCTAGAGAGCTTTACAAAGATAAAATGCGGACCCATTTTATCTCCACAAAGGCCATGAAGTATTATAACTATCGGAACCTTACCATTTATATTATCTGGGACATGGAGCATGCCGCGAAGCCTCAATTTACCACTTTCAATTTCAACTGTCCTTTGCATCTAACCCTACCTCCATATTTCATTTTGTTTTATAAATAAGCTCGTATTGTTATCTTAATCTTAACTTCTCATTTCGTTCTATTTGTATAACTACCCCATCTTGTACCACTAATGTTACAGATCCATATCGAGTTGTTTTAAGTAACTCTAATAGCTTTATTAAGTTTTCTTCTGATATACTCCTATTATCATATAATAAGTTTTTTTCCACTATAATTATCCCCCCAATATTAAAGAGTCACCAATCAGTCCTACTCATTCCTTTACAACAATTAATTGAATCCAAAATGGTTTTCATAATCTTAGCATCTCATTTGAACCAAATAAAATCCCCTTATAGGCTAGCTATAGAAGGATTTTCCCCTTATCTATTAGCTTCCCATCTTCAAGGTTTATACCTACTGGAATTAGCACCTATGAATTAAATTCAGGTTGCCGGGTTTCATCGGGCCAATCCCTCCACCACTCTTGATAAGAAGTTTTTATTTGATTTTATTGTCAAAGAAATATTAAAATTTTATTAAAATAATAATTGATTTGAAATTCTTATTTAATAAGTTTCTTCCGCAATACCTAGTAATCATATATGTTTGTTATTATAATAATGCTTTTTTAAAATAATGTCAAGTAGTATTTGTTTATTTAATATTTCTTTTTCAAAAAAATTATAACCTACGCATTCCCTTAAATTTATTAAGCACTAGCACCCACAGTAGTTGTGTAAATTTTCTCAAGTAGCGTAAGAGCACCTCTATACCCTATGTATGATCTGGAAATTACCACTTCATATGATGTTGGAAAACCTACCTCAACTATGGAAGTTTTAAGTTCTTTTGCAAGATCTCGCTCCCAAGTAGTACCAAATATTATCGGTGCCTTATGACCGTAGTCTGTGTTTCGTAATTTCTGGTGAATAGTATAACTGTCTTCCTCAAATTCAACCTCTGTAGAAACATCTTCCGCAATATTTTGATATAATTTGCGAATTGCTTCACGATATTGTTCTGGTGGATTTTCCGTAATAATTTGTTTTCCAGGAACTAATCCTAACTGATTTACCAAAAACTTCGTTAACGCAATGTTATATGCACTATCACCAACGATCGCAAATTTTGCAGGTAATCCCCACCAATATTCAGCATAAAAATCCGAGAAATCTCCCAAGTAGTTGTAATAGATTTTTTCTTCCGCTTGAATAAATGCTTCTGCTTTATCTACATCAAGGCCAGCAAAATTCACTACATTTCGTAGAAAAGCACTAGTTTCCATTCCTCCAATAGGAATAATAGGTACATGTAAACAAGGTTGATCATATTTGTTTTTTAAATGTTCTGCAGTTTGAAGTCCAAGCCATGGAGAAAGAACTAAATTAAATTGAGACTTAGGAATATTTTTCCACTCTGAAACTCCTTCTGACTCATGTCCAAATAAAATATTTACCTTTAGACCGATACCTTGCAGAATTCTCTTGATTTCTGTAAGATCCCCACGCCAAAATGTATTATGGTAAGGAAGCAAAGACCACACATTAACTGTTCCCTTTTCTTTAGGTCCATCATATTCTCCTACATATTGATCAATAATAGCTTTGGTAATAAGCTCATGACCTGTGAAATTATTTCCTCTAAATCCACCAGTCTCTGCAACTACAATGGGAACCCCTTGTTTTTGGAAATCACTCACAACAGATTCAACATCATCACCCACCAAATCTGAAATACATCCTGTTACCACAACAAATAAATCCGCATCTAAAATTTTAACGGTTGACTCAATTAGTTCTGTTAATCTCTCTGCTCCTCCGAATATAACCTCTTTTTCAGAAGAATTAGTACTTGGAACCACTGACCCACCGCCGTATCCTCCTCCTTGGAACCCATTGTAAAAGGCAAGATTCATGTATTGTTTATCAGCACAACCTGGACCACAATGAGTTATAGGAATTACCCTTGGAATTGCTGAAGCACTATGCATTGCTCCGAGAGAGCATACATATCGAACCTGTTCAATTGAGTTAGTCTTAACCGTCTCTTCTTGTGCTATTTCCAATTTTTCATCATCTAATTTAATATCACTCATAATATCTACCTCCATACTTCTTAAATTTTTTCTTTTGCAAGGACAAATGGATCCTTTTGATCTAACCACCATTGTTTATATGGTAATTTTGTATGAGCTGCAATATCTATATGAAATTTCTTATGTGCCAAAATATCCAAAATAGTTTCTCCTAAATTTAGTATTCCTTGGTATCCTAAAGCATGGTGTTCATCCCCAAGTGGAGCCGCTGGTATACCCATTCTCGAGGCGAGTGGTGCAAGTCCATTATGCCTAACAAGAATAAAGTCTGGGTTTACCCTTTTAAGTAGCCCATAAAACTGATATTGCTGCCGATTACTTACACTAAAATTAGGAACATCTCCAGAATCATTCACCATAAATCCAAGAGAATTCTTACTAGCATCAGGAGTATCCGAAAGTGGATCTTGGCTATCATAAATCGGATCATGATGGAATACAAGGGATCCATTTACTTCCACGCCCAATTCACGTAGCACAGAAATTAATCCATGAGCATAAGATGAACCTGTTGCTACATAACCTTTTTTACCCTTAAGAAGTTTTTTAAGCTCTGCTAGGCGAGGAGCTACTCTTGCGTGTTCCTTTGCAATATACACTTCTGCTTTTTCCTCAGTATGCGTTACACGTGCAAGCTCACGAAGCCAAGCATCAGTTCCATCGAACCCGTAGGGTTGAGGAGACTTTATTTCCGGAACTCCAAATTCCTGCTCGAGCCCCGCAGCCAAATATGAAGATAAAGTGTGGCAAAACCCTATGGTAGCTGCTGCTTCTGACATTTGTGCTAACTCATCTACAGTAGCCATATCAACTACGAAGTTAACTCTAAGTCCTAGTTCTGCTAGCATTGGAGTAAATACATCAGTACCCCATAGATTAATTACATTAACCAAATCCTTTTGTTTCTTAGGGTCCTTTCGAACAATTTGCCTTAAGAGACCGTGTTGTACAGCATCAAATCCTGTACTCCAGTGCTTAGATTTAAAACCTTCACAATGAAGTGGTATAACAGGAATCTTAAGTTCCTCTTCAAGTTTTGCTGCAGCACTATCTACATCATCACCAATAATACCGGTAGCGCAAGAGGTCCCTATAAAAATAGCCTTTGGCTTATGCCTGTCCCACGCATCTCGAATAGATTGTTCTAGTTTTGCAATTCCTCCAAACACCATGTCTGATTCTTGCAAATTAGTACTAATCATTCTAATATTTTGAACTGGTAACTTACGCATTGCAAGACCATTACGATATATAGAATTGTAAATCACCTGCCCAGCACCACAACCAATAGGCGAATGCTGTATAAGTACTGCATCACGAATATTTCCAGCCTGGCATTCAACCATCATTTCACTGCATACAGATCCCTGAGTAAAAGGACCTTTAGTTTCGCATAACCTTTCTCCGTTATTTGCCCCACATCCACTACATATAGTTGATGATTCCTTTAAAAGATTCGTTGCACTACCATTATCCCAAGCAATTATGGTACCCAGTCGCTGTTCACGATTTTCCACAACCGGTGTATCCAGATTAATTTTCATAATTACATTCCCCCTTCGTAAATTAAAATCACATTTTCCTTTAAAAAAATCCTCTTCTTAAAATAAAAGAAGAGGTAAAATCAATAGATTATTTTTATGTGTGTTTTAAACTATGCTGATCCTAATAATGAACTTTCAACACATGCCCAAGCACGTTTTGAATATATAGCTCTTATACCAAGCCTTTTAGATTCTCTTTTTACATGGTTACATACTGCATGATTAACATAATCAGTTAAAACTAAAATCAAATCAATATCTTTAGGAATTTCAACACACTTATGTTTGTTCTTACGACCACTTATATGTTTAGCTACACAATACCCATTTTTACAGAGATTACAATTTATTAATTTAATATTATCCCCACCTACAATTAATATACTCATAGCCCCCCCCGCTCAAGAAACCAACAGCCCCCTATTCTTAAACGGTTTTCACCACCTTTCAATTAGATATATATATTTTATAACAATTTGTATTTTATAATACCTACTATTACTATTGTAATACTATGTATTAAATTAAAATGCAATAGATTTATATAAATAAATCCATTTAAAATTAAAAAGTGATTTGAATTTATACAAAAAGAGACCATATTCCATTCGTAATGGAATATAGCCTCTAGTTTTTCTAGTCAGCATATTAATATAAAACACCTAATAAAAGTCTTATTTAGTATTACCTTAACCTGATTTATTAATAAATTTATTTACTTATCTATTACATCTTTATAAAGAATACCCAATATCAAATGCTCTTATATTTTCATCTATCATTCTTGGAATACGTTGTTTTAATGCTTCAATAGCATGTTCTCTTGTAATCTTTCCATCTAAAAATTTAATTATTTTACCAAATAGAATCATGTTTGCAAAAATATCATTTCCAAGCTTTTCAACAGCTAAATCTCTAGCGGGAATTGGAATTTGTATTATATTTATACTTTTATCTGGTGTAATGAATGCGGGGTCATAAATTATAATACCGCTGTTCACCATTTTATAGAATTTATTATATGCAGCCTTAGATAAAGCGCAAAAGATCGTTGGTTCTTCAACAACAGGGCTATCTACCACTTCATCAGAAATGACAATTTGTGTACGAACATAACCTCCGCGAGTCTCCGTACCATGGCTAACAAGCATAGTTGTAAATAAGCCTTCTAAAACTGAAGAAACTCCAAGTATTTGTCCAATACGAACTACTCCTTGTCCACCAAATCCACTTACTAATACTTCTGTGCGTCTAGTCATGTTTAGCACCGCCTTCAATTCTATCAGTAAATTCTCTTATATTTGTTGCGAATTCCACTCTTGTATCTGATCCATCATAATATACTCCTGTATGAAATCCTATTTTACCTTCTTTAACTTCCTCATCTTTTTTTAATGTAATCTCTTTGAACCATTTATAGCTATCCTCAGGTTTCCTACTCCCAAGTGCGCGTCCGCCGAAGTTCGTAACACATGGATACAGGGCATGGATTAAGGAAAAACCTTTATTTTCAATTCCTTTTTTTATACTTTCAACTGCAGATTGCCCTTCAAAACTAGTATGCCTAGCTAAGAATGTAGCACCAGCATCCTTAAGAATTTTAAGTATATCAATACCATTTTGTGTCCAATTTGCCTCATTCATTCCATAAGGGCTACTATCTGTTTTGTAACCTATAGGGGTTGTATATCCAAATTGACCACCAGTTGATTGATATCCAAAATTATCTGCAACTATTACTGTCATATCTACATTACGCCTTGCGCAATGTAACAAATGCAACAATCCAATACCAAAAGCATCACCATCACCAACAGTTAATATAATCTTCTTTTCAGGAGCTAACGCCACTCTAAGTCCCGCTGCCAATGCATATACACGTCCGTGTGTTCCTGCAAAATTGTCACCTTTCCAAGTATTAAATGTCTGTCTTCCTGCGCAACCAATTCCAGTTCCCCATACAACATCTTCTATTCCAAGATTTAATTCATCTATTGCCATAACTACTTTCTTATGAACTTGCCCTAAGCCACATCCACTACATGCGGTACTAGGTATCTTTTGTGCTCTAAGGTATTTATTTGCTAAATTATCCATTACCACGCCTCCGATTTCCATTGCTGTGTTACAATAGGTTCGTCATTTAATATATTTTTAATAACACCAATTAGTTCATTAACAGACGGAAGTTCACCACATTTTCCGAAAAAATGTACTTCACTACCATTTGAGGTAGCCCTTTGTACTTCACGTACAAGTTGTCCTTCAAAGTTAAGTTCTACAGATAGATACTTAGTTTTTCTAGAGAATAACTTATCTTGGAAAGGCCAAATAGAAATTAATCTAATACAACCTACTTTAAGTCCTAATTCCCTAGCTTTTTTTACTGCACTTATCACAACTCTTGCAGGACTTCCATAAGCAACTAATATAAGATCTGGATCGTCACCTATGAAATGTTCTTCGTGACGGTCAATTATATCTCTATGATTTCTAATCTTATAAACCAATCTATATGAATGCTTCATATGTGCAGCTGAATCTTCTGTATCATATCCATCCTCAGTTGGAGTCCAGTCTGAACATGCAGCCCCAGTATTATGTCCAAGTACAACTGGTGGAATATCAATTTCATCTGTTGCTGGATAAAAAACTGGTCCATAATTAACTTTTCTGTCCATTACCTTTATTCCCATTTCATTTCTTTCTTCCTGGGTTTCTGGTATACAAAAGGATTCCCAGCCATCAGTTACTAACTGATCTGCTAAAATAGTTACTGGAGTTCTAAAACGCTCTGCTAAATAAAAAGCTTCGATAGTAAGCTGAAATGCTTCTTGTACACTAGCTGGTGCAAGTACTATTGTCTCAAAATTTCCACCATGAGTGGGATACCTACTTAAATAGAACTCTCCTTGACCTGGGGCACCTGTAATGCCACTAACTGGGCCAACCCTTTGCGCATCAATTATTACCACTGGAATCTCACAACTTATTCCCCAACCATAAGGATCTGAAAATAAGACATATCCTGGTCCTGATGTGGATGTCATTACTTTTTTACCACCTAGTGAGGCACCGAGGCACATATATAAGCCTGCAAGTTCATCTTCCGCTTGAATATAATATCCACCTACTTGCGGAAGTCTTCTTGACATGTTTTCAGCGATTTCTGTTGAGGGGGTTATTGGATATCCCGCATATACTTCACAACCTGCGATTATTGCCGCCTCTGTAATTGCTGCATTTCCTGTATCAAATATTCTTTTCATATTAATCCTCCACTTTCTCTACATTTAATGCAAAATCAGGACATGCAAAAAAACATTTATTACATCCAACACATTTATCTGCATTTACTACTTTATATGATCTATATCCTTTTTCATTGAAATCGCTTCCTTTTTCAAAAACATCCTTTTTACAGACTAGTTTACAATAACCACATTCCTTACACGCATTAAAATCAATTGAAACATTATATTTACTACTCATAACTGTTATAATTCCCCCTATTCGTATACTTGAACACGCCAAAATCGTGTTATTTTTTCAATTGGTGCAAAAAACAATTGTTCCATAATAATCATGATTACTCCTAAACAAATAATTGTTACAATAGTAACTTCTGTATTACCAGTATTTCTGCCTACATTTAGTACAAAACCTAAGCCATCTGGTACTCCTACAAGCTCTGCCGCAATTACTACTCTCCATGCAAAGCCAAGTCCTAATTTAAACCCACTAATAATATAGGGAATAATACTTGGAACTATACACCAGCGAATGATTTGTAGCTTGCTAGCATCCATAGTTTTCAGAGCTTGCAATAGTTTTTTATCAACATCATTTACACCTTGTAATGTATTTATAATAATAGGGGATATAGCACCAACCGTTATTATAAATATTGCTGCTTGACTACCAAGTCCAAACCATAAAATTGCAAGTGGTACCCAAGCTACGCCGGGAATAGGTGAGAATAACTTTAAAATTGGATTCAAGAGATTTTTAATTGTTTTACTCATTCCCATACCTATTCCAACTGGCAAACCAATAACTACTGCGATTAGAAACCCTATAATTACTCTTTGCATACTAATCCATATATTTTTTATGAGATATCCTGACATAGTCATATCATACATAGATTGAAATACTTTTGTAGGGGGAGGTAATAAAAATTTACTTGCCTTAACACTTACCCTCCCAAAAATACCTGTATTAGATGCTATAGTCCATATCGTTAGTAATATTGCAATAGATAACATAGCCTGAAACATTGGCATTAATTTCTTTTTCACTTTACCATCTCCCTCGCCAATATTTATGGTAAGAATCTTAAATCGAACAATTCATTTTCTTTTGGTACTTCTTTAAGATATCCAAGATTTTGTGCCCATTCAAGGGTTTTAAAAGATCCTGCAACATCTACTTTATATGTGTAATCAACACGTTTTCTTGCTTTTACTATAATAGATTTATCTAATGATAATGCCTTTGCTAATTTATCATTAGCAGTAGGATCATTATTGATAAAATCCACTGTTTTTACATAACCTGCTAAAAATGATTTTAGAAGTTCTGGATTATTGTCAATAAGGCTCTGACTTGCAGCCACAACATTTACAGGATATAAAGCTTTTGATCCAGTTTTTGTTTGAATTTCTTTTGCAGCATCATATAATACTTTAACATCAGGATCTTTGCTTTCTGCTTGAGACGCGAATGGTTCCCAGGTAATTGCAGCATCTACTTGACGTGTTGCAGTTAGAGCTGTAGCCATATCAGCTGGTTTTAATCCTGATACAATCTGAACATCTTTTGTTGCATCAAGCTTAGCGGATGGCAATATATAATCTCTTAACAAGGTATCAGTTACAGTACCTGGATTAGGTTCTGCTATTTTATGTCCAGCTAAGTCTGCAATAGAATTTATTCCAGTATCTTTTCTTGTTATGATAACATGTCCTCCGCCATTAGCAGACGCAACTATCTTAAGCTCACTTCCCTTTGATTGCCAGGTTGCTATGGGTGCAATTCCACAAAAGGCAATATCAATACCTCCACTGGCAAATGCTTCCATTAGAGCCGCTCCATCAGCGAAATCTACAATTTCAACATTAAGACCTTGCTTCTTATATATTCCTTCTTCAACGGAGATATATGGTGTAATTGTTCCTAAGGCGCGTATTGAACCAACTTTTATTGTTTTTGATTCAGCCGCTTTGGTTGCTTCATTTTTTGATGATTTTTGACATCCTGTAAGTACCAAAGTTAAACTTAAAACTAAACTTACTATTAAAACAATCTTCTTTTTCATATCTATTTACGCCCCCAATTTTTCTTTATTGTCTTGATATATTTTTATAAATTTTAATCTTTGAATTTTACCATTTGGTCCTTGTGGAAATTCAGTTACAAAGAATATTTCCTTAGGCACTTTAAAATCTGCTAATCTCTCTTTGCAAAAGTCTATTATTTTAGCTATAGCTAAAGTTTTTTCATCTTTTAACTTAATGTAGGCCACGACTTCCTCACCATAGAGACTATTTGGAACGCCTACAGTTGCCGCTAATTCAACTTCTGGGATCATATATAATACTTCATCAATCTCTCTTGGGGAAAATTTTTCACCAGCCCTATTAATTAGTTCTTTTTTTCGTCCTGATAAAAATAAGTATCCTTCATCATCAAAATATCCTATATCTCCTGTATGAAACCATCCATCAACAAAAGCTTCTTTTGTTGCAACTTCATTTTTATAATATCCAATTGCAATATTATCTCCCCTGACGATTACTTCCCCATGTTTAAAAACTGGGGATTCGTTAAGATTTTCATCAACAACCTTTATCTCATTACCGAAACCAAAACCAACAGATCCAGCCTTAGTCTTTTGAGGTGATATTGGATTTGTCGTAATTTGACTTGCACCTTCGGATATACCATAAGACTCAATAATTTTAATATGAAATCTATTTTCGAATTCTTCTATTACAGCTACTGGTAGTGCCGCTGATGCAGATCTTGCAAATCTCATACAACTTAAATCTAAATTTTCGTGTGTTTCCATTGAAAGAATGATAGATAAAATTGTTGGAACTGCACTAAACCAAGTAACACGATATTTGTGAATCCATTTCCAAAACATACTTGCACTAAATTTTTCTGGCATTACTACTTTACTTCCAACCAAAAGGGGTGTAATCAAAGTAACTACTAAACCATTAATATGAAAGATTGGTAATATACAAAGGGCAATATCCTCTCTTTTTAAGTCATGTGCTATAGAAATATGTTCTGCTTCAGATAGCAAGTTTCGGTGTGTTAGCATTACTCCTTTGGGTTTTCCTGTAGTCCCTGAAGTATATAAAATTAAAGCTAAATCTTTTTCTGTTAGTGATTCATTTAAATTTTCATTATTATCTAAATAATTATCACTTAATTTATTGTTAAGCTTTATTAATAATAAGTCCCTAGGTAGGGTTTCTTTGCTTATAATATTAGTGCTATTTAACTTAGAATTTAAGAACTCTTCATTTGTAATAATATATTTACTATCTGAGTTGTCTAATAAATATGAGAGCTCATTTCCTTTAACGGCAATGTTAATTGGAACTACAATACCACCAACATTTGTTATGCCGAAAAAACTAGTTGAAGCTTCAATTCCATTTTTTAAAATTACAGATACTTTATCTCCTTTCTTAACTCCATTAGAAATAAGAATTTCTCCGATTGCATCGACTTCTTCTTTAAACTCATAAAAACTTATGCTTTCTTCATTTATGGGAGAAACAAGGAATATACTATTGCCACTTTTAGAAGCTCTATCATTTACTAATTCCTTTAATGTATTAAATCTCATATTCAACATTCCTCTCATCTTTATAGCCATACTGTTCAAGTACATAGTTTCTTATGAAAACAAATTCTGGGCTTGTGCGTTCTCGTGGCCTAGGTATTTCAACTGGGACTATTGTTTTAATCTCACCAGGTGACGATGTCATAACAACAATTTTATCAGCCAAATATACAGCTTCATCCACATCATGTGTAACAAATACTGATGTAAAGTTTTGTTTTTTCCAAAGTTTCATTAAGTCCTCTTGTAAATTCATTCTTGTAAAAGCATCAAGAGCACCAAAAGGTTCGTCCATTAAAAGTATATTTGGATTCATTGCAAGAACCCTGGCAATTGCTACTCTTTGTTTCATGCCGCCTGATAATTGATGAGGATAGGATTTTTCAAACCCTCTTAGATCAACCAAATCAATATACCAAGCGACTGTTTTCCTTATTTGCTCATTACTTTCCTTCCTAATTTCTAAACCTAATGCTACATTTTTTTCTACTGTTAACCATGGAAATAAGGCATAATCCTGAAAAACCATTCCTCTATCTTTTCCTGGCTTTGTCACAATCTTATTATTTATTTCAACATCACCACTATCAGCACTTATTAAGCCTGCAATGATTTTAAGTAAAGTTGATTTCCCGCATCCAGAAGGTCCTAGCAAACAAATGAATTCGTTATCTTTAACTTCAAAAGAAATATCATTTAATGCTATAAAATCATCTTTTTTATCAGGAGCTTTATATTTTTTAATAATATGTTTTGCTTCTATTGACACTTTATCACCTCATTTCAATTTAGATATATATTGACTCTTAATTAAAAAAATTGATAATTTAAATCACTATTACTGGAATTAAATATACAATGTATAGTATTCCTATATGTTTAAACAAATATTGTTATTATATTAATACCTTTTTAAAATAATGTCAAGTATTTTTTCATAATGCTTGTTTCAGATACAGTATTTGGATTTTATTTCAAACATATTACTAAAGAGGATTCTACTTTTCAATAACATTGAAATAACTCCACTTCTTATCAGAACGAAACTTGAGCAATATGACTATGCAGGTGGAACAGCAATTGCTGCCGTATTATTGGTCTTTTCATTTATAATACTTCTGCTCATAAACTTGTATCAGTGGTATAATTCAAAACGTTATTCATGATAGTAATTGATATATCTAACATTTCTAAAACCTTTGGTTCTTTTAAGGCACTAAATAATATTAATTTAAAAATAGAGACTGGCGAGCTAGTTGCTCTGCTAGGTCCTTCTGGTTCAGGGAAAACCACCTTACTGAGAATTATTGCTGGTCTTGAAACTTGTTAACAGGGACAGATATACTTTGACCGACAGAATAACACAAATAAGAATACAAAAGATAGAGAGGTAAGCTTTGTATTCCAACACTATGCACTTTTTAGTCACATGACGGTTTTTGAAAATATTGCTTTTGGACTCAGAAGGCTTTATGATGATTTCCATATAACAGGTGTATTTGTAACACATGATCAAGAAGAAGCATTGGGTGTTGCAGACAGAATAGTAGTACTCAACAAAGGAAAGATAGAACAGATAGGCACACCCGAAGAGGTCTACGATAATCCAGCAAACCCATTTGTATATGATTTTCTAGGCAATGTTAGCCTATTTCACGGCAGAGTTAATGAAGGTAATGTTCATATAGGTGATTTGCATCTACCAGCGCCAGAGTATTCCAACAGTAAAAATGAAAAAGTTATTATCTTTGCGCGTCCTCACAATATAGAAATAAGTAAGGATTCAAATGCGGTGGGATTTATAAAGGCAAGTGTTTTATTTATTAGAGCAGTTGGTCACGTAGTAAATGTAGAACTTAAAAGAGTTGATAATGATGAATATTGGGAAGCTGAGATAAGTAAAGACCTTTTTAAAGCCCTGGATCTTACTGTAGGAGAAGAGGTTTTCATAAAACGTAAAGACTTAAGCATATTTACTCCAGAGGATTATGTTATTTAAAATAATTTTAAATTTAAGAAAGAGCATGCATCTTATATATATATCCTGTTACTACTCAGACATTTGGTATTTTGAATACCTGTGCAGTAACAGAGGATTTTATTTATAATATTATGCTTTTTATGATATCTCCCTTGTATAACTTATTGCTTTTCTGTTAGAATAACCAAAACACGTTTAGCAAGTTGTGCAAAATAATTGGCACCTGGCAGAAGTGCATCATCATCCACTGTAAATTTAGGATGATGAAGTGAATATGACAAACCTGTACCAATATTTACAAATGCACCTGGTATTTGTTCCTGATAGTAAGCAAAGTCTTCTCCGATTAGGGTTTGTGGGAGTTCTTTAATAACATATCCTTCTTCTTTTGCTACTTCTAATGCAACAGACGTCCACTCTCTCGAATTATTTGTTGCTGGTGGTCCACTGTACCATTTAAACTCTGCTGTTGCACCAAATGAATCAGCCATCCCCTTAACTATTTGTTGCATTTTTTTAGGAATAAATTTACGAGTTTCAGCATTAACTGATCTCACAGTTCCTTCAAGATAAGCTGTCATTGGAATTACATTCCACGTATTCCCACTTTCCAAGTGAGTAACACTAATAAGCGCTTGATCAAATGCACTAACATTACGACTAACAATTGTTTGTAAGGCAGTAATTATATGTGCCGCAACAACAATTGGATCTATTCCCTTTTCCGGTGATGACGCATGAGTCCCCACACCAACTATTTTAATTTCAAAACGATCAACTGCTGCAGTCATAGATCCTACATTTGTTCCAAAACTACCTACTTCTAAATCTGGTGCGCTGTGCAATCCAAAAATAGCATCTACATTAGATAAGGCCCCTGTTTCTAAAACATCTGTTGCACCCTTCCCTATTTCTTCAGCTGGTTGAAATATAAAGCGTACCGTTCCAGATAATGTTGACTCTTGCTCTTTTAATAAATAAGCTGCACCTAAAATAACAGTTGTATGAAAATCATGACCACAAGCATGCATTTTACCAAAAACTTCGGACTTGTAATCTAAATCTGTTTCTTCAATAATGGGCAATCCATCAATATCTCCTCGAATTGCAATAATTGGACCTTTTTTAAATCCTGTTATTTCTGCAACTAATCCTGTTGCCAAGGGAAGATCAAGCACACGAATTTGAGCCTCGTTTAATAGTTCACGTAAAGTCTTCGTTGTGTTAAATTCCTCATTTGATAGTTCTGGATGTTTATGAAAATTATGACGTACCTCTATAAGTTTCTCTTCCAATTTTTTTATAGTTTTTAACAAAACTTCATTCTGCATAAAATTCTACCCCTTAAATTTATTTAAACACGCCTGCAATTTGATGGTGTATCTCTCATATATAGTTTATGTATAAAACATCCAATATAATCATTAATCCTATAGGTTGCCAAAACCATGGATTTGTATCAATGAAAAAAGATTATAAGCCTCAAAACCTATAATCCTTTTGTAAATATTATGTTTAATCCTAAATAACTTCGACTTTATTGACTAATTTTCCTATATTCTCAATATAGCATTCCACCACATCTCCATTTTTTAAAACCTTAGGAGGAACAAACCCCATCCCAACACCGCTTGGCGTTCCGGTGCAAATTATATCACCGGGTTTTAATGTTAGTCCTTTTGACAAATCGCTAATAATATATGGTATATCAAAAATCAAACTTTTCGTATTTGAATTTTGTCTTAATTCTCCATTTATTCTGCACTGGATATTTAACTCAACAGGAAATCGAATTTCATTTTTATGTACAATATACGGACCCATAGGACAAAATGTGTCTAAACTTTTTCCTTTAAACCATTGTGTATGTTTTCCTTGCAAATCTCTGGCTGAAACATCATTAACTATTGTATAGCCAAAAATATATTCTTCTGCCTCTTCAGGTTTAATATTCCTTCCTTTCTTTCCAATCACTATAGCTAATTCAACTTCATAATCTACTTGTGTTGTGATTTCATATGAAAATTTAATTGAATCTCCATCTCCGATTGCAGGAGAAGCAACCTTTGTAAAATATATAGGAAAGTTTGGAATGCCCGTATCTGATATTTGGGTCATTTTAATTTCTTTCACGTGATCTACATAATTTTTACCAAGACAAAATACATTTCTTTTTGGATTGGGGATTGGTGCAAGTAATTTAACTGAATTCAATGGTATACCCATAAAATCATTTCCATTTATAGCAGTTTGAACCTTATTAATTGTACTATCTTCAAACTCTTCTATTAGCTGTGTCATAGAACTAACATTATTTTTACCTAAAGAATTAAATATATCATTAAAAGGTATAACATTTTCTCCAATAATAATTCCTACTTTTTCTTCACTCTTATTAATGTAGGTAACAAATTTCATAATTATTAGGCTCCTTTCAATATGTGTTCAGTTTGCAAGTATTAATAGAATTATAACAAAAAATAACAAAAAAGTCTTTTATTTTAATAAAAAAATAGATCAACTAATATAATTATTAGTTGATCTATTACTACTAATTCTTAACTATTACTTTTCATCATAACGAAGAGAATCTCGTCCTTCAGCTCCATTGCTGATTCTAATAATATTTTTCACGTCATAAATGAATATTTTTCCGTCACCCATGTTCCCAGTGTGCAATATTTTTTTTGCTGTTTCTACAACCAAGTCTACAGGTACATCGCAAACAACTATTTCTATTTTCAATTTTGGCAGCAAATTTATGTCTAGGCTTAAACCACGATAATTTTCTTTATGTCCCTTTTGCATTCCACACCCTAAAACATTAGAAACGGTCATGCCACTTATACCAATAGAATTTAATGCTTCCTTCAATTCTTCAAATCTACTTGGCGAAGTTATAATATCTATTTTCGAAAACGTATCATTCATCATCATACCTCCTAAAATATTTTTTAAATTTGTTTTATTATAATTACTAAATAGTTTTATACTTGTTTTCTCTGGCCTATTTTACCTTACTTTTTATAGCCTGATGTTTCAATTTTTTCAGGAACTAGTGCAAAATCTGGATAAGCAAGCATTCCCATTTCAGGAATATCTAAGCCTTCAATTTCTGTTTGTGCAGACACTCTAAGTCCCATTGTTTTGTTAAGTATCTTGTAAAACACATAAGATAATCCAAATCCCCAAACAATTAATACTGCAACACAAATTAGTTGCGCTATTAATTGACTAAATCCACCACCGTAGAATAAACCAATAACCCCATCTTTAACTCCATTAAGACCATCACCATAAGTTCCATCTGCAAATAGTCCTACAGCTATTACTCCCCATACACCATTAACGCAATGAACAGAAACAGCACCGACAGGATCATCAATCTTAAATTTATCCTCAACAACTCTTACTGATATACATACAAGTATACCTGATATAATTCCAATGATAAAAGATGATATTCCATTTACAAAAGCACAAGGAGCTGTTATTGCAACGAGTCCAGCTAAAGCACCATTACACATCATTGATGGATCAGGTTTGCCATATTTTATCCACATATACATCATTGATGTAAATCCACCTACAGCGCCGGCAATCATTGTATTTGTTGCAACTACTGCGAGCCTTAAATCAGTAGCGTTAGTTGTACTCCCTGCATTAAATGCAAACCAACAGAAAAATAATATTATTGTTCCGATTATCGCCATTGGTATATCATGACCTGGAAATGCAACTGCTGTTCCATCTTTTCTAAATTTACCAATTCTAGGTCCAATAACAATTGCGCCGGCAAGCGCCATCATGCCTCCCATGGAATGTACTACAGCTGATCCTGCAAAATCTACCGCCCCATGTCCAAGCCCTAACTTAACGCCCATCTGAGAAAGCCAACCGCCGCCCCACATCCAATTACCAAATAGAGGATAGAAAAACATTGAAACAAATAAAGAATTCACTACAAACACTGAAAATTTAACTCTTTCTGCCATAGATCCAGTTGGTATTGTACACGTTGTATCCATAAATACCATTTGAAAAAAGAACAATGCGTAAACTCCTACATCATAAGTTCCTCCGCTTGCTAGCGCAAATCCTTTTGTACCAAAAATACCCCAACCAGCTATAGCTACTTCATGATTTAATGTTGCTACTCCAGATCCAAGTGATGACCATCCTCCAACACCTCCAAACTGAATTGCAAAACCAACTAAGAAATATCCTATTGCACCCACTATAAATACCATAAAATTCATTGCCATTGTATGCAATGCATTTTTAGATCTACAAAAACCTGTTTCAACCATTGCAAAACCACATTGGAAAAAGAATATTAAAAATCCAGTAATCATTATCCAAACATAGTTAACTGCTAATTTATTTTTAGCAATTTGTGTAATTAGTTCCTCTTGAGTAGGTTTTCCTGCAATTTGTGATGTTATCTGATCAACAGCACCAGCTTTTATACCTGTTGGATCTCCAACCCCATTTGCAAAAACAACAATTGAAAAAACGCTTATAAATAATACCGTTAACAAAGTAATTAAAGAAACCTTCGTAATTTTTTTCATATAATTTCCCCCTCTTTTACCCTTTCTTTACCCTTTTAAAATTTGACCAAGAAAAACTGATGCCCTGTTTGTTTATGTCACCTTTTAAACTTAAAATCTTTTTATAATAACGAGCTGAAAAATATAAAACTGTTAAGCCAATAATTGCACCTGGGACATTCATGTTAACAATTTTAAAAGTTATTTTAAAGTAAACACTATATGCAATAAATAAACATCCCGAAAGTAATATCAAACTATTTAGAAACATCAATACCATAATAGAATATTTTTTTTTCATACAATCCCCCCCAATCTATTCATTCTTCATACCTAGTATTTTTTACGCCCCCCCTTAGTTTACTTGATTTATTGTTTCTGTTTGCTTGTGTAATAATATTATATTTTATATATTATCACATCTTCAGTTAATTGCAAGTTTTTTTTTTATAAATATCATATTTGCTATTATTATATATACGTTTACATCGAATTATATGAGATGTAAACTTACTTCTTTCAAAAAATCTTTTTTTTTAAACCTTACAATATAATAAATGTTAAGGATCCATACTTATCAAAATATAAGTATATAAGCCATAGCTAAACTATCATCCAACCATTTTATAAAATGAATAAGCTGTATTAATTAAAAATAATTCCTTAAATATTTGATTTTTAATAAATATTTTTTATAAACTTATAAAATAAATGAAGAACTAAGATCTCTTTTTTTGACTAACAAATGATTTTTTAAAATCATTTGTTGCAACTTTAAAATGAAATGCTTTTGTCCACCAGTGATTGTTTCTTGCATAAAAAAATAGATCAACTAAATATAATTTAGTTGATCTATTACTACTAGGTTTTAAAAATAATTAATCATCATAACGAAGAGAATCGCGTCCTTCAGCTCCATTGCTAATTCTGATAATATTTTTCACGTCATAAATGAATATCTTTCCATCACCCATTTTCCCTGTGTGTAATACCTTTTTCGCTGTTTCTACTACCAAATCTACAGGCACATCGCAAACAACTATTTCTACTTTTATTTTAGGTAGAAGATTAATATCTAAAGCGAGTCCTCGATAAAATTCTTTATGTCCCTTTTGAATTCCACATCCTAAAACGTTAGATACTGTCATACCACTAATACCAATTCCGTTTAGTGCTTCCTTTAATTCATCGAATTTACTTGAAGACGTAATAATGTCTATTTTTGAAAATTTTTCGTCCATTCTCGTACCCCCTTTTATTTTTTTAAATATCTATTCCGCCGTAAGCTTCTTCACCATGTTGAGAAACATCTAATCCATTACTTTCCTCATCTGATGTTACTCTTAAGGTCATAAATTTACCTAGTACTTTCAATATAATAAAGGTCATTATTGCGGAGTATGCAACCGTCGCTAAAATCGCTATTAATTGAATTCCTAACAACTTAATATTACCATATATTAACCCATTTGCGCCAGCAGAATTTATTGCCTTTGAAGCAAAAATTCCAGTAGCTATTCCTCCCCAAATTCCTCCAATTCCATGACAACCAAATGCATCTAACGCATCATCATATCCAAATTTTTGTTTAACTACAGTTACGCAAAAGAAACATAGTGCACCACCAATTCCTCCTATTAATATGGAAGATAAGGGACTTACAAAACCTGCACCTGGCGTTATTGCTACAAGTCCTACAACTAAACCACTTGCAATGCCGAGTGTTGAAACTTTTTTTCTGACAACTAGCTCACATATACTCCAAGCTAATGCACCAGCAGCAGCTGAAGTATTAGTTGTAATAAAAGCATTTAATGCTACGCCGTTTACAGCCAATGCACTTCCTGCATTAAATCCGAACCACCCAAACCACAAAATTCCAGCGCCTAGCAATGTCATAGGAAGATTATGAGGAGTAATTGACTTTAATTTTTTTCTCTTTCCTATTACGATTGCTACAACAAGTGCAGATATACCTGAACTTATATGAACAACATTTCCACCTGCAAAATCTAAAGCTCCTAAAGTTCTAAGCCATCCACCAGCACCCCATACCCAGTGTGCAATTGGATCATAAACTAATGTTGACCATAATAAAATGAATATTGCAAATGCAAGAAATTTCATTCTCTCAGCTATTGCCCCTGAAATTAAAGCCGGAGTAATTATTGCAAACATAAGCTGAAATAACATAAATACTGATTGTGGAATTGTAGCTGCATAATCAGGGTTTGGAAGAAATCCCACGCCGTGCAAGCCAAGGAACTGAAAATTTCCTATAATTCCAGCGAAATCTTTTCCAAAACATAAAGTATAACCTATTAGCACCCATTGAAGTGATACAATCACCATTGCTGCATAACTGTGCACTGTAGTACTTAGTACGTTTTTCCGTCTAACCATCCCACCATAAAACAAAGCGAGTCCTGGTGTCATTAGCATAACTAATGCTGTTGCAAAAATTATAAATGACGTATCTGCTGCATTTACTGCGTTCATAATAATACCTCCTAATTAAATAGTAATTCTACTTATAAATAATGTCATATTGCAGTTACAATGAATTTTTATTTATCATAATAAGTCATTTTACTTATTTTTTTGACAGAAGTCAAGTTTTTTAATATTCTGACTATATCATAACACTATTAGTTTTAATGCTTGAATTACTAGTGTTTCCATTTAAAAAAATTATAATTATGAATGATAAAATTTTTCTATGCTATTTGAAAAATTTATTTCTTGCATGATATATTTTAGAATACTTCATTATTTCACATAAAAAAGAGACCAACTAAAATAATTAGGTTGATCTCCTTTTAAAGTTTTTTTCTACTAATATAATTATAGTTAATTCGTGTTATTCTTTCTATCTGGTTTTATAAATTTCAACCATTTCAGTTGCCAAATCCCTAACTGTCATTGCGTTCATAAAATGATCTTGTGCATGAATTAACAGAATGCTTATTGGAGTTAATTTTCCACCAGCTTCAGATTGTATTAATCCTGTTTGAAATTTATGAGCTTTTCCTAATTGTTCTCCAGCATCTTTAAGTAATTCTTCTGCTCTTTCAAAATTGCATTTTTTATATACCCTATAGTAGTATATAACTTCAAATCCTTTCTCCAGCTAATTGTAAACGAAATCAAATGTTAAGAAAAAGTTGAAATCCACTGATGATAATGATAAAATATACAAGTAACATGCTTCATTTACATAAAATTGAATTAGATTAAAGATCTTAGTATTAATCATAAAATATAGTTTATATTTATTGATTTGAATTGAAAGGAGCCATATAAATGGATTTATTATTAGATTTGACACAACAAGTAATTAAGAAAAATCCAAACGAACCAGAATTTCATCAGGCTGTAAAAGAAATACTAGAGTACTTAGAACCAGTGGCAGAGAGACATCCTGAGTTAATAAAAGCAGGAATATTTAGTAGAATTGTAGAGCCTGAGAGACAAATTATATTTAGAGTATCTTGGATTGATGACAACGGGGTAGTAAATGTAAACAGAGGCTTCCGCGTCCAATTTAACAGCGCTATCGGACCTTATAAGGGCGGCCTTAGGCTTCATCCTTCAGTTAACCTCAGTATTATTAAATTTCTTGCTTTTGAACAAACTCTTAAAAACTCACTAACAGGTCTACCAATCGGTGGAGCTAAGGGTGGAAGTGATTTTAATCCTAAGGGAAAATCTGATATGGAAGTAATGAGATTTTGTCAAAGTTTCATAACCGAACTTTCGAAGCATATTGGAGCTGATACTGATGTGCCAGCTGGTGACATTGGTGTTGGTGGACGCGAAATTGGTTTTATGTTTGGTCAATATAAAAGAATTAGAAACGAATTTACAGGTGTATTAACAGGCAAAGGACTATCTTATGGTGGAAGTCTCGCACGAACAGAAGCTACTGGATATGGTATGTGCTATTTTGTTGAAGAAATGCTTAAAGCTACTGGAAATTCCTTTAAAAACAAAACTGTTGTAATTTCTGGTTCAGGAAATGTTGCAATTTACGGAGCTGAAAAAGCCATGCAATTAGGAGCAAATGTAGTTGCATTAAGTGATTCTAATGGTTATGTATATGATGCTTCTGGAATTAAACTAGATACAGTTAAGAAGATTAAAGAAGTTAATAGAGAAAGAATAAGTGAATATGTTAAATACCATCCAAATGCAGAATATCATGAAGGATGCTCTGGAATTTGGACAATAAAATGTGATATTGCACTTCCTTGTGCTACTCAAAATGAAATAGATGAGTCATCAGCAAAAATTCTTATAGCAAATGGATGTATCGCAGTTGGGGAAGGTGCAAATATGCCTTCAACTCCAGAAGCAATTGGGGTGTTCTTAAAGAGTAAAATTCTTTTCGGACCAGCCAAAGCGGTAAATGCAGGTGGTGTTGCTACTTCAGCTCTTGAAATGTCACAAAACAGTATGAGATACTCATGGACATTTGAAGAAGTTGATTCTAAATTGAAATCTATTATGAAAGACATTTATAAAAATGCTAGCAATGCTGCAAAAGAATATGGATTTGAAGGTAATTTAATTGCTGGCGCTAACATCGCTGGATTTATTAAGGTAGCAAATGCTATGTATTCTCAAGGAATAGCATATTAATATTCATAATACAGTTTAATATTTATAATAGGATTTGATCTTAGTACTAAAATTTAAATGACACAGCTAATTTTTTCTGCTGTGCCATTTTTTTTAGTTGCAACAATTAAATTATAATATCATCTTTAAGCTTCAGAATAATATTACTATTCAACAAAATCCATTAGTATCTTATTAAACATTTCTGGTTCTTCAAGAAATAGAGCATGACCACATTTTGGGAAAGAGACTAACTTAGAATCTTTTATTTTATCTCTCATATACTCACTGTTTTCAGCTGAATATAGACAACTTTCCTCTCCAAAAGTTATTAAAGTAGGAATTGTAATTTTGGGTAGTACATCCCTATAATCTTGCACACTCATAGAAATCCACATTCGTGTTAAAACATTTGCAGAATTTTTAGCGGCTTGGTCAGATGCCCATTTAAAATCATCTTCATTTCTATAGCCAGATTTCGCGAAAATTGCCGGTATAAATACTTTAGCAAAAGCTTTCCAATCTGCATTCATAGGAACAAGAGTATTAACATTGTCCTCATAAGAGAATTTACCATATAGTCCAAGTGTCCATTTTTCATCAGTTATAAGTTTAGTTGACATATCAATAAATGCAACTTTATCTAGATTATTACATCCAAATTGTTTTATATAATCAAAAATAATATGTGTTCCCATTGACCAACCCACTAATGTTACATTTTTAAGTCCTAAAAACTTTATTAAGTTCTTTAGATCTTTTGCATATCTCTCAAGTGTATATCCATCATCTGTAATTTCAGAAAGACCATGCCCTCTTAAATCATAAGTTACTACTTTGTATTTTCGTGACAATTCAGCTACCTGTTTTTTAAAAAACATATTATTGCAGGACCAACCATGGATTAGAATTATTGTTTTTCCTTCACCTATTTCTTCATAATATATTTTTGCATTATCATCTGTTAAAAGATATGACATGTAAATAACCTCCTCAAATAAAATAATATTATAATAGTTAAATTGGATTCAACGTTTAAACTATACACCAAACTGAGTATGAATTTTCATTTACAGTGAAATCACCATTACCATCCTCTGCTATTTTAACTTCTCCAGGAACATTCCCGGTTATATCTATAAAAATCTTACCTGTAAGTTTTTCTCCAACAAACATTTTCTTAGAACCGCCATCTTTTGTATTACATATCAAGGCAGCTAGCCCCTTTTCTCTTGTCCATCCCACAATATGCGCATCATCGAAATAATCATGTTGCCACCCATAAGCAAAATTTTGTCTAGCTTTTAATAATTTATCTAGTCCATCTTTTAATGGAGCTATATCATTACTTGGCATTCCGTAATAATCTCCAAAGAAAACGCAAGGTATGCCTTCTTGTCTTGTCAAAATAAAAGTATATGTTTGTAGTTTAAATGAATTATCTATCCAAGATTCAAGAGACTGTCCAGGTTGAGTATCATGGTTGTCCACAAATGTAACTGAATTTTCCGGATAACAACTTATCAATGTATTCGACATTAAACCTCTTAAATCATAGTTTTCCTTTTCATTTGCTGCTTTTACAAAATTATAGTGAAGTGGCACATCAAATAAATTAAACATATGAGAAGTATCATCAATGTATTTTTTTAAAACATTCATATCAGTATGCCAATATTCTCCTACTGTAAACAACTCTTTATTTGTAGCATTTCTCATGTCATTAATCAACTTAGAAAAAAATTGAATTTCTATATGTTTTACTGCATCTAATCTAAATCCATCAAGTTTTGCTATTTCGATATACCATAATCCCCACTTTAAAAGTTCTTCATATACTACAGGTGAACTAACATCTATATCTGTAAGCATAAGATAATCATAATTTCCATTTTCCCCATCAACTTCAGCATCCCAACCCTTACCAAGCCCAGTAAATTGAAATATAGCACTCTCTTTTTTATTTTCATCCCAATCTACCCCATCAAAATGTTTCCAGTCCCACTTAAAGTCAGAATATTTATTATTTCTTCCAGGGAAGTTGAACTTAGTCCATGCCTTTATATCATATTCCTCAGATATTTTGTTATTTCTATCTTCCGGGTCTACTTTAACTGCTTTTACCCACTCAGTTTCGTCTGCTCCACCTTTATGATTAAGTACTATATCTGCTAATATTTCAATATTATTCTTATGAGCCTCAGCTATTGCATCTATATATTCATCCTTAGTGCCATATTTAGACCGCACGCTTCCCTTTTGATCAAATTCACCAATATCATATAGATCATAAACAGCATAACCATTATCATTACTACCACCTGCACCTTTGTAAGCCGGCGGAAGCCAAAGAGTATTTATGCCAGCATCACTTAATGCTTTGCTTTTCTCCTTTAAAAAATTCCAGTGTCCTCCATCATTTGGAAGATTCCATTCAAAAAATTGCATTATAGTTCTATTCATGTAACTCATCCCCTTTATTGAAGATTTTTATTAAAATGTAACATAATATTAAGAAATTGGAGACTTTACTTCTATAAGTAATTACATGTTTTGATAGAATCGATTAATCGTTCACAATATTTAGTGGAGTTCCTGATAGAAATTTTTCAAGATTATCAATTGCAATATCCATAAGTCGTTTTCTTGACTCAATTGGTGCCCATGAAATATGTGGTGTTATAATGCAGTTTTTAGCTTTTAGTAGTGGGTTATCTAACTTTATCGGTTCACTAGATACAACATCTAATGCTGCTCCTGCTACTTTGCCGCTATTCAATGCCTCAGCTAAATCTTTTTCCACAATCAAGGGGCCTCTCGAATTATTTATGATCATAACTCCATCTTTCATCTTTTGAATTGTATCCTTATTTATGATACCCTTAGTACTATCAAAAAGTGGGCAATGTAGAGATATAACATCTGAATTAGTAAGTAGTGTATCTAGATCCACATATTTCATTGTTTCACTTTCTAAATTTTCATCCTTAGATGAACCAGATGCTAGTATCTTCATGCCAAGAGCCTGTGCTATTTTGCCTGTTGCTTTTCCAATCTTACCATATCCAATAATGCCCATAGTTTTTCCCGAAAGTTCAATTAATGGGTAATTCCAATAACAGAAATCTACATTATTTGACCATTCTCTTTTTTTTACAGATTCACTGTGAACCCCTATATGATGGCACATTTCAAGCAAAAGTGCTATTGCCATTTGGCTAACAGCATCAGTTCCATATGACGGAATATTAGATACTTTAATTCCCTTTTCTTTTGCTGCCTCCACATCTACTACATTGTATCCTGTTGCAAGCACTCCAATATATTTTAGTTTTGGCATCTTGTCTATTGATTCTCTTGATAATGGAGTTTTATTTGTAAAGACTATTTCTGCATGTTTAGCCCTTTCTATTATAATATTCGTAACATCTAGATTGCAATTTGTGCGATCATATATTGTTACATCCCCAATGTTTTTTAGGCCATCCCAAGTTAGATCGCCTGGATTAAGAGTATAACCGTCTAAAACAACTATTTTCATATTGCCATCCCCTTCAAAATTAAAATCATCTCTATTTATTCTTAACTTCCTTGTTATATGCCTCATAATTAGGCGAATCTTCACCAACCAATTTATCTAATTTCCAATTATATCCCTTAGCTTCGTCGTAAACAAGGAAATATAATGCTATAAAAGAAACATTTTTATTTTCTTTACTTTTCTTATCCATATATGTAATACTTCCATACACATAGTTTATATTTTCAGAGCCCTTCTTGGACAATATTTCATTAACTTTAAATGTTTTAGCTTCATCAGTGGTTATTTTATGGTTATTAGACCACCAAAAAAATAAGTTACTTCCTTCAATTTCATTATTTGTTATAGTGGATATTATTACATCTTGTGGAACTTTGTTAATTGTCCCACTATCAACGATAGCTTTTGATCCATATAATAAGGATACCTTACTCAATGATATTGAAAAAGTATAATTAGTTGATAATACCGTCTTTATTTCTCCAGCTGTATTTTCCCTCTTCGCAGTAATACTTAATGTTCCCTTTTGTGAATCATACTTTTTACTAGATATATGTATACTATTAGTAAATCTGTCCTTTACGGCAAAACCTTTACCTTCAAAAAAGTTTGGATAGGACACACTTTCTTCTAATCCTCCATTTTTTATAGTTTCAATAACTTTTTCATTAGAAAAGGTTGGTGATAATACTAATTTAAATTCCTTAGTGCTATTTTTTTCAATGCTCGCAATACTCCAAGCTTCATTTTCAAAAGTAAGCTTACACTTTATATTTCCAGTAGTTGAGAGAAAGCCACTATCTATAGACGTTGCAACCAAAATCTCTTCTTTTCCATTTTCTAAATCAGGTGTTCTAAGTGTCAACCCAAGATTTTTCACATCTAACCCACCTAATGTTATTGGCGTATCTGCAATAGTAATTTTTAAGTTCTTGAGTGAAGCTAAGAACTTACTCTCATTCATGCCTACTACAGGTTTCAAAGAAGTAAGACTTGCAAGCACAAATTTCTCAAACTTCCACTTGTTTTTACCTTCAGAAGTATATGCTATTGACAAATTAGTTTTTGCCTCAACAACACCATTGTTTAAAATTAATGATGCTTTTATCTCATCTGTGCTCTTGTCTGTCTTCCTGCTATTTATACTAAAACTTTTCATATTGTTTTTATCTATTTTTATTATTGTACCTTTCGGAAAGGTTACTACTTTCCCTATCAAGTCTTCCTTTATTCTCACTTCATCAACCGGTTTGATAATTAAAAATGTTTTTGCAAACACTACTGCCGAAATAACAACTAACAATACTATTATGGGTATCATTATTTTTTTTCTCACAAATATTTTTTTAAAATAAGCAAAGAATTTCTCTTTTTTGTACTTTCTTATATCTTTTTTTGTTACAACAGGCATTGCTAAAGTATTTTGATGTTTTTTATCCTTTTCTACGGCTTCAACTAAATTTTCCTTTTTTTCATTATTAATTTTGTCAGAGTTCTGATTAACTTCATAATCAATAGTATCTTCTATTTTCGCTCCGCAATATGGGCAAAAATTTAACCCATCAATATTAGCAAATTCATTTTTACAACTGTTACATATCATTTGTTACCTCCAAACATTCGTATAAATATATAAAATAAATAATATGTTATATTTAATATATTATAGCCTGTTCGTGTGCTTTATTCAAACATATTCACATTACTAATTATCCTCATAAGCAATTGGTACATTATTTATTCCAAGTTCTAGTGCAGCTGCATATTGATCATGCCCTGATACAATTACAAGGCTCCCTTTTTTAACAAGAATAGGTTTGTTAAACTTGTTATTATTTTTCATGTAATTTATTGCTTTGTTCTTTGAACGTTTTATTGATAGATCTTCATTTTCATTTACTAGTCTTGAAATATCCATTATTTCATCAGTACCCGTTGGCATCTCATAATTTAAATCTATTTGTCCATTCTCATCTTTTAACAGATGAAATATTTTAACTGAAGTTGCTTCTACTGATATAAAAGGGGTACCTTTACTGTTTACACATGCTTTAAGTTCACCTTTAATTACAAAATAATTTACATCTTTCATACCTATTACTGCATCTCTCCAATAATCCTTTTTAACAATTACTCTATAAATTGATTGCATATTATCGTAAGTGTCTATTTTAAATAGCAATTTTACATTTCCATTTTCTAGCCTATTTGTTTTTGCAGGTAATCCTTTAATTATAATCTCACTTTTATTCATATGTAAATTCTCCTTCTAACTATATTTGGTTTTAGCTAATCCTAGCTATTAAGCAGTCACTGGTCGAAGATTCGCAAATTAAAAATCATAAAAATAAAACACCTAGAAAGCACATACCGCTTTCTGGGTGTTTTTGATTGAATTATAGATTAATGGCATATTAATTTTCACACTAATAAATTGATCTAAACCTATGTTAGATGTTTTTAGGTGTTTTTCAGCTGTATAACTTTTTTTAATATAAACTAACATAGATTACACCCCATTCATTTATTGAAAATATTTTTTATTAATATACACAATTATACTTAAGTAACTTTACTAATAAAATCATTATACCATTTTTCTCATAAAATTACTATTTAGCTCTAACAGTAACAACAAGTAAAAGACCTACCAATTACATTATATATACTACGTAGTAGATATTATAAGTTCCATTCTACCAAAAGGCAATTCTATTGGAAGCACATATCCCAAACCAATTTTCTTTTCAAAACACACTGATTGTGGCTCCATGTCTAATTCTATTCCTTTATTAGACATACCTACAAGATACAACCCATTATTTAAATTCAAAAATTCGCCTACTGAGTCTTTAGCCATTTCATCTATTATTGTTAACTCTTCCTCAGCGTATCTAGAAGCAATTTTTAAAAACACATCTTGTTCTGCATTAATATACGTCATAAAATTAATTGAGTTTTTTATTCTTTGACTTACAACACATTTTGTTTTAAATTCTTCAATTTTCATTATCTTTTTTGTATAAACCGCAGAATCAATAAAACGAATTATATTTCTCATGAACAAAGCTATGTATTGCTTTATTTCTACTCCATATTTCTCATCATCTAAATTAACATAAATATTTATAATTTCATGGACATCGTCTGTTTGCAACAAATTAAATTGACTCTCTGAAATATTATATTTTTTCTTGTACTCGTAAATTGCTCTTTCGAATTTCTCTAATGACATAAAGTTTTTATCAATTAAAGCTTGTGCCAATAAAAGATGCCCAAATTTTTGTGAAGAAAGCAATTCTTCTATTTGATCCTCCTTTATATATCCTGCCTCCACAGCAAGTTCGCCAAATCGTTTATCAATTTTTGATTGCATTTGATGTACCTGATTTGCTTGCTGAGAATTCATATATCCCGCATTTATAGCTAAAACTCCTAGTTTTAATCTAACAGATTGTTGATATTCTAATGCTATCTTTAATTGTTCATCTGTTAAATATTTTTCAGTTAATAAATATTGACCAAAATATTGACTAAACATAATTTTACCTCCTTGACTATTTTAGATTAAGAATAATTTTATTGATTTGTTCCTTTTCCCAAGGTTTTTGTACAAATTCGAATGCTCCTGCTTTTATTGCCTGTTTCACATGTTCTTTTGTACCGGCTGATGACGCCATCACTACTTTTGCCTCTTTATCAAACCCTATTATTTCATAAACTGCTTCTATCCCATTTTTCAAAGGCATTATAATATCCATAAATACTAAATCCGGCTTGTTTTCTTTGTAAATATCTATTGCTTCTTGACCGTTAGCAGCTTCTAAAATATTATTACACCCACAACTTTTCAATACTTCTTTCAGTCTTTTTCTTATTAGCATAGAATCATCACACACTAATATTTTAAGAAAATTTTCTATCACTTAAATTCCCCCTCCTGTAATTAAAAAACGTAAAATTATTATTCATATGTATACTTTCGGCGTATTTCTAAAAAACCCTTTTTTACCTTCTATATTACTATATTGTTATTTTTTATGATAAACTTAAAGCCACATTCCTATTTTTTTAGGATGTGGCTTTAAGTAAATTTGAACTCTTTTGTAGTTATTTAATATAAATGACATGACACGAAGTGCCCACTCTCTACTTCCTTATTTTGTGGTTGGGTTTCTCTACATATTGGTTTAACATATGGACACCTTGTATGAAATCTACAACCCGAAGGAATATCCATAGGGCTTGGTATATCTCCTTTTATAATCTGCCTTACAGAAGCTTTAGCCCTTATAGGGTCAGCTATAGGTATAGATGATAAAAGAGCCTTTGTATATGGATGAAGTGGATTTTTATACAAATCGTTTGATTTAGATATTTCTACAATGTTCCCTAAATACATTACTCCAATTCTATCTGAAATATGTCTTACCATTGATAAATCATGAGCTACAAAAAGGTAGGTTAATCCCATTTCTTCTTGTAAGTCTTCTAACATATTTACAACTTGGGCTTGTATTGATACATCTAAAGCTGAAATTGGTTCATCACATAATATAAAATCAGGTTCTGTTGATATTGCTCTTGCAATTCCAATTCTTTGACATTGTCCACCACTAAATTCATGTGAAAACTTCTCCATATCATCCTTTTTCAGTCCAACCATTTCAAGTAAGTGTTGTATTTTTTCTAACTTAGCTTTTTTTGAAAGGGTTGTATGTAATGACAAAGGCTCATTTATTAGTTCTTCAACATTCATATATGGATTTAATGATGAATATGGATCTTGAAAGATAATTTGCATATTTCTATGATATTCTTTCATTTGTTTTCTATTGAATTTTGCAATATTAGTTCCTTCAAAAAATATATCACCCTCTGTAGCATCATAAAGTTTCGTTATTGTTCTTCCGAGAGTTGATTTACCACATCCAGACTCTCCAACAAGTCCAAATGTTTCCCCTCTTTTTATTTCAAATGAAACCCCATCCACAGCCTTTACAAATTTTTTTTCTCCACCCATAAATTTATTTTTTACAGGGAAATATTTTTTCAAATTTTTTACTTCTATTATTATATCATCTGAATTATTCAACGTTTTCCTCCCCTCCAATAATCTAGGGTTGTGTAATATTTTCTAAAAAGCACATGGCTTTATGAGTTTCACTAATTTTTTTATATACTGGCATTTCATTAAAACACTTGGCGAATGCAAACTCACACCGCTCTGCGAATGGACATCCCATAGGCGGATTTAAAAGAGATGGTGCCGAGCCTTTTATTGGTTCAAGTCTTGTTTTTTCATCCCCTTGAACTTTTGGTATTGCGTTAAGCAATGCTTTTGTATATGGGTGCTTAGGCTCATAAAATATCTCTTCGGTAAGCCCTTCTTCCATTATTAAACCGCCATACATAACTTCTATTCTATTACATATACTAGCCACAACCCCAAGGTCATGAGTTATTAGAATAATTGACATGTTATTAACTTCTTTAAGAGATTTTAAAAGTTCTAGTATCTGTGCTTGAATGGTAACATCAAGGGCCGTTGTAGGCTCATCTGCAATCAATAGTTTAGGACTACATGCAAGTGCCATTGCAATTAATACTCTCTGCCTCATTCCACCGCTAAATTCATGTGGATATTGATTCATTCTTTTTTCTGGCAGAGGTATACCTACTTCGCGTAGAACATCTATTGCTAATTTTTGTGCTTGCGTCTTATTTATCCCCTTATGTCTAACTAAGACCTCTACAATATGCTCTCCTACTTTTCTTAGTGGATTTAATGCTGACATTGGATCTTGAAATATCATTGCTATTTCTTTTCCTTTAATCTTTCTCATCTCTTTAGGAGATAATTTAAGAAGATTCTTACCATAAAAGTAAATTTCGCCTGAATCTATCTTTGCACTTTCTGGAAGTATATTCATTACTGATTTCATAAGAACACTTTTCCCACTGCCGGATTCTCCAACAATGCCAAGAATATCTCCAGTTTTAACTTCAAAACTTACTCCTCTCACAGCTTCTATCTTTTTATTCTTACTGTAAAAAGTAGTTTTAAGATCATTAACCTTAAGAAGTGTTTCTTCTCTCATAATATTACCTTCCACCTCCTGCGATCTTAGGTTCTACAAATACTCTTAAAACGTTACCTATTTTATTAAATGAAAATATTGTAAATACTATTAATAAACCCGGTAAAATAGCCATATATGGCGCACTTTGTAAGTTTGTTTGAGCATTCTGAAGTAAATTCCCCCAGGATGACATTGGTTGCTGAATTCCAAGTCCTAAAAAACTTAATGAGGACTCTGTCATAATAGCATTAGCAATACTTGTTGTTGACGCTATTATTATAGTAGGAAATACGCTTGGAATAATATGCGTAAATATTATACTTCCTGAACTCTCACCAATAGAAATCGCATAAAGTACATATTCTCTTTCCTTTATAGAAAGGGTTTCCGCTCGAACTAGCCTTGAAATTTCCATCCAAGAAAATAATCCTATTACTATGATTATAGCTTGAAGTCCTGGTTTTAAAAATATACTAATTATAGTTACAAGTATTAGCCAAGGAATAGATGATATTATATCCACAAATCTCATCAGAATATTATCTATCTTCCCTCCAAAATACCCACTTATAGTTCCAACTCCCACTCCAATACTTGTAGATATTACCATAGCAAGAACTCCAACTACAAGAGACACACGCCCACCATATATAGTTCTAACTAAATAATCTCTTCCTAATTCATCAGTACCAAATAAATGAGCCAAACTAGGAGCTTGCAGAATACTAGATGTATCTATGGCATCTGGATTTATAGGTATTAAAAATGCAAATATTGAAATGAGTATTATAAAAATCAGGAAGGCAATTGAAAATAAAGCACTTTTATTACCTTTTAACTCATCTTTAACATTCTTTAATCTTCGATTTTTCATATATTTACTCCATTTCCTTTATTCTAGGATCTATCAAACAATATAATATATCAGACAGTAAATTACCAATTATAACTAAAGAAGATGATAATATTAAAACTGCCATAACAATAGGATAATCTAATCCCTGAACAGCTTTTATAAAGTAAGGTCCAACTCCCGGCCATCCAAATACTGTCTCAGTTATTACACCCCCAGTTACAAGCATTGGTAATGCCATGCCGACTTTTGTAATTATCGGAAGAAGTACATTTTTACACACGTGCTTAAACAATATTTCTTTTTTACTTGCTCCAAATGCATTTTGTACCATTACATATTCCTCTGATATTTGGCTTATTGTTGAGGATCTTACGTATCTTACAAGCTCTGGTAAGAATGCAATAACCAAAACAAAACTTGGCATTATAAAATGAAGCATAGAATCTGCAAATGATCCTTCTACCCCAATAGTATTCATTCCCAGTATCGGTAATATGGCAAGTTTATAACCAAATACAAATATCATAATCATTGCAAACCAAAAACTAGGTATAGCTATTGCTATTGAGCAAAAGCCATCTATTATCTTATCTATTATTTTATTTTTATTTGCTCCAGCTACTAATCCAAGTATTATAGAAATTACAAGTGCAATTATATATGATGGTAACACCAATATAATAGTCGCTGGTATCCTTGCAGCTAAATCATTTGAAATACTTTCATGTGTTACTATCGAATATCCAAACTGGCCACTTAATATACCTTTAATCCATAACAAATATTGCACATATGCAGGTTTATCGAATCCATACTTAGCCTTTATAAGGTTAACAGTTGCTATTGGCATCCTAGGCGTCGTCATTGCATCAACAGCGTTATATGGTGCTAGCTTGATAAGTGCAAAGCATATTATAGAAATTATTAAAAGTAACGGAATAGCTTGAAGCGTTCTTTTAAGTATATATTTTGACACTTTATGTTCACTTCCTTAATCTAAAAATTATACATATGGAATAAAATATCTTATTCCATATGTATTGGAAAAAATTATTATTATTTAAAATAAAGCTTTGACATGTCTTCAAATGTATATACTGGTACTAGTGTTGCATCTTCTATTCCAGCTAATTTAGAACTCATAACTACAATTCTCTTATTTTCAAGAATTGGATAGAAATATGCATTTGATTGAAGCTTTTTCTGAATTTCTGTATATATTTCTTTTCTTTTGGCTTCAGTTGTTGCAACTCTTCCGGCATTAAATAAATCATCAATTTTCTTATCGTTAAAATGACTATAATTATATTTACTGCCAGATGTAAATAGTGAACTAAATGTATCTGGATCTATTCCCATAATATATCCACCTAGGAACATATCATAAGTACTTTTTTCATTTTTCATCTGTTGACTTATAGCTGCATCTTCTCCACCTAAAAGTTCAACATCTATACCTATTGCTTTAAGGCTTTGTTGAATTATAGCAGCGTCCTTTGCGTATGGTGCATTATTTCCTACATATCCAAGTTTAAGTTTAAGTCCGGATACTCCAGATTTCGCCATGAGTTCCTTAGCCTTAGTAATATTAAAATCATATTTTTCTACATCGTTTGAATGAAACTTTCCTTCATTTGGAAGGAATGAGTAAGCTGGCTTTGCATATTCAACTGATCCAAAAGCAGCATTAATCAAATCTGTCCTATTTAATGCATAAAATATAGCCTGTCGTACATTAGCGTCCTTAAGTTTCGTTGAATTAGAGTTAATTACCATATAAGCTATTCTACCTTCATCATACTTGTAAGGAGTTAACTTATCATCTTTTACCAAATCCTTTAAATCACTTGATTGAACTGATAATGCGTTAATCTCTCCCTTTTGCAAAGCAAGTTTACCAGTGTTCGCATCTGGTATTACTCTATATATGACATTTTTAATTTTAGGTATTCCTAAAAAATAAGTATCATTTTTAACTAATTTTACATATTGTCCAGCTTTATATTCTTCTAACTTATATGGCCCAGTACCTACTGGTTTCGCATTTTTTGAACTATTTTCAAAATTAGTTTCGCCTTCATATATATGTTTAGGCATTATGAATATATTACCTAAAAGTTCAATTCCAGGTGCACTAACTTCTGGAAGTATAAATTTAACCGTATTATCATCAACTTTTTCAACCTTTAATGGTTTACCGTTAAATATTAACTGTCCGTATGCCCAACCCGCATTCTTTTCTTTTAACATTTCATTATAAGTGAAAACTACATCGTCTGCAGTAAATTTAACTCCATCACTCCATTTAATATTTTTTTTGAGTTTTGCAGTATAAGTTAATTTATCTGCTGAAAGGGTCATACTATCTGCTAGAAAATACTGGATCTTAGTTGCATTATACATATATAATGGTGAATATAAAGCCTTTATTTCCATTAATCCGTAACGATCACTTGTTGTTATTACATTTACAGAATTGCCTGGATCTCCGTCAATACCGTATATAAATGTATCCGATTTAGCTGCAGTTCCATTAGTAGTGCTTTTAGATGTTCCACAACCACTTAATAAAAAGGTAGCAGCCATCATCCCTATTAGAACCTTTGATATTTTTTTAAATTTCATTTTCAATCCCCCTAAAATATTAATTCCGTTAATTCATATAGATTTACTATAGTTTATCCAAACTAATTATAGCACCAATCTTGTTTTTGTCAATCAGGCAAAAATACCCATTATTTAGAGGTAGAATAAATTATGTCTTATAATATAATTTTAAGAAAATGATTATTTTATAATCATAGTTTTTTTGATATTTCTCATTTAGTTGACCTTATGCTGAGGCACTTAGCCCCCTGTTGTTTATAATATATCTAGTATATAATAAATATTTTAAGGAGGTTTTATTATGGATAAAAAGATTTATACTAAAAAAAACAAACAAGAACTAAAAAAGATACTAACACCGACTCAATTTGAAGTAACTCAGGAAAATAAAACAGAAAGATCTTTTGATAATGAATTTTGGAATAATAAAGAACAAGGGATTTATGTAGATATAAATAGCGGCGAACCTTTATTTACGTCTCTTGATAAATTTGATTCCGGTTGTGGATGGCCTAGTTTTACAAAGCCCATTGACGAGAAACATGTGAAAGAAAATAGTGATGAAACCCTTGGAATGACAAGAACAGAAGTAAGAAGCAAATATGGTGACAGTCATTTAGGACACGTATTTAATGATGGTCCCCCGGCTCAAGGTGGATTAAGGTATTGCATAAATAGTGCCTCATTGAGATTTATACCAATAGATAAACTTAATGATGAAGGATATGGTGAGTATCTAAAGCTATTTAAGAAATAGAATCTTAAGCAGAAAAAAAAGCTACATATTGTATTACTTATAATACAATATGTAACTTTATTTTATTTTTTAAATTTTTGAAAGTTTAATTCAATTTTCTCTTTTAACCTTAAAGCCTCTTTATCATATTCTTCTCCACTATCCCATGTATTTCTGGGATTTAGTATATTTGTTGGAACACCTGGACATTCCTTAGGTATATGAAATCCAAATATATGTTCTTTATAAAATTCTATATTTTTAAGTTCTCCTGAAATAGCCGCTCTAACCATTTCTCTAGTATAAGATAGTTTAATTCTCTCCCCTTTTCCATAAGCTCCACCTATCCATCCTGTATTTACAAGATATACATCTATATCATGTTTTGCTATTTTCTCACCTAATAGTTTTGCATAAACCAATGGGTTTAATGGCATAAATGGTTCTCCAAAGCAAGCTGAAAACGTAGCCTCTGGCGTAGTTATACCTATCTCTGTTCCAGATAACTTGCTTGTGTATCCGGACATAAAATGATATATTGCTTCTTTATTATCTAACCTAGATATTGGAGGCATAACTCCGAAAGCATCTGCTGTCAAAAAAATAATGATACTAGGTTTGCTTCCGATTCCCGTTTCTTCAATATTATCTACATAATTGATTGGATATGCAGCTCTAGTATTTTCTGTGTATCTATTATTATTATAATCCGGGTGTCTATTTTCATTTAACACTACGTTTTCGAGTATTGTACCAAATCTTATAGCATTATATATTTCTGTTTCTTTAACTTTATCAAGGTTAATAGTTTTAGCATAACAGCCACCTTCAAAATTAAATACATGTTCTTCACACCATCCATGTTCATCATCGCCTATAAGTTTTCGCTCAGGATCTGTTGACAACGTGGTTTTTCCTGTACCCGATAAACCGAAAAAAATAGCAGTCTTTCCATCTTTCCCAATATTCGCAGAGCAATGCATTGGCATCATTCCCTTTTGAGGAAGTAAAAAATTCATTACGGAAAATACAGATTTCTTTATTTCACCTGAATACCCAGTACCACCTATGATAATTATTTTTTTAGAAAAGTTTATAATTATGAAACACTCTGAATTAATGCCATCCTCTAACCCTTTAGCTTTGAATCCTGGGACTGATATAACATGAAATCCTGGTATAAAACTACTAAGCTCTTCATTACTTGCTCTCCTAAACATTTGATTTGAAAACATAGCTTGGTGAGCGTATTCACATATGACTCTTATAGAAAGTGCACATTCCTTTAACGATCCTATAAACCCATCAAATACAAATAGATCCTTGCCTTTCAAGTAATCTATTACTTGCTTATAAAGATTGTCAAAAACTTTCTCATCCACTGGTAAGTTTACGTCTCCCCAATTCACCTTGTCTCTTGTAATATTATCTTTCACAATAAACCTATCTTTTGCAGACCTACCACTATATTTACCTGTATTTATAACTACACTGCCCTTACTTGTTAGCTTACCCTCTTCTCTTTTAATTATAAACTCTGTAAGTTCTGCTACACTAAGGTTTCTGTACAAATTTTTAAAATCTTTTATTTCTAGATAATTTAAATCCAAATCCATGTTATTTCCCCCTATTTTAAATCTTTATAAATTGTATTCTCCTTTACAAAAAACACATACCATACAGTCCTTCTACCATCATACTTCATACTTGTGTCAGTTCATAGATGTATACCCGTATTTTTGGTGTATTTTAATAATAAAGAAACTCTGTACTTAATTAAATTTAAGTACAGAGTTTTTTAATTTAAAACTGTTCTAAACTGTTCTATGTGAGTAATTACATACTCCATACACCCCATTCCCATTGCAAAGAATGATACAATTAATATTAGAATTATTGCTCCAAAATCGTATTTCATTATCTCTTCTTTGTTTATTAAGCATGCAATAATAATTTCAATTCCAAGGAAAACTAAAACAAGTGGCCACAATGATGCTATTTTCATATAGCTAATACTTGGATATATTAATTGAAGTAAAAACATTACTCCAAACATAACTAAAACTATTCCAGTTGTAAATGTTCCAACAAGGCGTCCCTTAATCATTCAAATCACACTCTTTTTTCTTACCTATAATAAGTTTCGCACCCACAACAATTATTACAATACCAATTATTATCTGAGGAGCTACACTTGTTGCAACATTAATAGCGTTATATACTTCATTTGAAATAAACCCATTTAAACCTAAACTGTTAATGAGGTTATTCCATATTAAATAAATACCTAAAAGCACAAGTAGTATTCCTGATAACAATCTGTGTTTTTTTAATATGTCTTTATCTATTTTCACTAGTTCATCTAAAGAAAACAAATAATTATCCTCTAAAAGTAAAAACTCCTCATCTGTTGAATAACGTTTGTTCATACAATCGAAAAACGAATAAAACCAGATTAAAGGCAGTACGTAAAGAAGTGGACCTATACTAAGCCAGCTAGAAAGAAATATTAACAAGAAGAATACTGCCATAAGTGATATGCCCATCTTCATAAAACCCAAATACATATGACCTGCCCCTGGCATAAGTGAAAAACCAAAGGTTAAAAATTTACTTTTTTCCTTTTTCATTATTAAAAACCTCCATGTTAATTATTTTTTGTGAAAAGTTATTAAGATTTAAACTAATTGTATTTATATTGCTTAGACTTATTTGGTTTACCTTTAATGCTTCAACTTTTGTATTTACTACAAAATTTAATCCATTAGAAAAAACAAACATCAATGCTATACTTGCTGCCATTACTACTCTAAGAGAATAAAATACAAAATGATTATACCTTTCTTTTCTATTGTTAATCTTGGCTAGTATTTCCTGCTCAAATCCTAAAGGAGCGTCGATAAGTTCTTCATTATTAAAACTATTAACTAAAGCATCAGCACAGACTTCACATTCACAAATATGTTCTGATAATAAAATCAGTTCATTATCACTAAGAGAACCCTCTTTAAACCCTTCAAATGATATCTTTGTTAAGTGCCCATTTTCTTTGAATAATGTACTACTCACATAAACTCCTCCTTCCATAAAACTTTCAGAAGCTTTTTAGATCTATAAAGATGGGTTTGCAATGTTTTCAAACTTTGCCCTGTATCTTTTGCCATATCTGACAGTTTAATATCTTCACAAAAATAATTTATGGCCACTTCCCTATATGGGTCTTTTAATTTTTGACATAAATAATGTATTTGCTGCCTACTATGTTTTTTTATAATTATATCCTCAGGTGTATCTCCTATATCTTTTAAACATTCAAGATTCTCGTCAGATAAAACACTTATAGTTCTTATTGGACTTTTAAGAAAATCTCTACATTTATTAGCGGCAATTGTTGTAAGCCAAGCCTTAAAATTGTCTCCATTAAATTTACCAAAATTCGTGTATGCTGACAAAAAAGTTTGTTGTGCTAAATCTTCTGCATCAAAGTAATTTTTGGTAAAGGATAAACAAATAGTGATGATTAAACGTTCATATTGTTTTATATATCTTGCAAACTGTTCATTTTGAATAACCATCACCCCTTTTTTTATCCTTACACTTAATATAACGATTCAGAAATAAAAAACACTTCAATTATAAAACTTTTTTTGGTTGTAATTACTTTCCATTTCTAACATGTCCAGTATATATTCAAAAAACCAAATAGTTGTATATTTTGTACAACTATTTGGCTTATAAAATTTTTAAGCATATCTTATTTGATAACTTCCCTTTAAACCCTCGACCATGCTAAATTCAATACCCTCTTTGCATTTGCCACAACTATATCAGGGTTTTCATCTCCAAATGGCTTAACTTCAAAGCTAACTATAGGTCTTCTCTCTTCACTCAAAAATCCTATATTTTTAAGTACTCTTAGATATTCTACCACTTCATCAACATCGCATTCGCCATTAGGGAATCCAAATCTTGGATGTTGGTCTCCATAACCAGGCATTACTGGATGTTTTATAACACAATTCCCTAAGTGCGCATGAAGTATATAGTCTTTCACGGGAAGAATTGACTCTTCTATAGTTTCGTGGATTTGAGGAATATGACTTAAATCTACCAGCAAACCAAAATTATCGTATTCTTTTCTTATTTCCTCTGCCAATCTTTTTGCTAGATGTGCAGGTCCAATCAGTGACCTCTTATCTACATCATAGTCAAACACTTCCAAAAGAACATTCATATCACCTCTTTCTTTAGCGTACTTACAAAGAACTTTTGTAGACTTCACTAAAGCCTCAAAAGCCTCTTCTATTTTATCCTTTGCATAATTTCCACTAAGAAAAGCAAATCCTACTGCATTCATCTCATAAGCTTCATCAATTCCCTCTTTAAGCGTTGTAATTGCATTAAATCTTTCTTCATCATCCACGTGATTTATATTTAATCCAGTAGTAAGAAGTCTTGGTTGTGCACCATATGCTACTGTAAGATATGAAGTTTCTAATATTTTCTTTGCTCTCTCTCTTACCCCTGCGTCTTTTATCCATGAGATTTCAACGGCATCAAAATAATCATCTGTTGCTATCTTTGTAAGTGTCTCTTCAATAGGACCTTCTCCCTTTATGCAATTTGGATATGCCATAAAGTGTATTAATCCTACCTTCATATACTTATGTATTGATTCATTCATATTTTTTCCCTCCTGTAAGTTACCATCTAAAATTAATTAAGAAAGCTATTTAACATCAAAATATAAATTTATATCTTTATTTACATCAGAGCTTAAAATTGTTTTCAGAGTGTAAAATTTCCCGTCAAGATCAAATTTCTCAAAATATAGTTTAAATTCTTGTTTGCTTGAGCTTTGTGGAATTGAAATCATACTAGTTGAATATTTATTGTTACTTTTTTCAGAGTCATTTTCATCATTTACAAAATACATTTTATCTATATCCAATTTCAAAGAAGGATCAGTTGTATTTAAAATGCTTAAAATAGCTATAACCTCATCATCTATAACCTGAATCTTTGTTAATGAAATAGATAGTTTTGAGTTAGAAATAGAAGCTGATGGATTTAAAGTATATTGTACATTAGAATTTTTACCCTTATTCTTCTCCTTATTATTTCCTTTTTCATTGTCGGAACCTGAACTAATTACTTGATAATTGTTCATATCTATAATTCCCTTAACTACAGTCTCCTTTTCCACAACTTCTTTAGGGGTAGTCTGCTCAGCTGTTGTAGGTGTGACCGATTCATTAGCTTTTTTATCTATTCCTTTATTACCCATTATTGATGTTAAAAAAATAGCCAAAACTATTATACATACAATCACTGCTATTATAATCAATTTAGTTTTCTTACTAGGTTTTTTATTTTCTAATAAAACTGTTTTTATAGCTGCTGTCGCTGTTTCAGTGGAATTCATAAACATTGCTTTTGTGTGTTCTCTATCAGATAAAACATCATTAAGTTCATGCATCATAACCTTTACATCACAATAGCGAGACTCAGTCTCTATAGCTGAAGCCTTTTGAATAATTTTAATCAGGTTCTTAGGTGTTTGTTTAGGGTAATTCTCATCTAGAATAAGCTCAGTAGGCAAGCTTATCGATTTTCCAGTAAGCATAAAAAACATTGTTACGCCAAGAGAATAAATGTCTGTTTGAGCATTAGACTGAACATTCACAAGCTGTTCTGGTGCTATATATCCCATAGAACCCAAGATCATAGTGTCCCCTTTTTGTCCTTCCTTAAAAGAACGTGCTATTCCAAAGTCTATAAGCACTACCTTGTTATCCTTCTTTATCATTATATTAGAGGGTTTTAAATCTCTATATATAATAGGTGGATTAAAGCTATGAAGGTAATCTAATATGCTACAGAGTTGCAATGCTATATCAGTTACCATTTCACTTGGCAGAGGACCATTCAACTCCAAATGTTCCTTTAATGTCTTTCCTTCAATATAATCTTCCAGGATGTATAAATTATCATCTTCATAAAAGATATCAATAATTCTTACAATTCCTAAGTGACTTAATTTTTTTAGTATATTAGGCTCAGCTAGGAAATCTATTTCGTTTTTACTTTTGATATTTACTTCTTTAACTGCCCAGAGATTTCCTAACCTAGTATTCTTGCAGAGGTATACTGTTCCCATACCACCTTTTCCTAAAATCTTTATTATTTCATATTTATTATCTATTACTTGTCCTATATTTAACGTATTCCCACCCCCGTATCAAAAACTTGCTTATACTAATGTATTGTAATTTTGTTTATCTATGGGTAAATTATAACATAAAAAATTATATCCTGTTCTACTCCTTAAGAATGCGTTCATTATAAATCATGTGCAGATCTTATTGACATTGAAAAAGAGAGCATTTTATTTTGCTCTCACTCTAATTATCTATTAATGTCCAAATTCAAAAATCTCTATACCGGTGTCCCAAATATAGCTACATTCTGATTGTTCAAAACGAATATATTGTCTTTCCATTTTAGTGTATTCAAAACGTATCCTAATGCATCTGCATTATATCTGCCAGCTATTTTTTGATACGCAAGCAACTCATATATATTATTTGAATCAAAATCAACAGGATATAATCCACTTATAGGATTTACAAATCCATTGATTGGACTCTTTAACTTTCCAACATCATCGTATATTTCAGATAAATAATCATTTCCCCTATTAGATATGTCTATAATGTATTTTTGATTATTATTCTTACTTATAACTTCTACCTTGTAATTATCTTGATAATTAACATCATATTTGTATAACTCGTTATATACGTTAAAATCAAACAGTAGTTTCGTTACATTGTTTATAAACGAATAAATATAGTAGTACATTATTCCACCACTACCACCCGAATTAATACCTATCAAAATATCATCTACACGATTCCCTGTAAAATCTCCTAAAAATAGTGTAGGATTGTATCCTGCATTTTCCTTAAGTGGTATACGATAATACTCTCCAGTCATTCCATGTTGAATTTGGAGGGTGATATTTTGAATAAATGGACTGTCTGGTGTCTTTATCCCTGTTAAATACACGTTATCAAGTATTCCATCCCCAGTTACATCTCCACTTGCATAACTGACAATGCGGGAATTTAGCATATTAGATCTATTATAATAATTATACATAAGAGCTCCTTTACATTATTGGCTTTATATAATAGCTTATGTGTTATATGAAGGATTGTTTCATTTAAAGAATGCACATATCAGAATAATGAATAAAATAGTTTACTAGTCCTTTAAAATTTCTTTTATGTTCTTATTGACAAAGTTATGTAATGAATATAATATAAAAGTAACAAATTCAAACAAAAACAATAAAAAACAAACAAATATAAAAGTAGGTGATATTTTGATTCCAGCAGAAAGAGAAAATTATATATTAGACAAAGTAACAAAAAATGGTGTTGTTAAGGTTGAAGAAGTAGCTGAAGAGCTTAACGTTAGTCTTATGACAATCAGAAGAGATTTGGATAGACTTCAAGAAAGAGGTTTGCTGTATCGAAGCCACGGTGGAGCTGTGCAAAGAGAGATTTATCCTTTCGAGCAAGCTTATGATATTAAAAAAGTAAACAACATAGATATGAAGGAAAAAATTGCTGTAAAAGCATTAACTTTAGTTAATAATGGGGATACTATTTTTTTAGATGCAGGCACCACAACCTTTGAATTATCTAGATTACTAAAAGTTAAGAATGATATTACTGTTATAACTAATGACTTAATTATAGCCCTTGAATTATATCAAAGTAATATACAAACATATATTGTTGGAGGAAAAATCCAACAAGAAACGGGAAGTATACTAGGTCCGAAAGCAGAAGAATTCATAGATAATATAAGGGTTAATATTTCATTTTTAGGAACTTCAGGTGTAAATAGTGATGGCTATTTAACTAGTCCTACTTTTGAAAAATCGGCTTTCAAAAGAAAAGTGATCAAATGTGCTTCGTATTCAGTATTACTTGCAGATAGTAGTAAGTTTAATAAGGAATCTTTTGTAAATATTATATCCATGAATGATATAGATGCTATAGTTACAGATAAACAATTTACGCAAGAACATTTAAAACGATTAGAAGAGAATAATGTAAATATTTTTATGATCTAATATTGATTTGGGGGGATACAAATTGAAATATGTTGTCATAGCAGATGATCTTACAGGAGCAAACGCTACAGGCTCATTATTAAAAAAATTAAAATTAAAGACAGTAACCCTTATGGACTGTACAGATAGAAGTAATATAAATATATTTAAGTCTGATGTGATAGTCTGCTCAACAGATAGTAGGGGCATGACAGAGAAAGACGCTTATAATAAGGTTTTCTCAGCTGTTAAAAATCTTAAGCATGATGATGTGAAAGTCTACAATAAAAGAGTTGATAGCACTTTAAGGGGTAATTTAGGAGCAGAAATTGATGCTATTTTAGAAGGTTTAGACGACAATAGAGTAGCAATTATAGTTCCGGCTTTCCCAGATGCTCAAAGAATTGCTGTCGGTGGATATCTTTTAGTGAATGGTATCCCACTCCAAGAAAGTGATGCAGCTAAGGATCCTAAAAAACCTATTAATACTTCAATAATTGAAGATTTAGTAAAAAAACAAACCAAATACAAAATAGGTACAATCAAACTAGATATAGTATGTGCAGGCCTTGAAGCTATAAGAAAAAGAATTACCGAAATTAGCGCTGAGGGTAAACGTTTGATAATATTAGATGCTGTTACCAATAATAATTTAGATAACATCGCAAGCGCTTTAATAGAAACTGGCCTCAAATTTGTAACTATCGATTCGGGTCCATTTACTGCCGCGGTTATAAAAGAATATATAAAATCAGGGCAAGCTTTGGTGGAGAGTAAAAAAGTTTTAATGGCAGTTGGCAGTATTACAAATACTACCAAAATACAATTAGAAAGAGTAACAAGTGATTTAGATGTATTTAAGGTAGATATCATTACTGAAAGATTGTTATATAACTCAAAAGATAGAAAAGCTGAAATTACAAGAGTTGTTGATGACATAATAACAAATCAGAATACTTCAAAAGTACTATGCGTTGCTATAGATTCTATAAATCCAGATACTAGAGTTGATTTAGATGAAGTGGCCTTAATAGAAAATACAACAAAGGAAGGTTTATCACTAATCATAAATGATTCCATTGCAGAAATATGTTCAAGATTAATAAAAGAAATTCCAAATATCAATGGAATATTCAGTAGTGGTGGAGATATAAGTGTAGGTGTATGCAAGAAATTCAAATCAGCTGCCCTTGAGTTAATTGGAGAAGTAATTCCACTCGCAGCCTATGGAAAATTTATAGGTGGAGATTTTCCAGAATTAAAAATTGTAAGTAAAGGCGGCATGGTGGGAGACGTAGATGGAATGAAGATATGTGTTAAATATCTTTTAGATGTTATTAACTTATAAATTTAAAATATATATAGGCTTAAAAGGAGGACAATAATGAAACTAAAACCATTAATAGGAGTACCCATAGGCGACCCAGCAGGTATAGGTCCAGAAATTGTTGTAAAGTCTTTAGCAGATGGTAAGTTGTACGACGAGTGTAGACCATTATTAATTGGAGACAAAAGTGTGATACAGCAAGCTTTAAAATTTTGTGGACTAGATCTAAATATTAATGTAGTTAATAATGCAAAGGATGGGAAGTACATTTTAGGCACTATTGATTTAATAGATCTAAATAATGTAGATATTAATCAATTAAAAATAGGAGAAGTTCAAGCTTTAGGTGGAAAAGCTGCCTTTGGATATATTAAAAAGTCAATTGAAATGGCTATGTCAAACGAAATTGATGCTATCGCAACTACCCCTATAAATAAGGAATCTTTAAAAGCTGGAAACATTAATTACATTGGACATACTGAAATTTTTGCAGATTTAACTAATACAAAGGATCCACTAACAATGTTTGAAGTAAGTGGAATGCGAGTATTTTTCCTAACAAGGCATGTTCCGCTTAGAGAGGTTTGTGACTTAGTGACAAAGGAAAGAGTTTTGGATTATATAATAAGATGTACTGCAGCCCTAAAAAAACTGGGAGTTACAGAAGGCACAATGGCTGTTGCAGGATTAAATCCTCACAGTGGAGAGCATGGATTATTCGGTTATGAAGAAATGACTGAAATAAAACCAGCAATAGATGAAGCTACAAAAATGGGATACAAGGTAGTCGGTCCCATAGGGGCAGATTCTATATTCCATTTAGCCCTACAAGGTAGATTTAATTCAGTTCTATCTTTATATCATGATCAAGGACACATTGCTACTAAAACTTTAGATTTTGAAAGAACCATAGCAGTAACTGGTGGTATGCCAATACTCAGAACATCAGTTGACCATGGAACTGCTTTTGACATTGCAGGAACAGGAATAGCCAGTTCTGTAAGTATGACTGAAGCAATTCTTTTAGCAGCTAAATATTCTCCAAATTTCCAAAGGTAAATACAATTATAATATTTAGAGGGACTTTCCTCCCTCTGAATATTGCAATTGTTTATTTATAATTAAATTGAAAACGTTTCCGCAGATGATTAATAAAATAAACAAAACATGAGGGGGAAAGTAAAATGGTAAACACAGCAGCCGGAAGCCAAATGATTATTGGGCTTCTAATAGGAATAACTATCTTAGTCTTTTTAATTCTTAAAACAAAAATACATACATTTTTAGCACTAATAATTGCAGCCGTTGTCACCGGCATTATAGGTGGAATGCCATCAACAAAAGTACTTGAAGCAATATCAGAAGGTTTTGGTGGGACCCTTGGGAGCATTGGTATCATAATTGGTTTTGGTGTAATGATGGGTCAGATTTTTGAGGTATCAGGTGCTGCCGAAAAAATGGCAAAAACCTTTATAAAAGTTCTTGGCAAAAACAGGGAAGAGCTTGCCTTAGCAATAACAGGTTTTATAGTATCAATTCCAATATTTTGTGATTCAGGCTTTATAATTTTAGCTCCTCTTGCAAAGGCAATATCAAGAAAAACTAAGAAATCAGTGGTAGGACTCGGGGCTTCTCTTGCTCTTGGGCTTGTTATTACTCATAGTTTAGTACCTCCTACACCAGGACCAGTTGGGGTCGCTGCCATTTTCGGAGTAAGTGTTGGAAGCTTTATATTATGGGGAATAGTCTTAGCTATACCAATGATGTTAGTAGGATTAATTTATACTAAATATATAGGTAAAAAGATATATCAATTGCCAGATGAAGAAGAAGATACCTGGATAAGACCAAAATATCAAGAGCCAGTTTATGGTTTAGAAAAAGAATCTGATGATAAAAAGTTACCATCTACATTAATGGCTTTTGCGCCAATAATGATTCCTATAATTTTGATTTTAATAAACACAATATTAACAGCGCTTATTAAACAAAAAATTATAGATGCTAATGCAATTACTAATGTATTTATATTCTTAGGAGCTCCAGTAATAGCCGTTGGTTTAGCATTAATAGTAGCTATTTATGGACTTGCAGGAAAAATGAAAAAACAAGATGTTATAGATCAAATGGAAAAAGGTATAAAATCAGCAGGTATCATTATATTAGTTACAGGTGGTGGTGGAGCATTAGGCATGGTACTTCGTAACAGTGGAACAGGAGATTATATTGCTAAATTAATAGTTAGTTCTCATATGCCAGCTATATTATTACCATTTATCATAGCATCTCTTGTTCGTTTAATACAAGGAAGTGGAACTGTAGCTATGATTACCGCAGCTTCAATTACAGCACCTATAATACTTGCCTTAAACGTAAACCCATTATTTGCAGCTCTTGGAGCATGTATTGGGTCGTTAATATTCTCTTACTTTAATGATAGTTTCTTTTGGGTGGTTACCCGTACACTCGGAATTAAAGAAGGTAAAGAACAACTAAGAATATGGTCGGTAACGACAACTATAGCTTGGGCTGTAGGTCTAGTAGAACTTCTAATTGTTAGTTCAATATTTTAGTTAAAATAAGAGAGCACATAAGGCAAGTTTCCTATGTGCTCTCTTACATTAATTTTATTTTCTTGCTAATTCTTAAAACTATGTATAGGTGCCGGAATCCTTCCACCACGATTAATAAAATCTGCACTTGAGAATTCACTAACCTTCATAACAGGTGCACGTCCAAGAAGTCCACCAAATTCTACCGAATCTCCAACTTTTTTACCTGGAGCTGGTATAAGTCTTGTTGCAGTAGTTTTATTATTTATCACTCCAATTGCACATTCATCCGCAATAATTGCTGAAATTGTTTCTGCAGGTGTGTCGCCGGGAATTGCAATCATATCTAGTCCTACTGAACATACACATGTCATAGCCTCAAGTTTCTCAATGTTTAAAGCACCTTTTTCAACGGCTTCAATCATTCCTTCATCTTCGCTTACTGGTATAAATGCGCCACTTAATCCCCCAACAGAACCAGAAGCCATTATTCCACCTTTTTTAACTGCGTCATTTAACATGGCTAAAGCTGCAGTAGTTCCATGAGTTCCACATACCTCAAGTCCCATTTCCTCTAGGATTCTAGCAACACTATCACCTATAGCAGGTGTTGGTGCCAATGATAAATCTACTATACCAAAAGGTACATCTAATCTTTTTGCAGCTTCCATTCCAACTAATTGACCCATTCTTGTTATTTTAAAAGCAGTTTTCTTTATTACTTCAGCTACAACTCCAAAATCAGCACCTTTTACTTTTTCAAGTGCAACTTTTACTGTACCAGGTCCGCTTATTCCTACATTTAAGGTACACTCAGGTTCCCCTACTCCATGAAAAGCTCCTGCCATAAACGGATTATCCTCCACGGCATTTGCAAATACAACAATCTTCGCGCAACCAAGCCCATCTCTATCTGCAGTAAGTTTTGCAGCTTCTTTAATAATTTGGCCCATTTCACGAACACCGTCCATATTAATTCCAACCTTAGAACTTGCAACGCATACAGATGAACATACACGTTCAGTAACTCTCATAGCTTCAGGTATAGATGATATAAGTCTATGATCGCCAGTAGTATATCCCTTTTGAATTAATGCAGAAAATCCTCCAATAAAGTTTATTCCAAGTTCATTTGCAATTTTATCTAACATAATCGCATATTCTACATAATTTTGGTCCTGAGATGCTCCGGCAATCAATGAAATTGGAGTAACTGAAATTCTTTTATTAATTATTGGCACTCCATATTCCATCTCTAAATCTTCCCCTACTTTAACTAAGTTTCCAGCAAGTCTCATAATTTTCTCGTAGATTCTAGCCCTAGACCTTTTGCCATCAAAGTCACAACAATCAAGTAAAGATATCCCCATTGTAAGAGTTCTAATATCTAACTTTTCATGATCCAACATTTTTACAGTTTCCATTATTTGATTAATATTCACTTTCTACCTCCTATACAAGATGCATTGAATTAAATACATCTTCATGTTGCATTCTTATTGAAACCTTTAAAATCTTACTTTTTTCCATTAATAATTCGTTTAGTTCCTTTAAAGAGATATTAATAGCAGATAAATCTACCAACATTACCATAGTAAAAAAATCATTCATAATAGTTTGATTAATATCTAAAATATTAGCATTTTTTTCAAATAATAAGTTGGATACACTTGCAATAATACCCACTTTATCTTTCCCAATAACGGTTAATACAGCCTTCATCTTTTTCGCCTCCATTTTTTTAATCACAAAAAAGCCGAATAGATAATACTCGACCCTTGAAATCAATATTATCCCCTGTCCTTTTACCTGAGAGTTTCATTAGTTTCACTAACTTTCTCCTTCGGTGCTCAATTAGAGTCTCTCCAAGGGCTCGTCCTGTAACAGTCATATCCGTGCGGTACCTTAAAATTTTGATTTTTAGGTGTATAGATAACTCTATACTCTTCTGCTACAATCATCCGAACTATTTAATTTTAAGTTATTAATAGTATTCTATCAGTTTTATTAACTAATTACAACACAATATATATGTATTAGCCTTAATTATTTAAAACTAATATTTACTTAATAAAAACCCCTTAACCCTTTTTCAGGTTAAGAGGTCTTCATTATAAATTCACTCTATTTCAATCTAATAAACTGGTTTTAACTGTATTATTTACTTCACTGCATTTGTTTATATTTGATTTGCTTTAATCTTTATTTCAGTAGATATATTAGTATTAAAAACATGTTCCACTCTAGGGAGTGTTATTCCTAAAGTCTCACGAAGTACGTCCTCTACTGTTTCTACAGTTTTAATAGTCAGCTGACTCTTAACTTCTTCTGGTACATCCTTTATATCAATCAAATTTTCTTTTGGAATTAATATTTTTGTTATCCCAGCCCTTTGAGCTCCTATTAATTTTTCCTTAAGTCCTCCTATTGGAAGTACTGCTCCTCTTAAAGTAATTTCACCTGTCATCGCAAGCATTGGATCCACCTTTATGCCTGTAACTAAGGATGCAAGTGCAGTAAATAAGGTAATTCCAGCTGAAGGACCATCTTTAGGTACTGATCCTGATGGAACGTGAATATGAAGATCTCTTTCTTTAAAGTTTATAGAATTCATTGGTAACCTTGACTTAAGTAGACTTAAAGAGATTTTTGCAGATTCCCTCATAACATCTCCCAATTGGCCCGTTAAAGTAACTTGTCCACTTCCTACCATGTCTGTAGCTTCAATAAAGAGTATCTCTCCTCCTACAGCTGTCCAAGCAAGTCCCGTAACAACTCCTGGTGGGTTGTCCATTTGAGCCTTATCATGACTTGCAACTTTTCTTCCTAGTAAATCATCTAGTAACCCTACTGTAACAACAAATGGTAAATCCACTTTCTTAGACACAATCTTCTCTGATGTAATTCTTGCAATAGTAGCCAGTTGCTTTTTAAGTCCACGAACTCCAGCTTCTCTCGTATATTCACTAATTATATTTTGTAATGCCCCATCTTCAATAACTAGTTGTTCATTATTTAATCCATGTTCTTCTAGCACTTCTGGAATTAAGTGATTTTTGCCAATATGAAATTTTTCATTCATAGTATAACTAGATATTGGAATTATCTCCATTCTATCCAAGAGTGGCCTTGGGATATTGTCCAATGAATTTGCTGTAGCTATAAAGAATACTTCAGACAAATCATAAGGCAAATCCAAATAATGATCAGTAAAACTATTATTTTGCTCTGGATCTAATACCTCAAGTAATGCACTTGCTGGATCTCCATTATAACCCATCATTAGCTTGTCTACTTCATCTAAAACCATAACTGGGTTTATTTCTCCTGCCTTCTTAATGCTTTGAAGAATTCTTCCAGGCAGTGCACCGACGTAGGTTCTTCTATGTCCTCTAATTTCAGCTTCATCACGTATTCCACCTAAACTAAGTCTTATATACTTTCGATCTAGTGCTTGAGCAATACTTTTACCTAAACTTGTCTTACCTGTGCCTGGAGGTCCAACTAGTAATAGAATAGAACCTTTTTTATCTTTTTTTAGCTGCATTACCGCTAAATGTTGTATTATCCTATCCTTTACTTTATCAAGACCATAATGTTGCTCATCAAGGATTCTCCTTGCTTCAGTAAGATTTATAACTTTTGGTTCTGACTTTTTCCAAGGAAGTTTTACTAATAAATCTAAATAGTTGCGTACAATATTATATTCAGCACTATTCTCACTTTGTCTTTCTAGTTTATCTAGCTCATCTAGAGCCGCACTTTTTATTTCCTCTGGCATTTGTGCCTCTTCAATCTTAGTTAAATAATCTTTATCTTTTTTAGAGCCTTCGCTTTTGCCTTCATTTAGCTCATTTTGAATAGCTTTTAATTGATCTCTTAATACTGATTCTCTATAGTTTTTGTTAGCTTTCATTGTGAATTTTTCTGCCATCTCTAGTTGTAGCTTTAGAGCTTCCTTCTGCTTTAAGAGGTAATCCATAAATTTAAGGCTTCGCTCTTTTAATGACTGAGTTTCAATTAAATCATACTTTTCCTGATTTGTTAGTGGCATAAATTGAGCAAGATGCGCCATTAATTTATTTAAATCCTTTTGTTCCTCTATCATCTTTATAAACTGATCTGATCCACTAAATTTTTCACTAACCTCACGAGTAATCTTTTTCACATACTCTATCATTTCTTCTTGGCTAGCTTGCGTAATATCAATGAGATCGGGTGCTACTTCAAACTCTGTGCGAATAAAATCATTATAAATCGTAAGTTCTTTTATTTCTACTCTATCTAACACCTTAATTTTCACTTGATATCCTTTTTCCGCTTTTTCAATCGCATTTACATGAAATGTTACTCCAACTTTGTGGAAATCTTCCGCATTTAACTTACTTTGATCAAAGTTTTGCTTTAAAGGTAATGCAATGTTGTATTGATCCTCCTTAGCTAAGTTTTTAAGTTCTTCTTCACTAATCTTATTTAATTTTAAAGTGTAAGTCATTCCTGGTAATAAAACTATATCTGCTACAGGAATTACCATTCCATCTTTATTTTTTTTATCTAAGCTCATCATTATAATCATCCTTTCATCAAGTTTTTTTAAGTGAATGTTCGTTTAATTAACTTTTAAATAATAGCGAGACACTTTTGTAATTATTTATCCACAAAATTCTCTCGTTTTTACTTGATAAGCAACTTAGTTAATCATGCTAACAAAGCATCCTGTATAATCAAAATCATTTCTTTTAATAAGTTTGCTTGTTCAACTTCGCAAGTATACTTCTTAATAGCTATGGATTTTACCGGGTAAAACAGTATTGCTATTAGGTTAGCGTTTTGAATATCTTTAAGCACCCTTTTTTCTTTCATTTCTTCAAATAAATTATTTAAATCATGAATACCTTGCCTTTCTAAACAATGGTTTGCTAGTGCTGGACAACTCGAAAATTGATCTACAAAATGAAATATTTCTCCATTCTCTTTGATGTAAGTATAATATCCTCTAGCGAGCATTTCAATAAGCTCACGCCCATCCATATCCTCATAAACCATGTCAAGTAGATAATTAAAAATTTCTTCAGAGTACTCATGATAGATATCACGAAGCATAATCTCTTTGTTTTCATAATAAATATACACAGTGGCTGGGGAAACCCCTGCCTCTTTGGCAATTTTGGAAATAGAAGTACCATGAAAACCTAATTCAAGTATTAGCTTAACGACTGCTTCTTTTATACTTTTTTCTTTCCCATCATCTTTTCGTCTCATTTCCACACCTCTATAATTCTTATAATAAATGACCATTCATTTATTGTCAAGAGATATTTTAAGATTATTATCTAAAGTTATTATTACTTGCTTTCTTTTACTTCCTGCATCAATGCTTGAATACTTCCATCTGGACATGGATACTCCAATTTTAAATCCTCCATGGTTTTCACGATTATTTTTAAAATTATATAGTCCCTAAACCATCTATGATTTGCAGGTATTACGTACCATGGCACTTTTTTTGTGTTACAATTGGAAATCACATCTGAATAACATTCTTGATACCTGTCCCAAAATTTTCTCTCCTTTAGATCGGCCTCTGAGAACTTCCAATTCTTTTCAGGAGATTCAAGTCTACTTTCCAATTTTTCCTGTTGAAATTCCTTTGATATATTCAAAAATAACTTTAATACAATTGTATTGTTATTAACAAGATATTTTTCAAATTGTTTGATTTCCTTGAATCTGCTAAATGCAGTATCATCATCGATCATATTATGAACGCGAGTAACTAGGACGTCTTCATAATAGGATCTATTAAAAACCACTATGCCACCTTTCACTGGCGTTTTCTTATGTATTCTCCAAAGGTAGCCATGACCTAATTCATCTGGGGTTGGTACTTTAAAATTTTCAACATTAAACCCACTTGGATTCACACCCGTTAATACTTTTTTAACAGTACCATCCTTACCACTACAATCCATGCCTTGTAGTATAATTAGTAACCCATATTTTTTAGATGCATAAAACACCTCTTGAAGTTTAACAAATTTTTCTTGTAATTCAACGTATTCCTCTTCTATGTCCTCTTTTGATAGTTTACCTGTGTCATCTGCTTTATAGTCTTTAAGACTAAATTGTTTATCAAAGGAATTAACCGTAAATTTTTTTATCATTTTATCCTCCTTGTAAAATTATATCATTACCTTATTTTTATATGAATAGCAAATACTCTATAATAATTATTATTGTTTACTTCTTTATAAAAATATTGTATCATGAAATTAAAGGAAAGTAAAATAAAAAATGCAGTTTATTCATAGTATTAATTGTAATTAAGTTTTTTTTAAAATATAAGATAACTGATTTTCCATATCGTAATAAAATTTATTTTGAAAGGGAGAGATTAAATTGAAATTAGAAAAATTACTTAAGACTAGAACATTAAATTCATCAATAAATGTAAGAAATCCAATAGTTATGGCACCTATGACTACTTTTTCCGAAAATCAAGACGGAACAGTATCTGATGCTGAATTAAGCTATTATAAAGCAAGGTCAAAAGGAGTAGGAATAGTTATTACCGCCGCAACCTACGTAAGACAATCTGGCAAGGGATTTCGCGGCCAATTTGCTGCTTATGATAACAGTTTTTTACCAGGACTAAAAAAATTAGCCCAAACCATAAAGGGGGAAGGAGCCTTAGCAATTCTTCAAATATTTCATGGTGGTCGAATGGCAATTCCAGCAGAAATACCTGGTCGACAAACTATTAGTGCTAGTACAGTAGCACCCGAAAGACCAGGAGCAATGATACCTAGAGAAATGACAGAAACAGAGATTAAGGATACTATTAAAGCTTTTGGCGAAACAACAAAACTCGCCATAGATGCAGGTTTTGATGGAGTAGAAATTCACGGGGCTAACACATATTTATTGCAACAATTTTTCTCCCCCCACTCAAACAACAGACAAGATTTTTGGGGTGGAAACGTAGAAAAACGAATGAATTTCCCCTTAGCTGTAATAGCAGAAGTTAAAAAGATAGCAGCTTGTCATAAAAACTTCATAGTGGGATATCGTTTTTCACCTGAGGAAGTTGAAAATCAAGGTATAACTTTAGAAGATTCACTTTTATATATAGATGTCTAAGATTACAGAGCTTGTTACTTATTTAAATATTTAATTTTTTTGATGCTTTTATTAAGGAAAAATGCTGTTAAAGCGGTAGCAATCAAATCTGCACAAGGTTGTGAAAACCACAATCCATCTAGTTTTAAGAATAATGGAAGTATAAGAATAATAGGAATTAGCACTATTACTTGTCTTAATATGCTTAACATCATTGAGGTTTTCGCCTCATTTATTGCTTGAAAATAACCAGCTCCTATAATTTGAAACCCTATAATAGGCAAAACTATTAAATCAATTCTAAGTCCACGTGCACCTAGATTTATTAAATCAGGATTATTACCTACAAACACGCCAATAAGTGTTTTAGCAAATATTTGTACACCGATAAATCCAATTATGCAAATGCAAGTACCTGCTATTATAGCAAATTTTAATACCTTTAGAACTCTCGGATACAATTTAGCCCCATAATTATACCCTATTATAGGTTGTACCCCTTGACTTATACCGAATATAGGCATAAAAATAAGCATTGAAATACTATTTAATATTCCCATTGCAGCTACTGCAGGATTCCCTCCGTATTTCGTAAGTCCCTTATTATATAAAATAGCTACAAGGCTTGATGCAATTTGCATAGAAAAAGGTGCTATACCAATAGCGAAAATATCCTTTATTATATTTTTTCGAAGCTTTAAATTGGATTTCTTTATTTTAAGTACACTTCCACTTTTGGGGGAAGTGTAATATTTTAATACCCAAATAGTATTAAAAGCTTGAGAAATTATGGTTGCTATTGCAGCACCTTGAATTCCCATATCAAAAACGAATATGAATATTGGATCTAATATAATATTAATAATTGCACCAAATACCATTGTAAGCATTGCCATTTTGGGATTACCTTCAGCTCTAATTATATTGTTAATGCCAAATCCTATATTTTGAAAAACAGCACCCATTAGTATGATTTGTATATATGCCTTTGCATATGAAATATTATTTACATCTGCCCCAAATAAATATAAAATCTTATTTAAAAATAGGACACCAAATAGACCAATCACTAATGATATTATTGTTATGAGTATAAAGGCATTTCCCAAAATATTATCTGCTGCATCGACGTTTTTTTCTCCAAGTCTTATTGATATGACTGCACTAGCACCTATCCCAACAAGCATGCCAAAAGCCATTATAATAACTGATATTGGAAATGTAATAGCAAGTCCAGATAGTGCATATGAACCTACCCCTTTAATATGCCCTATATAAATTCTATCTACAACGTTGTATAAGGCACTTACAATCATTCCTGTTATAGCTGGCAGTGAAAACTTAAAAAGTAGTTTTCCTATACCTTCTGTTGCTAATTCTTTTGTCGCATTCATAAAAATTTTCCTCCATGTCAGAAATATAAACCTAAAATTTCTTTTTGTATTCTATCGCATTAAGTTCTGTCAAAGGCTTACTGTAAATATACCCTTGTATTTTATCACACCCTTGAGTTTTAAGCACTAATTTCTGAATTTCTGTCTCTACTCCTTCTGCTACAACTTTTAATCCCATCCTATGTGCAAGTGCTATAATAATATCGACAAAATTTTTATCCTTGTTATTGCTAGCAATATCATCAACAAAGGATTTATCTATTTTCAGTGTATCTATAGGCAATAGATTTAAATATTTTAATGAGGAATATCCAGTTCCAAAGTCATCAATAGCAATGCTAAGCCCAAATTTCTTTAGTATATTAAGTTTTTCAATATTAATATCAAAGGATTCCATTAATGAGGATTCAGTGATTTCAATTTCAATAAGCTCTGGCGAGACTCCGCTCCTGTTTATAATATCTATAGTCTTATCAACAAATTCATATTGCATAAGCTCAATTGGAGATATATTAACGCAGATAACATATTTATCTTCATTGCTAATATTGATTTTAGCGCAAAACTCGCAGGCTTGTGTAAGTACCCACCTACCAAGTGGTACAATTGCTCCATTTTCTTCTGCAAGCTTTATAAATTTATCTGGTTGAACAAATCCATACCTGGGGCTTACCCATCTTATTAATGCTTCATAACCAAATAACTTACCAGTTGTTACATCAACTTGAGGTTGATAGTATAATACAAACTCATTATTTTCAATTGCATTTCTTATACTATTTTGAAGTAATATTTTATTTGCTATGCTGTCGCTCATTGAGTAGTCAAAATACTTATAGCAGTTTTTACCTAATTCTTTTGCTTTATGTAATGCTGCATCAGCATTTTTAAGAAGTTGTTCTGTAGTGACTCCATCTTTTGGAAATAAAGCTATTCCCATACTAATAGTTATATAAAATTCATTTTCTTCAAAAATAATCTTTTTTTCAAAGACATCTAATATAATTTTGATATTTTTTTTGACCTCTAAATCATTATTTAATTCTTTTATAAGGATTACGTATTCGTCACCACCAAATTTAGATACATTTATATAATCACTTTCTTTAAATGTTTCTTGAAGTCTATTACTTATATAAATAAGTACCTTGTCTCCTGTCTCATGTCCAAAAAATTCATTTATAAGACTAAAATTGTCTAAGCCAATAAATATGATGGCACCACTCGTTGACTTGTTGTTAGAATCCTGTAATGCAGAATTTAATTCTTTATATAAATAGCTTCTATTAGGAAGCCCCGTCAAAATATCATGATATGCTAAATTCTCTATTTTAATATCTTGAAGTTTTTTATCTGTTATATCTGTATGTGAACCCGCGATACGCTTTATTGTACCTTTAGCATCTCGCAGCACTATGCACTTTTCTGCAAAATATATGTATTCCCCATTACATATTGCAATTCTATACTCACAGGAATATTTCTCATGATTACTTTCTTTAATTGATTTTTGATAACTTGAAAAAATAGCTTTATCCTCAGGATGTATATGATTTGTCCAATTCTTTATATTAAGAACATCATTTTCTAATAAACCATATTGCTTGTACCAACTTTTCGTAAATACCCGCACCGTTGTTATTAAATTAAAGTCCCAAGTTCCACCTGTACTTGCTTCACATATTAACCTATAGCTTTCCTTAGCATCAACTAATATTTCACCTTGACTTTGTATTTTATCATATTGCAGCTTCAGCTTCTGTGAAGAAGATTCTACTTCTTCGTAAGCAGACCCAAGAGTACCATTGACTTCTACTAAATCTTTTTCAGCATATTTCCGAAATTTTATATTACTCAATAAATATGTAATAAAGAAGATCATAATAATAAAAGTAATTATAACAGGCCATAAATAGTTTTTGTAATTATCATAAAAAGATACTTTTTTATTTATTATTAAACTATCCTTTGGAAGTAACTCTTGCTTTATATTAAATTTCTTCAACTGATTATAATCAAATATGTACTTATTGGGACTTTTCTCTATTACAGGTATCTGCTGAATTGGAGTTCCTGAAAGTATTTTTTTCACCATTTGTGCTGCAGTTTTTCCTTGATCAATATGACTAACAAGCTTTCCACCTATTAGCCCTTCTCCTGAACCATAAAGATACAAGTCAAATATAGGTTGACTACAATTATCACGCACAATTTTGAGTCCTGTTTGAAAGTCAATTGAACTCCCAGTCGAATCTCTAAATGCAGCAATAAAAACTACAATTGTATTATCATCTATATTTCTTAATTGATTTTTAAAATCATCAATAGTTAATTTCCCTAAATTTATATCTGAAAATTTAGTATTACTAAAATATTTTTGTTGCTTATAAAAACTTTTAACATCCTGGACGCTAGTCTCTGTAGAGTCTCCTATAGCCACGACCTTTGTAACACTAGGCTTTATACTCATGGCTACTTCTATTGTTTCCCTAACTGAAGCAGCCTCTGCTACTCCAGTAACAAAGGGATTATTTTTTGATTTTAAAGCTTTTTCGACATCATTTATTCCAAAAAAAACAATTGGAATATTACTAAAAAGATCATTTTGATATTTCAAAGCAAAATCATAGGCATTATCGTCACCTACAATAACTGCATCATATTTTTCAGTCTTATTCTCAATTTTATATTTTATAGAATTATAAAAATTATTTATGTTATTGTCTTGGAAATATCTTTTACTATCCAAAAATTCTACATCTAATATATAATCTTCATCTGGTAAAACAGATTTAATTCCATCTATTTGTTGAAAAAAAGTTGGGAAAGAAGAATTATAAGAATTTATAAATAATATTCTATTTTTGTGTTCAATTGAAGCGAAAGTTTTTGAAGAAATACTAGTAAGAATTATAAATATTGTAAAAAAAATCACAAATATCTTTTTCTTCATATGACTCATCTCCTCATCTAATGCTAATAATATTATACCATTATTGGTACTCAATACCAATATATAGTTTTTTTTCATTCACCAGAAATACAATTACAACGAAAAAAAGAGCAATAAAGCTCCTTTCAAATTCACCTTAACCTTAATCAAATTTGATAACTATTTTACAAACATCCTGCGGATTATTAACCGCAACATCAATTGCTGTTTCAATTTCAGTGTAATTATATACATGTGATCGAATTAGTTCAGGCTTTATTTGACCCGCTTCCATCCACTTAATTACATCAGCGAACTTATAGTTACTAATCCTAGAACCCGTAATTGTAAGTTCTTTTTTTGTAATCGTAGCCTGAACAATTTCAGAAGGCTGTGCAATCAGTCCTATTATAACAATTCGACCTGCAGGTGATGTTACCTCAACTGCTTGTTCAAATGACTTAGGACTGCATACTGTATCCACCACAACATTAATACCAACATTGTTTGTGAATTCATTAATAGCCACTTGCACATCTTCTTCAAGTACATTTACAACCCTGTCTGCACCCATTTCTTTAGCCATTTTCAATCTTTTCTTTATTATATCTGTCATTATTACCTTAACACCATTCTTTTTTGCAACTTGAAGCGCTGTTAAGCCAATTGGTCCACATCCCATAATAAAAACAGTATCATCACCACCTATTTGGCCCCTAAAGTTAATTTGAGCACCAATAGTAAAGGGTTCAACAAGGCATAGTGTTTCAAATGGTATCTCCTTCGACGTTTTATAAAGATTCTTATAATTTACTACAACATATTCACAAAATCCACCATCTCTATGTACACCCATAACTTCAAGTGTTTCACAAACATTGTGTCTACCATGTTTACACGCATAACATTCTCCACAACTCACAACTGGATCTACCGCTACCTTATCTCCAACTTCAATTCCTTCAACACCTTCGCCAATTTCTTCAACAACACCTGCAAATTCATGGCCTATGATGCGAGGATATGAAGCAAGAGAATTGGTACCTTTATAAATCCCGAGGTCTGACCCACAAATTCCTCCTGCTTTTATTTTAACCAAAACTTCACCATAATTTTTAATTTGAGGTTTTTCTATTTCAATGATTTCTAATTCGAATGGCTTTGCAACCTTTATAGCTTTCATAAGTAATATCTCCTTCATAAAAATCACTCCTTTTATACTGTTTATATTAAATTTCTAGTTTCCAAATAACATTCTAGGTAAAAGTAGCGTTACTTCTGGTACAAATGTTACCAACATTAAAACGACTAAACTTACACCTAAGAATGGAATGAGCGCTCTTGTCATTTTCACCATAGTAACTTTCCCTATACTTTGTGCAACAAATAAGCAGACACCAAGTGGTGGAGTAGTAAGCCCAATTACGAGATTTAAAACAACAATAACAGCAAATTGAATTGGATCAACTCCAACACCTACAGCCAATTTTAATAATACTGGGAATAGAATAATTAGTGCTGATATTGTCTCCATAAAGCAACCTACAAAAATAAGAAGTACATTAATTAGAATAAGAATTATATATTTCTTATCACTAATACTTAATATGCTACTAGCTATTAATTGAGGTATTTGTTCTGATGTAAGTATCCATGCAAAAGGCTTGCAAATCCAACCAATACCATAATAGCTGCTGTAGAACGCATTGATTGCATAGAATTCTTGGTATATCTTTTATTTTAAGTTCTTTGTAGATGAAAACACCTACTATTAATGCATAAGCAACAGCAACAACCGCGGCTTCTGTTGGTGTGAAAACACCACCAAGGATACCCCATAATATGAGTACAGTCATTCCAATTGCCCAAAATGCATACAAGAATGTTTTTATAATTTCTTTTAGAGGTGCTCTATCTACTTTAGGGAAATTTCTCTTTACTGAAATTATATAAACTGCAATCATCAACCCAATTCCTAGTAATACTCCAGGAAATGCACTAGCTGCAAAAACTTATTAATGGAAAGTCCCGTTAAAGTTCCTACAACAATCATTGGAACACTCGGAGGTATAATTGGTCCAATTGTGGAAGCTGATACCGTTAGGGCTGAAGCAAAATCTTCTGGGTATCCGGCTTTAACCATTGCAGGAATCATTGTTTCTAAGATAGCTTGAATTAGTTGAGATTTATTAATCTTACGAGATATTACATGAGTCATTACATTAAGTTAATTTGGCCATTAAATTAAAAAAAATGAATGGAGCTGTGATTTTAAATCACTTCTCCATTCATTTCTTTAATTTATTATCGTTCATTTTTAATTATTTAATAGTTTTCTGTGAATACCTCGAAATAAGCTTTTGGATGAGCACAAGCTGGACAAATTTCTGGAGCATTGTTACCCTCAAATATATATCCACAATTATCGCATTTCCATAAAGTTTTTTCATTTTTTATGAACACAGTACCATCTTCTATGTTTTTAGCTAGTTTTTTGTATCTAGTCTCATGTCTTTTTTCAACTTCTGAAATTTTTCTATATATTAATGCAATGTCAGAAAAACCTTCCTGCTCTGCAACGTCTGCGAAATGAGGATATAAAGTTGACCACTCTTCATTCTCACCAGCAGCCGCTGCTAATAGATTTCCTTTAGTATCTCCTAAGAAAACAGGATACCCTGCATCATTAATAACAACTGCTTCTCCATTTAAGCCATTGCCTACTAGAAATTTAAAGAACCTTTCTGCATGCTCTTTTTCATTACCTGCTGTTTCAGTAAATATATTTTGTATTTGGACGTAACCTTCCTTTTTAGCTATTGAAGCATAAAATGTATACCTATTTCTTGCTTGAGATTCTCCCGCAAAAGATTTCATAAGATTTTCAGCTGTTTTTGTTCCTTTTAAACTTTTCAATTTACATCCTCCTCTTAATTTATATATGACTTTAATTAAAGCAACCATATATATTAATATTTATAACTATACTATTTATTTTCCATAATACTTAAATAGTGTAATATGCTTTCTAACTATTCCTTATACTATTTATGCCATTATATTTAAAATTTTTCGCCAATTATTTAATTCATAACTAATAAAAAATTTTTCTAATTTCTATTAAGTCTTTTAATGCATTTATGTGTTTCCAAATAATTCACAATTAGCAATTAATGTTTTGTAATAATCATTATTGCTTTTAATAGCTTAAATGTATTGTAACATAAAAGTACAGAAAAGTACAATTTAAAATTCAGTTTAATATTTTATACGAAAATGTGATATAATAATTCTTTATTGTATTCTCAATATTTAAATATAGAGAACAACATTATATACGAAAAATTTGTTAGGAGTGACAAGATATGAAAAGTACCATATTAACACCTAGCGGGGTATTAAAATTAGAAAATGAATTAACACTTCGCACAGGGGAAAAAAGAAGAGAGATAACAGCAGAAATTAAAGAAGCAAAGAGCCATGGTGATTTAAGTGAAAATGCAGAATATGACGCAGCTAAAGATGATGAAGCAACTAATAATGATAGAATAATTATGATTCAAGAGTTGCTTAGGAACTCTACTGTAGTTGAGGACGACAGTGATGATAACCATTTAGGCCTTGGTGGTCAGGCTGATATTAAATTTCTTGATACAGATGATATTGAAAAAGTATGCCTAGTATCTACTGTAGAAACAAACCCAGATTTAATGAACATAAGTATTGAATCCCCACTTGGAATGGCAATCTATAAAAAAGCACTTGGAGAAAAATGCATTGTTATATCTCCAGAAGGTAATTACGAAGTCCTTATAGAAAAGATTTATTAATAACCTTAAGTAAAAAAATTAAGCAGAGATTAATCTCTGCTTAATTTTTCAAGTTTCACCATTGCTTCTGCTACTAAGGCTCTTCTAATCATTTTATTACTTCCCTTTAATAAAGGTAACAACATATGTTGCTACCTAACTTTTATTCTATGAGAGTAATTGAATTACAAGAGGATTTATCTTCTTGCCTTCATACTTTCCCTTGAGCTTTGGCATAACTGCCTTCATAACCTTACCCATGTCACCTTTTCCACTAAATCCATTTTCTGCAATAGCTGCCGATATAATTACTTTTGCTTCTTCATCAGTTAATTGCACCGGCATATACTTTGCGAGCAATTCAATAGCAATTTCAGTTTCTGATATAATATCTTCTTTATTAGCTTGTTTTGCGTAACTTAGTGTTTCATTTAATTGCTTAATTGTTTTCTCAACAATACCAATTAATTCTTCCTCTTCAATATCTTTTTTTGAATCTATTTCTTTATATCTAACATCTGCCATTAAGGTCCTTAACGTAGTCAATCTTACCTTATCCCTATTTTTCATATATTTAATTATATCGTCTTTTAGTGTTTGTTTTAACATATGTATTTACCTCCAAATTTATTAGTATTTTTTAGCAAGTTATATTAACATAACTATACTTTCATATACATTATACTCTTATCATTCCACTTTGACTAAATAATGTTCTTAATTAACACTAATAACTCTCTATTTCAAAATTTCTATTTAATTAAAATTAGTTAGAATCTTGTAAAATCTAATTAAAATTTAGTAAAATCTTTTATTATTATTATTATTATTATTATTATTATTATTAAACACTTAGCTTATCATCTAATAATGTATTGAAAACACTGATTTCTAGTGAGCTAAATTTTAATTAATGTCTTGTTAAATTTAACAATATAGAGAATAAATAAAAACTGCCTGCAAATTTGTTTTCACAATCTTATAGGCAGTTTTTTATTAAATTTATCATTCTCTTAATATAGGTAAAGTAGATCCTCCATAGGGCATTGTCAAAACTTTAGCATCCTTGCCTTGTTCTTCATATGCCTTGTCTATAGCAGCCTTAACATCACTAAACGGTTCCATAAATAGTTTTTTTACAAAATCTGCTTTCATTTCAGAGACTAAGAATATCTTTGAATTTTGTAGCACCATTGCAATCGCCGCAGCTTTATGTCCTCCAAGTTCAAAATTCTTTTGTATATCAACAATTAAACTCTCTGGTGATGTTGCATTAAGCATCCATCTTTCAAATACCTTTTCTCCAAGCCCTTCTAAGCAAGATGCTACCAAAATTATAATTCCACCCTTTTTAACCGCATGTTTTGCATTATCTAAAGCTTTTTGAGACTGATACATATTGATGTCTTTGGGATATCCACCTGGCGTAGTGATAACAATATCGGCCTTATTTCTAATCTCTATCTTATTAGCTTGATCTAAAAACTTACAACCCTCTCTGTGCGCCTTAATAAAATGCCCAGCTACTGCCTTAATAATTTGTTTCTTTTTATCTAAAACCACGTTCACAATAAAATCTATTGAAATAGTTTCTATTGCTTCTTCTAGATCTAGCCGAACCGGATTGGTATCTAAATTACCCGTTTTAGCTTCTGCTTCTACCATCCTACTGTGATTTGATTGAATAGCAGCTCTAGTAGAAACCCCAGGCATAATTGCCTTTGCACCACCACTATATCCAGCAAAATAATGATACTCAATATTTCCAAGGCAAATTCTCATATCTGCCTCTGCTACTTCAGTAAAAATATCTATTGGAGTTCCTAACTTTGTGAACCCTAAATGTTTAAAATCCATTGCACTACTATCTATACATCTAATTTTGTTATATATAACTTCACCTACTAAGTATTTCTTTTCATCCTCTGTATGTGATCTATGACTCCCAAGTGCTAAAACAATTGTTATGTCACTGAGTTGTACCCCAGCCTCTTCTAACTCGTCAATTACTATTGGAAGTACCATTTTACTTGGCATTGGCCTAGTGATATCACTAGTTATTATAACAATTTTCTTGCCAGGAATAGCAATTTCTTTCAATCTTTTTGAACCAATGGGGTTTTCCATAGCTCGCTTTACTTCTTTTTCATTCATTAAGTCTATATCTATTTTGTTAGGCAAAATTTCTCCAATAAAATTTTCTTTTTTAATATTAAATGTCACCGTTTTCTTTCCAAAACCAAATTCGAATTCCAAATAAGGTCACCTCCCACTTTAACTTATAAAAAATGGTAGGATCAATATCCTACCAAATTTAAACATTATAATTTTATTTATTCATTTCTATTCCTCTACTTTAACAGCTCTACCTTCTAATAAGGATTTTTTTGCAGCAAATGCTATTAGAACTGGTTTCAATCCATCAATTCCAGTAACAGGTGTTTCTTTATCTAACTCAATTGCTTCAAAGAAATCTTTAAGTTCTGTTATGAAAGAATCCTTATATCTTTCTAAAAAGAAATATTTTGGTTTATCGCTAAATACGCCGTCAGCCGTACTTAAAACTGCTGAACTTCCTGTATCATTAGAAACAGTTATTCCACCTTTTGATCCGAAAACTTCTACCCTTTGATCATATCCATAAACAGCTTTTCTACTATTATCAATTACACCAATTGCCCCATTTTTAAATTTCAATGTAATAAGTGCTGTATCAACGTCTCCTGCCTCACCTATGGCTGGATCAACCAATACCGCAGCTGCTGCATATACTTCATCAACTTCACTACCTGACAAGTATCTTACCATATCAAAATCATGGATAGTCATATCTAAGAACATTCCACCTGACACCTTAGCATACTCTGCTGATGGTGGCTCAGGGTCTCTTGAAGTAACCTTTATTATATGTGGATCTCCAATTTTACCAGCTTGAACCATATCTTTAACGGCTTTGAAATTATGGTCAAATCTTCTGTTAAATCCAACTTGGAATTTGACCCCTGCAGCTTTTACCGCATCTAAAACAGCGTGAATTCTATCTAAATCATAATCAATTGGTTTTTCACAAAATATATGTTTTCCAGCTTTTGCTGCTTCTATTGATATTGGTGAATGCGTATTTGTTGAAGAACAAATAAGTATAGCATCTATTTCTGGATCATTTAATATCTCATGATAATCACTATAAACATTTTTAATGCCAATAGAATGTGCCCAAGTCTCTATTTTATCTGCAAATACATCTGCTATAGCTTTTACTTCAACACTGCTTATGTTATTTATTAGATTTTCTGCATGCAATTTTCCTATTCTACCTGCACCTATTATACCAACTTTAATTTTTTTCATTTTACATCCGCTCCTTTATATTCCTGCTTTTTCTTTAATGAATTTTCTTGCTGTTATTGCATATTCTAAAGGATTTGCAAGTGCTGGGTCTTGCTCTGCTTCTACAATATACCAACCCTCATAATTGTTTTCTTCTAAGATTTTAAATAATGGTTCAAAATCAATCATACCATCACCAGGAATAGTAAATACACCTACTTTTACTGCATTTAAGAAACTCATATTTTCTGTTTTAACTTTCTCTAATACTTCTTTTCTTATATCTTTCAAATGAACATGCTTTATTCTATTTATATATTTTCTGAGTACCGCCTCAGGATCTACTCCTGAGAAAGTTAAATGACCTGAATCAAATAATAAACTTACAAGACTTGGATCTGTTAATTCCATTAACTTATCAATTTCTTCAAAAGTTTGCACTCCAGTACCCATATGATGATGAAACACAATTTTCATATCTTTTTCTGCAGCTAATCTTCCAAGTTCCTCGAGTCCTAAGGCTAACAAATTCCACTCTTCCCTAGTAAATATATGTTTTTTTGTTAAAACAGGAGTATCCATTTGTCCTTGTATGCCATGGCCCTGCTCTGATATAACTATTACTTTTGCTCCCATTTCATAAAGGAAATCTCTATGTTTTATAAATTCAGCTACTGTTTCTTGTAATGGTTTTGTAGTTAAAAACGAACTAAACCAAGCACTTGCAATACTCATTCCTCTTAATTCTAATGCCTTCTTTAACACGATTGTATCTCTAGGATATTTATTTCCAACTTCACTTCCAGTAAACCCTGCGAGTGCCATTTCACTTACACATTGTTCAAATGTATTTTCTCTCCCGAGTTCAGGTAAATCATCATTTGTCCAAGCTATTGGAGCTATTCCAAGTTTAACCTTATTTTTACCGAGCATTATAATCATTCCTTTCACCTTGGGATAATTTATTGTAATCAATAACAATTCATTATTTATGAACTTCTAGTATTGTATTGCTTTAGCTATTCCGGCTTTCATATCTTTACTGGCCTTTTGAATGCTTTCTTTTTCTGAAACCTCAGCAACTCCACATCTCCACCATGATTCATATCCTTCTGTCATTGTTTTCGGTAATACTTTGATGTCAATTAAAGTTGATTTAGTTTGCTTTTTAGCATCAATAATTGCCGCTTTTAATTGTTCTACATTTTTAACTGTGTATGTTTTGCAACCATACGCTGCTGCGCTCATAGCAAAATCTATTGGAACTAAATTACCATCTAATTTACCAGTCTCATCATTTCTAAATCTAAACTCAGTTCCAAAACTTCCCATTCCATTACCCATTTGTAAATTATTAATACATCCAAAGGCCATGTTATCAAATACAACAACATTAATCTTTTTCTTTTCTTGTATAGATGTTGGTAGCTCTGAATGTAACATCATATAAGAACCATCACCTAAAAATGTATATACTTCTCGATCTGGCATTGCAAGTTTTACTCCTAAACATGCATTTACTTCATATCCCATACAGGAATATCCATATTCCATATGATAGGTATTCGGTGTTTTGGGTCTCCAAATTCTTTGCAAATCTCCTGGCAGACTTCCTGATGAGCCAACAATAATTGCATTGTCATCTAACATTTCATCAAAAACTCCAAGCACTCTTGTTTGAGTTAAATAAGACCCTGTTTGTTTTCCAAACTCTTCTAATACATGATCCAAATGCCCAACCACTTCTGGTTTAAATCCTTTTCCTGTGTATTCTAAATTAAATAATCTGTCGAGTTCTATTGCCCATTGTGCTTTCACATCTTTTACTTCTGATATATATTCCGATTTATATCCTAGTTTCTCTAATTCTTGTGCTATTGCTTCTAAGGAATCTTTGGCATCTGCTATAACTTTTACCGCATCTAATTTATATGCGTCAAATTCCGCTACATTTATGTTTAAGAATTCCACTTCTTGATTTTGAAACAATGATTTTGATGCTGTAGTAAAATCTGTATACCTCGTTCCTACGCCTATTACTAAATCTGAATCTTTTGCAATTACATTTGCAGCTAAATTGCCTGTTGTTCCTATCCCACCGAGATTTAATTCATGATCCCAGACAATTGCGCTTTTCCCTGCTTGGGTTTCTCCAAAGGGTATATTGAATTTTTCTGCAAAACTCCTAAATGCGTCTGCGGCTTCTGAGTATCTTACCCCTCCACCACATATAAGTATTGGTTTTTTCTTACGTTTGATTAATTCTACTGCGTCTCTTACCATTTCTTTAGTAGCAGGTCTTCTTTCTATTCTGTGTACTCTTTTTTTGAAAAACGATTTTGGATAATCATATGCTTCAGCTTCAACATCTTGTGGTAAAGCTAATGTAACTGCACCTGTATCCGCAGGATCCGTAAGTACTCTCATTGCATTTATTGCAGCACTCATTAGTTGTTCTGGCCTTGCTATCCTGTCCCAATATTTACTTACAGCTTTAAATGCATCATTTGTACTTATGTTTAAATCATGAAATTGTTCTACTTGCTGAAGCACTGGATTGGGTTGTCTGCAGGCATATACATCCCCAGGTAAAAAGAGTACTGGAATTCTATTTGCTGTAGCCGTTGCCGCTGCTGTTACCATATTTGCAGCTCCTGGTCCTACGGAAGATGTTACCGCATAAATCTGTTTTCTATGCATCTGCTTTGCATATCCCATTGCTGCATGAGCCATGCCTTGCTCATTTCTTCCCTGGTGAACTATTAGATCACCTGGATCCTGCTCTAATGCCTGTCCGAGTCCTAGTACATTCCCGTGTCCAAAAATTGTGAATATACCTTTTACAAACTTTTGCTCAGTTCCATCGAATTCTACATACTGATTATCTAAAAACTTAACAAGTGCCTGTGCCATTGTAAGCCTTATAGTTTCCATTCATTCACCTCTTATAATATATTATTTATCTGGCCATATTTTAGCATCTGGTTCTGTAACCCAAAGATGCTCAGGTACAAAGGTTGGAGTAATGTATGGATTACCATCTAAATGCCTTATTACCCATAGGTAATACATTGCATAACCTGGAGCTGTTATTTGAGGATGCGTTGCATTATCCAAAATCTTTACAGTATCATTTTGTCTTAATTTCACAGCATCTTCACCAAGCTCTGAGAACCCATATCCATTTTCAGGATTAAATTTGTAATAATATATTTCTGGTTGTGGATGATAGTGTGGTGGATAACTTGACCACTTTCCTGGGTGATCTATTACTTCTCCAACTACTAGGTTTGAATCTGGTGAATTGGATTTATCAAACACGGTTCTTACAGTTCTTGTGGAAGCTTCTTTCATAGTTCCTTTTCCACGTTCTTCACTTCTACATTCTTCCTGAATATATAATTTTGATGTAAATAACTTTTCATTAGTTGTTTTTGTAACAGCTAACTCTGAATCATCTGAAATTCCTGTTATTGTTACTTCAACATTTTGAGGTACATGTAAAACCCATGGATCCTCATCAAAACAATTTGCTCTTTTAGCAGTTTCTTTATGGTTTTCCCACTGGAAAGTTACCTCGCCCTTAACTAGTAAGTAAGCTCTTTCCTTTTGTTCTGCACTTTTTTCTACACCAGCTTTAGCGAGCCTTAGTACCCCAAAATCCATCATAGTATTATGTTGTATCTCTTCCATATTAGTAATACCAGTATATCCGTATGCAAAAGGTCCATTCTGTCTAACTTGAATCATATTTACACCCTCTTAATAATTATTTAGTTTTTCGATCAATTGCTTTTTTAGCTTTTATTACAATTTCTTCTGCAGTTAATTCAAATTTCTCTCTCAAATAAGTCACAGGACCAACTTCTCCAAATAAATCCTTTACTCCTACCCTTTCTAGTGGAGTAGGTACGTTTTCTCCAAGCACTTCTGCCACTGCAGATCCTAAAGCATTTATTATGCTATGATTTTCAGCTGTAACAATTGCTCCAGTCTCCTGAGCACATTTTATTATTAATTCCTTGTCTATTGGTTTTAGAGTAAACATATTTACTACTCTAACTGAAATTCCTTGACCTTCTAATATTTTAGCTGCGTCTAGTGCTTCTTTTACCATGATTCCAGTTGAAATAATTGTTACATCTTTTCCTTCTTTTAATGTAACTCCTTTTCCAATCTCAAAAGTAGAACCTACTTCATATATTTTCACTGCATTTTTTCTAAGAAGTCTTATATAGAATAATCCATATTTTCCTGCAGTTTGAGCAAGTAAATCTCTAAGCATAACTGTATCAACTGGTTCAAGAATTGTGATATTAGGAATATTTCTAAGTATTCCAAGATCTTCAAAAGGCATATGAGTTCCACCATTAAATGCAGCTGTAATACCAGGATCACTTCCAACTATTCGTACATTTAATTTTGAATATCCAACAGATAAGAAAATTTGGTCATAACATCTTCTTGATGCAAATGGTCCAAAGGTATGAGCAAAAGGAATTAAGCCAGTAGCTGAAAGTCCTGCTGCAATACCAATCATATTTGCTTCTTGTATTCCAACATTGAAGGTTTTCTCTGGATATTTTTTAAGAAATGGCATCATTCCCATTGAGCTCATTAAATCTGCATCCAAAACAACAACCTTATCATTTTCATCAGCTAATTTAAGTAATGTTTCACAATAAGCATCTCTCATTGCTAATTTCTCTGTTTCATGTTTCTGCGCTATACGAATGTTCATGCTTTCACCACCCTATCCATTTCAATTTGTAACTCTGCTAGAGACTGCGACATCTCTTCACTGCTAATTGTCACATGATGATTTTTTTCTTTTCCTTCTACAAATGAAGCACCTTTTCCTTTTATTGTATCTAGCACTATTACTGATGGTTTTCCGCGTCTAAGTTTTGCTGCTTCTATTGCTTCATAAATTTGCTTTACATCACTACCATCAACGTCTACTGCATCCCATCCAAAGCTTTCAAATTTTGCTTTAAAATCAAGGGTATCATGTATATCTTTAGTAAATCCATCTAATTGTTGTTTATTATTATCAACGAAAGCTATCAAATTATCTACCTTTTTAGCACCTGCTAATGATACCGCTTCCCAAACTTGTCCTTCTTGAGTTTCTCCATCTCCTAATATAAGATATGTGAAATTATCCATACCATTATACCTATGACCTAAAGCAACCCCTACAGAAGTAGATGCGCCTTGACCAAGTGAACCTGTTGTCATATCTATTCCTATTGTAAGATTTCTGTCACAATGGCTTGGGAAATGAGTACCTGGAGTATTTAAAGTAAGTAACTCTTCAACTGGGAAATATCCCTTTAATGCAAGAGCTGCATAAATTGCTGGACCTGCATGCCCCTTTGATGAAACAAGCCAATCCCTTTCTTCCCATTTAGGATTTTTAGGATCTATTTTCATTATTCCACCGTATAGTACCGCAAGTGTATCAGCTATTGAAAGCGCTCCACCCAAATGCCCGAAGCCAAGTGTTCCCATAGCTCTCACTGTTTCCATTCTAATATTTATAGCAAAAATTTTTAATTCTTTTACTTTTTCTTTACTTAACACACTCCACACCTCCATTAAAAATTTAGTTAAATTCTTTTTTATATGCTTTTTGCATTGCTTTTATTAAAGGCATTTCTCTTCCAGATAAAAACTGAACCATAGCTCCACCTGCTGTGCACACATAACTAATTGTGTTCAAATCTATAAATTTTTGTGCTGCACTTACGGTATCTCCTCCACCAATTACAGAGTATCCATTTGCCTTAGCAATAGTCTTCCATATTTCTTTGGTTCCATTTTCAAAAATTTCTTTTTCATAAACGCCTGCTGGTCCATTTACAAAAATTGTACCAGCTTTATTTATCTCTTTCGCAAATGCTTTTATGGTCTTTGACCCAATATCTAGAAGTGATTCCTCTATTGGTAAATTTTCTATATCTATTTCAATTCTTTGTCCATCCTTCTCATAAGCTAAATCCGATGGGAAAACAATTTTACCTGGGTATTTCTCTAAATACTCTTTTGCTGGTCCTACAAACACATCTAATGATCTGTCTTTAATAAATTTTTCATTTACCTCACCAATTGAATATCCACTCGCCATAAGCATTATATTTCCTGTTACTCCAGATGCTAAAATCTTATCTGCGCTACCATTTTCAAGTACCTGTTTCATCATACCAAAGGCATCTGATATCTTGGCTCCCCCAAGTACAAATACTGATGGTTTGTCAGGAGTTTTCATTACTTTTGTCAGCGCTGAAATTTCTTTCATCATTAGAAGTCCACCCGCCGATGGCAACAGCTCCTGAAAAGCTACCATTGAGGGTGCATTTCTATGTGCAGCTGAAAAGGCATCATTAACATAGTAATCCACAAGCGGTGCTATATTTCTAATTAAATAAGTATCTAACATTTGCTCTGGTTCTAGCTTTACAACATTTTCAAAGGTAGAACTTTCTTCTGTTAAGTAACGCAAATTACCAAGTAAAACTACTTCTCCAGGCTTTAGACTTTTAACTGCTTCTTGCGCTGCTGGCCCTGCCACATCATCAATGTATTTAACGATTACTCCAAGCTTATTTGAAAGCTTCTTCGCATGTTCAGCCATGGGAATTAAGTTTTCATAATCTAACGTATCTCCTTGATGGGCTATAATCACAAGTTTAGCATTTTGATCTAATATATATTTAACTGTTGGAATGCTCATATTAATTCTATTTTCACTTATTATCGTCTTTGTATCATGATTTATTGTAGAGTTAATATCGAGTCTTAATAAAACAGTTTTTTCTCTATAATCAAATTCATCCATTCCTCTTATTCCAAATTCTATTTTTCTAACCATTTTCCCATCCCCAAATACATGTTTGTCTTTCCAACAGCTTCTAATCTATCTGATTGCATTCCTGTTGCTGCACGAATTGCATCTATATTCTCAGGAATTACTACTGCTTCTTGTGGTATATTAATAGCAAACATGATGTCATCACCAGACTCTACTATTGAATCTTCCCAAACAGCAATCTCATACATATCGCCTCTTGGATTTCCAAGGTCTCTTGCATATCTAAACAGTGATGCATTTCCAAGGAATCCTTCATCAGTACTTACCACTCTAATTCTTGGGTGTTTTTTAAATATTTCTAAAAGTTCAACTTTATTTATCTTTTTCTTAGTAGTTGCAACAACTGTAATGATATGTCCATGGGTTACAGGTGCTTGAACTAGAATTCCAGTTGCTTTTACATGAGGCATAATTGTCATTAAGTCTAGTGCCTGATGGCTTGGTGCTTTATCTATTTGAAGTGCATTAGTAAGTCCTCTATGATAATCTCCTGGATCTGCAACTCTTCTTATAATCGTTATTGCAACTCTTACTACTCCTATTTCTCTATCCATACAATCTATTGCACGAATAAGACCTGTTGTATTACAAGAAGTAAGTTTTAAAAAGTCTTTCCCTATTCCTTGTTCAAAGTTAGCATAACCATGGAAAAACACATCAGCTACACTGTTACTCTCTCCACCTTGAAATATTGCCTTTTTATTGTACTTTTCATATATTGCTTTGTTTTTAGCCCCTATTCCTGCACTTGTAGCATCGAGCATGATATCTACTTTTTGAACTAATTCTTCTAACGTTCCTGAAATTTTAACACCGACATCTTCAAAAACCTTATCATTACCGGGAATTGCATTATAAAGATCATAAGGCATACCTTTTTCTTTTAATGCTCTTATAGCAAGTGTAGGTGAAACATCTGCCACCCCTACAAGTTCCATGTCTTTTTGTAATGCCACACCATCTGCTAATCTTTGTCCTATTACACCAAATCCTGCAACTCCTACTTTTATCATTTTAATTCCTCCTAATTTTTAATATTGATTTTACTTTAGTAACTGCCTTGTATGCTCCGCCACCCATTCGGGTGTAACATCTTTCTTCCTTGCAACTCCAGTCTCTATTGCTGCTTTTGCAACAGCCTGAGCTACTTTTGGTGCAATTCTTAAATCAAAAGCTAGTGGTATGATATAACTTTCATTTCTCTCATTATCTTGAACAAGCTCTGAAATTGCTATTGCTGCTGCAATCTTCATTTCCTCATTAATTTGACTGGCTCTAACATCTAAGGCTCCTCTAAAAACTCCTGGGAAAACCAAAACGTTATTAATTTGATTTGGATAATCTGATCTGCCACTACCAATAACCTTAGCTCCACCTAATCTTGCTTCTTCTGGAGTTATCTCAGGGTTTGGATTTGCCATTGCGAAAATAATGCTATCTTTACTCATTGTAGAAACCATTTCTTTTGTCATAATATTCGCTGCAGATACACCAATAAACACATCTTTATCTTTAATAATTTCTTTAAGAATACCCTTTTGGAATTCTCTATTAGTTACTTTTGCCATTTTTACTTGTGCTGGATTTAATATTTCATCACCTTCAACTAATGCACCATGTTTATCACACATAATAATATTTTTAACTCCTGCTAGCAGTAACAACTTAGCAATAGAAATTCCAGCTGATCCAGCCCCATTAATTACTATTTTCACTTTATCTAAGTCCTTCTTTACTACTTTCAGAGCGTTGAAAAGAGCTGCTAAAACTACAATTGCGGTGCCATGCTGATCATCGTGAAAAACTGGTATATCACAAATTTCTTTTAATTTTTCTTCAATTTCAAAACACTCAGGTGCTTTAATATCTTCTAAATTAATTCCCCCAAAACTGGGTTGCATTAATTTTACTGTTTCTATGATTTTTGCAGGGTCCTTTGTGTCAAGACATATAGGGAACGCGTCTATTCCACCAAAAGCCTTAAAAAGTACTGCTTTACCTTCCATAACTGGAAGTCCTGCCCCAGCACCAATATCTCCAAGTCCTAAAACTGCGGTACCATTGGTTACAATTGCTACCCAATTTCCTTTAGAAGTATAATCATAAATAGCCTCATAGTTCTTATTTATTTCAAGGCAAGGAGCTGCAACGCCTGGAGTATATGCAAGAGTCATATCCTCACTGGTTTTCACAGGGACTTTACAGTGAAGTGCTATCTTTCCTTGATTTTCTTTGTGAAATTTCAATGCTCTTTCTTTTAAATCCATGTAATGCTCCTCCTATATCATTAAAATTTATGCTACTACTTTAACTTTTTTTGCTGCTTGATTTCTTATAACGTCAACGTATACTGCTGCAATTATAACTAAACCTATAGCAACAATTTGTATATCGGGCGATACCCCTAAAAGATTTAATCCATTTCTTAATACAGCCATAATCATTGCTCCAATTAAAGTTCCACCTACAGTACCAACTCCACCCATGAATGAAGTTCCACCTATAATACATGCTGCAATGGCATCCAAATCAAAATCTAATCCACCTAGTGGTGATGCTGAATTAACTCTACCTACCATTACAACACCTGCAAGTGCAGCCATTAATCCACATAATGTATATACTACAATTAAAGTTTTATCTACATTTACACCAGATAACGCTGCTGCCTCCTTATTTCCTCCAAGTGCATATATATGTCTACCTTGAGCTGTCCTATTTAGGAATATATAAAAGCCTATACAAACAAATATAACTAATACAAAACTTATTGGAATAGGTCCTATTGTCCCAGATCCTATATATTGTATTGATTTAGGAAACCCTGAGATTGGTGATGCTAAAGTGATAATTAACGCTAGACCCCTTGCCACATTTTTCATTGCTAAAGTCGAAATAAATGGGTGTGGAAGTCTTAACTTAGTAAGCAAAACACCATTCATTAATCCACAAAATGCTCCTGTAATTAAGCATATTAATATACCTAATAGTGGATTTATATTCCAGTTAACAATTGAAATTCCCATAACGCAAGTTGATAAAGCTAATATAGAACCTACAGAAAGATCTATTCCAGCAGTTAATATTGTTAAAAGCATTCCCATTGAAATTAAACAATTAATTGAAGATTGATTTGCTATATTCATGATATTTCTTACCCGTATAAAGTCTGGTGATAAGATTGAAAGAACCAAACAAAGTAATATTAGTCCTAAAAGAGGTCCAAATTTTTCTGTTATTGCTTTAAACTTGTTTTTTTTAGCTACTTCAAATCTTTTAGACTTTTCACTGTTTATATTTACTTCACTCATTTTTACACTCCTCCTGATGCTGCTTTCATAATATTTTCTTGATTTGCTTCATGTATATCAAACTCACCAGTTACTTTGCCTTCATGCATAACAATGATATGATCACTCATTCCAAGTATTTCTGGAAGTTCTGAGGAGATCATAATTACTGCTGCTCCACCAAGTACAAGCTCATTAATAACATTATAAACTTCTACTTTTGCCCCAACATCTATTCCTCTTGTTGGCTCATCAAATATAAATATATTAGCATGTGTATTAAGCCATTTACCTATAACAACTTTCTGTTGATTGCCTCCACTAAGTTTTCTTACCATAAAAGTATCTGAAGGAGGATTTATGTGTAATTTTTCAATATTTCTAGTTGTTGCTTCTTTCAACTTTTTAAGGTCCAGAAGCATCCCTGATTTGCACTTATTTAAAGATGCTAGATTCATATTAAAAGCCACGGTATTGTCAAGCACTAGTCCTTGTCCTTTTCTATCTTCAGTTAGAAATGCAAGTCCCTGGGCCATAGCCTCTTTAGGAGATTTTATATTTACCTCTGTCCCGTATATATATGTTTTGCCTTTATTTTTCATATCAATTCCAAAAATTGCTCTTGCAACTTCTGTTCTTCCTGCCCCTACCAGCCCTGAAAGTCCCAATATTTCTCCTCTATGAACTCTAAAACTAACATCAATAAAACCGTTATCGCTAGTGTAATTTTCAATTCTTAAAGCTTCTTCGCCTATTTTAGATACAACTTTAGGAAACTGATCTTTTAAATCTCTGCCAACCATTAAACGAATAAGTTCCTCCCTATTTGCTTCCTTAATTGGAAGTGTTTTCACTTTTCTGCCATCTCTCATTACAGTTACCCTGTCACATACCTCCATGATCTCATCTAATCTATGGGATATAAATATAACTGCAATACCCTTTTGCTTTAATTCTTTTATAGTCCTTAACAATTCTTTTACTTCTTTTGAACTCAAACTAGATGTCGGTTCATCCATTATCAAGAGTTTTGTTTTTACAGAAAGAGCTTTTGCTATTTCTACCATTTGTTGCTGCCCCATCCCTAACTTAGATATGGTAAGCTTTGGATCAATATTTTGACCAAGCTCCTTTAATAACGCTGCAGAATTTGTTATCATCTCTTTTATATTAATTAAGGGTATTCCTTTATTCTTAAGTTCTCTACCTAAATAAACATTTTCAGCTACGCTTAATTCCTTTACGATATTTAGCTCTTGATATATAGCTGTGATGCCAAGACCCATTGCTTGTTTTGGTCCCTGAATAGAAACTTCTTTTCCTTCAACTAAAATCTGTCCTAAATCATGGCTATGTGCACCAGTAAGTAATTTTATTAATGTGGATTTTCCCGCACCATTTTCTCCAATTAATCCAAGGATTTCTCCAGGATAAACATCTAAATCCATATTATCAATTGCTATTACTCCTGGGAAAATTTTTGATACTCCTTTTAATTCTATAAATGGTAAAGCCATTACTTCGTCACCTCTCTTTTTAAAGAATAAATTTTCATTGAATCTAACAACTTGAATTAACAATTTATTAGATTCAATTATTTATTTAATATTATTTTAACGAGCTAATATTTTTGCTAAATCATCTTTTGCCTTTTGAGCATTGGATTTTGTTATCAAATTTGTGCCAGTATCGATTCTAACATTAATTGTTTCACCCTTTGCTACTTTAACTGCTGCTTCTACTCCTGCTTTACCTATGTTATATGCACTTTGAGCAACTGATGCTGTAAGTTCTCCTGCAAGTACAGAATTTAATGCATCTGGTGAACCATCAAATCCTACAACGATTACATTAGTCTTATTAGCAGCCTTAAGTGCTCTAACTGCGCCTAATGCCATTTCATCATTTGAACAAAATACAGCTTTTACATTTGGATGAGTTTGTAATAAGTTTTCCATAACTGACATTGCTTTATTTCTATCACTGTCTGCTGGCTGAACTGCTGAAACTTTAAATCCTGCAGCCTTTATAGCATCAGTTGCACCTTTGATACGTTCATCATGAGTTGCATCACCAAGCGCACCACGAATCATAACAATATCATCACCTGCTTTAACACTTTTTGCTATGAAATCTCCACCGACCTTGCCACCTGCTTCATTTCCGGTTCCAACAAAGGATTTCTTTTTGTCCCATTTTGCATCTGTATCTATTAATATAACAGGAATTTTTTCTGCATCAGCCTTGTCAAATGTGGACAAAGCAGCACTTGGTTGTGAAGGTGCTACAACTAGTGCGGATACACCCTTTACTATTTGATCTTCCATCATTGAAGTCTGACCAGCTATATCTGTTTCTGCATTTGGTCCAACAACTTGCACTTCTACCCCTAATGCTTTACCTGCATCTACTGCTCCGGCCTTTACTTGTTTCCAATAATCACTGTTTATTGCCTTTAAAACCACAGCTATTTTAACTGTTTTTGCTGCTGCTGCCGGATCCGATGTTTTACTGGTTCCACATCCACCTAAGATTGATACTATCATTGTAGCCATAACTAAAATCCCTAAAACTTTACTTTTCTTTCCCAATTTTGTAATCCCCCTAATTTTTATTTGTCTTCTTATTTACAAAACTTCTTCTCACAACCCTCCTTATTAAGAATAAACTTTCAGAAAAATGATTTTTGACTAGTATTAATCTTTAATATAAAACCGTTTACAAGTTTCTTGTTTGTTGTATTTGGTTTTGTTAAATTTAGCTTATACCATCTTCTGAAAATTCGAAACTTTGAAAATTAAACAAATTATTCATTTTACTCAATTCATATACTTTAAAAATTAACGATTTGTTCGAAAACTCACTAATTTCAATGATCTATTCCTTATTATCATTTTAATTCGATGAAATAAATATTTCACATAAATAACAAATTTTGCTGCATAAAACAATAAAGATCGTTTTCATTTTTATTGTTTTATGGTATATTGTTTATGTTAACAATTAATGTTAAACAATATAATACTTAAAGGGATTCTCCATATTAAAAGTATCATATTAATACCTTAATATACTTATGAAAAGAGGATGACCTTTTATGAAAATTCCTTTACTACAAAGAAATTTTATAAATTTTAAAAGCACTTTTGTAAAACTACTTTTATCTTATATTTTGCTTAGCTTTGTTATATTAATTATCACAACCTCCACCCTTTATAAAGGCTATAAAAATCAAATTATAGAACAATCTAACAATGTTTTTGACAAATTATTAACCCAAGCTAATTATTATACCCAAAACACTTTAAATTGGGCTAACTCTTTTATTTATCAATTATATATTGACGATAATATTTATAACTTAATGTATAGTTCTAGCAAAATTCCTAACAACCATTCAGAGGGAATTTTAAAACTAGGTCAAGCCTCTTCCGTCATACCCCTAACTCAATCAATTTATATTTATAATAATAACTTAAATATGTTTTATTCCTCAATTGGAACAAGTTCTCATGCAAGTAGCTTTTATGATCAAGGCATTGTATCGATTTTAAAAAAATCAAATGGTTCAATTACTACAGAGTTTATTCCTAGAATTATAAAAACCCCTAACAGAAAAATTGGTACAGATGTTCTCACAATAATACTTGCAGGTAACAGACTAGAAGATAACGGCCTTCCTGAGGGCGCAATTATACTAAATTTAAATGTAAATGAAATTGGCAATTACTTCAAGGATATTTCTAGTGTAGATAACAACTTATTTGCTATAGATAACAAAGGTACAATTATACTAAATTCACTAAAAAATAGTTTTAATCAAGACATATCTAAATTAAATTATGTTAAACGCATATTAAGTTCAAAGGATGCCGAGGGCCATTTTACTGAAAAAATAGATGGAGTATCTTGCATTGTTAATTATAAGACGTCAGAAAGGACAAATTTAAAATTTATTAGCATTACCCCTTATAAAAGCTTGCTTGAAAGTATGAATAAAATTCTCAATTTATTACTTATCATGTTTATTATTATTTTTATTGTTGGAATCGCATTTTCTTATTTTATTTCCAAGAAAATATATTCACCAATAGATAGAATTGTTAAAAATGTTAAGAAAAATTTATCTACAAGTGAACCTTCAGAAAATGATGCTAGAAATGAATTAGATTACTTGTCCTCTGCTATAAATAAAATATTAACTACTTCTCTTTCCTTGAGAAATTTATCTAGCGAAGATAGCATCTTTATAAAACAGAAGATTTTAAAAGATTTACTTTTAAATTCTTTAAATAATATAACAGTAATAGAAAAAACATTAATAGACTTAAATATACACCTAGTTCCTAAGAACCTTATGATATTCGTACTCCGAATTGACTCCTACAAAAAATTTAATTCTATTTATTCAAAAGAGGATATAGAATTGTTTAAATATGCTTTAGTGAATATTTCTATTGAAGTAATTAGCACTAAATATAGCTGTGAAGCAATAGATATGGAAACAGATCATATTTCAATTGTTTTAAACATAGGGGATGAACCTTCATCTCAAGCACTAATCTCCATTATTGAACTAATTAAACATATACAAGATGTCATTTTTAATTCCTTACATTTTTCCATTAGTGCTGGCATAGGAACCTTTGCAAAAGAGCTGTCCGAATTACATAAATCCTACAAATGGGCTTATGAATATACAAATTATAAAATTAAATATGGACCTAACTCAATTTTGTACTATGATAAGGTTATAATGGAAATAAAAGAGAATTATAAATATCCTGAAGAAAAAGAAAAATTTCTTTTTGACGCTATAAAGTCTGGTAATATTGAAGATGTTGATAGATATTTGACAAATATACTCGATGAATTTTTAAATTATGGTTACTTAGATATGTTAATGTATATTATGCAACTCGCAATGAATTCACAGAAATTATTGAATAACTTAAAAAAGGTTAGCACTGAAAATCTTCTTATTAATTTTGATTTCTTCAAAGAAAACCTTCAAAAATTTGAAAGTATCACTGAAATACATGATTGGCTAATGTCGTCTTACAATCAAACTTTAGTACAACTTAAAGAAACTAAAAATCATAAAAAAGAAAATCTAGTTAATAAAATTATTTCTTATATCGAATTGAATTATAGCAATTCAATTCTTTCTACTGAATATTTAGCAGACTATGTAAAGATTTCTCCCAATTACCTTAGAACAATATTTAAAGAAGTTCAAAATCAATCTCTATCTAATTATATAAACCAATTTAGATTTGAAAAATCAAAATCATTACTTGAAAACACCCAGCTTACTGTTAATGATATTTCTACAAAAGTTGGTTTTATAAATACTAACTATTTTTATACTTCTTTTAAAAAATATTATGGTATTTCTCCAACCGAATGGAGAAATAAATAAAGAATTACTATATTATTAATTGTAATAAAAAACCGCCTGTAAGTTTTTAATGCAAACTTACAGGCGATTTTTATTCAATTATATTTAAAATTCTAAAATTAACTTAAAAACAAACTACTTATCCATTTAACTTAAAGTAACTTATTTAAAAATTCCTTTGTTCTTGCACATTGAGGATTTGAGAAAAGATTTTCAGGTTTATCCTCTTCCACAATTTTGCCATCACTCATAAATATTACCCTATCTGATACTTCTTTTGCAAAACCCATCTCGTGAGTTACAATTACCATTGTCATTCCCTCTTTTGCTAGGTCCTTAATTACTTGAAGAACTTCCCCCACCATTTCTGGATCTAAAGCTGAGGTTGGTTCATCAAACAACATTATTTCAGGATTCATTGCCATAGCTCTAGCTATTGCAACTCTTTGCTGTTGACCACCCGATAGTTTTTCTGGATATTCATAAGCTTTTTCGCTAAGTCCAACCTTTTTGAGTAATACTAAAGCTTCACTTTTCGCTTCTTCTTTTCCCATTTTTTTAAGTTGCACTGGAGCAAGCATTATGTTTTGTAATACATTCAGATGTGGGAATAAATTAAATGATTGAAATACCATACCAATTTTTTCTCTTAACTTATTAATATTCACATTTTTACCGTCGGTATCTACATCATTTATTAAAATAGTTCCTTCTAATTTCTCTTCTAGCATGTTTAAACATCTAAGCAGTGTGCTTTTTCCAGACCCTGATGGTCCTATTATACATAAAACCTCTCCTTGACTCACATGAAAATCAATTCCATCAAGCACCACAAGTTTTCCAAAATTCTTTTTAAGGCTCTTTACTTTTATCATATAGTTAAATACCTCTCAATCCTTCTTGAAACTGTAGATAGTATCATTATGATAGCAAAATAAAATATTCCTACCATACCCCAAATTTCAAAAGCTTTAAAATTTTGTGCAATAATTATCTCACCACTCTGAGTTAACTCTCTAATTCCTATTACAGATAGTATAGATGTATCTTTTAATGATATGATGAATTGGTTAATTATAGCAGGCACCATTTTCCTAACTGCTTGAGGTAATATTACTTTCATCATAGCTTTTCCATAAGGTAATCCGAGACTTCTAGCCGCTTCCATTTGACCTTTGTCCACAGCTAATATACCACCCCTAAAAATCTCAGCCATATATGCACCCGCATTTAAACTAATAGCTAAAGTACCTGCCGTAAAAGCGTCTATCTTAAAATTCATAGCACTTGGAAGACCAAAATATATAAAGAAAGCTTGAACTATTAAAGGAGTCCCTCTTATTACATCAATATAAATCATGGCTATAACTTTTAATGATTTGTTTTTTCCAACGTTTATAAAACCTAAAATTAACCCTATTATTGTTGCTGCTATTAATCCAATAACAGTTATTTGCATTGTCATCGAGAGACCCTTTATTAAACTAGGAAAACTTTCTTTAAATAAAATTAATGTATCCAACTTGAGTCACCTCTTTATTTTTTAATGTACTTAGCTATTATTTTATCATATTCTCCATTTGCTTTTATTTTTTTGAGACCAGCGTTAAATTTCGTTAAAAGTTCTGCATTTTGACCTTTTTTAACTGCAAATCCATAATTATCTTTATTAATTTTTTCTCCAGCAATTCTAAGTCCACTTTTAGCATCCATGCTAATTCTATAAGCAACAACTGGGTAATCTTCAAAGGTAACATCTGCATTTCCATTAATTACTTCTTGAAACATTGCAGGTGTATCATCAAAATATTTAATAGTTCCTTTATATTTATCTTGGTTCGTCTCAGCAAAAGTAGATCCTGAGGTTCCTTTCTTAACTGCAAAGATTTTTCCATTTAAGTCGGCTATGGATTTTATTGTAGTATTTTTTTCACTTACTACTGCCGATAACCCTGATTCATAATAACCTTCTGAGAAATCAACAACCTTTTTTCTCGCGTCGGTAATTGAAATTCCCGCAATAGCTGCATCAATTTGGTTGGCAGTGAGCGCTGGAATTATGCCCTTAAAATTCATTGGTTTTAATTCATACTCAAAACCTTCTGATTTAGCAATTGCAGCTAAGATATCCATATCGATACCTACATATTTACCATCCTTCTCATACTCAAAAGGTGCGTACGTAGCATCTGTGGATATTGTATATTTTTTAGCTGTTGTAGTGCTCTCTTTTGGTGCCGAACTGCAGCCACTCAATAGTGACACTGCAAGAATTGATGCTAATGCAAGTTGTAAAATGTTTTTTTTGTTCATGATTAAATCCCCCCTATTAAGCGACTCGCTTTGTTAATAATATACACAAAAAATTCAATTGTGATTATAATATTATTATTATATATTAACAATTGATGATAGTCAATTGTTTTTGATTATTCAATTGGTTGCAAATTTACAAATTTATAAATTTCATTGCAAATCAGCCTCACAACCTCATCCACTTACCTTATCAAGTACCCAAGTTCAATTCCGGCTGATTAATGTCATTATAACCATCAATATTTTGAAATAAATAAAAAAAATCTTGCATTTATATTTCTGCAAGATTTAACTTCATATTCAATTATTGTGTATAATTATGCTCTCTATAACCACCCCTACTTTTAGTTTACCTTATAGTAACACTTTACTATATCAATACTACTATATAACTAACAAGATAAATCCTATATGAGGAGGGAGTTTATTATATTTAAAACAATCAATTTAAGTAATCCTAGAAAAATAGTGATGAATAATCTAAACAATCTTATTTTCGAATCAAAACTAAAAGATATTAGACTGAATGAATATCACAAAATAATAGGCTATACCATAGGAATGCTTTTTTATAGTAAGCATTTTGCATATGCCCGTTCATCAGTGGAAACAAGTAGCAGTGTAATACAATTTTTTAATTACTATGCCCCACCCCTATTCCTTACCACAGTGGATCTCATAAAGTTAGGTATACCTATAAGAATACATATGAAAAATTCGAGGATTTCAGAAGATTAAAAAAAATCAGCTAACCCATCTGCTTTCTAATGGATTAGCTGATTTTTCTCTGCATAAAAATATAAATAGGAATATGCTAAAAAGATATACTTCTATCTATAGGTTGGGATAAAGTTATAAAAGTATCCGTACTTTGAACTCCTGATATTACTTGAAGGCGGTTCATTAGTAAATCCTGGAGATTAGAAATACTCTTACACATAACCTTAATGAAAATAGAATATGCACCAGTAGTGTAATGTAGTTCTACTATCTCTTTTATTTCTTTAAGCTGCTCTAATACATCTGGATATGAGGATGCTTTATTAAGAAATATCCCAATAAAACAACATACATCATATCCAAGTTTTTTTGTATCTAATATAAGTCTTGTACCTTTTATCAATCCCATTTCTTGCATTTTGTTCATTCTAACGTGAATTGTACCTCCACTTACATGACAGTGCCTTGCAATTTCAAGATAAGGAGTCCTAGAATCTTTAATTAAAATGTCTAATATTTGATAGTCCACTTCATCTAAACCAGAAATATTCAATTCCATAACATCAGCTCCTAATACATTAATATAAATAACTACACAAAATTAACAATCTCATATACTTTATATGATTATAACAAACATATTAGCAAATTAGCAAAAAAACTTCAAATAAAATTATTGTTTTAACAATATGGTAATATATAGCGCTTTAAATTATTAATTTTACAAAAATAATAATTTTACGTTAAATTTATTGTAATAATTCGCTTAATGTATTATTATATTATCAATGAATGAATTGAAAACGATAATTTATTAGGGGGAATTAACAATGGCAGAATTAATAAAAGAAGAAAAAATAGTATTAGAAAAAGCAGTGGCAATGATTAAAAATAAGAAGATTAAGGATATATTATTTGTTCAGCAATCAGTTTTAAAAGCTGTAGATGAATTTATGTATAAGAGAAGAGTAACGAGAATATTACCGCTTATGATGTCTCCAATTACAGACACATTAAACCATAGCGTTGAAGAATGCGAAATGACTTATAATAAACAAACTTTCAATGTTATGAAATCAATGATTTTCCACAAACAAATGACTATGTTAAACGCTGATATTGATAGTCTTTATATAGTATCTCCTAACATAAGACTAGAAATGGCAACTAGAGGAGATTCCAGGCACCTATTTGAATTTACTCAAGTGGACTTTGAATTTAAAGAAAAAACTATGGAAGATGTGCTTCAATTTATAGAAGAAATAATAACTTTTATATTTGAATTTGTTAAGGAAAACTGTGTTCCAGAATTAACTAGGCTTGGAGTAGGTACAGATCATCTTAATTTAAGTGGACCATTCAAAAAATATACAACAGATGAGATGCAAGCAAAATATGGAGATGATTTCGAATCAGAAGCTTCAAAAGCTGCAACTGAGCCTTTCTTCTTAACAAATCATAAAAGAGAATTCTATGATGCTGAAGATTTAGATAATTTAGGAACTTATAGAAACTATGATCTTATTTGGCCACTAGGATTTGGAGAAGGTTTAAGTGGAGGAGAAAGAGAATTTACATTAGATCGAATACTTTTGAGAATGAGAGAACTCGCAACAGATGAGAATGCATTTAGATATTATATAGAACTTGCAAAGCAAGGTGAACTATTTAAAACTGCCGGAGCTGGTTTTGGAGTAGAAAGAATAACTAGATTTATAACTCAGCAGCCTGAAGTTAGTGATGTAACATTATTCTGCAGAAAACCTGGTCAGCAATATATATTCTAGGTGAATCGAGTAGGAGCTAAATAATTAGTTTATTTAGCGACCTCTCACACCACCGTGCATACCGTTCGGTACACGGCGGTTCAATAGAAATTAATGTTTTAATAAATATGTCTCAGATATAGAAATTAATCCTATATTTTTAAGGTATTTATTGGTCAATGTTTTTTTTAATATAGGGCTATTGGATGTTCTCCAATAGCTTTTCCTTGTATTTGCATATTGCCAAGCTTTATTATCGTTCAGACCTAGCTTAACAAGGTTGCCATATTTTGTTTTAATCTTTTTCCACTGTTTCCAATAACACATTCTAATTCTTCGCCGTAACCATTTATCAAGTGTCTTAAGAACGCTTTTAATGTCTGCAATAGCAAAATAATTTACCCATCCAACTATCACCTGTTTAAGTTTCATAAACCTATATTCCATGCTCATCGCATTACTTCGTGAAGTTAACTCTTTTAGCTTTGCTCTGAATTTATCTATAGGTTTTTGAGGAACTCTCATTCTATATTCATTTTTTGCCCGGTAAAACGAAAACCCTAAAAATTTAAGTTTCCAAGGTCTATCTACTGTACTCTTTTCTTTATTCACTTTAAGCTTTAGCTTTTCCTCAATAAATCTTGTAATACTCTTCATTACTCTATTTGCTGATTTCTCACTTTTAACATATATATTTGCATCATCAGCATATCTACAAAAGTTTAGTCCTCGATTTGTTAGTTCTACATCAAGTTCATGTAACATTACGTTACTCAATAATGGGGACAAGGGTCCGCCTTGAGGTGCTCCTTCTTCAGTATCCATAAATACCCCATTTATCATCACTCCACTTTGTAGATACTTTCGTATCAGAGAGATTACTCTACTATCTTTAATATCTTCCGATAGTATTCTTATTAACTTATCATGATTTATCGTATCAAAGTATTTAGAAAGGTCTATATTTACTGTCCATGTATATCCAGCATTAATATATCCCCTACATTTTTCAACAGCTTGTTTTGCACTTCTTAAAGGTCTAAATCCGTAACTATTATCTGAAAATTTCTTTTCATATATTGGTATTAGAACTTGTGAAATTGCTTGTTGAATAACTCTATCTACTACAGTAGGTATTCCAAGTAATCTTATTCCCCCATCAGGTTTAGGGATTTCTACCCTTCTTACTGCTTGAGGTATATATCTGTTTTCCAATAATGATTGCCTTAATTCTTGTCCATGCCCTTTTAGGTGTTGTAGAAGTTCATCTACCGTCAACCCATCTATACCATGACTTCCTTTATTGGCTTTTACTCTTTTATATGCTTTGTTCATATTATCTCTCAACAATACTTGCTCGAGTAAATCATTACCGTATCTATTCACATCGTTTCTTCCTTCTTCTGACATAGAAGAAATACTATGCACTTCTACGTTACCTTTAAGTTCCACTTTATTCTCTCGTAGAGAGCCTTCTTTATGAAGTTGTCTGCTTTCATCATATTTCTTCGTATCTTTCAAATTTTCAAAACCTCCTATTGTTCAGTCCTTCCCACGCTAACGCGTTTCGCATGGTACTATGACATCTGCTGACTTCTGATAGCTCAGTCATACATCACTGTATGGTTTGTTGCCTCTAAATTCATATCCACAACTTATCTATCAGATCTCCCCGGGTAAGAACGCAATCTTTCACTCCATCTATCTGCTACATTTACATTGCCTGTTTCGAATAGTTTTGGGCTTCGTTTTGTATTGCAAACTTACCCACAAGCATATGCCTTTTATATAGTTTCTGTTCGTCAGACCAGAGTTTGGCCGCAGACTTCCTTCAGATTCCACCTCGCGGTGGACACCCTTGTCTTAAGCTATGCACTTGGCACTATTAACCCGTGCTAGGGACTTTCACCCATTAGATTGCGCCCATGCCGGGCGCACAATAAAAAATGATGACTATTTAAATAGTCATCATTTTTTAATCTTTAATTTTGTCTTTTTAATACACTTTTTGTCGAAAAGCGTTGAATTGTAATGAAATTAATGATATAGTAAAAATAGAATATTCTAAATTTTCATTAAAAATATTATGGACCATATACCTCGATTCCTAGTTTCTAATAATACTGTGATTATACGAAGGAGTGATGTTTATGCCAAAGAAATTTTCAAATAATGAACGCTGGTTACGAGGAGGCCGTCTAAATCAAAAACGCCACATCGAAATGACAGATGTTGAGAAATTAAATATTGCCAACTGTCCAGGTGTTAAAAATGAACATCCTTGTAAAAACCCTATATTCAGATGTTCAGAATGCGGCAACTATGGATGTGACCAAGAATCTCTAGATAAATGTGATGAACAAGGATTTAAAAATGACAAGTGCCTCCATTGTGGAGAAGTAGGAACCCGTTTGCCTGTTATGAAAGACGAACTTTCAAAGTATATCTCTGAATGGGGAAAAGAAGTGCCTGTAATTAAAGCTTAATATTACAGTTCTACCTCTAAACATATAAAAAACCATCTTCATAAAGGTGGTTTTTTATATTATAAATATTAATTTTCTATATTGCTGAAACCTCAATTGCTGTTTAGAGTAATTTTGGCAACACCACTATCATATTTAAAAATGATTTTTTCATAATTCATATTTATAACTCCTCAATTTATTTAACTGCCACCTCTACATTGTTTCTTTTACAGAAGTATTTCAAAGATTTTCTTATTTTATAAATTTTTATAAAATTTCTATAGGAAAAGCTAAAAGATTCATTATTACCTGTCACTATCTCGACACTTGGTTTTGATTTTTTACCAAACATTGGAACAAATTCTTTTACACTCTTAACATTTTTCCATTTAAAAGTTTTAGTATCACTGTGAGTTTCTAAACTTACTCCATTATCATCTATAGTTAAAGATTTAAGCTCCATTTCCTCTTTTGTCGCTTCTTTCAGGTTATCTATTGTTGTTAATATTACTATTACCCCAACTATCATATAACTATCTTGCCCTGCTATTATGGATATTGCTATCTGAATCGCCCCTGCAATCAACACTATAACCGCCGTTTTTTTAACTTTTTTATAATCATAGGTATACTTAAGATTGTACTTGTCTTCCATTTTAATAATCCTCCCCTTTAGTTGTTAACTACTTTTTATAAAACATACTCTTATTATAATACTATTATAATAAGAAAAATAGTATTACCAGAGCTCATCTTTCTAAATGCATAATTTACTTTTTAAAATGAAAGGGATTCCCTTCCTGGAAATCCCTTTCATAAATTTGTGTGTTTCTATTATTTTTAGAACAATTCAACTTGTAGTCAAAACTACTTCCACCCTAACTTCTTATCAACTATTTTACTTTAGGTCACTAATGAAATTCGGAAGATCAAAGCAAGATTTTGCAATTTTTTTTGTTAAATATCGTGTTTCAAAAGGCAATCTATCTACATCCATATTACTAGGATCATAAACATCTGAAGCCATTGTAAAACTCCATAATCCTCCTGGATAAGTGGGAACAAAAGCTATATAGGTTTTTACAATCTTAAAGTTATTTTTTAATATTTTTCTTGTATTTTCAATTATGTTACGATGAATCATCGGTGATTCACTTTGACATACCATTACACCGTCAGTATTTAACGATTTCTTTACATTTTTATAAAATTCTTCTCCAAATAAATCCTTAGCAGGACCTTCAGGGTCTGGTGAATCAACCATGATTATGTCATACTTAATATCAGTATTCTTTACATATTCAACACCATCTCCAAATTTAAAATTGATTCTTTTATCAAAATCAGGGCCTCCACTTATTTCAGGAAGAAATTTTATACTTTCTTTTGTTACTACGTCGTCAAGCTCCACCATATCAATTATCTCAAGATCTGTGTACTTTGAGAGTTCCCTCACTGCTCCACAGTCTCCTCCTCCAATAACCAAAACTTTTTTAGGACTTTTATGTGTAAGTACTGGAATATGAGTAATCATTTCATTATATATAAACCCATCAGCTGAAGTAGTCTGCATTACACCATCAAGCACCAGGCATGGACCAAAGGCATCTGTATCAATCAAAGCTACCTCTTGATATGCCGATTTGGAATATGAAAAACATTTATTTACTTTGTAACTAATTTTCAAGTTTTTTTTCTCAACTTCAACTTCCTCAAACCATAACTCATTATCAATTTCTTTAAAATACTTTGGCAATTCAGTTTTATTCATAATAAATCCTCCATTATAATAAGTATATCTATCTTTTAAATTTATCGATAACCTATATATATTTCACCTTAATGTTTTTGTTTCAGTAGATACTACCGCCGATTGAAATACATTATAAATATTAATTTTCTATCGTCGAAGTTACAACACCAAGTATATCATAAAAAATCAAAAGTTCCATCAAAACATACATATTATATGGATATAATATATTAAAACTTAATCCACAAAAAACAAAGAGCGACAAGTAATTCTATCGCTCTTCCTTTCTTTTATCCATTATCTTTTGGAGTATATATCATTTCATAATATCTAAAATATTGAGAACTGAACAACAACTGCTACAAATACTATTGATACCATTGAAAGTAACTTAATCAATATATTTATTGCTGGACCTGAGGTATCCTTAAATGGATCTCCTACAGTGTCACCAACAACAGCTGCTTTATGACAATCTGATCCTTTTCCACCTAGGTTTCCAGCCTCAATATGTTTTTTAGCATTATCCCAAGCTCCACCTGCGTTTGCCATCATAATAGCAAGCACAAAACCTGTTACAGTTGCTCCTGCTAGTAATCCAACCACGCCATTTACACCTAAAATTAAACCAACTACTAACGGAATAATAATAGCTAGTAGTGCAGGCAAAATCATTTCCCTTTGAGCTGATCTTGTACATATGTCAACGCATTGTGCATAGTCCGCTTCTGCTTTACCTTCCATAAGACCCACGATCTCCTTAAATTGTCTTCTAACTTCTACAACTATAAGTTGTGCTGCCTTACCTACTGCTTCCATTGTAAGTGCTGCAAATATAAAAGGTACCATTCCGCCTATAAACAATCCTATAAGAACAGCAGGATTTAATATTGACAAATTCATAACAAAATCTAAATTTTCTTTTTTTACAATAATATCTACTTGATCTTTATAAGCTGCAATAAGTGCAAGAGCAGTTAAAGCTGCTGAACCTATAGCAAATCCTTTGCCTGTAGCTGCAGTAGTATTTCCTAAAGAATCAAGAGCATCTGTTCGCTCACGTACAATAGGCGCTTGATGAGTCATTTCTGCAATACCACCAGCATTGTCTGCCACTGGACCATAAGCATCCGTAGCTAATGTTATACCTAGTGTACTAAGCATACCTACTGCTGCCAAACCCACACCATATAAACCCATACTGTAAGTTGTTGCTCCTCCAGCAAAATAAAAACTAGCAGCTATTGCTACACATACGATTAAAACAGGAAGAAAAGTAGACATCATTCCTAGAGAAAGACCACCAATTATAACTGTGGCTGCACCAGTTGTTGTTGTCTGTGCTAATTTTTGAGTAGGCTTGAACGTATCTGACGTATAGTACTCTGTGCAAATACCAATTAGATTACCTGCTATAAGTCCACTTAATATCGAAAAGTAAACTCCTATGTGGTTCCATCCAAGTACCTTCCAAACTAAGAAGAATACAACTATTGCGATTATTACAGAACTTACATAAACTCCACGTCTTAAAGCCGCTAAAAGACCCTTTTGCGCTGTTTTTTCCCCTGATTTAACAAAGAAAGTCCCAATTATAGATGCAATTATGCCTATAGCTGCTATAGCCATAGGAATTGCAACACCATCAACTCCAAGACCAGCTGCCACTGCAAGAGCAGTAGTTGCTACTATTGACCCAACATATGATTCGTACAAATCTGCTCCCATACCAGCTACATCTCCAACATTATCTCCAACGTTATCAGCTATAACTGCTGGATTTCTTGGATCATCTTCTGGAATTCCTGCTTCAAGTTTACCAACAAGATCTGCACCTACATCTGCAGCTTTAGTAAATATACCTCCACCAACTCGTGCAAATAATGCCATGGCACTGGCACCCATTCCACAAGTAATCAATGCACTTGTTATACTTTGAATTTTTAGTACAGGTTCTAAATCTCTATATATAAAATCCAATATATAATAGAACATACTAACATGAAGAAGTCCAAGACCTACAACAGTAAGTCCCATTACTGCACCGCTTGAAAAAGCGACTTTTAAAGCACTGTTAAGACTTTTCCCAGCTGCATGTGTAGTTCTAACATTTGCACGTGTGGCAATCTTCATCCCTATAAATCCTGAGAGACCTGAGAAGAATCCTCCACTTATGAATGCAAAAGGCGCAATTGGGGAAAGAAACCCAGCTAATGCAAGTATTCCAAGAATTACAAACAAAACTACAAAGAAAATACCCACTCCTGTATACTGTCTTTTTAAATATGCGTCTGCACCTTTTCTAATAGACTCAGCAATTTTTTTCATCTGATCGGTACCTTCATCTTCTTTTAATACCTTACTTGCAAGATACATGGCAAAAACAAGGGCTAAAATAGAACAAATTGGTGCTAAGATCAATAAACTCACAATAATTACCTCCTAAATATTTTGCAATACAATTTCTTATGATTAAATCTACATAAATCTATATAAATTCACATAAATTATACCTATTATATAATTATATATATTAATCTAAATTATTAAAAATATATACTCATTCCATATTATTACAAATATATTTAATTATATAATATTTGATGTCAACTATCTCCACTAACATAGTTCAATAAACATTGTTAAATATCCTTCAATTTAATAAAAAAAAGCAAAAAAATTATCAATTCTTACTCCTTTTAGATTTCATGCAACGTTATATATTCTTTATTATCTTTTGTTATAAATAAAAACCTATATTTACCGCTAGGCAAATTCTTTGCTAGCCATAAATTAATTTCCAAATTTGGAGTAATATATTGATAACAGTCGCCATCTTTAGATATCATATTAATTTTTGCATTGGCAGTGCTAAGATCAATTATCCTTCCACTACTTTCAAGCTGGTACTCGTAGTATTCTATTAAGCCATTCTTCTTTGTATTTTCGGTTTTTATTAAAGTTGATGTTAATTTCTGTATTGGGTTGTAAGGTATCCCATCTAAATCATTAGTAATATATGCTACTCTTCCACTAGTCTCCCAGGCAGAATCAAATTCATTAGCTAAGTACATCCGTTTAGCAGAAACATCAGATTTTGCTGCCGAATCATTTACACAAACATATTCTATGCCATCAACCTTTGTAAATCCAGTAACTGTTATTAAATGTCCACGCGTTGATAAAATTGGAAACCCCTGTAATAAAGGGAACTTTGCACAATCTGGCTCTGTATTTTTTTCATTTCTAGCATTTCTAACGCTTATAATAACTGGGTTTCCACTATATATTTCTCTCTTTAAATCATATAATGAAGCACAAAATTCCACCCGTGAATTGAGACCAAAACTTGCGATGTAAGCAACTCCAAATGACCAATTACCAAATTTTCCATCTACAGAATCATAAATCGCATAAGCACTTTCCTCAGGTAATACACTTGGCTTCTCATATCTATCTTGATAATAATTTACAACACAAGTTGCACTTGTCGGGCTACAAATACTATCTGATATTTGTGGATCCCTTGTATATTGTGAAAACGATACTACCTTTAGCTTTATATCCACATTTTCTATGGCTGTAATATCTTCGGCTTGCGGATACACCCTCTTTGCCCCACCACCTAAATCTATTGTTACACTCACACTCCTAAGTATTGGTGTTGCTTTTGGATCAGCTGATTTTAGTGTACTTTTTAATCTAAATGCTGTTGCGCTCTTACCATCTTTTACATATAAAGTATCTGTCATAATCCCTGCTAATTTTGTGTTATTATCATCTTTAACTGAGGACCTTTCTTTATTTGTACTCCATGTGCCCCACGATATCCAATCTGACCATTCTCCATTCACGATTACCTGAGCCTCTACACTTATTTCAGTTCCTACCGGTGTATCTGAATTCCATGAAGTTATTAACTTTGAAAATGGTGTAGAAACAATTACATTAGAAGTAAATACACCTTTGCTTACGTATCCATTATTAATTTTTGATAGCCGAACTTCGCCACCATTATTCTTAGTTACTAAAACATTATCAAAATCACCTTTATTAAAATCTGGAAATGTGGTTAACGTAAATACATTTCTAGGATCAACTACTTCTATTAATTCTTTTATTTTACACATTTTTTTCGCCCCTTTTATATTCCTCCAAAGTATTGTTCATTGACCGATGATTATTAATATATAGAAAAATAAATAATTTATAAAACTAATTCGTTATATACCATTAAAATCCTTTTTAGTATATTAAAATTCAAAAGCAAAATGATAGCGAATAAATGGTTATTTTATACCACCTATTCGCTATCATTAATATCTATTTATATGTAAACAGTCTACACTTTAAATTTAAATATTATAAATTTCTAGACCTTCTTCATCAATTTCTAAATTCAGTGTTTCCCAATTTCCAGATAACCCTTTTAAGAATTTATTCAATTCTTCTTGGGTATTATTATCATCCTTTTTAAGCATTACCATAATTGTTGGCCCAGCGCCACTAAGAAATACGCCTAGGGCTTCACTGTCCTTAACAAAACTTGTAATCTCAAGGTAATTTTTAATTAAGCCCATTCTATATGGTTGATGAAGTTTATCTTTGCAAGCAAGTTTTACACCCTTGTAATCACCATTAACGAGAGAAACAATAAGCATGGAAACTCTACCTACATTATAAACCGCGTTCTCAAGAGCGATTGTTTTTGGAAGCACCGCCCTCGAAGCCTCAGTTGATAATTGTAACTTTGGAATTAATGCACAAAATTTCACGCCTCCACTAATCGGAATTTTATTACAATGAGTAGCTCCCTCATCTATAATTGAAACAGTCATGCCTCCAAACAGTGCAGGGGTAACATTATCAGAATGACCTTCAATATCACATGCAAAATCTAAAATTTCTTGTTTTGTTAAAACATCTCCACATAGCCTATTAGCAGCAGTTACCCCTGCTAATATACATGTAGCACTACTACCAAGACCTCCACTAACTGGTATATCTGTTTTAAATGTTAACCTAACACCTTTGGGATCTTCTTTAAGTTTTTTAAAAGTTTTTAACATTGATTTATAAACCAAATTGTTACTATTCGCAAATTTTTCATTGCAACCTAAAATCTCAAGTCCAGTTTCTATTTCTTCAACTGTAAATCTATTATATAGTTTGAAAGCAACTCCGAGAGTATCTAATCCAGGTCCCATATTCGCACTTGTAGCAGGCACTTTAATTTCAAACATAACTGTTCACAACAGCTTCTTTAACCCTTGTACTAAAATTATTCATATAGTAACCTCCTAATACGACAAATTTTATCTATTATACCATATATATTATACCGCTTGGTCTAAAAATTCAATTTTGCCTTCAATAATGGAAGCTTTCGACTTAAATCACAAGGTAGCAGGTATTTCTGTCTATCCTTGTCTAAAAAATAAGCAGCGAATACAAAAGGTTTTCTCTTTATTAACCATCCATATACCTAAACATACTAGTACAAGTGCAATCATATTTTTATACTCAAAAATATTTTCCCCTAGGAAAATTGCTGATAATATTGAACCAAAAATCGGTGTTAAAAAATTAAAAACAGATACATGACCTACCTTATTATATTTTAGAAGTAAATTCCATAATGAAAAAGCTGCTGCTGATAACAAAGCCAAGTATATTAATATAAGCGAAGATGCCATTGTGTAGCGATAGACCCTACCTCCTAATATAATACCGAGCAACATTAATACTATACCTCCTAAAGAAAGGCTATAACCCGTAACAACCATTACATCCATACTTTTAGTAAGTTTTTTCCCATAAATAGCACTTATAGAAAAAATAAATGATGCAACTATTATGAATCCTTCTCCCTTAAAACTAAAAGAAAAATTCAATAAGTCCACACTAAAATTTACAATCATAACTCCAATAAATCCTATAATACATCCAATTATCTTCTGCATATTCAATTTATCGTTTCTATATATATAGTGTGCTAGAATAACGCTAAAAAATGTAACTGTGGAATTCATTATAGAACTTTTAACACCAGTGGTATTCGCAACTCCAATATAAAAGAAAATATATTGTAATGTTGTTTGAAGAATACCTAAGAAAAATAATTTTTTTAATTTTTTTATAGTAATATTAAAAATTTTCTTTCCATATTTTTGCGCAATAACAAGTAATATTATACCTGCTATTGTAAATCTATAACCTGCAAATACAAATTTTGATGGTATATCACTGGTGGAAATATTAAATAATATATATCCATTTTTTATTGCAGGAAAAGCACTTCCCCATAATAAGCAACATAGTGTTGCAATAATAGCAACTACTTTTTTGTCTGTTAAAATACTCTTTTCATTCAAAAAAATCAAGATCCTCTCATGTTTTTAGTTAATTATATTATAAATATATAAATTAGTAAATTAATAATTATTTCCCCCCTTAAATATCAATTTGTTTACGTATTTTTATATGAGATTGTTTTTCATCTTTTCATGTACATTTGTTGATCTAAATATAACCTAATAAATCAATATATTCAGCTATGATGGTATTCAATACGTCATAAAGTATAATTTACATTTATCAAGATTCAGAAAGGAATAATATTAATGGTTAATGTGACACTTAAAATAGAAAGACTAAGAGAAGAATTAGAAAACCTTATCACACTAGAAGGCTTAAATCATCAAAAGGTATTAAAATTGAGCCAAATATTAGATGAATATATATTAATACATTATTTGAAGCAGGTTTAGACATACTTTATAAATTTTATTGAACTATCAACAAAAGCAATATACAAAATGTAAAAGAAGGGTTGGTTACTTAACATGAGAGAAATAAAATTTAGAGTTTGGGATAGTTTAAAACAGAAAATGCATAAATTACAAGGAATGACTTTTGATACACGAAGTTTAACCCCCTCTGCACTTAAGCTTCCTGGCTTAACTTGGCGGCCTATTGAAGAATTTGAATTGCTTCAATGGGTTTACTTATCTGACATGAATGGAGTCAATGTATATGAAGGCGATTATATTAAAATTTCATCCACTGTTTACAATGCTTCTTGGAATGAAACTATAGTAAATTTTCAGCTTGAAGAATTAAATGGATCTTTGAGTCGCAGTATTATTGACGTCACACTAGGAGATATCGTAGGTAATAAATTCGAAAATTCGGATTTATATAACAAATAGTCACTTAAAATATGTTATAATTCAACATATATAATAAACAAAGGAGGCAATGTCTTATGAGAATTGGATTTATAATTTCTTTGATTTTTGCTATAATAGTAGCTCTATTTGGTATTCAAAATGCTGCAGTAATATCTGTTAATTTCTTTTCTACAAAATTCAGCATTTCCTTGGCCCTTGTAATTTTTGTATCTGCAATTATAGGTGCTATAGTTTCAACTCTATTTGGTTTACAAAAGGAATTCTCACTGAGTCGTGGTAATAGGAAACTAACAAAAGAGGCTGATCATTTTCAGACTAAAATTGAAATGAGTAAAAATGATAATATTGCATTAAAGATTGAAAATGAAACTTTTAAAATTAAAACCAAAACTTTAGAAAGTAAAATAGAAGATCTAGAAACTAAAATGGAATCTTTAGAGACTAACAATAAAACCTTCAATGATGAAATAAATGCGTTAAATATAGAAAATACTAGACTTAATATTCTCTCTACAAGTGAAATCGTCATTACAAAATAAATTATTTTTCATTAGGTTAACTTATAATAAACGAAGTAAGCATCAGTAGCTATTTGTGGCCACTGATGCTTATTTAAATATTTTCTATATTAATCTAATACATCACTAAAAATATATAATAGTATTTAAAGATTAATTAGTTTGGACTAAAATTATTAGTATTTATCCGTTTTCAAAAGATAATTGTAAAAGTACCCATTTAGTAAAATATTATAAAACTGAATCAGAAGAAGAATATTATATATTTAAATATATAATATCTAATAATAGTAATATTGTTGATAATTTCGATTGATTGGAAAATATATCCAAGAATATATAAGACTATATGAGTTAGAGCATCATCAATGAAATGCTCTATTTATTTTGCTGAAAGATGGGCATAAGAATGCTCCTTTTAAATGATATACCGATCTACATGAAAAATTAAAGCATCAATACATTTTATGTATTGATGCTTTAATTTTTCATGTAGTGTAGCATACCTACATTACAACTCTTCGTATTTAGTAAACCAGGTAGTAACTTTGAGCCGAAACTTTAGGTCTCACTTAGTAACTATATGAAACTATTATCATAATCCCTTAATTCATATCTTAATTCATACTGCAATAGAATACTCTCATCCTCCACTCTATTAAATATTTTACCTTTAATTTTTGATAAATCAAATGCATTCGCTAACGCTGTAATCATTTCAGCCTGACTTAAGTTATTTGCTTCTGCGAACCCTCTAAACTTTTTTATATCGTCTTCCTGAACCCTAAAATTAGTGATCTTAACGTCGCTCATTATTACGCCTCCATAAATTTTTATATAAAATACAATGTTTTACTTATTCATTAGTATTGTAATAAATATGTAACCCATTACAATTGTATATCTAATTTGTTAGTATTGCAATATTATAATATCATAAAATAAAATTATAGAACAATAATTACATATATGAATTTAAATAACATTAATAGATAATAACACTTCTATTAAAAATAAACTGTTAGAATATGAGATTTTTCTATTATTTAACATTTGACATTAAATTATCATTTAGCATGAAATATGTATTACAGTAAAATATTAACTTCATTGTATTTTTTTTAATTTAACTCTTTCTAACAATAAAAAGTTACCAAATAACTCTTTCCTAAAATATGTGTTAGTAAAACGATCAATAGGACAATAACTTTTATTCTTTTAACAATAACTGGTTATTAATTTAATAATTACAATTTTATCAATGTGTATAATTATTCATTTATAATGAATAATTATACTAAAGTAAACGTTTAATGTTAATGTATTAACGGCAAATACTGAATAAATATTCAAAAATACCCTTGCAATTACAAATTTTATTTAGTATACTTTAAACATAGCAACTAGGGAAAACATAATTCAATAAATTGGTAATTCAAATTAAATAAACATTAATATTGAAAATATTAATGTAAATAAAAAAGAAGGATGTGTTAATTTTGGAAAAAAGTGCTTATTTCATTCCTACAATAAATTTATTTGGTGAAGGATCGGTTAATGATGTTGGAACTCAAATTAAAACTTTAGGTGGTAAAAAAGTTTTAATAGTTACAGATGCAATGTTAGCTAAATTGGGTATGGCAGACAAGGTTAAAAGTATCATAGTAGCTGCTGGACTTGAATGCGTAATATTTGATGGTGCTGAACCAAATCCTACTGATTTAGATGTAGAAGCAGCTTTTGAAGCTTGGACTAAGAATTCTTGCGATGCAATAGTATCTCTTGGCGGTGGTTCTTCTCATGATTGTGCTAAAGGTCTTGGACTTGTAGCTTCTAATGGTGGAAATATTAGAGATTTTGAAGGGTTAAATAAATCAACTAAGGATTTCCCACCTTTTGTTGCAGTTAATACTACAGCTGGTACCGGTTCAGAAATGACCCGTTTCTGTATAATAACAAATACTTCTGTTAAAGTTAAAATGGCTATAGTTGATTGGAGAGTAACACCAAAAGTTTCAATTAATGATCCAGAATTAATGGTTGGTATGCCACCATCACTTACTGCAGCTACTGGTATGGATGCACTTACTCATGCTATAGAAGCTTATGTATCTACAGCAGCTAATCCTCTTACAGATTCTGCAGCTTTAATGGCTATAAAACTTGTAGCTAAATATCTACCAAAAGCAGTTGCAAATGGTACAGATATGGAAGCAAGAGAACAAATGGCTTATGCTCAATTCTTAGCTGGTATGGCTTTTAATAATGCAAGCCTTGGATACGTACATGCTATGGCACATCAACTTGGTGGATTCTACAACTTGCCTCATGGTGTATGTAATGCTATTTTACTTCCAATAGTATCTGAATTTAATATCTTAGCTCGCTCAGAAAGATTCGCTGAAATCGCTGCTGCAATGGGTGAAAATATAGATGGACTTTCTGTAACTGCTGCTGCTCACGTTGCAATTGACTCAATTAAAAAATTATCAAAAGCAGTTGGAATTCCTGCAGGACTTACAGAATTAGGCGTTAAAGAAAAAGATTTCGAAGTTATGGCTGGAAATGCAAAAAATGATGCATGCCAAGCAACAAATCCACGCCTTGCTAATTTAAAAGAAGTAATGGAACTCTTTAGACTAGCAATGTAATATTATCTTGTAAAAGTGTAATAACAAATATTTTATTTTTATAAATTTAGGGGCTTATGCCCCTTTTTTATTTTGCATTTTTAACAGAAGAAATTTATTTCTAATATACACTACAGAACCCTTTCAGAAATCCGATATAGAACTCTTGTGGAATATCAACTTCTGGAAACAATCTTGTAAGTCTTTCGAATTTTCTAACGGCTAGAACGTTAATATTTTTAATAACATCAGGTAATAGACCCTCTTCTAAAAGATTAAGGTAAGAAATTAGACCTATTTCAAAGCCATTTATTTCGTACGGGTGTATTTCTCCTCGTTCTTCATCACTATAAAAGGATTCAATGAATTGGTGAAGAACTGCCAAAGAATCTTCTTCAGTTCCTTCAATGTCTTCAGTATAACCTTCATATTCTTTTTTCCAATCAATTATTTTACCCATTAGTAATACCCCCTTATTTTTTATTTTGCTAGTCCTAGGGTTTATGCTTTATCACTTTTAACTGGCTTAGTAATTGTACTATCATTAATATTCAGTTGGCTTATTAATTGTTCTAAACATTTTCATGTAATATAAATCCATATATTCCATTAATAAAAAATGTACAAACCTAATTTAGATGATAGAATGATGTATAGGTATACAGAGTGCATTTTGCTTTGTACATTAAAATTAAAAAGGTGGGGGGTACATAAGATGAAAAAATTATTAAAATCATTAATATTAACTTTAAGCTTTTTAGTAGCAACAGGAATTAGTTCAGTAGTATATGCCCAAAGTACTGTGAATTACACTGTTAAGACAGGGGATAGCATGTGGAAAATATGTGCTGCGTATAAGGTAGGAGTTTCTGAACTCATAGCTGCAAATCCTCAAATAGTTAACCCAAACATGATTTATCCTAATCAAATAATTAAAGTACCAAGTTCAACCCAAGCTAATACATTAGAAGCTCAAGTAGTTGTATTAGTTAATAAAGAGAGAACAAAAGTTGGACTAGCTCCATTAAAAGCTAACTGGGAACTTTCAAGAGTGGCTAGATATAAATCACAAGACATGATAGACAAAAACTACTTTTCACATACATCACCGACTTACGGTTCACCCTTTGATATGATGAAAAACTTTGGAATTAGTTATATGTCAGCTGGTGAGAATATTGCATACGGTCAACCAACACCAACCTCTGTAATGACTGGCTGGATGAACTCTGCAGGACATAAAGCAAATATTTTAAATAAAAACTATACAGAAATAGGGGTAGGCGTAGCAACGAAATCAGATGGAACCATCTACTGGACTCAACAGTTTATAGGTAAATAAATAACACGATAAAAAAAGGTTAACAAATCTGCCCTTATAGTAGATTTGTTATCCTTTTTTATGTCTATATTCTACCCAATACCTAATTTTATTGCTACTAAAATCGTCATTAATATAATAATATATCGAAAAAGCTTTTCATTAAGCCTTTTTACAACTTTAATTCCTAGAAATGCACCTAAAGTAATTGCCGGTATCATAGTCAATGCTAGAATAGTAGTCTTCGTGGAAATATTATGCCAAAAAAAAATCTGTAATGGAAGCTTGGTTAAATTTATTATAAAAAAGAACCAAGAAGCTGTTCCCATATAATTATTTTTCTTTAAGCCTATTGTCAATAGATAAATACTAAACACAGGCCCTGCTGCATTGCCAATCATTGAAGTAAATCCACTGGCTATGCCTATCAAAATATTAAACCAAGCGCCTTCAGGAACTTTAATTTTATCCTTCTTTTTTTCGGTATAAATAAGTATAATTACACAAATTAAAACAGAACTAGCGATAAACAATTTAAATTGTTTATCATTTATATAATTTCCAACTACGCCACCAATTAATATTCCAACTAGTGCCCATGGAAGTAACTTTCTAATTTTGCCCCAATCAGCATGTTTCTTATAATAAGATACCGCAAAAACATCACCCACCAAAAGCATGGGCAGAATTATTCCAGTAGACGCCTTGCCACCAAATATGCCAGCTATAATGGGTATGATAAGCATAGTTAATCCACTAATGCCTGTTTTTGAAAATCCAACTAAAAAAGCTGCTAACATTACCCAAAACCACTGCAATGTGGTTAAATTAATGTAATCCATTATTTTAGATTCCCTCTATTTTTTTTTCATCAAGCCAGTTTTTATATTTATCTAAGTCACTTCCAACTTGTTTAATTATTATTCCTAATACCACAGCATCATCAACTAACCCACCAGGAAGAAAATCGGGAATAATATCTATAGGAGAAACAAAGTAAAGCAAACCAATTATTATACATATAATTGATCCAGTAGGAATGTCTGTATAACTACCACTTCTCCAATCTTTCACAATTCCAAATAATAATTGAATATTTTCCCAAATTTCTTCAAAAGGGCCTATCTTCTTTGCTTTCTTAATCGCTTGATCCAATAGAACCTTTGTTTTATTTTTATCTTGTGAGTACTCTTTAGCTTTTTTACCAAATCTTTTTTTTATGTCATCAAAATTTATATTCATACTCATTTCCTCCTTAAATAATGCTTATTTACTCTAATTATATTATAATTTTACAAATTATTCAATAGATTGCTAACCTATTCCGTAATCTCAAGACTGTGCTACATTTAAAAACAATAATTCAAAAATGGTTAAGAAAATTGAAAACAAACGATAGAAGAATAAGGTATACAATTTCCCACATAAAAAAACACTGGCTTTCACCAGTGTTAATAATCATTTTATATTTAATTAAAAGGGGGGCTCTAATTAATACGTTTTAATTTTATATCATACTTATTCTTATACTTTGAAAGCCGAGGATCATTTTTAAAATAACTCTCGTACATACCTTTAGCGACATTTGCAACATCACTACCATACCCTCCATCAAATATAACTACAGCTATTGCAATTTGAGGATTGTCAGCTGGTGCATAGCCTACATACCACCCATAATCTCCTCTACCCACTTTATTTTGTATATCAGATGTATTAAACTGTGCTGTACCCGTTTTACCACCTGTAGGAATAGGGAAATCTCCAAGTGCTTGGGATGCAGTACCATCGGTATTACCGCCTGCACCTGTAACGTTATTCATACCCTGCATAACTAAATCTCTGGTTTTTGCACTCATATCAGCTTTATCTATTACTACAGGTTTCGTTTTAGATATCAACTTTCCATTAGAGTCTTTTATGTTATCAACCAAATGAAGTTTATATCTTGTTCCACCATTGGCAAGAGTTGCTATATAATTTGCCATCTGAAGAGGTGTGAAATTGTCCATACCTTGGCCAATGGAGGCAATATACATATTGTATGGATAACTTAAAGAACTATGTGCCTGTGTAGCAAGGCTGTTTACATCATAAACAATCTCTTTAAAATTAGCTGCAGTAAATTTTTGTGTTTTATACTTAGGATCTGCAGCAATTAATTGTTTAAATAAATCCACGTAATTCTTTGTTGAAAAAGTTCCATTTTTTATAGAGTTTTGTATATCATTTTTAATTTTGGTTTTTATTTCTGAAAGTTTCATTCCATTATAAAAAATTTGTTCATCTCCATTTCTATCATACAAATCCACCTTTGGAAATTTCGTACCTGTAGCCGAAACTCCAAGGGTTAAATCTTGCTCAATATTAAAAAGATATTGAGAAGCTGACAGATTTTTTTGGGACACTGTATTATATACCTGTCCAAAATTTTCATTTATTTCTATACCAGTACCAGGATTAATTGAATTAGGATTAGCTCCTAGTCCAAATCCCCATGCATATTTAGCTAAAATATCATCACCATACTTTGACCTTAATAAACCACCCACATTCATGAAAAATGGGTTACTGGATTTTTCTATTGCACTTACTACGTTAACTTTGCCAAGTGCCCCGTCTGTTATGAAATGATCTATAACTCCTCCTCCTATATCAAACTGGCCTTGATCAAGATAAGTGGAATTAGCATTTATAACACCAGTTTGAAGACCTGCAATTGCAGTCATCGGCTTAAAAGTAGAACCTGAAGGAATAAGTGACATGCTTGCATAATTGTACAAGTATTTTGGATAGTAATCAAACTTATCCTTTCTAATTGTAGTGTTTCCCTTTATGCTTGTGTCTATTGGGAACATAAAATCAATTAAACTTTGTGATTTTCCCTGAGCTTTTGCCATGTTTTCATAGTCTGGATTAAAATATTTTTTTGATTTAGCTTCTGTTAGTCCCTGTGAGGTAGAAAAATCATTTGGATTGTAACCTGGCAGACTAGAAAGTGCTAGTATTCCACCAGTATGAATATCTATGGCAACAGCCGCCCCTCTTGTAGCGTTCGATACATTTAAACCATTTACAGTTCCTTTACTTTGTAGTACCTTCATTTCACTATTCAAAGCATTTTCTGTGGAATATTGCAAATTTGCATCTACTGTAAGTTGAACGTTTTTCCCAGGAATTGGTTTCTTACTAGAAAATTGATTTGTCACCTTTGCTCCTCCGTTTTCTCCTTTAAGATTGCTTTCCATCGCAGCTTCTATTCCAGATTTTCCTACATAATCTTTACTTGTGTCATAACCCTTTGCTGAATATTTTGCTTGTTCCGTAGGGCTTATTTTGCTTATATATCCCAAAACTGATGAAGCCAGTTGTCCATAGGGATATTTTCTCATAGGCTGACTTTCAACTTTAATTCCAGGTAATTCTGAGAGACTTTGCTCAAATATTAGCGATGTATCTTTTTTTATATTAGATGCAATATTAATTGATTTGTAAGCATGAAAGAAATTCATTTTTATACTGTCTTTAACAATTAAATATCTTCTTACTACATCAGTTGTTTCCTGTATATTCAAACTTGAAACTCCTTTTACTACACCGTACTCATTAAGTAGTTCATTATACACTTTTTCTGGACTTATTTTCAAGAGTTCACTATTAAGCTCAGTAATTTCATCTGAGGTTAAATCTTCCTCTTTTTTATTGTTGAATTTTGTTTTCAATATACTACCTTGAAGGCCTCGATCTTTTAAAAACCTTAACTGCATAACTTGTATTCCCTTAGAATCACTTGAACTAAATTCAAATCTACATGGATTAATCTTTAAAGGAAAGCTATCTGTCTGAACTTCCCCATTTTCATCCAAAATTTTAAACACCTTTTGTAGTGTTGTAAATACCTGTGTACTAACCTTAGTTGAATCTGTGTATGTAAGGTTATAACCTGGTTCTTCCATTGCGAGATCTATTCCATTTTTGTCTGTTATGAGCCCTCTTGGTGCCTCTATTGTTATAACATTCTTAGCGTTAGCTTTTGCTACATCTTTGTAATATTGTCCACTTATTACTTGTATATAATATAACTTTGCAATTATTAGTGAAAATATAGCTAACATAATTACAAATAGGACATTATACCTATTAAATTTCTTTCCTATTTTCATTTCATCACTTCTGTAAGCTTTCATTTTTACATACACACCTTTTCCTATAAATTAGTTAAGTTCCAACTATTATATCACGAAATTTCGACATTTTTCTTAATCATATATAAAAATCTCAAATTAACAAAATAAAAATTAAGTTACGCTCAAAAGGTATTTTGCTCTTATTTACCTTTTGACATTAAAATAACATTTTGTATGTAATATGTATTTAGCAAAAGATTAACACCATGTCATGTGTATAGATTCAAGGTATATTTCAATAGTTGGGTGTTCATATATTGAAAACCAACCAAGATGTGTTAGATTTAAAGTATGTGAGGTTAAAATAGAAATTATTCACTAATCAACACTTTATCAATTTGCATGAGTATTCATATTTATTGAATATTTATGCATAAGTAAGCGTCTAATGTGAATAGAATAACACTAAAATTGAATATTTATTCATATTTTCCGTTGTAATTGGAAGCTTTTTAAAGTACACTTTAACTATAGCAACAGAGGGAAAGCATAACACGATAAATTAGTTTTTTCAAAATGAACAAGCATTAATTATAAAAAATATTAATGTTAATAATAAAGAAGGATGTGTTAATTATGTTAAAAAGCGCTTATTTCATTCCAACAATAAATTTATTTGGCGAAGGATCAGTTAATGATGTTGGAGCTCAAATTAAAACCTTGGGTGGTACAAAAGTATTAATTGTTACTGATGCTATGTTAGCTAAATTGGGTATGGCAGACAAAATTAAAAACATCATAATAGAAGCTGGACTAGAATGCGTAATTTTTGATGGCGCTCAACCTAATCCAACTGATTTAAATGTAGAAGCAGCTTTAGAAGTATGGACGAAATTTTCCTGTGATTCACTAGTATCTATTGGTGGTGGCTCTTCACATGATTGTGCTAAAGCTGTTGGCTTAGTTGCTAGCAACGGTGGAAATATTAGGAATTATGAAGGATTTGATATCTCAACCAAAAATTTACCACCTTTTGTTGCGGTTAATACTACAGCTGGAACTGGTTCAGAAATGACTCGTTTTTGCGTAATAACCAATACTTCTCGTAAAGTGAAAATGGCCATAGCTGATTGGAGAGTAACACCAAAAGTATCTATTAATGATCCCGAGTTAATGGTTGGTATGCCACCATCTCTTACTGCTGCTACTGGCATGGATGCTCTTACTCATGCTATAGAAGCTTATGTATCAATCATAGCTAATCCGCTTACAGATTCTGCTGCCTTAATGTCTATAAAACTTGTAGCTAAATATCTACCAAAAGCAGTTGCAAATGGCAGCGATATGGAAGCGAGAGAACAAATGGCTTATGCTCAATTCTTAGGAGGTATGGCTTTCAATAATGCAAGCCTTGGATACGTTCATGCTATGGCACATCAACTAGGCGGATTTTACAATTTGCCTCATGGTGTATGTAATGCTATTTTACTTCCAATAGTATCTGAGTATAATATTTTAGCTAGTGCAGAGAGATTTGGAGATATAGCTGTTGCAATGGGTGAAAATATAGATGGACTTTCTGTACCTGAAGCTGCTCAGCTTGCAATTGAATCAATTAAAAGATTATCAAAATCAGTTGGCATTCCTGCAGGCCTTGCAGAGCTCGGTGTTAAAGAAAAAGATTTCGAAGTAATGGCTACAAATGCCCAAGCAGATGTATGCATGGCAACAAATCCACGCCTCGCTAGCTTGCAACAAGTAATGCAACTTTATAAAAATGCAATGTAATATTATCATTAGGGTTGTGTGTTGAACATAAAACCTATTTCTTCTTCTATTATTTAAATAATAAAAACCGCTATCAGATTGATTCATTAATCTGATAACGGTTTTTTATATACCCATACTAATTTAATACCAATTTGAAAAGTATCATGTTAAACAATGTATTTTTGTATTGTTTGCACTAATTTTATTTTTTATTATGACTACCCTTAGAACTTTTTCCTTGGTTTTTATCTACCTTTACTTGTGGCTGCGTAACCTGAACTTTTCCTTGGCTTATAACTAAATCTATTTTGCCACCTTTTTCATAAGATATATTTACCTCAGGTGTTTGACTAATAACTAATCCCTTAGCTATACTATCACTATAACTATTTGAAATATTACCAAGCAAAAATCCATTATTAACTATGATCTGCTTTGCAATATCCTGAGTTTTCCCCATAAGTGATGGTACAATTTTCATTTCAATTACAGGTAACTTGGATTCCACCTTAGGAACAGTAGTTTCCACAACGGGAATTGCTATTTTATCAGATGATCCCTGTGAAATAAATTTCCCTAAAACGGAAACAAAAATAACTAAAATAATTGAAGCAATGACTATCATAGCTTTTTTATTCGTACTTAACCTCTTATTTTCAGGTAGTCCTTCATTATTTTTTTCAATTGTATTTTCGGAGCCAGACGCTTCACTCATAAATATTGTGGAATCATTTTTTATATCAGTCGTAATTGCTGCTCCCATAATCTTTGTACCATCATCGAGGACATTATTTACTTTGACTTTAGAATAAGACTCTTCTTTAATTTCCCTTAACCTCTCTGCCATTTCCTTTGCCCTTTGGTATCTTTTAATAGGTTCCTTTTGCATCGCCTTCAAAATTACCTGATTTATATTTTCCGGTATATCTTTAATAATTTCCTTAGGCGGAGTAGGAAGTTCTTGGATATGCATCATAGCTATGGTAATAGCGCTTTCTGCATTATAAGGTACTCCTCCAGTCACCATTTCATACATCACAATACCTAAAGAATAAATGTCTGTTCTACAATCTACAATACTTCCTTTCGCTTGTTCTGGCGAAAAATAGTGTGCGGTTCCCATAACATTATTGAGTTTGGTTACGGTTCTTGAATCTAAAACTTTAGCTATTCCAAAATCCATAACCTTAACCATCGCATCTTCTGTTATCATAATATTATCTGGTTTTATATCTCTATGAATTATATTTTTTTTATGAGCAGCATCAAGTGCTTTAGCTATTTGAAAAACTATGTCAATTGTCTTCTCCGAGCTAAGTCTACCATTTTGCTTTATTACTTGCTTTAATGTTTTACCATTAATATATTCCATAACTATAAAATTAACATGGTTTTCCTCGCCAACATCATGAACATTCACTATGTTTGGATGTGACAATTTTGCAACTGAAATAGCTTCCCTTTTAAACCTAGCTACAAATTCATCATCATTACTAAACTCTGCTTTTAATATCTTAACAGCGACAAATCTATTTAATAAGTGGCACTTTGCCTTATAAACAGTTCCCATGCCACCTTCGCCGATTTTCTCTAATAACTCATATCTGTTTAATAGTAATCTCCCTATCATATACCTTTTGTCCTCCCATGAAGAATAATAATATATATATATTATCAGATTTTATTTGCTTTTTTTACTTTCTTTTTGATTATACATCAATTGATCTGCGTATTCCAAAAGTTGATAAAGATCCTCATAAGCATTTGTATAACATGCCATCCCATAACTGAATTTGAGCCTATATGGTTTTTTATTGCTATTATTATATGACTCAACATTCTCAGTTAAATTTTGTATGTGATCCACAACTTTTTCTTGATTTTGCTCTTCTAATATAATTAAGAACTCATCTCCACCTAGCCGTATTAACTTTTTTCGCTTTAGTTGAAAACTTTCAATAAGCAAAGTAGCAAATACCCTAATTGCTTCATCCCCCTCATAATGTCCATATTGATCGTTAATATTCTTAAACTCATCTATATCAATATAAACTATAAAAAGTTTATTCACCATTTTATAGTTTATATTTTGAGCATAATGCTCATATGATAAACGGTTTTCTAGTCCAGTCATAATATCCCGATATGCCTGGTCATTGAGTATAAAAATATAAGAAATCACAACAATTATTGCTGCACTATTCCAAGAGGTCAAAAAAGTAGAATATTCCAACTGAACACTAGTAAATATGGCAGGTACAATGTACATCAGACTAAACATAACAAGTTCTGAATAAGTAAGCTTTTTTCTGTGCTTATAAATAAAATATAAGTTGTACACAAAATAAATGTAACAGACACAAGGTAAAATAAAAAACAAAGGTCCCCTTTCATATATATTCTCACTTGTTATATGAAAAACTCCATTTCCATTATAACTTAATAATGTTGCTATTACATTTATGAAAAATGGAAATAGAAGTATATTATTTAATTTAATTTTCTCTTTCTGATACCTATTAACCCATTCTTTACTAAATACATACCCCAAAAATATGATACCTGGAGTCACTATAAATCCTATTAAATTGACTAACATATGTAATTCAATAAATTGCTTTAAATTCGAATTATTTAATAGGACACTAAATATTTCTAAAATTAAAGTAAAGCATATTAATCCCATAATCCACATAAATAAGCCATTGGTTATTCTTTTTCTATTCATATTAAAATAAGCATGACCTGTTAAAATAACTAATAAAATAGATAACACAATATTTATTTGAATTTGTAATAAAATTGCCATCTTTACTATACTCCATTTCTATATATTTATATATATTTATATATATATTCATTTTTATTATAGCATAATTACATTAAGTTTTAACTTTTTTAAATTTACTTTCTTAGATCTTATTCAGAACCTGAAACATCATGTTTAATGCTCTAATCTTGCTACCTAAGTGCTAGATTAGAGCATTAAAAATTAACCGGAACGTTAAATATATGTAACCGGCTAAAATCTTTGATAGGAAACTTGACACTGGTGTTGCTACAATGAATGTTCATATTCAAAGCAGTCCACTGCCTCCTCCATTTTCTTATATTCTATTTCATTGGATTTTCGAATTTTTCTAGAGCCTCTTGTATTTAAATTACTTATTTCCCTGTACTCATCATCTCCAAGTTGCCTCACGTATTCGTATTCTTTTATATACATTAACCTAATTTTTGTTTCTTCTTTTCTTAAAGTTTGAAACTCCATCTTATTACATTCTGTTTCAATTATATCTGCCTCAATTAACCTGGCATCCTCAATACCTATTCTAAGTTTATATGTACTAGTTCTGTCTTTACTCCAAGATTCTAGATGCACCGTTTTCATTATGACATTCCCACATTTTGAGCATTTGATATATAATTGCTGTCCAGTTTTTTCAAAGATTACTCTACTGTTATCGCACTCTCTGCATACGATAGTTCTATTCATATATAACCACCTCCACTACTTATATGTTTTAAAGCCTAGATTTAGTACATATAAAATAGCAACTGTTTTCGGAAATATGGTATAATTTCATTATAAGTAAAGTGAAGTTTGGTATTATATTATGCATTAATGGCAAGTACTAAAAACGAAAAAAATAAAATTCTACCAAAGCTTTGACTTAAAAAAATTAAAAGGGGTGTACATTTATGGATAGAGGATTAGTTGTAAAGAAAGAAATTGAGATTAATGCTGATGTTACAAAAGTTTGGAAAGCCTTGATAAATCCAGAATTGATAAAACAGTATTTATTTCGTACTGAAGCTGTATCGAAGTGGGAAATAGGAAGTTCAATAATCTTTAAAGGAGACTGGGAAGGTAATCCATATGAGGATAAAGGTTTAATTTTAAAATTAGAAAAAAATAAAACTTTTGAATATGCTTACTGGACTTCTTTTTCTGGTTTAGAAGATAAACCTGAAAATTATGCTAATATTACTTATGATTTAATAGTAAAAGGTGGAAGTACTTTACTATCAATCACACAAGACAACATTGAGACTCAAGCAGAAGTTAACGGAGCTTCATCAAATTGGGAAACTATCCTAAAACGGTTGAAAAAAGTAGTTGAAGAAAATAATAATAATGATAATAATGATTAAGTATAGTATTTAATTAACAGGAGGTAATCACATGAATATATTTGATAAACTATTCACTGGTGAACCCAAATCAATTTATAGATTTATTGAAGAAGGCAATATAGCTGAAATAAAGAACTATTTAAATGCAACTAAGGATTTAAATTCTGACTTTAAACTTGAAGATATACTTTATTACACTATTGATAATTGTCAAAATAATTATTTTAAAACAATTGAGCTTTTAATAGATAACGGTGTTAATATTAACAGTCATAATAGTAAATTTTTAGAAACTCCTCTCCATAAACTTTGTGCGAGGATAAATCCTCATATGGATGTAATAACAATGATCCTCAAAAAAGGTGCGTTGGTTAATGCAATCAACATATCTAGTAAAACTCCTATATTTTACTGTAGTTTTAATTATTCTGTGGAACTTCTGAATCTTCTTGTAAAATATGGAGCGAATATTAATATAGTGGATAAATATAAAAATACACTTCTTCACGATGATTATATAAACTGTTTTGATGAACATTTTGAAGAGTTTTTAAAAGTTCTTTTAAGTTTAAACTTTGACATAAATACAACAAATTCTTTTGGATTAACTCCCTTAGCCTTTTGTGAAAATATAAAAATTAAAGATATTTTAATAAAATACGGTGGAAAAATATACTAACTCCTCCGTATCTTAATTATATTTTTTAAATTTCTATCTATTCCCATAAATCATCAGTTAGTTTTTCAATTTCTCTGCGTCTTTTTTTAGTTTTCTCTATGTCAATAGTAATCATACTATTATCAATACTAAGTACATCTCCCTCTTTAGCTTGGGAAGGTACATCAATTCTTTTAATATTTATCATAATTCTTCCTTCTTTTTCACACACAGCATAATTCCCTTCAAATCTATCAATTATTACATTCACCTAATTACCTCCAGCACAAACATTACAAGGGTCGTTATGTGAAGAAGTTAATGCTTGTCCTAACTTTTCACTTAAAATAGTCTTACTTCTTGCTAGTGTTCTACAATTTTTATCATAATGATATGATTTTCCCGAAGGAGTATAATATATAATTTTACTATTATTTGATGATATAGGTACTGTATTTTGTTTCGATGATAAAACATTTGTAGTACTACTACTAATACCAGTTTTAGTATTGAATGTTATGTTTTTACCATCTGATGTTGCAACAATTGTACCGTTCTCATCTGTCCTATATACTTTAATACCTTTAGCCTTCAGTTTTTCCATTGTGGACTTATGAGGATGTCCATAACTATTACCTTTGCCTACTGATATAACGGCATATTTGGGATTCACTTTTTCTAAAAAAGCATCAGTAGTTGAGGAATTTGAACCATGATGACCTACCTTAAGCACATCAGCACTTACATCAAACCCTTTTGATAACATTTCATTCTCAGAAATACTCTCTGCATCTCCATCAAACAAAAAACTATTATTACCAAAGGTTAATCTAATTACAATTGAAGTATTATTCAAATCTTCATATCCGCTACTATTAGGTGCCAAAATTGTAGCGGTTGCATCTCCTACTTTAAAAGTTTCCAAGGCTTTAGGTACCGTAGCTTTCATTCCCTTAGCTTTGATCGCACTTACTACATCTTGAAAGGTCTTAGTATTTGATGTAGCCTTTGGCATATAAATTTTGCCTACTTGAAAACTGTTTATTATGTAGTCGAGTCCCCCTATGTGATCTTCGTGAGGATGAGTACCTACAATATAATTAAGTTTTGTAATACCTTGCGCAGATATGTAATTTTTCACAGTATTTGAGTCTTCATTATTCCCAGCATCTATTAACATTGAGCTTGATCCCTGCTCTATTAAAATACTATCTGCTTGTCCAACATCTATATAATGAACTTTTAAATTACCATTGACAGTCTTATTATTATTACCAACTGATATTGCCTTTCCCTTAAGTTGTGGTTCTTCCTTAGTTATATTCTGCTTTGACTTTATTGATTGAGATAAAAGTGTAGTAGTATTTCCAGATATACTTGAGCAGCCAGTCAAGCTGAAAATAAGTATTAATCCCAAAAGAGAACTTAGATACCTTTTCCTATTTCTCATTTTAATCCCCTTGTAATATATTTTTTTAAATTTGTTAAATAATTTTCTTTAATTTTTATATTTTCTACATTCGTTAGAGTTCCATATATACCTTCAGTATCTATCCTAATTGTATCATCCTTTTTCTTTAAGTCAATTTTAGACAAATTACCTTTAAATGTTTATCTTTCCTTTGCCCATTTATGTAGTAAGCTTTTCCTTATTTACATTACAATACAGTTCTTGCAGACTAAGATTAATAATAGTGGTAGCTGAAATGACTTTGCGCTGCTTATAAAAATTTATAAAAAATACACAAAATAAATGAATTATACACAATATTGACACCCATCTGACATTATCAATGGGCATAACTAAACCATAGAAAAAACAAAAATAAATTAACGAGGAGAGATTAAAATGAAAAATATATCTGTAAAAACTAAAATACTAACAGGATTACTAACAGGAGGTATGTTTTTATCATCAGTTAGTACAACTTTTGCGGCAACATCTATTCCATTAACCACTAATACAAATGTAGCTGTAAAAAATGAGTGTAACCAAAAGGATTGCAAAAGACAACATGGTTTAGACACAAATTTGAAAACCCTTGTAACAGACAAAACTTTAACTCAAGATCAAGCAAATAAAATTAAAGCTGTCATGACAAAAGCTAAAGCTGCTAGAAAAGCAAATTTCGAAAAAACTAAAGCTATGACTAAGGAGCAACGTAAAGAATTTATGACTAGCAACAAAATTAATCATATAAACCCTTTAAAATCCCTTGTAGAAAATGGTACTATAACTCAGGCTCAAGCTGATAAAGTAGGTCACCATGGCCATCGTGGTTCTGGACCTATGCCAGATAAAAAAGTTAAATAGTTAAAAAACCTAGCTTAATTGCTAGGTTTTTTTATGCTATTTATGTAAATCATATTTTAGTAAAACCATCAACATAATTGACATATTTATTAAAAAAGTTTAACCTTATGTTGAACTTATTAACATTACTGAAATAGATTCAGAATTAAATATTTTTTAGAAAGAGGTGGTCTTTATCCCTATATTAGAAAACAATGATTTGCTTATAGAAGTGAACGCACATGGAGCTGAATTAAATAAATTATTTTCGAAAAAACATAAATTAGATTTCCTTTGGAGTGGTGATTCAAACTATTGGGGAAGAAAATCACCTATATTATTTCCTATAGTAGGTAGACTTAAAAATAATGAAACAATAATAGATAATAAAATTTATAATATGAATCAGCATGGTTTTGCAAGAGATTGCACTTTTAAATTAATAAAAAAAAATAATAATATCATAACATATTCTTTTATTGCCAATGAAGAGACAAGAAAAAAATTTCCCTATAATTTTGAATTACTAATTTCTTATGAATTAAATGATAATAGTCTTAAAGTGCTTTGGAATGTGAAAAATATTGATTCTAAAATTATGTATTTTTCAATAGGCGCTCATCCTGCTTTTAATGTACCTTTTAAAAAAGATGAAAATTTAGAAGATTATTATTTAGCCTTTAAAACTAAAACAAATGTAGAAAAGTATGGATTTGAAATTCCTTATATAAAAGAGAAAAGTAAAGTAAAATCACCTGAATATATTTCTATAAAACCTGAAATATTTAAAAATGATGCTCTAATCTATAGTGGAGTTGATGAAGTAACATTAAAATCTAAGAATAATGATATGATTCTTAAAGTTTATTTCAAAGATTTTCCTTTCGTTGGATTATGGTCACCATATTACGCGGAGACTAAAACAATTGCTCCATTTGTATGTATTGAACCTTGGTATGGCATTGCAGATTTATTGGGTTCCACAAATGTTTTCAAAGATAAACTTGGCGTTAACAAAATAGAAGTTGGTGAAGAATTTAATGCTAGTTATGAAATAGCAATAAGATAATTAGAGCCTAAGGGACATACTGCAGAGTATATAGTCTAAAAATACCACATTATCCATGATTTATGAATAATGTGGTATTCCTTATATACTTAATATTCTTTTACATCCTATTGGCTACGAGAAATAAAAATCCTAACGTTAGTTAATAGTAGTACATTAAATTGGTTTTGCACTTACCATATTTGAATATCCACTACGCACTTGAACATTACCCTCTATTTTATATGATCTAATTCTATAATAATAAGTCGTATTTGTTGTAAGCCCTCTATTATTAAAACTCAATTCTGTAGGTGCGGTTATTAAAGTGTTTGGTCCTGTACTTGATGTAGCCCTATAAATTAGATATCCACTTGCCCCATCTACAGCGCTCCAACTAGTTTTAATGCTATTTTCTGAAGACGGCGTCGCACTTATGTTCTTTGGTATACCTAAAACTTCTAAAGTTTGTGTTGGTTTTGCACTTACCATATTTGAATATCCACTACGCACCTGAACATTACCCTCTATTTTATATGATCTAATTCTATAATAATAAGTCGTATTTGTTGTAAGCCCAATATTATTAAAACTCAATTCTGTAGGTGCTGTTATTAAAGTGGCTGGGCCTGTACTTGATGTAGCCCTATAAATTAGATATCCACTTGCGCCAGCTACAGCACTCCAACTAGTTTTAATACTATTTTCTGAAGACGGGGATGCACTTATGTCTTTTGGTATACCTAATACTTCCAAAGCTTGTATTGGTTTTGCACTTACCATATTTGAATATCCACTACGCACTTTAACTATGCCGACCATCTTATATGACCTAACTCTATAGTAATAAGTTGTATTTGTTGTAAGTCCAGTATTATTAAAACTCAATCCTTTTGGCGCTGTTATTAAAGTGTTTGGGCCTGTACTTGATGTAGCTCTGTAAACTTCATATCCACTTACTCCAGCTACTGCGTTCCAACTAGTATTAATACTATTTCCTGTTGACGATGTAGCTTTTAAGTTTGCTGGTATACCTAATACTGCTAAAGCTTGTATTGGTTTTGCACTTACCATATTTGAATAGCCACTACGTACTTTAACTAAGCCAACCATTTTATATGACCTAACTCTATAGTAATAAGTCATATTTGTTGTAAGTCCAGTATTATTAAAACTCAATCCTTTTGGCGCTGTTATTAAAGTGTTTGGGCCTGTACTTGATGTAGCTCTGTAAACTTCATATCCACTTACTCCAGCTACAGCACTCCAACTAGTATTAATACTATTATCTGTCAACGGTGTCGCTTTTAAATTTTTTGGTGATGCAGGTAATACAATTCTCCACATTGCGTAAAGTGTTGTATTTGCAGTCACTCTATTTGATGTAAAGTTCCATGCATTTATACCTCCTGTTTCCTTGTACCAACCAGCAAATGTATAACCTGATCTTATTGGAGGCGTTGGAATTGTTATAACACTGTTATAACTTAGGATTTTACTGCTTACTGCATTTCCACCTTGACTATTAAAAGTAATTTTGTAATTAACTATAGAATTTAATACCGTTGTCCCATCATAATAAAACTTTAGGATAGTCTCAAAGTTTTGTCCTGCGGTAGCTCTATTTCTCGCACCAATTTGACTCATACCTACCCCATGCCCATTACCTTTCCCATTAAATATATAAGTATCGGTGACTCCTATGTAACTTACATTATACAAAGAACTTTGTAGATTTAAAAAAGTTCTTGCTGTCTCTTTACCATAACTTCTAGTGTACATAATTCCATATGGATCTTTAAAAATTATATCAATATTCTTGATTCTACCACTGTTAAATTTAGTAATACTACTTAAGTCTATTTTTACAAATGTATAATTTAGTGGTATTTGAAGAGCTAACTTTATTTTCAATAAAGTATTTATAGTACTAGTGGAATAGTTAGAATTCCAGTTATAATCCACATCATAACTATCTTGTTTAGTTTTAAGATAACTTATAGCTGAAAACCATACATTTTCAGAAGCTTCTGTATATCCACCATCAGATGCTGAGTAATAAGCATTAACAAGGCTAGTTCCACTTAGCAGCACCTTACCTTTAGTCGAGTCTACGGCTGAAATCACATTTGCCAGTGATGCATCATAACCTCCATACACTTGACAATCAATTGTATCGCAAAGACCATAACCTTTTGAATTGTGCTTTGATAGATTCGCCAAAGCATAATTTCTAGCTGCTACTGCTTGTGCTTTAAGTGCCTCAATAGGATAACTATTGGACATTTCCTTACCTACAACGCCTTTTAAATAATCTTCTATATATATGGTATTAACAGGTAATACCTCGGAAGTTGCACTGCTTGAATCAATTTTAAAAGCAAATCTCCCCTTGTAATTTTTAGAAGCTATCCTAATGGTACTGGTAGACGTGCTTGGAATAAAGCTTATATTATTTTGCAATACTCCATTTAAACTTATCTGTGATCCAGATGCTTTTAAAACATAACTTGTACCACTTTTAGCTACAACTCCATTTAAAGTATAATTGCCATTTAGAGTTATGCTTAGTTGACTACTTTCAATACTCTCTAAACCAATGCTAATGTTTTGGTTAGCATAATAATCTAAATATGTAAATGCATAAACTTTATTTCCCAAAATAAAAATACAAGCCATTAAAACTATTGTAAATATTTTAGACGAATTTTTCAACTTACTACCTTCCCCCCTGTATTTAATTTACATTCATAAAACTTCATTAATTTGTATATTTTAATATAAGTGTAAGATTATATTTATGTATTACTCTCCAGATTTAAACGTTTATTATAATTTTTCAAATAACATTATAAATTATGTTCAATTCATTATAAATATCGGTCAAAAATATCATTACTGAATACAAAAATAGAATTATTATAATAACTTTGAGAAAATTGTTATAATAAATATTTTAAGGCCACACAATCATTGTCATATTACTTGCCTATTATATACGAAATATGGATTGATAAAATGATTTTGTAATAATAATCTAAAACAAAAAACTGCCGTATCCTAAGCTACGGTAGTTTTCTGTAAAATATTAGCAAGTTACTTTTAGTATTTTAAATGATTTCTTAGTATTGACCTTCTATAACTTTAATTCTATCATATAACTTTTTATTTATTGGAGTAGAAATGCCATATTTTTTACCTAGCTGCAATACCTCACCTGCAAATAACTCCACCTCACTATAGCGCCTCGCCTGCATATCCTGGCGCATTGATGGTTTCCCTTCTGGGTTTAATGTACTTAATATATTCAGCCAATAGTCCAAATCTGCAAGTGTTAAATTAATACCTGCCTTTTCAGACAACTCTATAACCTCTTTCATAGCTGAAATCATTGTATTTCTTGCTTCTCCTTCTCTTTGAATTTCTCCAAAATCACTTTCATATACAGCAACTGTTTGATTTACTCCAACATTGAGCATAAACTTACCCCATTGCCTTTTGTACATATCCGTAAGCGCCTCATGTGGAAATTCTATGTTTTCAAAAAACTCAGAAACTCTCTTCATCTTTTCTGAAATAATACCTGGTTCTCGTTCCCCAAAGCAGATCATTCCCATATTATGATATGTTAATTCATTACCTTCTTTTAATGCATCCATGCCTTGCGCAACACAATATAAGATTTTGTCCATTCCATAAACTTCACCTATCACAGTTTCACTTGTAATTCCATTTAATGCAGATAAAATAATAGTGTGTTCTCCTATCTGATTCTTTACAGAGTGTATAGCATCTTTCAAAGCACTGTATTTAACAGTAAAAATAATTAAGTCTACAGGTTCGAATAACTCCTCAGGTGTTACATAATTGAACTTACAAACGTCACCATTACAATACACATGGTCTGTTTCATATTTTTTTATTCTATCCTTATCAGCAATAATTCTCAAATTTTCTTTTGGAATTTTTTTAGATATATGATTTCCAAATAAAATTCCTAAAGCCCCTAACCCTATAATTGATACAGTTTTTATTTTCATACTTACTCCTACTCCTTTTAAATAACAAACCATTTACTCTAAATCTAGTGATTTATTTTTATATGATCTTATTGAAGTCCTTTCTTTAAGTATACTATATAAAAAGGATTCTTAATATTTAAGATTTATTTGGGACCATTTTTTTGAAGTATACTATGATATCTACCATACATGAAATAAATAATTATTCCAATTAATAACCAAATTATAAATCTAATCCATGTCACTAAAGGTAAAGCTGTCATTAGATAAATACAAGCCACTGAAGCAAGGATAGGTAGAAGTGGTACAAATGGACATCTAAATCTTCTTTCAACATTTGGCATAGTTTTTCTTAGTACAATGACTCCTATCGACACAAGAATGAAGGCGAATAATGTTCCTATATTGCATAGTTTTATTATTTCTTCTAAGGGCAAAAATCCTGCCATTACCGCAGCTATAAATCCTGTGATTATTGTACAAAGAGTGGGTGTTTTATGTACTGAGTGTACTTTTGAAAACACTTTTGGTAATAAACCATCTCTTGACATAACCATAAATATTCTTATTTGTCCATAAAGCATTACAATTAAAGTTGAAATCATACCTATTACTGCTCCAGTTCCAACCAGAGCTGCTCCCCAGTTTATACCAAACCGAGCTAATGCTCCTGGAACAGCATTGTTTTGACTTATTTCTTTAAACGGAACCATCCCAGTTATAGTAATTGCAACTGTAACGTAAAGTAGAATGACTACCGCTAGGCAAATACCAAGTCCACGAGGTACGTCTCTCTTTGGATTTATAGTTTCTTCCGCAGCGGTTGAAACTGCATCAAAACCAATATAAGCAAAGAATATAATTGAAGCACCTGCCATGACACCACTCCATCCAAATGGAGCAAATGGTTTATAATTAGCTACATTTATATGAAATATCCCAAGTACTATAAATAAAATAATTACACCAATTTTTACCATAACTATTTTATTATTTAATTTTGCACTCTCTTTTATGCCTACAAGTAATATCCATGTTACAAAAATTACTATAGCAACAGCTGGCAAGTCAATAATTCCACCTCCAGCAGGTGTGTTGGTTATAGCTATAGGTAAAATAACGTTCGCAGACTTCAGTAGTCCTACAAAGGTTCCTGACCAACCAGATGCAACTGCAGCTGACGATACTAAGTACTCGAGCATCAGGTCCCATCCTATAATCCAAGCTATTAATTCACCAAAAGCAACATAGGAATATGCATAGGTACTACCCGCAACTGGAAACATTGTAGCAAGTTCAGCATAAGTAAGGGCGCATAGTCCACTTACTATTGCCGCTACAATGAATGATAAAACAACAGCAGGCCCTGCTAAATGTGCACCAACACCTGTTGAAACAAAAATTCCTGTTCCTACGACTGCCCCTATTCCAAGTGCAGCAAGATCAAATGCTGTAAGATTCTTTTTCAGGTCTGATTTTTCGGCAGAATGTAGCATCTGTTCTAGGGTTTTCTTCTTCCATATATTCATATTTTTTTCCTTTCTCTCTCAATATATCGTGTAGCATATGCTACACGTATTATTTTAAATTGTTCTAATTACGATAAAAGACTTTTGTTATATGTATTAACAGTACAGCTATCTAAGTATTTGTTTTATCCCTTTTTATGGTTAGATTTATAAAAAAAATTAAAGCTAATACAGTTTTTATAAATAAACCATATTAGCATACATTATATTGAATATTATGAATAATTGATAGAGTAGTATTTTGGCGTTTTAAGCTAACCACGGTCATAAAATGTCGAATACTGTATGATAGTATTGTTCCCTAAGTTTTGCAAGGTAGTTTTATTCTTGACAAAACAATATTACATTATTTCTCTTTTATTATATATGGCACTGTAAGCACTGCCACATTTCTATTTTTATATAACATACTCTTTATAAAATATCCTGTTTGGTTATGAAGTAAATTATGCCACCACTTAGTAATAACAAATTGTGTTATTACTACTGTTACCGTTTCTCCATGTTTTGAAGCACGGTCTTCAGATTCTATAAAATTCATTAATGGTCCCATTATGTCTCTATATGAAGAATGTTCTATTATTAATGGAATTCCAGTATTATACTCTTTCCATTTTTTTCTAACTTTTCAGTAGCAACCGCATCCGTTGATACATGAAAAGCAACTACATTTTGTGATAAACATCTAGCACAGTTTAATGACTTTAAAAAGGTTTTATTTAATGTATCTACAAGTATTATTACATGTTGATCATTATTCGTTACTGCTCCTTCATTAGGTCTTTGTTCTAATGTTAACTTAATTTGCTGAGCTACTTCGGTATAATGTTTCTTGATTTTAACCATAAAATAAACAAGTAAAGGTATTACAATACAAACTATCCAAGCTCCATGGAAAAATTTTGTTATACCTATAAGTATTACTGTAATGAAAGTTACAATAGCACCTAATCCATTTATAAACGCCTTATGTTTCCACCCTGGTGTTCTACTTCTTTCCCACTTTAAGAACATTCCAACTTGCGAAAGTGAAAAAGATAAAAATACACCTACTGCATATAAAGGAAGAAGCAAATGAGTATCACCTTGGAACACAATAATTAATAAACCAGCCGCTACCGCCAGTACTATAATTCCATTTGAAAAACTTAGTCTTTTTCCTCTTTGAGAAAATTGTCTTGGAACATATCCATCTTGTGCCATTAAAGAAAGAAGCAGTGGTAATCCTGCATAGGCTGTATTGGCAGCCATTACTAATATTAATGCAGTAGCAATTTGCATAATATAAAACAAAATGTTTTTCCCAAAAACTTGCTGAGCTATTTGAGCAAACACTGTCACATTTGGATGAGGTACTGGATGATAAATAGTTGCTAGGAAGGATAACCCACCAAAAATAAAAAATACTAAAAGAGCGAGTAAACCCAAAACAGCTTTTGCGGTTTTTTGTGATGGTTCTTTAAAATTAGGTATCCCATTACTTACCGCTTCGACCCCTGATAATGCAGTACAACCCGAAGCAAATGCCCTAAGAAATAGGAACAATGTAATGTCCCCTATTGCTTTTGGAACTGGATACAGAGGTGTTGGTGTATATCCAAAAATATAATGCCTACTATGCCAGTTATAATAAGCACTACGCAAGAAATTATAAATAAATATGTTGGAACTCCAAAAAGTTTAGATGATTCCTTCACTCCTCTTAAATTACCTATTGTTAAAATTATTAACATTGTGAGAGCTATAGCTACTTTATGTTGAATTAAGGATGGCATAGCTGAAGTTATTGCAGCCGTTCCAGCACATATACTAACAGCAACTGTCAGTACATAATCTATAGTAAGAGATGCTCCGGCAGTAAGTCCAGGAATAGTACCAAGATTGTCTTTTGCAACTATATATGAGCCACCACCACATGGGTAGCTATCAATAGTTTGCCTGTACGAAAAAACAAGTATAAATAATAATACAACAATACACAATGCTGCATAAAACATGTACTTAAATGACATAAGACCTATAACCGCAATTAAATTCGTGAATTTATTCACAGAAACATCGTATAACGGACCTTATACTTTTATTTTCTTACTTTAGCTACATTTTAGATGGCATTTGAATTGTTTCAATATTACATCTTTTAGTTTATCCCATAAATTTTTCTCTACAAAGACGCATTGCCTTAAAGATCTATCATTTCTTTATTCTATTTTGCCTTCGAGTAGAACCCTTAAAGTTCTGCTGTCTTCTGAACTTGGATCAAAAACAAGTGATTTTTCTATATACTCCAAAGCTTTTTCAACTTGTCTTAGATTATAATTACAAACCGCAATTTTATAATATATTTCAGCACTAGCACCATATAATTCATAAGAATATTCAAAAAATCTTAGTGCATCAAGATCATAACCAATATAACTAAACAATAGTCCAATATAATATGCTAAATCCCCATCTTCACCAATAGGAAAATAATGATCCCAAACTTTATTCATTACAATAATAAGTTCATCTATTGGGAAATTTTCCTCAGTATCTATTCTTTCAATAAATATGTTATAACATTCTTGAAAAGTCCTTGCATCCCAAACTGTAAAACGAAGAAAGGTCAAAATCTGTTTTGTTTCTAAAGATTCGCAATGAGGAACAATTGCTTTTTTTAAAATATAAAAATCATCTGGACCTATGCTTTCAATAATTTCATTATATGCCATTGTAGTTTCTACAAAATTATGAGAGCTATTACTTAATAAAAACAAAGACATATTTATATTTTCATGTTCATAGATGCTATGCAAGGCTTTACCACCAAGATTTTTAAAATATTGTTCTATGGAATGAAAGTTAACAGTCATAGAAATACAACCGTGTTTTGATAAAAATGGATGCGAGTTTTCGAGCATTGCTTTTTCATTTTTATAACCTTTATCCGCTGAAATTAAAATTATGTCATCATTAAATAATCTTTTAAGTCTAGAAATACAACGTAATGCCATTATAGGTAAAGAAAAAGATGTATCTTCCAAATGATTTTTATAATATAGAAGGATATCATTAAAATTATCATCTTCGTAATAATTATTACCCTCTATTTTGTTATCTGTATAATAATAATCTAACCCAGCCAGTATGGATTTGTCACCTGGGTCGACCTTCACAATTGGAGAGGTTATTGTAATCAAACCTTCAAAAATTTCTCCCTTGTTTACGTAGAAAGTATCTTGGGGAAGACTATCGAAGGTATAATTAGCGATTAATATCAAAGGACTTTTTACATTCCCAGGACATAAAATTTCGCCACTTTTTCTTAGCTTAAGCTGTTCATCTATTGATATATCGAATGTTGCACAATCAAGTATTCCACTATCAAAATATGGTTTTAAAAAACTATGATTTTGCCAATATTCAATGTTCTTCTCTGAAAAATCAGTTACTATATATTTGAATTTCAGCCCTTTCAATGAAGAATTTTCAATTATATGAAAAAATCTTTTAAGAAAGGTATAAGTAAATCTTCCTACACCTGAAGCAAGCTCCATTATATATATGGTAGAGTTTTTGTCATAATCAGTTCTTGTAACATAGTCTCTACAATACCCAAATATAGTTTTAGCATATAAGTTTGCTATATAAGGATTAGTTGTTATATATTGAGGTACAATGCCGCGAGTCCAGGCTTCTGGACCTTGGTTTGCAAAAAAATCTTTCTGTAGTTTCCACAACATGGATTGTGATAATTGCATTTCACTTTCAAGTATAACTTCAGTATTTCCTTCAGTGGATGTCTTAATATCTCTACTATCATTGTACTGTTTAACTTTTTCTGGCAAAGAAATTCCTCCTTTAACATAACTGCTTTTTACAGTTTAAACTTTGATATTACATCTTTTAATCTATCAGAACTTTCATTCGATTTTAATGTCCATTTTAATACCTCATCTGACCCTAAAGTTATATCACCTATTTTTTGTGCTATATCTGTTGTTCCCTTCGCTCCTTGATTAGAGGCCTGTGCTACAGTATCAACAACCGTTATAACCTCTTGTATAGAGGCTAATAATTGTTCTGAGGTTGCACTGAAATCTGATACCAAACCATCTACAAAATGACTGTCAGTACTGTAAGCATCTGCAACAGTCAACATTTTTCTATAATCAGTATAAACACCTTTTGATACAAACTCTAATAACTTGTTTGAACTGATTGATAAATCCATAACTGACTTAGTAACCTTTGTAGTTATATCCTGTATTTTAAATACAGTGTTCTTAGATTCTTCTGCTAAATTTCTTACTTCATCTGCAACAACTGAAAATCCTCTTCCAGCTTCTCCAGCCCTAGCCGCTTCAATTGCCGCATTTAACGCTAGTAAATTAGTTTGTTCTGTTATCTTCATTATTGAATCTGTTAAATTATTTATCTCTGAAACAACCTTAGAATTTTCTATTGCTATTTTTAATTCCTTCTCTGTATCTGCCAATAAACTCATGGTTTTGGTTTGTGATGTGCCCATACTACGTTTTATTGCTATTGCTCTCTTACTTATCACTACCGCTTTAATGGAACCTTCTTGTGAACTAACTGCAATTGAACTTATAGCTTTCTCAATCTCTAAAGAACCATTATGCATTTCATCAGAAGATGCCGCGGTTTCTTCCATATTTGCTGCTAATTCCTCTGTATTTGCAGATATAGTTTCTATATTTATATTCAGCTCTGAAATACTATGTTTTGTCTTTTGTGTAAAATCTTCTATGTTAGCTGACTCCTCACTTATCTTTTGTATAATTGCTCTAAAAGATTCATTCATTGAATTTATCATTTTTGCAATTCCACCTAACTCATTCTCAGAGCTAATCATTTTTGCATTAAATTTACCAGTTAAATCACCACCATCAATTACCTCACAATATCTTTTAATTTCTTTGAGTTCATACTTCAATCTTCTTAATGTTATCACAAAAATTACAATTAAAACTAATGCAGAAATTATAGAAATTATTATAAAATCATTTATATTTTTTGTCACTATACTGTCAATTTGTGTGTCCATATCTGATGCAGATGATAAATCTGCTTTTATTATATCATCACACTTAATTAATAAATTTTCTCCAATGACCCTTGCACTATCTCTTGCGGCCACCGTATACTTCTTAGTTGTATTGCTTTCACTAACCAATTTAGTTATTGCTACTTCATAATTGTTAATTAATCCTTTTAACTCCGCTAATTGCTTTATCTCATCGGCTTCCTCCATGTCTGCTTTAGAATATGAGATTAAGTTTGTATTTAGTCTACTAATTGAGTCTTTTACTAGTTTATCTAATTCCACAGTGTAACCCAAATCCATTACTTTAGTATAATTTAATCTCAATAATAGGTACTCAGATTTAACACTTGATATATCCTTAATTGGTACTAATTTGTCATGATATATTATACCCTCTTGTTCTTTTACAAATTTTATCTCGCTTATCCCTCTAAAACTCACTATAAATAATGCAATTATCCCTATAAATATAACTAATATAAATGATTGATATATTTTTAATTTTCTCATTATGTATTTATTCCCCCCCAAAATTATTTAATTAAGACAACTTGAATTTACTAAATAGAATTTTAAAATTATAATAGGTGCAGTAATGTAAAGTTATACTTATATTATCGTCTGAAAAAACTTATACTTTACAAAAAAAGGTTGATATAATTTTGTAATTACTCAACTATGGGTTAGGCTTACGATGTAATATAATAAGAAATATGATAAGGTTTTCATAAAGATAATGATATTAGTTAAATTTTACGTAAATTTGGAGTATAATTTTAGTAGGTAACGTTAGTAGTAGTTACTATTTAAGTTTAAATAATAATGAGTCAACTTTAAAGGGAGATGTAAACTATGGAACACTATTATCTTAGTTTTGATGCCGGAACACAAAGCGTAAAAGTGGCTATATACAATGAAAATATGAAATGTATGGCGAATTCTTCGAATCAAACGACCCTTAAATATCCCCATCCAGGTTGGGTTGAGATGGATGCTGATGAATATTTATCACTTACAAAGCTAGGCATTAGACAGTGCATCCAGCAATTAAAAAAACAGGGAATTGATCCTACCTTAATTAAAGCAATTATGGGCGATGGCATTATCTGCGGAATTGTGGGTATAGACGAGAGCGGAAAAGCAATCACATCTTATATAAACTATTTAGATTCAAGAACGCAAAGCGATGTTGAAACACTTAAAAAACTAGATCTGGACATTTGGGGAAAAGAAACTGGTAACGCTGAGCCAAGCTGTATGTTCCCCGCATTACATGCAAGATGGCTTCTCGCCAATAATAAAGATTTTCAGGAAAGAGGCAAAAAATTTGTTCACAATGCTCCTTATATTCTGCTTAATCTTGCAGGCTTAGATAGCAATGATGCTTTTATTGACTGGGGGGCAATGTCTGGCTGGGGTCTTGGGTACCGTGTATTCGAAAAAGAATGGTCTGATGAGCAGCTTGTAATATTAGGAATAGATAAAAATTATCTTCCTAAAATTGTAAAACCTTGGGATATTATTGGTACTTTATCGGAAGAAGTATCAAAGGAAACTGGATGCCCGGTGGGTATCCCGATTTGTGCTGGTGCAGGTGACACAATGCAGTCAATACTTGGAAGTGGAATCTTTGAAGCAAATAAGGCCGTGGATGTTGCAGGAACATGCTCTATGTTCTGTGTTTCTACAAATGGAGTTATTCCGGAGCTTAGCACAAAAGGAAGCGGACTGATTTTCAACAGCGGTACTTTGGAAAATACTTATTTTTACTGGGGATTTGTCAGAACGGGAGGTCTATCATTACGTTGGTTTAAGGATAACATTTGTCAAAAGTCCGATGATGATAGCTATTATAAGTTGTTAAGCAAAGGTGCAGAAAAAGTTGAACCTGGATGTAATGATGTGCTCTTTTTACCGTACTTAACAGGCGGATATGGTGAATTTTCAGCGGTCAAAGGTTGTTTTCTGAACATGACAATGGACACAGACCAGTTTGTTTTATGGAGAGCAGTTCTTGAGGCAATTGCCTATGATTACATGGAAATCACTGATACTTATCGAAGTGCTGGTATCGAAATAAACAGAATTACCATCACCGAGGGTGGAAGCCGCGATGAACTGTGGAATCAAATTAAAGCAGACGTTATGAAAAGTGAGACAATTACTTTAGAAATTTCAGGTGGCGCAATGCTAACAAATTCAATTATAGCTGCATATGCAACCGGCGCTGTAAAGGATTTAACAAATGCACTTAGTAGCAATTTGAAAATCACTAATACCTATAGTCCAAACAGCAATAATTCAAAAATATATAGAAATCAGTATAAACTTCAAAAAGATGTATTAAAAAAATTAGGTCACTAATATTATAAAAACACCATAAAATTCAAAGTTGAATTTTATGGTGTTTTTATATTGCACTAAAACTCCCTCATTTATTAAATTGAAAACCTCCAAGGGTAAATCCACTACCGTTATGATCCAAAGAATCAAATAAATCCTCACATTTGCTTAAGTCATTAATTGCTTCTTTGTAAATTTTTAAAACTTTTTCTAACTTATTGTTATCATAATGGCAACCATCAATTCTAAAATGATTTACGCCAATATCATTAAGCTCTTTTAAAAATGGAAGATAACAAAGCTCTTTATAAAACGTCATATGATTTCTGCCGTAGTTATCTCGGTATACTGGGTGTTCATTTTCTTTTTCATCAACTAAAACTAATACCTCATTAGGAACGTAAGAATTATCTTCATTACCCGTAGGCGCTAAGACCTTTGTATTCTCATATAAATCGTGACTCATATACATAACTGTTGGAGAACCCTGAACTAGGATTTCAATAGGCATTGTCGATTTTGTAATGACGTCGATTGCATCTAGCACTGGTGTCTCCACTGAAAGGGTAGCAACGGATAAACCTTCTTTTTCATAAAAAGTAGCAGCTTTATGATTAAAAATGTTTAAAGTATAATCTCCAATAAGCTCAAGACCTAAAGATTTGTATTTATGAATAGCTCCTATATTGGTTACAATTAAACCATCAAGCCCTAAGTTGTTTTCCTTAAGTAATTGGCTGTACTTTGAAAAATCCTCTTCAAACATCATTTTTGGAAAACCAAGATAAATCTTAGTATTTTTCTTGTCACCTGTTAATTTAAGTATTTCAACCTTGCTAAAAGGGTGATTTGGCTCAAAAACTTCTCCAGATAAATAAATTGCGTCAACGCCTACCTTTAATGCGACCATAGCTTGTGCGTAGGAATCTACTTTTATACTTAACTTAGGTTTCTGTGCTGATGAAGGTGTTACATTTAGCAGATTCTTTATTTCTTCTATCCTACCTTTTCTTATTTCAGTTTCCTTTATAGGATTACTGAAAACTTTACCAAACCCTTTGTTATCATTACCTTCAAAACGCCTATTTATATATGAGAGACCTGGTCTTCCAAAAGCGCTGCAGGTAGATAAATCCCTCTTACGGTCGTCAAAAATAGTTTGCGACTCTTTTTTTCTATCATAACAAATAGGATCATCAATATATCGGTCTATAGCATCACTATAGTAATTAATCATTGTAACTAGAAAATCTGCATCTCTCATTCTTCCCTCTATTTTAAAAGACATGACACCTGCTTCAATCATTTCAGGTAGATGTTCATACATACACATATCTTTACATGCCATTGGAAATTCTGTTGGATAAACATGTCCATCTTTTTTTGTTGTATAATGCCAGCGACATGGTTTCATGCAAAGACCCCTATTACCGCTTTTCGCCAATAGCAGACCACTGTACAAGCAGTGACCACCATGGGAAATGCACATATCTCCATGAACAAAACATTCAAATTCCATGTCGGTTTGGTTATGGAGATTTTTTATAGTCTGTAAATCCATGTCCCTTGATGCAACAATCCTAGTAATTCCATGCTCTCTAAGTGCTTTAATAGTTTCTAGATTGTGGACGTTCATCATTACAGATGAGTGGAGAGTTAAATTTAATTTTAAACTATTGATTAATTCTAATATACTAAGATCTTGAATAATTAAACCATCTGGCTGAGCTTTTTCTAAAAATTTTAGATATTCCTCAGCATCTTTTAAGTCCTCTTGACTTAAAAGATTGTTTACTGTTATATAGACTTTTTTGCCTAAGGAATGAGCAATAGCAATTGCTTTTTCTACTTCATCATTTGATAGATTGAAGTCTTTCCTATGCAAACGCATATTTAATTTTTTACCGCCCAAATATACAGCATCAGCACCGCTCTGAATAACCTTCTCAAAAATTTCAAAAGTCCCCACTGGAGCTAATAATTCTATTTCTTTGTTATTAAAAAATCTACTCATATTAAAAAGCCCTTCCTTTGATTTTGAATTTTATTTAAATATAATTTTATTACTTTTAATTAACACGTTTTAATTTTATATCATCTTTTTTTGCATACTGTGCCATTCTAGGGTCGTTTTTAAAATAACTCTCGTATATACCTTTAGCTACATATGCGGCATCAGAACCATAACCTCCATCAAAAACAACTACAGATATTGCAATTTCAGGATTTTGCGCCGGTGCATAGCCTACATACCAAGCATAATCTCCTCTACCAATCTTATTTTGAAGATCAGGTTCATTAAACTGTGCTGTACCTGTTTTACCACCTGTAGGTATAGGAAAATCACCAAGTGCTGCAGATGCAGTACCATCAGCTTTACCACCTGTACCTGTAACGTCATTCATTCCTTGCATAACTAGATCTCTAGTTGTTGCACTCATCTCTGCTTTGTTTAAAACTACAGGTTTTGTTTGAGATACTAACTTTCCATTAGAGTCTTTAATGTTATCAACCAAATTAACTTTATACCTTGTTCCTCCATTTGCAATGGTTGCTATATAATTTGCCATCTGTAGAGGTGTGAAATTATCCATGCCTTGACCAATAGATGCAATAAACATATTGTATGGTCTCTTAAAAGATTTATACCCTTCATCCACTGCTCGGTCGTATATATCCTTTGATATTGCTTGTATATTAGCATCAGTAAACTTTTTGTCTTTATACTTAGGGTCTGCAGAAATTAATTGTTTAAATAACTTTTGGTAGTTACCATCCGAATAAGTTCCATTTTTTACTGAGTCCCTTATAGCATTTTTAATCTCAGTTTTTATTTCTGAAAGCTTTTTACCATTAGATTCAATAAGCTTATCTCCCTCTCTATCATACAAATCTATTGAAGGGAATTTGACTCCTTCAGCACTAACCCCAAGAGTTAAATCCTCCTCAATGCTATAAAGATATTGCGTTGCGGATAGATTTTTCTGGGATACTGTATTATATACTTGCCCAAAATTTTCACTTATTTCAATTCCTGTACCAGGATTAACTGCTTTAGGATTAGCCCCTAGTCCAAACATCCATGCATATTTGGCTAAAATATCATCACCATATTTTTCTCTCAATTTCTGACCTACATTCATAAAAAATGGGTTACTTGATTTTTCTATCGCTCTTACTACGCTTACAACACCATTTATACCATCTGATGTGAATGGATTCCAATTTTCTCCACCCGTTTTATTATCACCACCCATATCATAACCACCTCTATCATCATAGGTGGAATTAGCATTTATAACTCCAGTTTCAAGACCTGCAATAGCAGTCATTGGCTTAAAAGTTGAACCAGAAGGAATTAGTGACATAGTTGCATAATTATATAAGTATTTCGGAAAGTAGTCGTACTTATCCATCCTAACTGTAGTATTTCCTTTTATGTTTTTGTTTATTGGGAACATAAATTCAATTAGACTTTGTGGAATTCCCTCAGCTTTTGCAAGCTTTTCATAGTCTGGATTAAAATATTTTTCTGATTTAGCCTCAGTTAATCCCTGTGATGTAGAAAAATCATTTGGATTGTAACCTGGCAGGCTAACAAGCGCTAGTATGTTACCAGTATGAATATCTTCTACAACTGCTGCACCTCTTGTAGCATTTGTTACATCCAAGCCATTGTTTGTCACCTTACTTTGTATTGCTTTCATTTCGCTGTTTAAAGCGTTTTCTGTTGCATATTGTAAATTTGCATCTATTGTAAGCTGAACATTGTTTCCAGGAGTCGCTTTTTTGATAGAAGATCCTTCCTTCACAGTAGCCTTATTATCAACAATTACCTCTTGTTCGCCATTAGCTCCTTTAAGACTACTCTCCATTGCAGCTTCAATTCCAGAAGTTCCTACATAATCTACACTTGTATCATAACCTTTTTTTGTATATTTCTCTTTATCTGCAGGACTTATTTTACTTATATATCCCAAAACTGAAGAAGCAAGCTCTCCGTAAGGATATTGCCTCATAGGTCGATATTCTACCTTGAAACCAGGTAATACCGAAAAAATTTGTTCCAGTATAAGTGATGTATCTTTCTTTATATTAGTTGCTATGCTAATTGATTTGTATTGAGTAAAATAATTTAATTTAATAGCATCTTTTACAATTAAATATCTTCTTATTACAGCTGGAGTTGCCTTTATGTTTAAACTTGAAACACCTTTAATTATCCCATATTCATCAAGAAGATATTTATATATTTGTTCCGGGCTTAATTTCAAAAGTTCATTATTAAGCTCAGTAGTTTCAGATGAAGTTAAATCTTCTTCTTTTTTATTTTCAAATTTGGTTTTTAATATATTGCCTTGAAGCCCTCTATCTTTTAAAAATCTTAACAACATAATCTGTATTGACTTAGGATCACTTGAACTAAATTCAAATCTGTATGGAGCAATCTTTAATGGAAAACTATCTGTCTGCACTTCTCCATTTTCATCTAAAATTTTAAAAACTTCTTGTAGTGATGTAAATATTTGTGTATTTGATTGAGTCGTATCTGTGTATGTAAGGCTATAACCTGGTACTTCATATGCAAGATTTATTCCATTTTTATCTGTTATAAGACCTCTTGGTGCCTCTATTGTAATCCTATGAGTATTAGTAGCAATAGTTGCTGCCTCCTTGTAATATTGTCCCATGAATATTTGTAAATAATATAACCTAACACCTATTGTTGTAAACATAACCACCATAATTACAATTAGAGCATTATACCTATTAAATTTTTTCTTTTTTTTCATTTTATCACCACTTAGCTTTTATTTTTGTACAATATATATATAATATAACATAAAACTCATTTTTTTTAGTATGCCTATGAATATAATATTTTATATTTAAGTAAATATTATTTTACTTGTAATATTATACATATCTATAATATTAATTATTTTACCTATAATTCTACCTCAATTGAAAAAAATTGTTGTAATTTGCAAATTAATTATTGTTAAATAAAACACAATTTTACAAATTTTACATTAAGTTTATGATACAATTAAAGATGTTGAGATTAGGATTTTACCTTTATATGTAGAATACCTGACAAATAATTATTTATATTACAGATAAAGGGAGATGGATATATGGAATTAAATATATTAGAAAGTGATATGCTAATTGATATTTATGACGCAGATATGTTGCCAGGAATGTCGTTTGAAATTGAAAATTATAAATTAATAGAAGAAGACCCAAAAGGTAAGCGGCAAGAATTCGCTTTTTATTTAGGAAAATTAAAAAGATTAGGTTTTATAAAATACGAAGAAAAAGAAGCCTTTTTAAAACATGGAAGTCTTAATACAAAATATAATAATAATGTAACTTTGATTTATGGTAATAAAATACACATAGATTCTAAAGGAATAAAATTAGTTGAAAGGTACAATTACAGTGATTCTGAGATTAAAAGAACAATATATAAATGTGGCTAACTAATAATTGATGTAACCTCTTTCAAATTATAAAGAGGTTACCTTTTATTTTCATGTATTATTATTTTATAAATGAACTATTTGATAAATCTTTTAATGTATAACTATTAGTAGTTAATTTTTTTGCTTTAAGCCATGTTATAACTTCCTGTAACTCTTTTTCTGGAGACATAGAAGCCACTGAATAATTTGGAACAGTTAGTGTTGTTTTTACGGTAGCAGGGAAGCCAGCTTCTTTAATTACAAAATCAATATAGCTTGCAGGCTTTTCTTTCTTTAGATATTCAACGGCTTTATTATACGCTCTATAAAATGCTTTTATCTCTTCAGGTTTTGAGGTTATTGCATCCCCTGTGAATAACATTACACCAGGATTTATGCCTAGTTTTTCTGAACTACTCAAAACCTTGCCGCCTGCTGCAACTGCAGTAGTTGCAAGAGGTTCTGGTAATGTAGCCATATCTAATTTTCCATTAGTTAACATTTCAAGTCTAGTAGGTATCTTTGGAATAGCAACTTTTTTTGGTGAGTTAACATCTATGTTTGAACTTTCCATAATTCTATCTGTTAAGTATTCAATAATAGTATTTTTAGAAATTCCAATGGATTTTCCAGCAGATTGTTCGATTTTAGTTACATTGGAACTCTTCCCCGAAATCAATTTAAAGCTACCTTCTGTTTTTGATGTAATCTTCACGTCAAATTTATTATCAGTAAAAAATACTACAGAAAGCATATCAGATATTGCTCCATTAATTTTCCCCGTTTGTAATGCTGCATCCCTATCTGATGCACTTTTAAAATGCTCTAATTTGACATCTAGCCCTTCATTCTTAAAATATCCATTGTGACTCGCTATAATGAGTGGAAGAGAGTCTAAATCTGGCATAACACCAATTGTAAGAGTTTTCACTGGAACTGGAACTGGCCTTGTTTCTTTTTTTGCATTACTTGAACAACCAACAACACTTATGCTCATGATTACTACTAATAAAACTGATAAAAATTTTTTTTTCATGATATACCCCCAATGATTATTTATGTAAATTTCTTAAAATGAAATTGAAACGTCTAGACTTTGTTCAATTCCAACTCCAATAGTTAAAATTTTATCACAATAACATTAAAGATGCCAATAAACAAGTGTTTTGGTCATTAAAATTCTTTTTTGTTAATATAATTCATAGATTACATTTTCTTGAATATAATTTAAAACTATTCTATGTTTAAGTTGAAATTAAGCTTATATACTGTATAATTAAATATAGTTATCTTTGTAAAATGATTCCTTAAAATGTTTTGCATGACTAAAACGATACAAAAGAAGGAGTGTTATCTTGAATAAACTTCAAAGCGGCAACCACAGAAAAATCCCTCTTTTAGATAAAATAGGATACGGGTCTGGAAACTTCAGTGCAGGTATTTCTGGACAAGTTATAGGCACCTATTTAGTTTTTTACTGTACAGCTATTCTTAATATCCCTGGTAGCCTTGTTGGTTTAGCTGTAAGCCTAAGTATAATTTGGGATGCCATTACTGACCCTTTAATGGGATACTTTTCAGACATGACTAAATCTAAAATTTTTGGCAGACGACATCAATATATACTTATAGGGGGTATAGGCCTCGGAATATCTAATTATCTTTTATGGAATATAAACTTAGGATTTTCAAATTACTTAAAGTTTGCTATTATATTCTTTCTAATACTAATAATTAAAACCTTCAGCACAATCTATGTAACTCCTTATACTGCTCTTGGTGCTGAATTGTCTAATGATTATAATGAACGAACTAGCATTCAAAGTATTAAGACTATTTTCTTTCTTCTTGGAATAGCCTTTGTATCAGTTTTTGGAATGTTTGTTTTTTTTCGTTCTACTCCAAAATTTCCGTCAGGGCAACTAAACCCTAGCGCCTATAGTTCTATGGGAATTTTTTCTTCAATTTTAATTATTATTTTTGCACTTGTTTGTTTTTACACTACAAAAAAATATATTCCTATCCTTAGTGAACATGTTGGAAAGGTAGAAAGCCATAGAAATCTAAAAACTCTGCTGATAGCATTTAAGGAAATTTTTCTTAACAAAAGCTTTAGATATGTGGCCTTTGCATTTATGTTTACAAACATAGCTTCAGCACTGGTTGCAAATACAGGGTTACATGTGTTTACCTACACATTTTCTCTAAATAGTCAGCAGATTGCTTTTATCGTTGGAACACAGCTTCTAATTTCCTTATTATCTCAGCCTTTATGGTTACTAGCATCTAAAAAATTTGATAAAAAACCTTCAATGATTTTAGGTATTATACTTTGCATATTAAGTAGCTTGATTTTCCTTATATTAGTGTTTATGAAGGACCATATAATGGGTAATGCATTTTATTTCATTCCATTTGCATTACTTGCAGGCTTAGGTACAGGAGGATTGTTTACTCTACCTTACTCAATGATTGCAGATGTTATTGATTTAGATGAACTTAATACTGGGAAAAGGGCTGAAGGAAGTTATTATGGTTGTCTAACATTATTTTATAAGCTTTCTCAATCAATAACATTGCTACTTATAGGTTTTGTATTAGATTTAGTTAAATTCGATGCCAACCTCCCCTACCAAGCTGAAAGCACCGTAGTTATTCTTGGCTTAATGCTAAGTATAGGCTCAGGTTTAAGTTTTATAGCAGCACTTTTTAGTATCTCACGCTATGCTCTTGATAGATTAAGTGTTGAGGATATTCAAAAGAAAATTGCTAAAAAGTTAAATTATTAAAATACAATACCACCTACACAAAGATGGTGTAGGTGGTATTGTTACTAAAAACCATATTTACATAAAATCCATATTTATAGTGTATAATCACTATTAAAATTAATTTTTGTAGGTGATTATTATGTCTGAATCCACAATAACAGAAAAGGCTCTTGCTTTATCCCTAAAACAGTTAATGAAAACAATTCCTTTGTCAAAAGTTTCTATTCAAAACATTGTTGACAACTGTAAACTTAATAGACAAACATTTTATTATCATTTTAAAGATAAATTCGACCTTGTGAATTGGATTTATCACACTGAAGTTACTGAGTGCATTGCTAACTGCAATCATTATAAAAATTGGACTGATGGAATGCACCGAACTCTGTGCTATTTAATGGAGAATAATTCATTTTATATTAATGCTCTTAACACACCTGGTCAAAATTCTTTTGATGGATATTTCTTTGAATTTAGTTGTGAGCTTATTATGGGCGTTGTTAATGACTTATCCTTAGGCATGAATGTTCTTGATGTGGATAAAAAATTTATTGCGGATTTTTATACCCATGCTTTTGTGGGCGTAATCGTTCAGTGGATTAAAACCGGCATGAAAGACTCACCCGAGATCATGGTAGAAAAGATGGAAAATGTGACTTACGGCAGTATGATTGGTGCATTATCTAGATATTAATAAGGACGGTCCTCCAAATTTGTTTATATAAACAACTGGAGGACCGCCCTATTCATCTTCTTTTAAGTTGCAATGTTACAACTTATTTAAGTAGCATATATTTAAGTGCGTTTATTTCTTCACTTAGGTTATCATCCTTCATAAGTTCCATTGCAGAATTAATTAGTACGCGAACATCATGCTGACCTTTATAAATAGGAGTAAGTCTTTTATTTAAATTCAGGAATTTATAAACAGCAATCTGTGCACTTCTTACAGAATAATCCATAGTAAATACTACATCATCTTCTATTTCACAGAACTGTCCAAGTAATGCTAAATTAGTTGAACCTTCTGGAATAACTTGTGGTCTATCACCCTTTGCCCGAGTTAAAAATTGTGCTGTTGTAAAAGGTAATATACATGGTATACAAATAGATGTTTTAATAATCTTCTCCATATCATCGACGAAGTTTAGGTGATGTAATACCTCAGATAATATTTCCTCACCAGTACAATCTACCATTCTTTTCTTTATAAAATCACCTTTTGCGTATGGGAACAAAGAATAACCCCATATAATTTCTATATTATCAGGTTGACTAAGAAAATGTGGTTGATTATGCAAAACTATTGTCATGAGCCATGCAGAATCTCTAAATGTCATATGAGCGCCAGTACCCGGCTTATTCCCTGAGAATTCTATTATTTTCTTATACATTGTTGGGTCTTTAAGCGTAACTGTGAAAGATTCCCACATTGATTCTTCAACGCGTTCATCAAACACCTTTGGATTGCCAAATTCAAGACGCCCCTTAGCTATTTTCTCCCAAAGATCCCATGCTCCACCTACATGTTTATCATTAATCTTTGCCGCTGTAGTCATGGAACCTAGGCTAGTGCCAGCTGTTAAAGAACCAATAGTAGCAAAAGCAAAGTCTCCCTCAGAAAGCGCTATTCTTGTTTCTTTTCCGTTTTTAATACATTTAAATGCTGTAACTGTAGTTCCAGTTTCTGATGGTTTAAATTCTAAATCAGTTACTCTGCAATCTAATTCAAAATTAACACCTTGTGATTCTAACCATTTTGTCATAGGTAATAACATTGAATCATATTGATTGTATGGTGTACGACGTATCCCAGATAAATCTTTTAGTCTTGGTAATTCTTGAATAAATCTATGAAAATACCTCTTAAGTTCTTTAGCACTGTGCCAAGTCTCAAATGCAAAGAGTGTAGTCCACTGAAGCCAGAAATTTGTTTTAAAAAATGGTTCTTCGAAACACTCCCTAATAGTTTTTGTTCCCAAAGAATCTTCGGAGTTAATTAATATATCCATTAATGCCATTCTATCAGCTCGAACAAGTCCCAAAGTTGATACATCAGTTATTTTAGCATCATTATCTATTAATCTAGCTTTTGCATGGGTATGAATTTTTTTATTAAAAGCATTAAATTCATCAAGTATTGAAACTTTAGGATCAGTTAATGAAGGAATACTTTCCATTATTCCAAAAGTACATGCATAGGCCTCCCTATCAAACATTCTTCCACCACGGATTACATAACCATTCTTAGCATCACCATTTCCATCCATGCTGCCACCTGTAATATTTAATTCTTCATATATATGAATGTTTTTTCCTGGTACATGTCCATCTCTAATTAAAAATACTGCAGCAGAAAGTGATGCGATTCCAGCACCAACCATATAAGCATTTGTTTTTTCTACATCAATAGTTTGATCAAAATTAAATCTCATTTTTATTCCCTCCGTTTGAAAAATTATTCCACTTGCATGCTTTTGCAAGCCCTTGCTATAGGTTTAATATAAATCCAAACAGAAGAATATCCTACAATCAATTTTTCAAAACTGTCTAAAAAACATACATATGTCTTATGTTGTCTGAATAAAATTCTAAAAACAGTCTATAATTTAAATAACATTCCTTTTTTAAATGTTAACTAATAAAAATAATACTGCACTGGGCTCACCCTTAGTGCAGTATTTTCACTTTTTATCAATTCTTAAATTTTGATGAATTCTATTCTTTTTCACAAGTGGCTAGAGCATATAAGTGGACTCCATATTTATAACCTGTTATTATATTACTATCTATTTTGTTATAATGATTGGTATTCGAAGTTGAATAAATACCACTTTTAGCTATAATTCCATTACTTGAGCTAATTGTATTACTTTCAATAGTTATATATTGAGGATCGGCTACTCCAGTCCAGTCTAGTAATATTCCATTTCCACTCTCTGAAGTATTAAAATTATTTTTAAGATTTGTATTAGCTATATTATTATCCGTTATAGTACAATTAGAACTGCCCGCAGTTATCTCAATACCATTATTTTGTGCAGACAATATTTTGTTGCCAGAGCAGGTTGTTCCACTTGTAGCAAACAGACATATTGCTCCCATATTTCCACGACCTTTTATGGATTCTTCTACGGTATTGTTTTTGACAATGTTATTATTAGCTTGCCATACTTCTATTTGATTATATCTGTTATTTTTACTTGTATTGTAAGTAATAGAGTTCCCACTACTAACCCTATCAAAACCTCCATAAATCGTGATACCTTCTTGTCCATTACCCTCACATTTATTATTGCTTGCTACCGAATTCGTTGTACCTTTTCCAGATGCCGAACTGTAACTAAAAATTATACCTTGCCCACCGCTATTTTTTATAGTATTGTTTGACACCGTGATTCTATTCCCACTTAAACAGTAAATATGTGCACTTATCTGGGCAAGCGCGAATCCACCAAAAACCTTAGGATTATCAAAATAATTATTATGTATAACAAAATCTGAACTATTGCCATCTATTTTAATACCATATTTAAGTATATTATAAAAATATGAATTAGTAACAGTGTTATTACTACCCCCATAAAAATTTATCGCTGCATATTTAATGTTATATGTAAACCTACAATTTGTGATATTAACCCCATTTTTTTGTGATACACTTATAGCTGTAGAGCATTTTTGAAACTCCATACCATCAAAAGTGTTATCATTACCTGCAGAAAATAATATATTTTCGCCAATACCTTGGATCACAACATTACCTTCAGAAATTAATTTCATCCCATCTTTTAATTTAACGATACTCGAAAATTTATATATACCCTTTGGTAATTTAATTGTACTTCCACTTGGAAACGAGTCTATCATATCTTGAAATTGAACTGAAGTATCTGATATTCCAGTTTTATCTAAGTTATAACTTTGAGCATCTATAGGATTGTTTACATCTGTTACTCCTACATACTGATTATTTACATAGCCCGCATCACATGTCGTCTTGGCATATAAATGAACCCCAAATTTGTAACCCCTTATCAAGTTATTATCTATTTTGTTATGATGATTGGTATTGGAAGTTGAGTAAACACCACTCTTAGCTATAATTCCATTATTTGAGTTAATTGTATTATTAGAAATTGTTATATATTTTGGGTCAGCTACTCCATACCAGTCAAGTAATATTCCATTACCACTCTCGGGTTTAACAATATCATTTTGTCTATTTGTATTAGTAATATTATTAGATGACACGTCGCAATTTGAAGTACCTGCGATTATAGCAATACCATTACTTTGTGCGGACAATATCCTATTACTTGTGACAGTGGTGCCCGTTGTGTCAAATAAACATATTGCTGCCAAATTTCCATAATTTTTTATTGATTCATCCACAATGTTATTCTTAACAATGTTATTATCGGACTGCCTTACTTCTATTTGATCTAGTCTATTATTTTTACTTGTGTTATTAATAATAGAATTCCCACTGCTAAGCTTATTGCTGCCGCCATAGATTATAATGCCTTCACGACCATTACCTTCACATTTATTATTGTTTACTACCGAATTAGTTGTACCTTTGCCAGTTGTTGAATTATAACCGAAGATTACACCTTGCCCACCGCTGTTTTTTAAAATATTGTTTATAACAGAGATTTTTGTTCCATTCATGCAGTAAATATGACCACTTATTTGTGTATTGTTATAACCATCAAAAACTTTAGCATTTTCGAAATTGTTATAGTCTATTGTAATATTAGAACTATCTTTATCAATTAAAACTCCAAATTTGTGTAAGTCATAAAAATATGAATATTTAATATAACAATTATTCGCTCCATAAAGATTAATTGCTGCATAAGTAATATTATTTATGAACCCGCAACTTATAACGTTAAGTCCTTTTTTATATAATACGTTTATTGCTGTTGCGCAATTTTGAAACTCTATCCCTTGGAAGGTGTTATCATTACCAGTCCAAAATAAAGTGTTATTACCTATTCCTTTAATTTTTACATTATTATTATAGGCAATTAATTTTATGCCGTCTTTTAATATAACAGCACTGGAAAATTCATATATACCTTTGGGTAGTATTAGTGTACTGCCACTTGGCATGGAGTCCACCATTTTTTGAAATTGGACTGAGGTATCTGATAACCCTGTCACATCCAAGTTATATTTTCTAGCATCTATTCTAGTAGAATTAGAAGTTGTAGAAGATTTTGCAGTGCTTGTACTCGGCGTTGATAAATCAGTAGCCGTCACTTCTAAAGTAGTAGCCTTAACTTCTAGAATAGAAGCCTTCACAGTAGTTACAAAGGGACTAATATTTGTTAAAAAAAATAATATAACTATCGCAGATATCCCTTTTTTAAGATTATATTTTAAGATTTTAATTCACTCCTTTTAAGTCGTAGACTAGACAATGAGACAAACGTCTATACTCTACAAGTTGCTAAAGCACCTGAGTAGATTGCATATGCATAACCCATTATTATGTTACTAACTATTTTGTTATTGTATTGCTGTCTAGAGTAACCGCACCATTCCGTGCTAGCAACTGTCCTCGAACCTTAGCACCGGTATTCGCTGTTATTGATGTAAGTGCTACAATATGTCCCACTACAGAAGAGTTTGTTCCGAGTGTTGCAGAGCTTCCAACCTTCCAAAATGCTTGGCATGTCTGAGAACTATGAATTGAAGTAACACTACTACCAGATGCCGTTACAAGCGTGGAGGCAGTCTTAAATATGAAAATGGCATTGGGATCACCCTGTGAGTCCAGCGTTAAATTACCCGTTATTTCGAAAGTACCTGAGGCTGAATCGTAAGTGCCAGGAGTCAATGTAGTCCCACCAAGCTCAGTAGGAATGCGAGTAACATTTTCTCTTTCATCGGCGTCGTCATATGCAATTATAAGGTCATTTTTAGCCCTAAGTGCTGCTGCCTTAGCTAATTGCTTATCACCATTTACTGTTGCACTCTCTTGCCCCGTGAATGCAGTGCCTGGAAACAGACCTACGCTTCCATCAATTGATGTCGTTCCGGTATTAGTTATTGTTGTTCCAGCTAAAACTGCAAAATTGTAGGTTGATCCAACTTTCACTCGCTGCTCTGCAGCCACACTTGTTGTTGGTATTGCCAACATAGTTATCAATAATGATATTAGTAATAAAAATTTAAATCCCATCTCAGTAAGTACCTTCCTAAATTTAATTGTTTTCATAAATTTATTCAATCCTCCTATTTAATTATAATATTTAACTATATTATGGTAAAATTACATTAAACGTAAAACAATCTTAATTAGAATTTAATCATATAAATATTTGTAAGTTGTATAACGTTAGTTTAGAGTGGAAACGCTATTCATTAGGTAGGCATCATAGGTGATGTGATTACTACTTGTCATTTATAACCTTATGTTACATCTTATAAAAAGACATTGCAACATAATATTGTTAATAATGTTGCATGTATGTTAAGACATATTAACATTGATAGGAGTCAAAAATGGAATTTATAACTAATGCGGAAAAATTAAAAAATATGAGAAAATATTTAAAAATGAAACAAGAAGACCTAGTTGATGAAAATCTTACTAGAGGACTTATTAGTATGATCGAGATAGGTAAAAGAGAAATAAGCAATGCTGTCGCTCTAAAAATCTATAATAAATTCGAACAAAAAGCAAAAATGCTTAATGTTGAACTAAAAATAGATAGTGGTTTTTTATCACGTACTCAAAGTGAAGATGCGGAATTATATTGTTTGAGTAAACTTATTGAAATAACTAACGATAAAGATATTAAAGAAATCATTGAAATAGCTAATAAATTTAATTTATTAAAAACTAAAGCTATAGCATATGGTAAATTGGGTGAGTATTTTTTTAACAGAAGGGATTATAATGAGGCTTTTATCAATTATAATTATTCTATAGATATTTTTAAAAAGATCATATAAAATTAAACAATACCTTATTAATTATTTCAATAAAATACTCTTATTTATCAGAGTATTTTATTGAAATATGTGTTACGTCGCAAAAGGCTTATTATGTTTCTTTTAGTTGTTTTTGTACTTGTATTTATGTTAGCTATAATTTTTCTAATTCTAAAGTTTAATCAAATATTAAAAAATAGAATTAAATTTTGCTACTTTTTCAATAAATACATTTACCAATTCAGTATCAAATTGGCTCCCTGCATTCTTTTTTAATTCCCCTATTGCAATTTCATCTGATAGAGCATGACCATAACTTCTCTCACTAGTCATCGCATCGTAGGAATCCACGATAGTTATTATCCTTGAAATAAATGGTATCTCATCTCCTTTTAAACCTTTTGGATATCCTTTTCCATCCCATCTTTCATGGTGATTCAACACGTAATTCGCCATATCAGACATATCATTAACTGTATTAAGTATTCTGAACCCTATTTCTGGATGGCGCTTAATTTTCTCCCATTCATCATCTGTAAGTTTACCTGGTTTATTCAATATATTTTCGTCAATTGCTATTTTCCCTATATCATGAAGTAATCCAACTGTTTTAAGTTCTTGAATATCTTTTTCTGTTAAGCCAAGGGCTTCTCCCATACTTTTGCATAGTTCTGAAACTCTATGTGAGTGCTGCTCTTCCCTTTTATTTTTTTCATAAAGAGTATGTATTATAGCTTTGATTGTTATTCCTCTCATACTTGGGCTTTCAAATAGTTTTTTCTTATACATATTATCTTCAGCTTTCTTTAATATTTTTTCAATTTTTTCTTCCACATTATTCTTGGTTTCATATCCAAAGGATATAGAAATATCAATGAGGCCTACTTTTTCACTTAATGACAAATCAGTGATATGATTAATGATTTGCTCTGCTTCAAAAGAATCCGTTTTAGGTAATATAACAACAAATTCATCCCCACCTAGCCTTGCGATAATGTCGCCAACTCGGCATCCCGCTCTTATAACTTCTGCTACTTTCTTAAGAAGCTCATCACCCATAACATGACCAAATGAATCATTGATAAGTTTTAACCCATTTACATCACCCATAACAATGGTCATAGGGATATTTTTTTCAATATTGAGTCTCTCTATCTCTTCTTCATAAAATCTGCGGTTGTATAGACCTGTTAGTTGATCATGATAGCTTAGATATAAAATTTCCTTTTGTCTTTCCCTTTTATCTGTAACGTCTTTGAATACTAATACTACGCCGACAATTTCTCCGTTTTCTTTCACAATAGGTGCGGCACTTTCTTCAATAGCTCTTTCAATACCATCTTTAGAAATCAATGTTGTATTGTTAGCAAATTCAAGTATCTTTCCACTTTCAAGTACTTTTCTGACTATATTTTCATCCTTCTCTCCTGTAAACTCATTAACAATATTAAATACTTCTTCAATGGATTTTTCTCTTGCTGCTTCTTGCGTCCACCCAGTCAAGAGCTCAGTAACTCTATTCAAAAACATGATGTTACCCTTATTATCGGTAGAAATCACTCCATCACCCACTGATAGCAATGTTATTTCTAAAAGCTTCTTCTCACTTGAAAGAGCCGTTTCTAGGCTTTTGCGTTCAGTGATATCGTGTAATGTCCAAATTCTCCCATAATATTTCCCTTTCTTGTCCAAAACCGGAGCAGAATGTCTGTCTAGAACCATCCCGCTCTTGAATTCAATCACGTCATGACTAGTGTCATTAATATTATTATATAGGTATCTAACTCTTTCTTTGAATTTTTCAGGGTCTTTTGTCAAGTTTACAACATGTTTAAGCATCAAGGTATCATCTTCGTCATCTATAATATGTTGAGGAACATTGAACAGCTCGAATATTCGACGATTTGTAAGAATCCTTTTCTGCTTCTCGTTAACTACCAATATTCCGTCGAATGATGCGTTTGTCATTTCCTCAAAGAAAACTGTATTTGATTGCATCCGCTCCTCTGCCTGCTTTTGCTCGTTAATATCAATAAAATACGTTACAAAACAATTCTTATCTGGCGAATATACTTTCACCTTGTACCACTTATGTAAAGTTTCTGAAAAATGCTCAAATTCTTTTTTACCACCATTAATTGCAATATCACCGAAAAAATGAATCCAATTAAATTCAGAAGTTCTTATCTGAGGCAGAATTTCAGTAACCCTTCTGCCAACTATCTTTGAATTCTTTAATCCTGTCAGTTTTTCAAAGATGGCATTTACTTCAATAAATTCATAATCACAAGCAATACCGTATTCATCACATATTATTTTGTGATATGCATATCCTGTTTGTGACTCTTCAATTAACTGTTTGTAAAAACTATCCTTCATACGGCATTCCCCCCTTTACTTTCTTTAATATTATTTATAATTTCCACAAAGGTATCTATAATCCTTCAAAAGTTTGATTTTTTTTAAATAAATGTACTCCACTTCCTTAAATGTTATATTAATTCAAATAAAAAAGACACCCATTAAAAAAAATAATCATTTCAATGTTGACAGATATTACATACCTTCTTCATTATATCTACACAATTCTATGTTAACATAATATTATAGATTGATTAACGATTAAAGCGAAGTCCCCCTTTACTTTAATAATAAAAGCTGTGAAGTAACCCTTCACAGCTTTTTCGCATATTATTTCTAACTAAATATATCAGCTTCTTTACTTTTTGAACGATTAATACTTGAAAAATCAACCCTTGAGAAAACGTAAGTTGATAATAGTAAAAATATAATCCCAAATATGATTACAATCACCATACTTATAACCGGCGTAATTACAAAACTTCCTATTTTAAAAGCTAGCTGCTCTGTAATCAATTGATTCGTTGTTAAAGATGTCTTTTCCAGTATGATAGTTCTAAAAAACGCTGTTGTATATGTCATAGGGTTGAGATATGCAACATATTGTAATACTTTTGGTAACATCGAAAGCGGTATATATGCGCCACAAAGAAATGTAAGGGGCATTGTAATCGCTGTTATTACAACTTGAAATGTTTGTGAATTCTTAACCAGAGTTGCTATAAACAATCCAAGTCCAGAAAATACAATTCCAACCACAATCATCACAGCGATTACCTCAAATGGGGTTATCCATGAAGTAAACTTAAGCCCTATAAAATAACCAATGAATAAAATAATAATACCCTGCAAAGTTGCTATTGTTGCTGCTGATAATAGCTGACCTGTAGCAATCTGAATTCGTTTAACTGGACTTACAAGAACTTCCTTCATAAATCCTGAAACAATATCTTCAATTGTACTTGTGGCAACGGTAAGAGCAGTTTGGAATACGGTGGTTATAACAATACCTGCCAACATATAGTTTACTGGATTTTCAATATTTTGATTTTTAAATACTGAACTAAATACGAATAAAAAGAAGAATGGCATGATAATCGTGAAAATAAGTTGAACACGATTCCTAGCAAAAATTTTAATGTTTCTAAACCATAAAGCTAATATAATATCCATAAATTCCTCACTTTCTTATATCTTTTCCCGTAATTTCTAAAAATACATCATTCAATGTTCCTTTTTTAATTTCCAAATCTGTTATCTCAGCTTTATGCTCACTTATTATCTCCATAAGTTTTGCTAAATCATTAACTTCAACTGAGTAATACCCTGTTTTTTTCTTATAAATAAACCCTGCCGCGTCTAGCAACATCTCCAGTCCTTGCTCGTCAAGGGTTGTAATATTTGCTTTATCCTTAGTATATTGCTGTTTTAAATGGTAAGGAGTGTCTATTGCAACAATTTTACCCGCATCCATAATTGCAACTTTACTGCAAATCTCGGCCTCTTCCATATAATGTGTTGTTAGAAAAATGGTAATATTCTTCTCCTTTTGTAGCTTTACAATATATTCCCACATATGAGCCCTTGTTTGAGGGTCAAGACCTGTGGTCGGCTCATCTAAAAACAATACTTTTGGGTAGTGCAGTAGTGCTCTGGCTATTTCTACACGCCGTTTCATCCCACCGGACAGACTGCTTACCATTGATTTTTTCCAATCCAGTAAATCCACTAAATTTAAAACAAATTGGATACGCTCGCTTGATTCACTTTTGGGAATACTATAAAAATGGCAATGCATAATTAAATTTTCTAGAACAGTCATTTTATTATCTAATGTCGGTTCCTGAAAAACAACCCCAATAACACTTCTAACTGCATCCTTTTCTTTTGAAACGTCTTTTCCGTCAATGGTCAAGGTCCCTGAGGTCTTATCAAATATTGTACACAATGTATTTATAGTTGTGCTTTTACCTGCTCCATTTGGCCCTAAGAATGCAAAAATGCTACCTTCTTCTACTTCAAATGAAACATTGTCCACTGCTGTAAATTTATCATATTTCTTTACAAAATCTTTAACTTCTATTATGTTTCTCATGGTATCACTCCTTTCAACTGTTTTCTAAATTTTCGTGGCCACACTGTAGTCGTGACCACGCTGTAGTCGTGACCACGCTATAGATCACCTAAGTAAGATTTGTTTCGCATGCGTAATCAGCTTTCCTATGTAAAATTATACCGATAATTTGCCTGAATACAACTTATTTAATAATAAGTATGCCCCTTACCCAATGGACTAGACACTCTAACCTCGTATTGTAGCTTGTTTTCATAGAATAACTTAATATTTAATTTTATGCTACTTTAATTATAAATTTGGTAGACCTGTATCAAATACCGTATTTAAGGAAAAAGTAAATGCACGCGAACTATTTGGTGTAATTATAACTTTAAAATATAAAAAACAGATGAGGATGTGATAATTTGGAGAAGGAGAAGAAACTTTTATTCGGAATATCAGGGCTTCCTATTGGCAATGGATCTCGCAGCTTTAATTATGCATCTGGTATTGAATATATAAAATCAATAGGGCTTGATGCAATGGAACTTCTTTTTGTTAGATCAGTTAATGTGACAGCAAAAAATAAAGACATAATATTAAAAAATAAATTAGAAAAAGATATTTATCTTTCAGCTCATGGATCACATTATATAAATCTAAATGCTGCCGAATCTGAAAAGCAAGAACAGTCAATGGAAAGAATAATAAAAGCAATGGATGGATTGTCAGAAGTAAAGGGTAAAAGCTTAGTATTTCATCCAGGTTATTATTTGAAAGACTCAAAGGAGGACACCTATAATACAATAAAGAGAAACTTGTTAAAACTTCCATACAAAGGAGTAGATTATAGACTAGAGACTACAGGTAAAAGAACACAGTTTGGAACACTAGAAGAGCTAGTTTCTCTTTGCAACGAAGTTGCCTCTTGTAAATTGTGTATTGATTTTTCTCATATACATGCAAGAGGAAATGGTAGTTTAAAAGGTTATGATGATTTTGCGAAGATTCTACAATACGTGTTAGATGAATTAGGAAGATCTGCTTTGGATGATTTACACATTCACATGGGTGGAATAGATTATAATGAAAAAGGAGAGAGAAAACATCTTCCCTTGCAGGAGAGCGACTTTAATTATCATGCTTGTTTGAAAGTCTTAAAGGACTTTAATTGTAGCGGATGTGTAATTTTGGAGGGGCCATTAGTAGAGAAAGACGCACTCTTATTAAAGAAAATCTATAAAGAACTGTAAATTGTCTACCTGCAATATTATTCTGATAAAGTGTAAATTTATAAAAATAAATAAAATTATATAAAAACAGAATCACTTTCGATTCTGTTTTTTGTCTTTAATATTCATTATTTACCTATAAAAGTAGCCTTCCCATTATCACCACTGTAAGGAGGAGCTCCTTTAACAGTTACATAACAAATTATTAGCATATACTCTGCTCCACTAGGAATTGCTCGATTAAAAGTTAATATAAATGTTTTTGCTGAGCCATTTTTGGAATCTATTTTAACCTTGCTATCTGTGAGTGAATTCCCAGCATTCACGCTATCATTTCTACCAAGCGTAGCGATACCTTGAGGGATAACATTCATTGTATCCATGATCCAGTAATTAGTTGGTTTCATTCCTTTTATAACATCTACATCTCTATCGTAACTAATTTGAATTTGAGTAGGTGAAAGTTGTTCCAATTTTGCTAGCATTGGGATAGGAAATCGAACCTCTTGCATATTCATCATTGGATTCATTCCCTGCATATTCATCATTGGGTACATGCTTTGCATGCTCATCATTTGGTACATGTACTGCATGCACATCATTTGATGCATACTCATCATCATTTTATACATGCTTTGCATATCCATCATCTTTGGCATTAGTTGCATAGAATCTTTTAAATATGTTTTCAATAATTACACCTCATTAATAATATTCAACTACATAATATTATATTAAGTAAGTTAATAATTGTGAGAACATTTATTAATAATGGTATAAGTTACGAGGATATTTCAAGCAAGTATCCTAATTATGTTAACGATACTTCACTAAAGAAGAAATTGACTCTTACTTTTTCTCATCATTCCAATTTCCAGTAAAAGATAATTTATAACATACACTACGAAACTAAAAAGTCCGAGTAAAAATCCAACTACATATCCAATCCATACACCTATACCAATATTCACAAAATCTAACCAAATATTTATATTGTCATTAAATATAATTCTAGCTTCATTTGTATAAGGTGAATAATTAGGATTAATAAGATGATATTGATTGGGACTGAGATGCAAAAATCTGTAATTATATAGGGGGAGTTTGGATAAAATAAAATATTGTTACAGCTCCAAGAACCAGTTTTTTCTCGTAAATAAATACTACCGTGTCTAACAGTCATTATATCTCGTATACTTGAATTTATGTTATAATTAGTATATAATAACTTGTTATGTAGAAACCCAATAATCTTTAATTGAGTGAACATAGTTATAGTACCAACTCAATACCATTGCATATCTTCCAATATAGCAGTATGATTGATTTAAGTAAACGGTTTACTGGTAAAAGAGTAAACACATCAGAAGAAGAAAAATAAGTGAAATAAACTCGCCTATAAGGAGGTATTTTAATTTGGAGATAGAACTTAGAAAACAAATTTTAACACCAGAAGTTTTAAATAATCAACTAGATATAGTTAATAGGTCGCATGAAAGATCAGTAGCTTATGGTATTAAAAAAAGCACAATATTCCCCAAAATAATACTAAAACCAGATGAGCTAAAAAACAAACTTAATAAAAATGAAAAACTTCTAATTATAGCTTCTAGATTTATGATAACCTTGTATGAATTTCTAAAAGGATCAGGTTTTTTTATAGTTTTACTTGATAATGAATGTTGTATTTTAAAAATTCTAGGAGACGAAGATGTAATAAATGAGGCACACAATTTGAAGATGATACCCGGTTCTTATATGTCAGAAAATAGTATAGGCTCAAACGCAATGGGTATTGCTATAAAAGAACATGGCCCTATTCAAATTTCTGAAAAAGAACATTTTATTAATATATATCAAAGATGGACTTGCTCTGCAGCACCAATTCATGATGTAGATGGAACTATAATTGGATTACTTAATTTAACAGGAGACACGGAAAAAATTCAAAAACATACACTTGGCCTTATAGTTTCTGCTGTGAAATGCATTGAAAATCAAATAAATGTCGAATATATCAATAATAGACTTGTAGAGACTTATCAATACATGAATACAGTAGTAGATTCTATTTATTTAGGTATTTATGTAACAAACACAGATGGAATTTTAAAAACCATAAATAAAGAAGCCTGTAGTCTTTTACGTATTAAAGAAGAAGATATCGTTGGTAAAAGAGTGGATACTATTCTACCTGATTGGATAAATATATTTCAAAATATTATAAAAGGAACTCTTTATAATAATTTCGAGGTAACTTTGAGTAATGAAACTACAAAAACTAGATACAATGTATCTGCAAATCCAATAGAAATTGATAATCAAGTCAAAGGTATTGTTATTGTGTTTACGGTAATAAAAGAGGTAATTAAAACTGTAAATAAATACAGTAGTGGTAAAGCAGTATATACTTTTGAGGATATTATTGGTGATAGCCAAGAAGTTAAAAAAGTAATAGACCATGCTAAGATAATAAGTTCTTCTCCATCTACTGTTCTTATTCAAGGCGAGAGCGGAACTGGGAAAGAGCTTTTAGCTCAATCTATTCATAATTATGGGGATAGAAGTAATAAAACATTTTTAGCTATAAATTGTGGAGCTATATCTAGGAATCTAATAGAAAGTGAACTGTTTGGCTATGTGGATGGTTCTTTTACGGGAGCTAGAAAGGGAGGAAGTGCAGGTAAGTTTGAACTTTCAAATGGAGGGACTCTTTTCTTAGACGAAGTAGGTGAGATGCCACTTGATATGCAGGTTAGTCTTTTGAGAGTTCTGCAGGAAGGGTACGTAACTAGAGTTGGAGGAGATAAGATAATTCCTGTGGATGTAAGAATCATAGCTGCAACATATAAAGATTTAAAAAAAGAAGTTGAAAAAGGGAGATTTAGAGAGGATTTATACTATAGATTAAGCGTTATACCAATCAAAATCCCACCACTTAGAGAACGAAAAGAAGATCTACCACTTCTTATTGATTATCTTTTGAAGGTAAAGGCTAATAAATTAAATAAAAGGCTTACAATTATGAATTCAGAAATATATGAAAAAATGATAAATTATGATTGGCCTGGAAACATAAGAGAATTAGAAAATTGTATTGAAAATATAGTAAATTTAAATGGTGAAAGTACAATGTTTTTTTACGACTCTGAAAAAAATAATGTACTAAATATAGAGTATTCAAATAAAACATTAAGTATAGAAAATAGAAAGATTTACACATTGGCAGAACTGGAAAAAAACGAAATAATAAAAGCAATAGATCTGAATCAACATAATATGACGAAAATAGCAAAAGATTTAGGTATAACTAGAGCAACTTTGTATTCTAAAATAAAAAGATATAATATAACAAGGTAAAATTAAAATAAAAATAAACATATAAACTTTAGGCGCTGTATAAAAATTATACAGCGCTTAAAGTTTATACGCCAAAATATGGGAATGCGTATAAAAAATATACAACCTCACCGTGGCATATGTGCTTTTATCAATGAATTTATACAATAAAAAGTTGGCATAATATTTGCTCTATATAATATTATAGTTGAGCAGAATATTTTTATTGCAACTAAATATTACGAATGAGGTGTTCTTATGAAAGTGGGAAATATTAAAGTTCCAGAAAAGACAACTACAGAAAGGGTTACGAATGCTGAAGAATTAAAAATCAGAATGGCTGAAGTTAGAGCAGCCCAAAAGAAGTATTCAACTTTCACCCAAGAACAGGTAGATCATATATTTAAAGAAGCATCTATTGCAGCTAATGTTCAGAGAATTCCTTTAGCAAAATTAGCTGTTGAAGAAACAGGAATGGGCCTTGTTGAAGATAAGGTTATAAAAAATCATTACGCTTCAGAATATATATATAATTGTTATAAAGATTCACAAACTGTTGGTGTTTTCGAACATGATGAAGCCGGTGGTATATCTAAAATCTATGAACCAATTGGAGTTCTAGCTGCGGTTGTACCAACTACAAATCCAACATCTACAGGAATATTTAAAGCTCTTATAGCCTTAAAAACTAGAAATGGTATAATTTTCTCACCACATCCAGGAGCTAAGAGATGTACTATTGCAGCAATCAAAATAGTAAGAGATGCGGCAGTTGCAGCAGGCGCACCAAAAGATATAATTGCATGGGTAGATGAGCCTTCCATAGAACTTTCAGGTCTTGTTATGAAATCAGCAGATTTAATACTTGCAACAGGTGGTCCAGGAATGGTTCAAGCTGCTTATTCATCAGGAAAACCAGCAGTCGGAGTTGGTTCAGGAAATACACCAGCAATTATTGATGACACAGCTGATATTAAAACTGCAGTAAGTTCAATTTTACTTTCTAAGAATTTTGATTATGGAACAATATGCGCGTCTGAGCAGACTGTAATCGTTATGGAGAGCATATATGATGAAGTTAGAAAAGAATTTATTAAAAGAGGAGCTTATTTCCTTACACCAGATGAAACAGAAAAAATAAGAAAAGTAATATTAGTTAACGGTAGATTAAATCCGAAGCAGGTAGGTAGATCGGCTTCAACAATAGCCGCACTTGGAGGAATTAAACTTCCTGAAGAAACTAAAGTTCTTATAGGCGAAATTGAATCAGTAGAACTTGAAGAAGAATTTTCACATGAAAAATTATCTACAGTACTTGGTATGTATAAAGTTAAAACTTTTGAAGAAGCACTAGCTAAGGCAGAAAGACTTGTTGTTCTTGGAGGATATGGTCACAGTAGCGTATTATGGACTCACAGAACTAAGTCTAAAGATAGAATAGCTCAGTTTAGTTCACTTATGAGAACAGGAAGAATTATGATAAATATGCCATCATCTCAAGGTGGAATAGGTGATATATTCAACTTTAAAACTACTCCTTCATTAACACTTGGTTGTGGATCATGGGGTGGAAATTCTGTTTCAGAAAATGTTGGAATTAAACATCTATTAAACATTAAGAATTTAGCACAAAGGAGAGAAAATATGCTTTGGTTTAAAGTTCCGCAAAGAGTTTATTTTAAATATGGTTGCCTTGAAGTCGCTATAAAAGAATTAAAGGTATTGGGCAAAAAGAAAGTATTTATAGTAACTGATCAGATTCTTGTTGATCTTGGAATTGTGCATAGAGCTACAAGAGTTTTAACAGAACTTGGAATAGAGTTTAAGGTATTCTCAGATGTATTACCAGATCCAACTCTTGAAACAGCAAGAGCAGGTGTTGAACAATTAAACGGGTTTAAACCAGATACAATTATGTCAATTGGTGGAGGATCACCAATAGATGCAGCTAAAATCATGTGGGTATTGTATGAACACCCAGAAGTAAGATTCGAAGATTTAGCTATGAGATTTATGGATATTAGAAAGAGAGTTTATAAATTCCCTGTGATGGGTTCAAAATGCTATATGGTCGCAGTACCAACGACAGCAGGTACTGGATCAGAAGTTACTCCTTTTGCAGTAATTACTGATGAAAAAACAGGAGCGAAATATCCTTTAGCTGATTATGAATTACTTCCAAATATGGCTATAGTAGATGCTGAACTTATGATGAATATGCCAAGAGGACTCACAGCAGCTTCAGGCATAGATGCTTTAACTCATGCTCTAGAATCTTATGTATCAGTTATGGCTTCAAGCTTTACAGATGGATTAGCTTTAGAAGCAATCAAATTAATATTTACAAATTTACCACTGGCATACAGTGAGGGTCAAACTAATATTAAAGCAAGAGAAGGTATGGCTCATGCTTCATCAATCGCTGCTATGGCATTTGGTAACGCCTTCCTAGGAGTTTGTCATTCAATGGCACATAAATTAGGAGCAAAACATCATGTACCACACGGCGTTGCTAATGCATTATTGATTAATGAAGTTATAAAATACAATGCTGTAGAAAACCCAAGAAAACAAGGTACTTTCCCACAATATGAATATCCAAATGCTAAGAGAAGATATGCAATTATTGCAGAAACTCTAAACTTAGGTGGAACTACAGACGATGAAAAGGTAGATTTATTAATTAAAGCCATTCAAGTATTAAAAGACACAGTAAATATTCCTAAAACAATAAGTGCAGCAGGAATTAAAAAAGAAGACTTCTATGCAACACTCGATGAAATGTGTGAATTAGCGTTTGATGATCAATGTACAGGTGCTAATCCAAGATATCCATTAATCAGAGAAATTAAAGAAATGTATATCAAGGTATTTGAATAATACATTAAACAATAACAAAAAAAGTAAATAATTAAGAGTTATAACATATAAAACAGTTTACCCTAGAGGATGGTGTAAAAACATGAATGTGGATGTAAAAAATATATCAAATGAACAAATGAAAGAAAAATTCATGGAAGTTAAAATTGCAAACCTTAAGAGGATTGAAGCTGAAAAACAACTTAACAATAAAATTAGAAATATCAAAGCAGAGTAGAAAATCACAAAAGTTCCAGTAGAGAAACTTATAACATATAAAATATGTATCACATCCATATTTTCTTTTTAAAATAATAGTAGCCAATTTATATGAAAAATATAAATTGGCTACTAAAAACATGTCCGACAATTTTTCTAGCTGGCTATTTTATTATTTTACCAAACCTCTAATATTGTGTTCATCAAAGTATTTCATTGTAGACCTATATAAAGATCTTTCATACGAATTTTCACTATTAATAGAAATATCGTAGCCTTTTTTAATCATAACATCAAGAAAAGGTTCCAATTGTTCCTCATATATTTTCATGGATATTTCAGGAAAAATGCCAGGCCAAGCATTACAAGAGACTGTAACTCTCCTAAATTCAGTTTTTACTGCTTTAGGAATATCATCATATTCCTCAGCATTAGTCTCAAAAACATACTTATCCAAAGTTCCATAGGGGATGCCTTCAAACGCTTTGACCTGTAAAGAAGTGGTATTTTCAAAATATGGATCAGCTGTTAAATCTAAAATAATAGCTTCGTCTTTTAAACACCCTATCAAGTCATTAGTAATAATATATGTTGTAAAATCAATTCTTTTAGTTGCATCAATTAATAAATCCGTGCATGAAAATATTCTTCTAATGTCATCTTTTGATTTCAATGAATCCTTCTCAATATAAGTTACAATAAAACCTGGAATATCCGCAAAATCTGAATGTGCACTTATCTTTTCACCTAAATATTTAAAACAAGATCTTCCTGCATTAATTCCTAAGTTTCCAATTCCATATATTACAACATTATACGGATCTCTTTTTGTACAATAAAAATCACTCCTCCTTTTCTCCATTTCATCTATAGCAGTACATACCCCTCCCCAAGCAGTTTGTTCATATGTAGCAACCATTCTTTGATTTGAATCATTAATGACAGAATCCATAGAAAATGACATGATTTTATTTTGAACGATTCTTTTTCTTAGTGTAGATCTTGATTCATAATGAAGCATTGAAATCAATGAACAATTTTCTTTCATTTTATCAAGTTCATCGAGACTTGGTGACTTTAGAACGATAACTAAATCCTGCATGTATACTTCATCATGTGATGCTATCTTTACACTGCAGTTTTGCGCAACGTAATCATCAGATTTATACCCCATTTTATTACCATAGTCTTCATCAATATAAATATCTACATCATATTTATTTAACATTTTTATAAAACTAGGTAAGAATGCCCTTTTTTCGCCCTCTTCTTTATGCATGGTTGGAAGTCCTATAGATTTAATAATCATTATGCTATTTGCCTCCTTTAGGAAAAGCGATTTATTCTCCTTTTGCTTTATATGATTTTAGTCAATTAGACCTCTGGCAGTGGTGGAGGAACCCCTTCCTCTACATCTTTTAATATTTCGTGAAATTCATCTACTTTATTTATCAAACTCCAATTCGACATACCTTTTTTCCATACATAACACTTCGTTTTATTTATTCTTCTGTCAAGCATCAAATTTTTAATAGTTGATATATCATATGGTCCTTTTTGATATCCATCGATTGCAATATGCCACTTTTCAAGCTGAGGAAGTGGTGGAGGACAAGCGCTTTCTTCGCATGCTTCCCGAGTGACAACATCTTGTGAGGTATTATCAGTTGATTGATGAAACTCTTTAACTTCTATAACATTATTATCTTCAGGTAATTTATCTGCTAGTTCTTCTAATGTAGTACCTAAGTTCTCTAAAAAGCTTAATGCTTTACCCACGAACCCATTAACTTGATCAACTTTTTTATCTGCATTATCAAAAAAACTCTCTGCATTTTCAAAAAAATCACCTTTTAGATTACTTTGTAAATCCTTCAGCAATTTCACTACCTCTATTTTACGTATAGTAGAAAAATAATTTTCAAACCCTATTTGCACATATTCTGCACTGCCTACTTTTGCATTGTGCAATATTTGCACTTTGTTGAACTTTTTCCATGGTAAATAACTTTGCTTACTTTCAATCCAATCATTTTTCCAATATATTCCTGAATTACATACTGCAAGACCTGTTTTACAACTTCCGAAAATTGTTGTATCAAGTAAAGCTATAACTTCATCCTCTACTGGTATAGTAAAGCTTAATATTGCGTTATTAAGCTTTTTAGAAGGAATACTTTTATTAACGTAATAATCAGTAAAACTATATTTATTGCATATATCTAATATTTTTTGTACCTCTCCCATAAGTAGGTCACTCCTTAAAATATAATTTTTATTAATTATGTTTATATATGCTCCAAAAGCAGTTAATATACCTATCCCAAGTGTTGCTCTCCCGGTTATAATTTTTGAATCTATCTTACTAAAAAAAAAGCTGACATCTTATGAAAAAAGAATGTCAGCTTATATAAATTCTAATTGGTTAGGTGCTTAGTTTGTCTTATTCAATGCAATAAACAGATATCTCTCTATCTAATTCAATTGTTGATGTCATAAGATATTGCCAATTTGTATTAATATATTCCTGTGCATATTCGATTTTGCCCATTTCTCTATCATAAGCAATCCATTTTAAAGTTTTAAACCCATATTTAGCTGTGGAAATCCACGAAACATAATTTATTGAAAAAGGGTTTTTAGTTATTGCAAACTTACCAACATTTTCTGAAAATAGTATTCCATTGGCTATGCATAACATTATTGTTAGTTTTGGATTACCTTTAATAGAAACATCTCCTTTTGAAAAAAATATTTCTTTTATAACAAAAGATAATCTTGTTAGTATTTCTATTAATAAAACTGGCAAACTCATACCAATAAAATGATTAAAATTATACCCATCATGATACATTCTCTTAGATAAATCAGCCACAGTAAATTTCTGTCCGTTATATTCAATAGAACCTGTTTGTACTAACTGTAATAGAGGCATTAGTGGTGCCGGTACACTAATAATTTTCCCAGTTTTACTTTTTGTACCTACATCTGAGAGGAAATGTCCAAAAACACTAATTATAGATTCTATAAATGATTTAGTTTCAATTCCTTGTACTGATTGCACAATTAATCTTCCACTTCCATCAATAGCCGTTAATTGACCTCTCATTAAGTCTGAAATGCCGAATATAAAACATAATATTGGATCATGTCCTAATGATTGAAATCTATGATACATAGGACATAATCCAAGTATCTTTTGAGATATTTTAGACGTATTTAAAGATATATCATATGGAACCTTATAATTTTTTTCTAACTCACTTATTTTTTCTTTCGATAATAAATTATTCCAAAAGTCTTCAACCCCGGATTTAAGTTTTCCTGAAACAACTTTTTCACCATCTACCTTTGTAACCAAGAAATAATCCATTAAAGCTGAGATTGTACCTATAATTCCAGAAATAGCATAATCATATTTATCTAACTTGTATTGGTCTGTAAATCCACTATAATATCTGCTTAGTAAATAATTAGCCTCATTAATTTCTTTTATTGTTGCAATTTCATATAAACCAACCCCTGAATAACCACTCTGATGTGCTTGATTTATCAAATCTTTAAAATTGGTTTCAGATTTATTTTCAACTATTTCTAATACAGGATCCTCTATTTTATTATTGTCAATAAATTGTGTAATCATAGATTTATCTATATTCTGATTTTTAATAAATTCTTGTACTGTTTTCTCAAATTCATCTAGTTCATTATTCATTATGAAATAACCTTCATTTAAAGAACTTATTTTTTCGCGTTGATATTTTAACACATCTATTTCGTTTTCAAATGCTTTTTTAGACATTCAAATCAGATACCATATCTTTTTTTACACCCATTAACATATCTAATGTTAATTTCAAGTGATTCAATCGTTCTACTGATGCTTCATTATTTTGTTCAAGTCTTATCATAAGCCCATCATGAGCTAACATAATCCTTTGGATAAGCATTTCTTTCTCTTGAATTAATTTCTTTTGCTTAACCTTGTTTGCAAGTGCATAAGCTCCACCGCCTAGAATTATAGCTGGCGCAGCTAACACTGATATACCGGCTACCATTCCACCTCCTACTATAGCTCCTGCCGTAGCTAATCCAGAGGTTATTCCAGCTGCACCTAGTCCTGCTACACTTCCCATAGCGCCAAGCATCCCAACTCCTGCAATACCACCTACTGCAAGCCCAGTCCCAGCAACTCCAATTCCAAAAACCTCTGATCTTAGTATTTTGTCCATTATTTTTCCTAAATCTCCGCTAACATCAGCTGTAGTTCTATTGTTATCATTTAAAGTTATCTCTGCTTCATCTAATAATTTTTTCACCAAAGTTAATGAATCGCTATTTTTAAAATTGATTTTCTTTCCCATATAAATATTCCCCCATTTAATTTAATCCAGATAATATCAAAGTAATATTAAAATTTGTTTTTGAAATTATTAACGTATAACAATAATTATATATTATAGCATTATAATTATATATATATTAAAACGTTTTACTATATATTTCTCAAAATAAATCACTTTCAGACAATTCTTTGTAATTAAAAATAAGTACATTTTATCCTATATTACTTATAAACTAATATTGCCGAAGTTATTCTTCACGAAGAAAAAACCACCTAAATATAATTTTGGTAGCTCTACCCATGGGTTATATTTGTTTTTGAATATTTCATGGCAATTTTTTCTTGTTCTAAAAAATCTTTATTCCCACCAATCATTCCATTAAATGTATACTTATTTGATTCTCCTTTAATATACTCTTCTTTATAAAATTGGAGTTCAGAGTACTCATTCATTAATTTTTTTGCAGAGTCAAATGTTTGTAATCTAAACTTTACTTGTGCAACTCCTGCAATTACATTTTCATTATCATCAGTTACAGGAGAACGACTAACAAGCAAAAAATCATTACATTCCTCTTTGGTTTCCCCATCTATAAATTTATGGATTGCTCCCACATCATGTGGACCTTTCAAAATATCCTTAATTATTTATTCTCTTGTATCGCTTGCCTTGCCGAACTCTGACCAAAATAATATCCTATTACTGTACTAAACACTACTATAAATTGTTCTGCACTCACTATACCTTTTAAACTTAATACTGAAAATGTAATAGAAAATATTATAGCAATTATCTTTTTCACTTCAATTAATGCTACTAATTTATTCATAATTACCCCCAACACTAATATTATTTTTATTTACTTTATTAACTCTATGCACCAAATATTTAACTATGCAAATAAAAGCACCTATAGCTCTTTTAGTAACATCAATTTTTAAACATCTTGTTCTTTTCATTATTTTTTCCGCATAATCTAACTCCTCTAATATTCTTGAGTCATTTGCATATTGAAAATTAGAATTAAGCCCATTAAATTTACCCATTCTATTTTTTCTTATTTCAATAAGCTCAAAAGGATTTATTGTAAGCCCTATAATTTTCTTTACATGAATGTTATATAGTTCTTCTGGAACAGGAACCTCAGGCACTAAAGGTATATTTATTGCTTTAATGCCTTTATTAGCTGAATACATACATAACGGAGTTTTTGAAGTTCTTGAAACACCTATAATCACTACGTCTGCATTTTTCAACCCATTGTAATCCTGACTATCATCATATTGCAAGACAAATTCCATAGCTTCTATTCTTTTATAATACTCCTCATCCATGCTCCACATTCACCCCCGGAATATATTCTGACTGTTTATCTAATAACTTAGACGCTAGTCCCATCTTTTGTCCTAAAACAATTGATAAAAACATTCCGTTTTCTAATAGAATTACTTAAATTATCCTTACAAAAGTTACATATTATTATTTAAAATATTTTTTCTATGTAACTTAGTATTGCCTCTGAAGTAGTCATTGTTAGTATAGTCTCTGCAATGTTCTTCATATCACTATTCTTAGTGAGTGAATGAGTTTTCTTGCTGGTAATATAGATATTGGACTCATACTAAATTCATCTAATCCTATTCCTAGTAAAATAGGGATGATTTTTTCGTCTCCTGCCATTTCTCCACACATCCCAACCCAAATGCCTGCTTTGTGGCCATTATCAATAACCATTTTAATAAGTCTTAAAACAGCGGGGTTAAATGGGCTATAAAGATGATGAATTTTTTATATTTAAGTAACTAAGCTCCTTGTCTCCACCTACATCTAAAGTTCTAATAACAACTGGTGTTCCAATGTTTCCAACTAATTCTACCTTTTTTCCATCAAAGGTTATACTTTCTTTATCTTTAAATAATTGTAGCTTCTGTTTTATATTTTCACACTTTTCTTTAAGCTTATTGTAGCACGCAATATCCTCTGCATTTGGATTTATTAAAACTTTACCGCTATCACCATCAATAATAACATAATCACCTTGCTTAACAGTTGTTGTAATATTTTCTAATCCAACAACAGCTGGGATTTCAAAACTTCTAGCCATGATTGCGGTGTGCGAAGTTCTTCCTCCGATATTAGTTGAAAACCCAAGTACTTTTTCTTTATCCATGTTAGCAGTTTCAGAATGAGGCACCGCGATGCCTATAGGTTTTGTAGGAAGTGCGATTGGAAAAATGTGTTCCCTTTTTATTGTGGCAAGTTCGTAATTTTCATAGTAATTCAGTCTCCTTTTTTATAATTTACTTTGCAAGAAAAAAGATAATATTCTATTCAGGTTCTGCAAAATCTCTAGTATAGTATTTTCGACAAAAAAAATTCGACTAAAAGCTATTATAAATATAATAGCTTTTAGTCGAATTCAATTACACTATTCAACTAGTTATTTTGTTTTCTGAAGGACTTACAAAATATAATTTAATATATTAAGTAAGTTTATAATTTAATTGTATACGGTTTCTTTTGTTTGTCAAGGCTTATATTAAATTAAATTAATTCCTAAAAAATCAGAGCTTTATATAAAATAAGTCTGCTTTTCCCACCATATTTTTCTGTTTCAAATTGGATTTTAAGTCCCAATTTCAAAAGATTATTTAAACTGAATTTATTAGTGGGCGAAACAGTAGCACATAAATGTTTATAATTTTTCCCAAGTGCTACCTTTTCTAGTAAAGAAAATAATTGATATTGGAGTTTATTACCTCTATAGTTTGGATGAACTGCAACTGAATCAAGGTGGGCTACTTTTAACAATTCATATTTGTCAACCTTAAGATCGTAGCCTAAATTATCATTATCAAATCCTGGAAAAATCAGTACCCCGTATGCGATTAATGTATCATTAACATAGCAACCTAATATTTTACCACCTTTATCAAGATGATGTTTATAAAAATCATAATTATCAAAATAAAATTCATCTTTATTTTGAAGATTGTCTTTTATTATTGGATGCAGCATTATTATTTGATTTATATTTTCTTTCTTTATATTACTTATCGTTGCTAGATAAGGAGTTTGTTTTTCCCCATTTAAAAAATTTAACTTTATTTTTAAGTTCATATTTACTCCCCTTTGAGAATTTCGAATAATTAGGATCTCTTCTATCAAGTGACATTTCTTCATAAGGAATATTTAAATCATTTTTAATCCTATATTTAACCCATAACCTGTGCAATGTATATAAATTTTCATAATAGGATTTATCTGCTATAATTTCTCTATCTTGAATATGTTTATTATGAACAATCATAAAAAATCTATATGAAAAAAGGTCGTTAATCATATCAAAACTTAGGATTTTTCTTTTAATTAAGTTGCTTATTGTTTCAAAGAACGTAAGATAATCAACTACCTTTATCATATCTTCATCTGTAAATGGATCTTCATCTAAATCTTTATTTAACTGGAGTTTTGTAAATATATACTTTATATCGGGATTTGATGTGAATGTGTTATTCAGATTATTAATGAATTCAGCCTCGGTTAGATCCTTATCCCTTTTCATCTGATACCAAATTGCTATAACACCTACAATTGCAGTTATAGAACCTATTAAATCCTTGATTGTTTGATATTTACTAATTAAAACAGTATTACCAGAGATTAAAGATGTAATAAATATTATCATAAAAATAATTATGATAATTAAAAATGTCTTAGAATGATTTCTCATTTCATTATTTCCTTTCTTTTTTTATTCTTTGCTAAGTTTATATATTCTATAAAAGTTTAAAATTTCCTTCCTATCCAAAATAATAACAAAGCATTCCATTAAATTTTAATGAAATGCTTTTATTTAATATTTATCAATTCTATTAAGTTGCTGCCGATGCTCCTGCTATAGCTGCTGTACTACTCGCCGCAGCAATGACAGCTACTATTTGAGCTGCAATTAGCGCTTCAATAGAGATACCAATTGCAGTTTGAATAAGATCCTTTTGAATCTTCATATTCTCAATAAATACATCACTAACCAATGCAGTAGCAGTGTATAAATGTGTTTCTTTGCTTAACCATTTATATTTTTTAGAAGATTTAAGAACGTCTACAACTTCAATAACCTGATCTACTGATTCGAGCCATTTGTCGCCAAGTATAGATAAGAACCCAATTGCGGCATATCCACCAGAATACACCTTTATTTTATTTTCTTTTAGCTTATCAAATATTTCTTTGCATCTTAAAACCTTAATTTTATTTTCCTCTTGACGGAATCCTAATATATGCGATAAAAATTGTAGCCCATTAGTTTTTGAAAATCCATTTTCATTTAATAATTTATAACATTCTTCCATATTTTCTATAATGCCACTAACTGAGAAATCTGAATTCGCTAAAAGTATAGAAAGTGAATAATCATCCCCACTAGTCAACCATGGATGATTTTTCTTCATTTCTTTATATATCTCTAGAGCTTTATTTATTCTAGTATCCACCGCTTCTTCGCTACAAGTGGATAAAAGAGCATAATTAGCTAATGGCAAATACATATTATTCTTAAATCCGGCTTCTCTCATTCTTTTATCATAACAAAGCATTTTATCAAATTCCTGCATTGGATTATCATATTTACACGCTAGTAATGTTGATAAAATAATCTTAGACGTACCTCTATAATTAGAAAATATTCCTGTAGTTTCTTTCATATGTTTTCTCACATATTCTATTTTTTCTTTATCAAATCTCCTATTATTTAACGTATAAGTCAGTGCTGTAAAATGATTAGTTAAAGAAACTTCCCATTTATACTCGCTAGATACTGTCTTAAACAACTCTATCAAACTATCTAGTTTTTCTTCTAGCAACTGCTTCATAAATAATAACCCCCTCGTATTTTTATAACAGAACAAATTGTATTCGCAATTTGTTAATGTCCACAAACTATTTATATTACATTCAACATCTATAACATAAATTATAACGCTAATGGTTAATATTATATATATTCAATCATATAATATTTTAACCACAAAAGGTGGGCTAGCGAATTTATAAACATAATTTTTAAGCATAGCTAAAGAATTACCTCCTCTGACATATAAAATAAATTTTAAATATAAGGGATTTGATTATCTAAAAATAGGTTTTCCACTTTGCAAGCAACAATTCTCGTATCTGTGACTTACCTCGTCACAATATAAGGAGCACCCTCAGCACCACTCCCGGACTTAAAACTCACAGATGACAGATTTATGTAGAAAGCAGGGCGAGAACCGAAACTTTTGACATTCACTCTATCGTAGTTAATATGACCATCTCCAAACGAGCCACCATCGTTAACATAGAGAACAGAACTTGGATAGATAGATGCCTCGGCGCGAGGTGTACGGGTCCAATTATTTAAATACTTATCAATTGATAATTTAGCATACTCGTCCCCCAAGTTATCAATTGCCTTTTGTGTTGGCTTCCCAATCCAATAATTAGTACCAAGAATAGATCTATTTAAATAAACCTTGTTTAATTGTTTGACATCTAATAAAAACATCTTATCTTTTACGTTATGGTAGTAAGAATTATCATAATTTGCAACTATTTTTTCAATTAAACAATTAAAACTATCATCGCAAGGAAACCAATGGCAATCTGTACCGCCTTTACTTAATTTATTTACATCTACACTATGTAGCAATGATTTTTGTTCAACACTTTTAATAGCATTTTGCTCACTTGCAGTAAAATTACCTTGTGCTAGAAAACCTTTCTCATTAGCATATCCATTAGTCACCTTCGCTGCTGTAGGTGGGCAACCATCAATCCATTTTACATTACCTGCTGTTGCAGTAGAATTAAGCCATGAACGCATATTTGAGGTTTCCCATAGGTTAGATCCAAAATCTGTGCGTGAAGTTGACCATGAGACCTCTGCTTGATCAGTCCCATCTATATATTTGTGTATGCCCTTTACATCATATGACTTGATGGTTAGAATTTTATCCGCCAGCATAAGTGATCCATTCTCATCAATATCCACACACCGCCAAAGTATTTCTTCGTCGTAGTATTTACCCATTTGTACATAGTCACCTATTTTTAAGATTGGTGTACTTGTTGCTCCAATAATCCTACTAATCAAATTAAATAATATATAAATTCCTCCTCATAAATTTTATTTATGCAATTTTAAATATTATCACGTATCCCAGGATAATACAAACAAAGAATAACAACAGATCATAAAGCTACACCAACTTTCGAAGATCTTCTACCTTTGACACTATTAATTTCTCCTTTTCCCTAAACGCAAAAATGAGTCGCACAAAAATGTGCTACTCATTTTAAATCATGTTTATATTTAATAAATCTATAACCACAATATATTAAAATTCATACCTATCTGGGTATTCTCCATTATCTTGAATTTTCTCTGAAACTAATTTTAATAATTGTTTTTGAGCATTAACATCAAATAAATCCATTTGATTATAAATAATTAATGACATATCATTAACTACTACTTCTTCACTAATAATATATGATTTTTCATCCAAAGATACTCTAAATCCCTTTGCCTTTATGTCTCCAGGATTTTTATAAAATTTCTCATCCCACATTCCTTCTACCTTGTTTCCTTCAAAATCTGTTATACTTTTTTGTATCATTAATAAACCCCCCTTTTTAACTCTGTACTGCATAATACATCTTTTTTTAATATAGTTGTTTATTTTCCTATTATAATTTTTATATGCTAATCCATCATTTTTTATTCTTATTTTTGTACCTTAAGTTCTAGAACATAGGTTTCTAACTCTGCCACATATCAATGAAAGGTATCTTGTGCATTAACATTACCTCCTCTCTTTATATAACTATGTACCCAGCTGAAATCGTTTTCTCATTCATTGAAAAACATCCCTATCTTTAGATTTCTTTTTTATATATGTGCTTATTAATAAGGTTCTACAATATTCTGTCAATTCCTCTTTTTTTCAATTTATATTCTTAAAGGCTTGTACTTTAGATCCAAATCTATCTTAACTTTGTTTCCATGTTTAGCAATCATTGCTGCACCAATTATGCCTGCTTTATTACCTAGTTCTGCTAAAACAATTTTACCAATAGGCAATTCCTCATAATACTTATTTTTTAAAATCATAAAAGTAAGGCACTTCAAAATAAAATTTACTTTCTATTTTGAAATGCCTTATATATTAATCTTAGTTTTTGAGATCATTAATGTTTATTTATAGTAACATTTTGCCTTATCAATATCATTGAATAATTCCATCTTGAATTCAATAACTTCTCTTGCTGCTTTAATACATGGTGGATAAATAGCATTTGGTTCATACCAGCCTACATTTTCTGCTAATACTTCACGGCATTTTTTGTAATAAGCGGCCTTTAAATCACTTGATATATTGATTTTAGAAATACCCAAAGTTACTGACTTAGCAATTTCCGAATCTGAATTTGAAGATCCTCCATGTAATACTAATGGAACTTCAACTTTTTGTCTTAAAACTTTTAATAAATCTAATTTTAATTCTGGTTTCATTCCTTTAGGATAAATACCATGAGCTGTACCAATTGCAACTGCTAATGAATCAACACCTGTTCTATCAACAAAATCTTTTGCGAGTTCTGGATCAGTGTATATAATTACATTTTCTTTACCTTCTAGATATGTTCCTGTAGTCCCTGTAGTTCCAATAGTTCCAAGCTCAGATTCAACTGACACATTTAATGGATGTGAAACTTCCACTACTTTTTTTGTAATTGCAATATTTTCTTCATATGACATGTGGGAAGCGTCTATCATTACTGATGTAAATCCACAACGAATTGCACGAAGTGCTTGTTCAAATGTTCCACCATGATCTAAATGAATAACCATTGGTACAGTTGATTTATTTGCCTCTTCTATACATGAAGCTATAAAGCTATCTTCTAAAAATGATAGTTCATCTGGATGAATAGCTAAAATTACTGGGGCTTGTCTCTCATTCGCACTTTCTACAACAGCTTTTAGTATTTGACCGCTTCCAATATTAAATGCAGGTACTGCAAATCCATTTTCTTGTGCAACTGTAAGCATTTCTTTCATATTAATTAACATTTTACATCTCTCCTTTAAATTTAAATTGATTTTTCATTTGATTTCGATAATCTTATATAATATCTAACTTTTTCTATACTATCCTTTTCTACTTGGTGCATTAATGTAAAGAAATTTATATTAGGGTCTTTTTCTAATTGTTTTTTCGTACTTTCAGAGCAAGCATTAAGAAAATCACATCCTACATTAATCTTATTAATGCCATATTCTACAGACTTTTTTATGTTTTCCTCACCTGAACCTGAACCACCATGCAAAACTAATGGCATTTTTGTAATGTCTTTAATTTCTTTTAGTCTTTTAAAATCAAATCTAGGAATCATTCCCTCTGGATAATTACCATGTGATGTTCCAATTGAAATTGCTAGCGCATCTATTCCCGTTTCTTCAACAAATCTTTTTGCTTGTTGAGGGTCAGTATACATTGAATCTTTTGTAAAACATCCACCTTCGCTTGCTCCCAAACAACCAATTTCACCTTCAACACTAACATTAAATTTATTAGCAAATTCAACAACTTTTTTTGTCAATAAGATATTCCCTTCTAAATCAAATCTAGATGCATCTACCATAACCGATGAAAATCCATCTTCTATAGCCTTTTTCAAATATTCGTATTCCTCTCCATGGTCAAAATTTAATGCAACTTCAACATTAACCCTTCCTGCTAAGGTTTTTACTATTGGTGTGATTAATTCACTATCGCTATGGGTTAATAAATGTTCTTGAACAATGTTTATTATTATTGGTGATTTCTCCAGTTCGGCAGCTGAAATTACTGCTCTTGCTGTTTCTAAATTGAAACAATTAATTGCCATTACTGCATAGTTTCCTTTATTGGCTTTTCTAAGCATTTCTTTCATTGAAACATACATTTTTATATCTCCTTTATTTTAATCGTCCGACATAGTAATTGATGATAAATCTAATTCCTCTTCTTCCTCAGATGATATTAAATCTTCTACTGCTTTTTTCTTTGTTAAAATTAATATGCCTGCACATATTACTGTTCCAATTCCTAATGCTGCTAAAAATCCTAATGGATTCACCATAGCAGGTACTATAAACATTCCACCTGAAGGAACAGGACTTCCTACGTTCCAAAGCATTGCAAGTCCACCACCAATTGATGCTCCTATTGAAGATGCTGCTATAACACGTATTGGGTCTTTTAATGCAATCGGAATAACACCTTCGGTAATCATACATATGCCCATTGGAAATGCTACCTTAATATTTTCAGATTCAGCTTTCGAATATTTTTTTCTAGCCAATACCCATGATAAAGTAACTCCAAATGGCGGAACCATTGATGCTAAAATTTTCACAGCTTCTGGACCATAAATGCCTTGGACTAGTAACCCATCTGCAAATAATGAAGCTACTTTGTTTACTGGACCACCGAAATCAAATGCAGCCATACCACCCATAATCATCCCAAATACAAATTTGGAGCCACCTTGTAATCCTAATAACATATCCGTTAATTTTTTTGAGAATAAAGCAATTGGCGTCCCTAATACAAAGAACATAATCAGACCAATAACCAATGTTGAAATAAGTGGTAAAATCATCATAGGCATTAATCCTTGAGCCCACTTTGGAACTTTTAAATGATTTCTTAAATACAATACAAAATATCCTGTAAGATATCCACCTAACATGCCTCCTAGAAAACCAGTTCCAAGTGCATTTGCTATCATACCTATCATTAATCCTGGTGCAATACCTGGCCGATCAGCAATTGAATATGCAATTGCCGCACAAATTACCGGAACTATAAGTCCCATTCCAAAAACTCCAAGGGATACAATTGCACTTGGGATTGAAAATGCTTCTTTATAATTTACAATTACTTGTCCTCCTGTAAGATTTCCTATTGCAATACATAACCCAGCAGCAACAACAAGTGGTAACATATAAGAAATAGCAGTCATAGCATGTTTTTTAAGTTGTAATTTTTTTAACATAATCATTCTCCTTTCAATTTTTACACTTTAATAAAAGTTAAAAGTCAGCAATGTACTCAATAGTAGTATTAAATACATTTTTATACTTAAAGTCCTAAGTCAGTTTGGATTTTTTTAATCAATGCTTTTGGTGATTTAATCACAGTATTAGTTGGTACATTTACAACTTTTTTGCCTTTAAATCTTTCTTTCCCACCAACATTAATATCTGCTGCAATAATAACTACATCTGCTTCCTTAATGTCGATATCTGTTAATTTATCCTCTGTTCCTATTGTCCCTTGAGTCTCAATATGAACAGTATGTCCTAATTCCTTAGCTGCCCTTATCAATTTTTCTTTTGCTATATAAGTATGAGCAATTCCTGAAGTACAAGCTGCAATTCCAACAATTTTCATAACTAACTCCTCCTTTTTTTACTCTTGGTCACCAGCTGAAAATATATCTAAAATTTCTTCATTGGTTTTAGCTACTAATAATTTCGCACAAGCATCATCATCTCCAAGTGTACTTGCAACTTTTGCTAATAATCTAATATGTACACTTGTTTTATCTTCATCAGTTACAGCAAATAAAATAATAAATCTAACCGGAAGACCATCTAAAGTTTCCCATTCAATATCTTGTTTAGTTCTACCTAATGCTAATGATGTCTTATTCACAAATTTTGATTTTCCATGAGGTATTGCAATATAATTACCAATACCAGTTGTACCTAAGGATTCTCGATAACGTACATCTTCTAAAAATGCTTCTTTATCTGAAATTTTGTTGTTTTCATACAATAACTCTACTAATTCTTTTAATGCTTCTTCTTTTGTTGTTGCTTCCATATCCAATTTTATTGTTTCCATTTTAATTACTTTTGCTAAATCCATAATTCTGCCTTCCTTTCTGTATTTAATTAGTAAAAAACCTTTTTACATCTTTTGCTGTTACACATTCACTTAAATACTTAATATTATTTTTAGAGTGATATAATTGTTGTATTTCTATTAAAATGACTTTTAGATATTCATTATCATCGCTAATTAGGTAAAATGAAATATCATTTCCATCTGAATTTTCATTTGAAATAGCCATAGCTATATGTTTAATTTTATTTTGATTGTCTATAAATATTTTGAAATCTTTATTTAAAATGATTTCTTTAAATAGAACTTCTATCTTCAGATTTTCGTTTATTCTATTTTTTATACTTTCCTCGCTTTTGTTTATATAGATATCTTTTTCAAAAACATCTGACTTTAAATGTTTTATAGTAATCTCTTTATTAAAATTTTCAAAGGATTCATTTAATAACATATTAGTTATATTTGCAATGTCACTTTCTCTTAGTAATGCTGAAATAATAAGATACGGTTTTTCTTTAATATCTAAGTGCACCGTTGAAACTATAAAATCTATGTCATCAATGTTAGTCTTACTTAATGCATGAGTAGACAATACATCAACAATAATCCATTGTGGAAAGGCTCTTCTAAGCCTAGTCGTAAGTAATTGAGATGTTCCATATCCACTATGGCAAATTACCATTACTCTTTTTTTACTTATACTTCTTTCAATTGCCGCTTGAAAATATGTTGCTATATATCCTATTTCATCAATACTAATGCTGTCTAAATTATATTTTTGCGCTAAAAGATAGACTGATAATTCACATTGCCCTAATATTTCACTGAACCTTTCTTGTATTTCTTCAAGCAATGGATTTTTAATTTGAATATTATATTTTAGCCTGTTAAGCATTGGTCTAATGTGTAAAAATAGAGCTTCAGCGAGTATCGTGTCTTGTGTCAAATCATAATCTAGAAAATCTGATATTTGAGCAATCATTTCTTCAGTTAACTTTTTACTAATATTGTTTGGATTGTTATTAATTAATTTTGTGTTATCGTTCATTGATTTTCCAAGTCCTGTTGATACAAGAAATTGATAAATATAACATATTTCAGATTCACTTATTTTAACTTTATACTTTTTATAAATGTTCTCTACTAATTTTAATGTATTTTCATAAACAAACTCATCCACACCATCTAATAATTTTAAATTGCAAGTACTATCTTCTATTGGATTTCCTTCTTCTACTCTCTTTAAACAAATTAAAATATGTGTTAATAAATTAATATAATAAGGTTCACTAATGCAACACTTAAAATTGAATTCTAATTCTGTTAATATAGATTCTATATATAAAACCCAATCTATATTAAACATTTTTTGTAATCCATTAAAGGTTGTAGTATCTAATCTAGTAATAGCTGAAAAGTCTGTTTGTTGTGTGTTTTCATTTAACAATTCTTCAAGTAAAGAAGCAATTGCTTTTCTAATGCTTATTTCATTTCCACTTATTTTTGTACCTTCAATTGTTTTTTCTAATTTAATATCAAATTTTTGTAACCATTCTTCAATGTATTTAAAATCATTCACAATAGATGCCTTGCTAACATAATACTTATCAGATAACTTTTGAATAGAAGTATTTGTATTTGATTCAATCAATAAAAGTTTAATAATTTCAGTTCTTCTGCTGGATATAGATAGTTGATCTTGTATTTCTCCTAATGAATTAATATCATTCAACAACTGCCTTTTTGTATTTGCATCAATTTTTATTATGATTCCATAGCCTGTTTTCTTTTCTAAAACTATAGGATATTTATCTAAATATTTTTCAATAACAGGTAAATCGTTTTTTAATGTTTTATCTGATACTTTTAACATATTAGAAAAATATTTAATCGGCTTGTATTCGTTTTCTTTTAGCATCAGTTTTATAAAATTTCTATGTCTTAATGTTAAATTATCCATCTATTATTACCTCCTTCTTCAATTACTAGCTATCTTCTATATTCATATAATAGCATCCGTAACCGACCCTTAAAATACCAAACTACTTCCCTTACAATAAGGAACTTATAATATACTAATATCTCCTTATCGTTAAAGAATTATTTATCATCTACCTTATCCTATAAAACAAAAAAGGACAAAGGAATGTTTTAATTAAATTAAACATTCCTTTATCCCTTATTTTTTACACATTTTTATACTATCTTCAGACTGGAAGTAGTTTATTTTATATATCCAACTTGAAATTTTATATAAGAAATAATGTAAGTATAAATGTTGTTAATATTGTGACTATACCTTGAAACAATGTGGCGACGGTTTGAGTTTTGTATGCAGTTTTTACATCCATTCCTCCAAATTGTGACACAACCCAGAAGTAACTATCATTTGCATGGGACACTGTCATTGCACCTGCGCCTATTGCCATAACTACAAGCACCTTTGCAATTTCAGTTGTGAAACCTAAAGCAGGCAAGATTGGGAATAACAAAGCTGATGTGGTAACAATTGCTACAGTTGAAGAACCTTGTGCTGTCTTTAAAGCAGCTGCTATTATAAATGGAACAAAAATCCCTATATTTAAGGACTGTAAGCTTTGCCCTAAATAATCTCCAATTTTTATTTCCTTTATAACATTACCAAGAGCTCCACCTGATGCAGTTATTACAAGTATTATGGCTGCATCCTTAAGTGCTACCCCTACCCAGCCATTTAGTGTCTCTTCGTTAAGTTTTGGAACTAGCGTAAATGCAAATATAACACCTACGAATAATGCATTTACTGGAGTACCTAAAAAAGCAAATATATCAAACACTAAACCTTTACCAAAAGGGTTACCTGGAAACTTTGCAATGGACCCTAATGCCAAAAGAATAATAGGAACTAATATTGGAGCAAAAGCTTTTACTGCTGATGGAAGCGTTCCATAACGCTTTATTTCCTCTTCATAGGTTCTGGTATCCTCTGAAATATCAATATTTGATTCATATTTTGAAGCTACTTTGTTCGCAAAAATATTTCCTACTATTACTGCAGGGATTGCAACAATTAAACCGACAACAATTACTAAAAATAAGTTATCAAGCTTTAGGTTTGCTGCTGCTGCAATAGGACCTGGCGTTGGTGGTACAAGAGTATGTGTTGCATAAAGTCCAGTGGAAAGTGCAACTGACATAGCTACCAGTGAAGTTTTTGTTTTTTTGGCTAAAGTTTTATTTAATGAAGAGAGAATTACAAAACCAGAATCACAGAAAACTGGTATAGAAACTATAAACCCTATTATACTCATAGCTACAGTAGGTCTTTTTTCACCTACAGCCTTGATTACAACCTCTGCCATTTTAATAGCTCCCCCAGATTTTTCTAGGAAAGTACCAATAATACAACCTGCAAGTATTACAAGTCCAATACTTGTTAATGTATTTCCAAACCCTTTTGAAATATATTCTGCTATTTTGTCCATTGGCACACCTGCAGCAAAAGCTAAGCCATAAGATGCAATAATCAATGACAAAAATGGATGTAATTTAAATTTTGACGTAGCAAGTACTATAAAAACAATTGCTAATAACAAGATAACGATTAACATAGGTCCTTGTACCATTATATTATCCTCCTCAAATTTTATATGAAATGCCTTTAAGACATAACACTACTTATTGTAGGTAATAAATTATGTTACATTATCTAATATTCATTTTTATAACTCTCATAATTCTCTCTGTGGCTTTTTGTACAAGTGTAGCACTATTTTCTATTGCTTTCTCGAGCTGCATTGGCTTATCAACTATTGAAAAAATGCTATCGAATCCTTTTGAATATAAATCTTCAGCATCACGTCCTATACCACCTGCTATTGCTATTACCGGAATATTATACTTTTTAGCAAGTCTAGCTACTCCATAGGGCGTTTTACCATATTGAGTCTGATAATCTATCATTCCTTCACCAGTAATAACTAAATCTGCATCCTTAAGCTTCTCTTCAAGTGCTGTAGTTTCTATAACAATATTAATACCTGGCTCTAATTTAGCATTTAAAAATGCTAGAAGTCCGCCACCAAGACCACCGGCTGCTCCAGCTCCTGGGTAGTTCTTTATTGATATACCCAAATACTTCTCTACCATATCTGCATAATGTGATAAATTCTTATCTAGTGTAATAATCATCTTCTCATCAGCGCCTTTTTGAGGGCCGAAAATATTTGATGCACCTTTCTCCCCGCAAAGTGGATTATCCACATCACAAGCAACTACAATATTACATAGTTTTATTCTGCTATCAATCTCTGATATATCTATGACATGCAGTTTATCTAAGTACCCACCACCAAGACCTATTTCATAACCTTTTTCATCTAAAAGCTTTACGCCTAATGAATTAAGCATACCAGCGCCACCATCATTAGTTGCACTGCCACCAATACCAATTATAAAATTTCTACATCCCATGTCCAAAGCATGTACTATTATTTGTCCAGTTCCATAGGTTGTTGTTTTCATTGGATTTCTTTCCGCTTTTGACAGTAATGTAATTCCAGATGCAGCAGCCATTTCGATTACTGCAGTAACGCCATCACCTAGTATGCCATAAAAGGTATCGACTGACCTCATAAGAGGATCTTTTACTTTTAAATTTATAAGTTTTCCTCCTGTAGCATCCACAAGAGATTGAACAGTACCCTCTCCACCATCAGCCATAGGTACTCTAACTATTTCCGCATCATCAAATACCTTTCTTATTCCTTTTTCAATATTTTCACAAACCTCAAGAGCTGAGAGACTACCCTTAAAGGAATCTGGTGCTATAATTATTTTCATATGTGTACCTCCAAGCTTTATATTTAATATTAACCGTGATCTTAATCTTATTAACATAGTTCGACAAATATCTATGATTTCCTTTAAAGTTTGTATAATAAAGTAAAATATCCAAAATATAAATCTTACAATCACTGACTTCTTTATATTAATATATGTTAAAATTATATTATTTAATTAACTTATATACTAATATTATTGCAGGAGGAAACATTATGAATAAGAAAATAAATACCGTTATTTTTAGTCCAACAGGGACAACAAAAAAAGTGGTGACTAGGCTATCTAATACTATTTTAGAAAATCTGCTTCTAGAAGAATTTTTGAAAAATTTTGATATTACATTGCCAAATGGTAGAAAAGAATCAGTCTCTTTTACAGATAAGGATATTGTTATTGTAGGAGTACCAGTCTATGCAGGAAGGGTGCCAAATATATTACTTAAATATCTAAATACTATTAAGGGTAATGGTGCTTTGGCAATTGCTATAGTTGTTTATGGAAATAGAAACTATGATGATGCTTTAATTGAATTAAGAGATATTTTGAATTTTAACGGCTTTACTGTAATTGCAGGTGGGGCATTTATTGGTGAACACTCATTTTCTAAAATTCTTGCAAAAGATAGACCTGATGAAAAAGATATGGATATAGTAAATGATTTTGGTAATCAAATATGCAAAAAACTAATGACACAAGATAAAATATATACTGTTGATGTCAAAGGGAACACTCCCTATAGAAATTATTATATGCCTAAAGATAATAACGGTAATATTGCAGATATTAGAAGGGTTACGCCCAAAACAAATAGTAATTGTATTAATTGCAAAGTTTGCGTAAATGTATGTCCAATGAGTTCTATTGATTCTGACGATGTATCTAAGTTGACTGGTATTTGTATTAAATGTGGTGCTTGTATTAAAGAATGTCCTGCTGGAGCAAAATACTATGATAGTGTAGATTATTTGAGACATAAAAATGAATTAGAAATTAATTTCGAAAAAAGAAGAGAACCAGAATTATTCATCTAAAGTAGACAATATAAAAAATGATCAAGGTAATGTGTAATCTACCTTGATCGGTTTATTTGCTATTACTCCATATCTTCTGTAAGTTTTATTATTTCATCAATTATATTTCCTATATGCTCTATAGTATCTAATAGCGGTTTTTCTGTTGTTATATCTACTCCTGCCATTTTAGCAAGCTCTATAGGCGATTTAGTTCCTCCTGCTTTTAATACTTTTCTCCAGTCATCTACAGCTGGCTTACCTTCTCTTAATATTCTATTACTCACCTGTGTAGCTATGGTAAGTCCAGCACTATATGTATATGGATAAAGTCCCATATAATAATGTGGCTGTCTCATCCATGTAAGTTCTGCACCATCAACGATTTTCACGCAGTCTCCCCAGAATTTCTCTAGAATACCCTTTTTTATTTCATTAAGATCAAATGCTTGCACACTTCCACCTGCATCTATTACTTTATAAACTTCTCTTTGATAAGCAGCCTCTAATAAATGAGTTACAAAGTTATGGTAGTAAGTTCGGCTAATCATTGAAGATAAAACCCATCTCTTAAATCTAGGTTCATCATTTGTTTTCATTAGATAATTTGACATCAGCATTTCATTCATAGTAGATGGCGCCTCTATAAAATATAATGATGGCTGTGCATTAAAAATATTTTGATTTTCATTAATCAACTTAAAATGACCTGCATGACCTAATTCATGAGCAAGTACAAATACTTCTTTCATTTTCTCAGACCAAGATATTAAAATTAGAGAATGACTACCGTAAGGTGTAGCACAAAAGGCACCTGTTGATTTTCCTTTGTTTACAGCGAAGTCGATCCACTTTTCATCATAAGCTTTTTTTACCATCTCTACATAATCTTCGCCTAATACGCCTAATGCTCCCTCAACATATTTTTTCGATTCCTCCACAGATATAGTTGGCTCATAAGTAGGATCTACTTCAAGCTTTAAATCTGCAAAGGTCATTTCATCAATTTTATGAATTTTTTGGAGCAGTTTCGCATATTTTCTCATATGTGGTGCTAGCTTCTCCATGATTATATCTATTTGTCTATCATATAATTCCCTCTCTACCTGTTGAGGAAATAATAGACTATCTATAACTGAATCAAATTCTCTAAGAGTTGCTATTGTTTTTTCTTTTTGAACCTGAGTCTGATAAAGTGCTGCTACAGTATTTTTATATTCTCCAAGTTTTGAAGAAAAAGCTTCAAAAGCTGCTCTTCTAATTTTAGTATTACTCTCATATTCCCATTCATCTTCAAAAAGTACAAAACTAAGAGGGTATTCGATGCCATCTACAATGAAATTTTCAAAATCCATATCACTTAATTTAGTTGTATCATATGTGGAATAAGCAGAATCTAGTGTTCCAGATAAGGCAGATAATGCCTTTTCAACTTCTGGGTGTAATGTATGCTTTTTTAATCTTTTTAGCTCCACTAAATAATGACTATTTTCTTTTGATTCTTTGATTGCTTCATCTATTATTTTTTCATCGACTTCATTAATTTCGCTTGCTACAAAGCTTAGTCTACTATCTATATTCGATAATATGTTAACAGACTTCATATATCTAGCTTGATTTTCTACATTAGATTGATCTGTGGAAACCTTAAGACTTGCATAAGTTGAAATAAGATCTTCACTTTCAATTACCACTCTCATTTTATCCAAACAATCATTTATAATACTAGCGTTGTTCAATTTTTCTTTATAGTTTTTTTCTATTTCTATTGTAAGCTCTTCTAAACCTTTTAGAGCTAAATTATACTGATCCTCTGTTTGGTATAGTGAAGATAAATCCCAAGTAAGCGACTTGTCTACATCCTTTCTATCTATTAAGGCTGTTTGCATTATAACTCCTTCTTTCTTTTTATACTATTTTCTATGTATAAAATATTAATATAAATAAAATCTATTACATATATATTCTAGGTCAGTCTTACGAATCCCTTTAAAGGGGCCTCTACAAAGTCTCTTTCATATATTTCCAACAACTAGTATTGATTTTATCAGTATAAAGTTGTAAAGTATAATGATATAATAAATTTGGTAAAAACTATAGATCATGAAAGGAATTGTTTATTATGGAAACAAAATTACACAAAAAGTACGGACTAATTACTGCAATAGCAATGGTTGTTGGCATCGTTATAGGTAGTGGCGTTTTTTTCAAAGCAGAAAAAGTATTAACTGCAACTGGAGGAAATCTTTCACTAGGTATTTTGGCTTGGGTTATTGGCGGTATTATTATGATTTCTTGTGCCTATACTTTTGCTGTAATGGCAACTAAATATGAGAAAGTAAATGGTATAGTAGATTATGCAGAAGCTGCTATGGGTGAGAAATATGGATATTATGTTGGTTGGTTTATGGCAATAATTTACTATCCAACTTTGACATCAGTTTTAGCATGGGTTTCAGCTAGATATACCTGCGTATTATTGGGATTTCCAATTACAGGTGGAGAGTGTATGACTATTGCCTGTTTATATTTGATAGGTAGTTATGCACTAAATGCATTATCACCAGTTTTATCTGGTAAATTTCTAGTTAGTACAACTGTTATAAAACTAATTCCACTGATTTTAATGGCTATAATTGGGACAATCGTAGGTATCCATAGTGGTATGACTATGATTAATTTTACAACAGTAGTAAAGAAAGTAAATACTGCGAATGCGTTATTTACAGCAGTTGTTGCAACAGCATTTGCTTATGAGGGTTGGATTATTGCTACAAGTATCAATGCTGAACTAAAAGATGCAAAGAAAAATCTTCCACTGGCTCTTGTTGGAGGAACTTTTATAATTATGGTTGTTTACATTCTTTACTATATAGGACTAGCTGGAGCCGTAACAAACGAAGTTATGATGAAAGGAGGAGAAGCTGGAGCTAAATTGGCATTCCAAAGAATATTCTCCTCTGCAGGTGGTACTATAGTATTTGTATTTGTTATTATTTCTTGCCTCGGAACACTAAACGGATTAATGCTCGGATGTACTCGTGGTATTTATTCATTAGCAGCAAGGGGCCTTGGACCAAAACCAAGAATATTTAAACAAATAGATAGTGAGACTAATATGCCAACAAATTCATCAATACTCGGACTACTTCTTTGTGGTATATGGTTATTATACTTCTATGGAGCTAACTTAACAGACCCTTCCAAAAGTTGGTTTGGATTCTTTTGTTTTGATTCATCAGAATTACCTATAGTTACTATTTATGCATTATATATTCCTATTTTTATTATGATAATGAAAAAAGAAAAAGATTTAAGCTTATTTAAAAGATTCATAATGCCTACTATTTCATTAGCAGGATGTTTATTCATGATAATTGCTGCTTGTTTTTCTCATGGAATTGCAGTTGTTGCATATCTAATTATCTTTGCTGTTATAATGGCTATTGGTACTTTGTTTTCAAATAAAGCAAAGCTTAATTAGGATGTAATATCTAAATAAAGGGAGGTACTTAAATGAAAGTATTACTTATTAATGGTAGTCCAAACGTTAACGGATGTACTTATACTGCCTTAAGTGAAGTAGCAAAAGAACTAGAGAAAGCAAATATTGAAACTGAAATTTTTCATGTTGGAACTAAACCTATTCGTGGTTGTATGGCCTGTGGTGGTTGTTCTAAAGATGATTCTCACAAATGTGTATTTAATGATGATACTGTGAATATTGCTTTAGAAAAAGCTAAAGGAGCAGATGGTTTTATTTTTGGATCTCCTGTGCATTACGCAAGTGCATCTGGTCAAATGACTTCTTTTTTAGATAGATTTTTCTTTGCTGGAGATGGTTTTCAATATAAACCCGGTGCTGCAATAGTAAGTTGCCGTCGTGCTGGTTCCACTGCAGCATTTGAACAATTAAACAAATACTTTACTATTTCAAATATGCCTGTTGTATCTTCTCAATACTGGAATATGGTTCACGGAAATACCCCTGAAGAAGTTAAACAAGATTTAGAAGGAATGCAAACAATGAGAACCTTAGGCAAAAACATGGCTTGGCTTTTAAATTGCATAAACGCAGGTAAAAAATCAGGAGTTACATTACCAGAAGAAGAACCTAGAATTGGAACCAATTTTATACGTTAATTCTCTCTACAATGATTAGCTTCTAAAAAAGCAAAAATCTCTAAGATATTACGCTTAGAGATTTTTGCTTTTTCATTAATTGAATATTAGAATTATAAATTTGTTTAGTGCTTACCTCTTAAATTAAATTTTTCTCAGCCAAATATTCTTCAAAAACTTTTAAATTAGCTGCAAAATCTTTACGTCCATAACCCATTCTGAAATATTGTCCATCATAATCATAAACCTTTGCAGGCAGTAACAAAATACCTTTTTCTTCTACCATTTCATCACAAAACTTATCGATTGGAATATCAATATTCATCTTATGAAATGCAATTGGACCTACCATCTGCCTATTATACATAAATAACTTTGAGTACTTTGCAAAAAAGATGTCTGCTATCTTGAGATTTTCTTCAATAATTTTACGATTACGCTCTAATATCTCATCACCATGTTTTAAAGCTACTATAGCCAGTTGCTCAGAGGTGCTGCTGCTGCAAATAGTCGTATAGTGTTTCATCTTAATCATTTTCTCAATGATTTCTTTATTCCTCGTTGCAATCCATCCTATTCTAAGACCGGCAAGACCATAGGCCTTTGATAAAACCCCAAGGGATATAGCTTTATCGTAAACATCTGCAAAACGAGGGCTCATTACACCATCAAGTTCAACACCTTTATATACTTCATCACAAAATATATAAATATCGTACCTACAGGCAATGGCTGCAATTTTTTTTATTTGCTCCTCGGTAAAAGTATAACCAGTAGGATTATTAGGGCTATTTAAAATGATTGCTTTTGTATTTGGTTTAATTAATTTTTCAAGTTCATCTATGTCTATACTCCAACCTTCATCTTCTTGTTTAAATGTCCATCTAGATACTTCACAACCAATAGCATTTGCCACCTCATATAATGACTGATATGTAGGGAATTCGGTAATAATGTGATCTCCCTTATCTAAGCATACATTAAGAAAATTAAATATCGCCTCTTGAGCGCCAGCATGAACAATAATTTCTTCCTCACTTATATTTTGGTATAAATTTGATATTGATTTTCTTAATTCTGGATCACCGGTTACCTCAGTATATCCTAAAAAGCTATTTAAGAACGTCTCTTCAAAGCCTGGTTCATAAGCCAATAATTCCTTTACAGACATGGACTGACAATCAGATTGAGTTAGTAAATATGGGGCTGTAAATTCATGTTCGCCAAAATAAAGTTCTAATTTAAAATCGTCAATTTTCATTTTATTCGCCTCACCTTATATGTTTATTTATATATTTATACTATGATATTCTTATAGAGTTATCATGCTTTTGTCGAAAAAGCAATAACTATTGAGAATAGTAAACCCATAAACACCTTTCCTTCCATTTCAATCTATTTATATATTTTACCATAGTTTAGAAGTAACTTTTGGAAATTTCGTTCCTTTGCCACTGTTAATTTCTCTTTTCCCCTGAACTCAAAAATGAGTCGCACAAAAATGTGCTACTCATTTTGAATCAGGTTTATATTTAAGAAATCTATTATAAACACTCGAAGGTGCTCGCAAGAAATTAATCAGTTATTATTAATTTTCATTATCATATATTTATTTTATACTTATTCCTGCATCAAAACCTTCTCTTATTGCTACTAACGCAGTACCAGTCTTTTTTGCACCACCAATTACGATTACATTGTTACTAATTTCTTTTAGTTTATCAACTAATGTATTATTAGGTTTGTATCCAAATCCAAGTACAACTGTATCTGCTGGAATTGTAACTAATTCTTTACCATTATCAACTACTACACCATCGTCAAGAATTTCTACAACTTTAGTGCTAGTTTTAATATCTACTTTATATTTTGCTAATATATTCTTTAATTGAATTGTACTCATTCCATCCAACTCATTTAATATGTCTGGCAGCAATTCTACAATAGTAACAGCTCTTTCTTGCATTGCTAGATGTGCTGCTGTTTCACCACCAACTTCACCACCACCTGCAACTACAATGTTTTCTCCTGGCTGTACTTTTCCTAAAAGCATATCTTCTGCTGTACATACATGACCTTTGTCAACGCCTTTAATTCTTGGAATTATCGGATTTCCACCAGTTGCAACAATAATGTAATCTGCATTTTGCTCCCTTATCATTTCTTCTGTTACTTCATAATTTAAATGTACATTAACACCTAATTTTTCTAATTCTTCACTTATCCATGATACATAAGTAGCTAATTCTCCCTTAGCTGGTGGATAAGCTGCTGCTTTAAACTGTCCTCCTAAAAAGTCTCTTCTTTCATATAAGTCTACCTTATGACCTTTTAGTGTTGCTGCTCTAGCTGCTTCTAAACCACCTGGGCCACCACCAATAACACATACTGTTTTTGGCTCTGAAGCCTTTGAATAATCTATTTCTAAGTCACGGCCAAGAGTAGGGTTAACTAAACAAGTAATGCCTTCTCCTACTAAAAGTTTACTAACACATCCTTGTAAACATCCAATACAATATCTTATAGAAGTTAACTCTCCGTTTTTTGCCTTGTTTGGAAGCTCAGGATCTGCTAATGAACCTCTACCCATACCAATGAAGTCAGCTTTATTAGTTTCTAATATATCTTCCGCCATTCTAGGATCATTAATACGATTTACTGTAATAACTGGAATATTAACTATTCCCTTTATTTCCTTTGCAAAGTCAACAGTCCACGCATGAGGCATATACATAGTAGATACAATTCCTTTGTTGTAATTACCATAGGCACCACTTGAAACATGTAATGCATCTACTCCCCATTCTTCAAACAATCTAGCTAAAATTCTTGATTCGGACATATCACGACCACCTTCTACAGTTTCATCTCCTGAGAAACGAATAGTAACTGGGAAGTCTTTTCCTACTTTACTATGAATATCTTCAATTACTTCTTTTACGATCCTAGAACGTTTCTCTAAACATCCACCATATTGATCTGAACGTTTATTTGAATATGGTGATAAAAATTCTGCTAATAAATATCCATGACCGGCATGAATCTCAACACCATCAAAGCCTGCTTTTTTTACTCTTAAAGCTGTATCACCAAAATCAGAAACTACTTGTTTAATATCTTCAATAGTCATTTCTCTTGGTAATTGTCTTAGCCAAGGACATGGGATTGCAGAAGGTGCCATAGGTTGTACTCCGCCATTTACATGGCTGCAAGTTTGTCTACCTGCATGATATATTTGAGCAAATATTTTACTATCATATTTGTGTACTGCATCTGTTAACTTCTTATGACTAGGGATTTGGCTATCATCCCACAAACTTGCAATATTTTCATATCCCATTGCATTTTTGCTAATAGCATAATCCTCTGTGATAATAAGACCCCAACCACCTTTTGCTTTTGCTTCATGATAAGCAATATATTTATCTGTTGCAGTACCATCTGTATTACAATAGTTTGCTACCATTGCTGTTACAACTAACCTGTTTGGTATAGTACATCCGCTAATATTCATTGATGAGAATAATTTTTTAAACATATTCCTGCCTCCATATATTTATTTAAGATATAACTTATATTTGCTATAGTCACATCTTAAGTCCTGTAGTACCTACAGAGTCAAGAATATTTTGATATGTATTTCACATTTTTTTTACTGGCAGCCATAACTCAATATATCTAGATAATCCTTCTGTTTCATGAACTCTACACAATAAGTTTCCTGTAACATCCCCACATAATTTTAAATTATTTTTTTCAATGTAATCCATTGCATTATTAAGTAATTGTAAAGAAAAACTACCTTTTTCTCCTGCACATATAACTGTGTAAACACATTTTTTAGAATCCACGCCTTTAACCTTATCATTTATAGGTAAATCAAATGCCTTGGCATATTCTTTATTAACTGAAAATCCCCATTTATACTCATTCTTGTTAGCTCTCTCTATAACTGCCTCCTTTGAAAGTTCAACCATAAAATCTACAAATGGAAAGTATTCTAACCATACCTTTGCAACATCTCCAATTTTATCTGCATAATCATAAGAATAATTATATCTATGAATAAAATAATACTTCTCTGGTTGTTCAGATATAGTACATTTATTTAGATTGGTTTGTATTCCCTTTAAGGATTTGCAATACTTTAAGTTCTTTTTTTCGAGCAGTGTATAATACTGTAACTTATTTTCGATATATTGCTGACGATCACCTATTTTATCAATAAAGTCTTTTAAAGAACCTCTATGTAAAATCGTTTCTATTTCTGCTAAAGAAAAATCATAACTTCGAAATTTCTTGCATTCCAATAGAAAATTAATATCCCAAGCATCATAAATTCTATAGTTGTTGTATTCGTCTTTACTTGGATTAATAATATTCTTTTGTTCGTAATAAAGAAGTGTATCAATTGGAATGTTCAGTATTTTAGAAACTTCTCCTCTTTTATATTTCATTAAACTTTCCCCCTGAGATTAATAATTTTATTTTTATTATAGCATTAAATCTGTTTTTAAAATAAATTACAACCTTTCAAAATCTGAAATCGTAGCTTATTTTTACATGAATGTAAAAATAAACACCCCAGGGGTATTTGCGAATGAGGAACGATTGAGTTTGCTAATTGCTTAAAAATGAAAAAGAGAAGATAGATAAATTACTAGATAAAACATTAGCAGATTTTTCATTATATTATTAAAAGAAATCTTTATAAAAAAAAGAGTCGAGACATTATTTCAATCTCGACCAGCTTCATTTAACTGTTTTTTAACTTGTTTAAATACTTCATGTGAATATTACTTTTCGCACTTATTTTATTTTTTTATCTGGTAAATACCAATTCTACCTTCGAAGATAGATATTCATTAAAACTATATCCTTCTTCATTAAACTCATTCAGTTCATTTGGCAAAATAATATTATTTTCAATAATAAACCGGCTCATAAGTCCCCTTGCCCGCTTTGTGTAAACAGTTATTCCTTTGTATACTCCATTTCTATACTCCTTAAATACTGGTGTTATTACTTCTACATTGAGTTTACTAATATCTATCACTGTAGAATATTCCTTTGATGCTAAATCTATTAGTATATTATCGTTTTGCCTTTGTATCTCTCTTTTGAGATAGGTAGTCAGCTTACGATTCCAAAAGTTATATAAATTATTGCCTCTCCTATTTTTCATCTTAGTTCCCATCTCTAACCTATAAGGTTGGATTAAATCAAGCGGTCTCAATATACCATATAAGCCTGAAAATATTCTTAGATGTTCATCAGCAAAAGATAACTGATGCTGACTTAAATTTTCTGCACTTATTCCTTGATATACAGCACCATCATATGCTAATAAAGCCTGTTTACCATTTGATAAATCATGCTCTTTTTCCCACATAATATGCCTCATGAAATTCTGCTCCGCAAGTTTACTATTTACTTTCATTAATCCTTCCATTTCTGGTGGAGAGTATTTTATAAGTTCTTTAATTAAGGCACTAGCCTCGTTAATAAATATAGGCTGTGTATATAAATTAGTATTAAGCGCCTTTTCCATTTTTAAAGTTTTCGCTGGCGATAATATGGTAATCATTCGTAACTCACCTCGGCATAATTATATCATAATGTATTTTCCCATTAATACTATAACTTACATTCTTCTTCTCTTGCTTTCTCAAGTGCCTCTAAAAATAATTCAGGTGGCTGTGCACCATTTACCGCATATTTATTATTAATCACAAAGTAAGGAACACCACTGATTCCGAGTTTTGAAGCAGTTTCTTCATCTTTTCTCACTTCTTTACCATACTGATCTGATTCCAAAATACTTAATGTTTTATCGCTATTAAGACCAACTTCATAAGCTAGACTTGCTAATACCTTATAATCAGATATATTTAAAGAATCTACAAAATACGCCTTAAAAATTATTTCTGATAACTCCTTCATCTTACCTTCTGCTTTTGCATAATGTACTACTCTATGAGCATCAAATGTATTCGTTCGGATTAAATCATCGAAATTATAGTTAAGGCCTATATCTTTAGCCTCCGCCACTAGTTGATTATTTGATGCTTTGGCTTGTTCTACAGGTATGCCATATTTTTTTGCTATATACTCATGAATATTTCCATCAAATTTCTTTTTAGATAAAGGATCAAGCTCAAAGCTTTTAAAAACTAATTCAACCTCATCCTTATATGCAAATTTTTCTAAAGCAATTTCTAATCTCCTTTTACCTAAATAACAAAAGGGACACACAAAATCGGACCAGACTTCTATTAACATTACTATTCCTCCTCGTAAAATAACATATTAAAATACTTACATCTTGTTTACCATAAAGGCTTAGCACTTAATAATTGGAATTATGTTTCCCTCTAAGTGTAGCACATATTCTTAATGAAATTGTATCCTTAGTTTTCCCCCCTCATAATTAGCTTTAATAATATTTTTTGAATGTAATTTTTGTGGAATTGTAAAATTTCTTTTTTCATTTTTGATCGATATGCTTATTTCATCCCCATTTTGAAGTAAATTCAACTCATTTTTATCAACAAAAGGCATATTTATATTTAAATAATAGCTCTCATCTGTACTTGATTTTTCAACCTCAAAAATTTTATCTTTAAAAAGCACTTTTTCCAAAGAAACTTCTCCAAATATGCTCTCCCCCATATTTAATAACGCCTCGTAATCTCTAACCTCGCTATGCATTAATTCAGTTTTAAAGATTGGTACTGGGCTGAAACTTTCACTTATATCCTTTAGGTTTTCACTTTGAAGTTTCATCCACTTTTCAAAATATCCTTTTCCACCCTCCTTAGAAATTATTTTATTAACAATTATTGCATCCACATTAAAATCATAGAGATGCAAATAAGAGAAATTTCTTTTAGCTTCTTTAATAACAATTTTTTCAGGGGTAGTAACTATTCTAAGGCTTACCTTATCTTTCTCAAGCATTAATTTATGGAGCTCATCAATTTTGTTATAAATGTCTTCAATTTCATCAAAAGTTGTCTCATCTGGAAGTGGAATCTTTATAGTAAAATCAATTATTGGTCTTACTATTTTAGCAGCTTTCCTTTTCATAGGGAAAAATTTCTTCATCCACCACTTAAAAATCTCTGGGAACTTTAAAAGTGACATAGTTTCTCCAGTAGGAGCACAATCAACTATTAATACATCATAATTATTTTCATCATTAATCTGTTTAATTTTAAGCAAGGAAATCAGATCTTCAAAACCTGGAAAAACCAGTAATTCTTCAATTGCTATGCTTTTTTCATTTTTGAGCAACACCAACTTTTCTAAATATCCTTTAATATTTCCCCAAATAGCTTGATTTTCAATAAGAACATCAACCTCAAGAGCTTCTAAATTATCTGCAATTTTAATTGGAGTATTAGATAACTTTACACCGAAAGCATCCCCGAGACTATGAGCTTGATCCGTACTCATTATGAGCACCTTTTTTCCTTTCTTTGCAATGCAGCATGCTGTTGCTGATGCAACACTAGTTTTTCCTACTCCACCTTTACCTGTATATAAAATAATTCTCATTTTAATCCCTTCCTCTCTATATTATAAATTGCTTCAATTATAGAAAATTAACCTTGACCTTTTTAACCTCTTTCACTATCTCTTCTTCATCTTCAGAAGGCTCGTTTATAATTTCTATTACAATATCCTTTATAACCATAACTGCTTGATTTTCAAATTTTTTAAGCCTATGCAAAGCTTTTTCTGGTAGCATATCTTTTATAATTTCATATTTAAGTTTTTCAATTTTTATAACTTTTTTGATTATTTCTTTATTCATTTAATCCACCTTCTCCTCAAAATAAATAGATAAATAATTTTCATTAAAGTCGGCTTTACTAATTGAGTACTTTAGAAGAGAACTCGGGCAAGGAATGTTCCTCTTGAAATTCCCTATTTTAATAGATATATCAGATCCAGTTTCATATAACTCCAGATCTTTTTTATCACCAAAAGGCACATATACTTGAAGCCTATAACCTTTGTCTACCTTTTCAAATTTATCACTAAGGGTTATTTTTTGAACCTTTAATATATCCTTAACATTAAGTGAATCCTTAACTATTCGTTCGAGTCCAGCTATTCCATTAATATCAACCTCATACCATTTAATTTTAAACCTAGGCAAATTAAAAAACACTGAATCTATTTCTTCCATGTACTTTTTTTGAATACATTTCCACTCATCAAAAAAGTTATTATCAATATCATTTGGTATTATTCTATTAATATATATAGCATCTACATTAAAATTATAAAGATTTAAATACATAAAATTTCTCTTGGTTTCTTCAATAACCATTTTTTCAGGAATTGTAACAAGTCTTATACTACATACCTCTCTATCTTTTAATAGGTTTTGAAGTTCTGTTAGCATTATATAAAGTCTTTCAATATCATTCATAGCTTGTTTATCAGGCATTTCTATTTTAAAAGCCATCTTAGCTATAGGTCTTAGTACCTTCATTGCAACCCTTCCAATAGGAAATAATTTCTCCATGTACCAGCTCATAAGCTCTGGAAATTTTAGTAATGATATGGTTTCTCCCGTTGGTGCACTGTCTACAATTATTAGGTCATAAATTCCCTTCTCATGTAAGTCTTTAATTTTAAGTAGACAAAATAGTTCTTCCATTCCGGGAAACACAACAATGTCTTCAAAACTTTCAATTTGCTTTTCATCTTTAAGAGGCATCATTTTCTTTAAAGCAGCCTTAATACTTCCATAATAATTCTCCATTTCATAATTAGGATCAATTTCAAGTCCCCATAAATTTCCCCGTATTTCAGTGGGCTCATTTTTTATATCCAACATAAAAATATCACTTAAATTATGCGCCATATCTGTGCTTACAATTAAAGTTCTTAAACCTTCCATTGAAGCCTTCAGTGCATGAGCTGCAGCGGTGCTGGTTTTGCCAACTCCACCTTTTCCGGTAAAAATAATTATTCTTTTCATATTATCCCTCCTAATTTTAATTCCTCAAATGAATAGTTCTTGTATAGAAGTATTTATTATAAAAATAACACAGATTAACTGAGTTTGCAGGTACTCTGCACTCATCACTTCACTGCGCTATTCAATAATTATTCTTTTTAATTTCTTAACGGGAACATCTTCTTCTTTTACTGGGTTCACACCTTCTTTAAAAACTCCAACTATCTTCTTATAAATACTTAAAGCTGAAGAGATTTCCTCCTCAGTAAGTTTTCCGTAAATCTTAATAATATATTTAATAATCATAGCCTTTTCCTTCTCAATCACTACTTTCGCGACATCTGTAAGGGTTATTAAAACTATTCTTCTATCCTGATCACTTCTTATTCTCTCAACCATATGCTTTTTTTCTAATCTGGCAACAACCCCTGTAGTAGTATTTAGTGGTGCCATTATATATTCTGCTATTTCAGTCATATTAACATTGTTTCTTCTATACAAGAATAATAAAGCTAATATTTCATTTTTAGAAAAATCCAAAAATATATCACTCCACTGCTCTGGAAAAAACAAAACCTTAAACTCATCAATGTAATTAAAAATAATACTCTCTATTTTATTTTGATCCATAAAAGCCCTCCAAATTAGTTCTCATACCGAAGTATATTTTAATTCTATCACCGAAGTATTTTCTTGTCAATAGACTTGTACAAGAAAGCGCACGTATTGAATATTAATCTTTAATCACATTTTTCAAAACTAATAATAGGGATTTTAACTATATCAGAAATCAAACCATGAATAAAAGCTACCGGTAAAAATATTATAATACTTAAAATCATGCTTATTTCGTAAAATAGACTACTTTTTTTGATAGGCTTGCCCCTCATGCGACTACGAAGTGCACTAAATGGTATACCATAAATGTTTCCAACCATAATCATACGGATTGCGCCTAAAATTCCTAGTGCCTTGTTTATCCCATATACTTCAACGATACGCTTCCATGTATTACTTGTAGGCTTTCCTCTGTTATCAGCATAGGTTTGAGCAAAAAATATAGCTGAAACCTCCTCAACTGGAATATTTTGAGTATTACCTGTCAAAAGCATCTGTATCTCATCATTGCTCATTCCCATCTCTAAAGCCATTTTTGTATGTTCAAATGAACATATTTCACAACCATTAACCTCTGTCACAGCTAACATAATCAAAATTTATCGTCAACAACTATTTTATTCAATTTTTTCTTTTTTTTATAAAGTTGCGCATATACCACATGGGGGTATATAATAAAAAGTGAAATTAGACTATTAATTAAATGTAAATCTATGATATTTGTAGACAAACAAAACAGGGGGTAAAATTTTGAAAGAAACAACAAATCAAAGATCAACTACCAATCTTACTAAATTAATGGCAGTATCCATTGGACATTTTTCCAATGATTTTTATATGAACTTAATTCCACCTATTTTATTTTTATTTGTTCAAGAACTGTGATTAAGCCTAACAGAGCAGGCTTTTATTGCTTTTGTAATTACAAGTAGCGGTTCTTTTGCTCAACCAATTATTGGATATTTTGTAGATAAGCGAGGGAAACCATGGCTTGTGATTCTTTCCTTAGTGTGGATTACTTTCTGGATGTCTATCTCTGGTATAATTACAAATTATTATTTATTGGTTATTATATTAGGAATAGGTGCCTTAGCATCCGCCCTATTTCACCCATTAGGTTCTGCTATGGCAATAAAACTAGGAAAAAAATCAAGAGGTAAAAGTTTATCTATTTTTATGACTATTGGAGGCTTTGCTGCTTCCGTATAGCCAATGATTGCTATTCCTATTGTAAAAACCAATGGACTAAATGTACTCGTATTCTTCATGATTCCTGGTATTTTGGTTGCCATATACCTGTACCTAGCTCAGGTGCAAAAGCTGGAGATGGATCAACCACAAGTGAAGAAAGATGAAAAACGCGGAAAATTTAATTTTCATTCTACAAAATGGGTATCCGTATTAGTATTTATTTCAACCAATAAAGTATTGATCAGAATTTTCCTAATTACATTTGGTGCACAGATTATGTTATTGAAACAGGTGGATATTAAAATTGCAGGAGTAATATTGTCAGTTTATTTATTTGCTAATTCTCTTGGTACTATTATAGGAGGCTACTTAAATGATCTAATAGGAAGTAAAAAAGTGTTAGTATTATTTAATGCACTCGCACCCTTATGTATGCTGATGATTGTATCCACCACGGGTACCCCTATGATTATTGGCTTTTTGCTTATGGGACTTACCTTAAGTGGATCTAATACAACTAATATTGTAATGGCTCATGAGTTAATGCCCGAAAATCTGAATGTTGCAACTGGATTAATTATGGGACTCTCTGGAGGGCTAGGCGGACTTCTTATGCTTTTATTTGGAAAAATTGCAGATATGCAGGGACTCCTCACTAGTGCTTCTTATTTGTTAATACCTTTAATATTGGTAACCTTACTTACTATTTTCTTACCAAATGAAAAAAGATACACAATATAATAATCAGCTGGTTCGTTTTTCTTGTTTTTCTGAAATAAGTATATAAAAGATTTTCCAGAGTTTTCTCATACTCCTTATGTTTAATCAAATAAACGATTGTTTAAGTATCGTATATTTACGATAGTTGGTCGAGTAGGTATGGAGCCTTACGGCTCCTTTCCCCTCTAAGAACCGTACTTGTGTGTTTCCACACATACGGCTCAAGCCTTCTTTTTACCTCAAACAAGTTGGTATTTGAACTTCTTGAATTCCTTCTTAATCAGCTGGTATCCTTCTTTACTGTT